>Ga0207931_1000478_pt1 | contig 14747 bp, 13 predicted proteins | sample NGESurdeep092012_2_FD_184478 | JGI IMG/M metagenome (GOLD analysis project Ga0207931, IMG submission 184478) | Arctic peat soil microbial communities from Barrow, Alaska - NGEE Surface sample 415-1 deep-092012 (SPAdes) | ecosystem: Environmental > Terrestrial > Soil > Wetlands > Peat ...
GCCAATGAAGAACAGCACATGATAATGGGTGCTGCCGTTGGCAACCTCACCCATTTCGGCGGCGATGGTAGCCGTCATGGTGCGGACTGGGGAGAAGATGGATGTCAGTTTGACTGCCATCACCGGCGCGTTGCCGGTGACCATCATCACGGTCATCGTCTCGCCGATGGTGCGCCCGATACCGAGCATGAGCGCCGTCAGAACGCCGGAGCGGGCGGCGGGAAGGGTCACCCGCCAGATGGTCTGCCATTTGGTGGCACCCAGGGCTAGCGCCCCCTCCCGGTAACTCTGCGGGACGGCGTCCAAGGCGTCCTCAGCGATCGAGACGGTGGTCGGGACGGCGATCCCACCCAAAAGCAGCGCCCCGGCCAGGGCGGTCAGACCGGTGGGCAGGTTCAGGAAGACCCGCAGGAACGGCGAGAGAACCAGAATTCCCAGAAAGCCAAGCACCACCGATGGCAGCCCGCCCAGCAGTTCCACCAGCGGCTTGAGGATTTCACGCATCCAGCGCGGAGCAATTTCGGAGAGGAAGACTGCCGTCCCAATCCCGAAAGGGATGGCGATCAGCATGGCGCCCACCGTCACGATGAGTGAGCCGGTGAGGAGCGGCAGGATGCCGAAGTGGTTTTCGATGGGATACCAGCGCGTGGTGAGCAGGTCACCGAGCTTGACCTCGGCCAGGGCCGGGACGCCTTCGCGCAGGAGGAAGAAGAAGATGAGAATGACAAAAACAATGGCTGAATAACCGCAGGTTTTTACAATTGCGGTGATGATGGTTTCACGCCAGTTGAGGGATTTATCCATAAAGCTCCGTGTTCAACCACACCTGTGGCTATTTAATCGGCACGAAACCCAGGTCGGCCACGATCGCCTGGGCTTCGGGGAAAAGGATCCATTTGATGTAATCTTTGATTGCGCCGGCCGGTTCGCCGGCGGTGTACATGTACAGGTCACGGGCGACTGGGTAGGAGTTGTCGTTGACTGTCGCGATGGATGGGATGACATATGGTCCGCTGGCATCGTGGGCGACGGCAATCACACTGTTCATCAAGTCGGGCGGAATGTAGCCGAGGCCGTCGTAACCGATGGCGTTGGGGTTCTGGCGCACCTCGTTGATGATGCCTTCCGAAGATGGCAGGAGCAGTGTATCGGTCGAGAAAAGGGTTTTGTTGTTATTGTCGCCCAGGCGAATGACGGTTTGCAGGAAATAGACATGTGTGCCGGAGTTGGTCTCGCGCGAGAGCCGCACGATGGGCCGGTCATCACCGCCAACTGTGGACCAGTTGTTGATCTTGCCGCTGTAGATGTCAGAAATCTGCTGGAGGGTCAACCGCTGGACCGGGTTCTCCGGATTGACGACGACAGCAATGGCATCCCGGGAGACCACAAACTCGACCGGTGTGATCCCGTTCGCTTCCGCCTGTTTTATTTCATCGGCTGTCATGGCACGCGAGGCGTTGGCAATGTCCACCGTCCCGTTGATAAGGGCGGCGATCCCGGTCCCGGACCCACCGCCAGTCACTGAAAGGCTGACGTCGGGATGCTCGGCCTGGTAACGTTCCGCCCAGGCCAGGGCCAGGTTGACCATCGTGTCGGAGCCTTTATTCTGGATGTAGGCGGATGCCTGGGGAGGGGAGGCTGTCTGACCAGAGCCCGCTCCGCAGGCGGTCATAAATAACAGGGAGACAAGCAGGCTCAGGCAGGCGGATTTCATCGCCCAGATTATAAGGTATAAGGGGGATCTTCTGCGGGCAGAATCGTGTAAAATTGTCCCGTGACCCAAAATCCTGTTTTCGCCATCTCCAACCTGGACTTCTACTACGGCACGAAATTGGCCCTGTCCAAAATCAACATGGATATCCTGCCGCGCAAAGTCACGGCGCTGATCGGACCCTCGGGCTGTGGCAAATCCACCTTCCTGCGCTGCCTGAACCGGATGAACGACACCATCCCCGGAACGCGTCTCGAGGGGGAGATTCTATTGGAAGGCAAGAACATCTACGCCCTTGATTACAACGTGGCCGAACTGCGCCAGCGGGTGGGCATGGTGTTCCAGAAGCCGAACCCATTCCCACAGTCCGTGTACGATAACGTGGCCTTCGGTCCGCGCGTGCTGGGAATGGTACAGAACAAAGCCCAGTTGGATGGAATCGTGGAGCAGAGCCTTAGGGATGCCGTGCTGTGGGACGAGGTCAAGAAGGACCTGAGAGCCAATGCTTTGGGCTTCTCGCTCGGTCAGCAGCAGCGGATTTGCATTGCGCGCGTGCTGGCTGTCAAGCCGGAGGTGATCCTGTTCGACGAATCCACCTCCGCCCTCGATCCCATCGCCACCGGCCACATCGAGGACCTGATCGCCGAACTCAAGAAGCAGTACACCATCGTCATCGTGACCCACAACATGCAGCAAGCCGGGCGCGTCTCGGACTACACTGGTCTTTTCTGGCTGGGCGATCTGGTCGAGTTTGGACCGACCAGGAAGATTTTTACCCGCCCCGAAAAGGAACTGACCGACGCATACCTGACCGGGAAGATGGGGTGATTTTGCCGATGGATCAAAACGCCCTGCAATTTTCTCGCAAGGCTGATTTTTTTACTTCAATTCGACTTCCGCTCTGACCACCCCGGCGCGCTCGTGACGGGCCACCAGTTTGACCATCCCGCCTTTGGGTGCATGGACAACCCACTCGACCTTCAGCCGGTCATCGGTCCCGCCTTCCCAGCCCTCGACGTACGCGGCCTTATAGGCGCGTCCTTCCAACTGGGCCAGTTCCTCGCGCGGCTTGCCGGATTGCAGCGAGGCGCCCTCCGGCAATTCAATCTCACAGATGACGCCACGTGAAACCTTCTTCTCCACGGCTTTCTTGGTGACGTAAGACGGCAGCCAGCCGGTATTCTCGACCACCAGCCGGACGCGATATGTATCCTTACCGATGGCCTTGACCTCCGTCCCGTGCAGGGCCAAGCGGGGCGAGATCAACGTATGCCAGATGATCCAGTCGGGGAAGGCCTGGATCTCCTTTTCGAGGAATTCCGCCGGCGGGTTGCCCCAGTAATTCATCGAGTCCCAGCCGCCCAGATCCACTTTGCCGAGTTGCGGGTGGTCGAAGGCGTACCAGTCTACATAGCCTTTTCCACCCAAGACTTCTTCGTTCCATTTCATCAACTTGAGATCGTCTTCTAGCGGGTGCTCTCGGAACCAGTCAATGTACTTGTATTCTTTGATGCCCGCCTGGCGCATCGGGCTCCAGATTTCCACCGTCCAGGAGAAGACCCCGAGATGGTCGTACATCCAGGTGTCGAAGGCACCGGTGGTGACCTGCTTGGGATGGTAGCGGAAATCGTGATAGCAGGAGACGTTTGGGTAGCCTGTCATTTTGGTGCCCTGGTCGCCGATCTTCTTGTAAGTCCACAGGTCCTCAGGCGGGAACTCGTCGTCGGCGCGGTCGTCGTACGGGCGCAGGAGCAGGCCGCTGTAGGTGTGGAAAGTGACCACGCCGGTCAGGTTGGGATGCCGGATAATGAAGTCCACAATATTGCGCGACTCCGGCTCGCTGACCGGGTACGGACCCGCTCCATGCTGCTCGTTCTCCTGGTGCCAGGCCACCGGGAAGTTGCGGTTCAAGTCGAGACCCTCTTTTGGACCCTGGGGCTGGATCATGACCCCGTCGAAGTTGCGCAGCAGTCCCTCGGGCAGCAGCCGGTAATAGGTGCCTCCCGAATCGACTGGGTCGCGCCGGATCATCAGGCGCGGGTCGTCGGGGTGAGGTTTCCAGGCGCCGTTCGGGTCAGAAATCCGCATGGTCAGGATGCGCCCATCGCCGTCGAAATCCTCCTGGAGCAGTCCCTCCACCGGCTCCTCGTCATACGGGTAGGGCCGAGTGCTCGAGCGGACGATCCTGGGCTTATCAGCCAGGGCCCACTCGGCTCCGTCGGGGTTGACGCGCGGGACGATGTAAAAGGCGCGCGTATCGAGGACGGTGGTGATGCTGGCATCCTGCCCGTAGCGAGTGATGAGGGTGTTGATGAAATACAGCGCGGCCATCGAACTGGCCACTTCGGAGGCGTGCAGGTTGCCGTCCACCCACAAGGCGGGCTTCTCGATATCCAGGCCGGTTGAAAAGTTGGTAGCGGTCACCAGCCAGACGTCGCGACCCTCGTGGCTTTTGCCAATGCTTTCCAGTCGCAGCAGGTTGGGGTGTTCCTCCGCCAGCGCTTTTAACAGGCGGGTCAGGTCATCGTAGCGGTAATAGCGGTTGAAGGCGATGGCAGGCATATATTCTCCTAACGTGACAAGCTATTCAGAACATCCAATAATTTTCCCACTATTTTGTCGCGGCTGAAATGCTCTTCCAGGTATTTCCGGCCAGCCTGACCCATCTTACGACTTAGCCCAGGGTCTGTGGCCAGGGTTTTGATGGCCTCGGCAAGCGCGGATGGGTAACCAGGTTGGGCGAAAATACCGCAGCCGGCCGCCTCGACCACCTCGCGGATGACGCCGTCAATGGCGAGCGCCACGGGACGGCCTGCCGCCATGTAGTCGAAAACCTTGTTGGGGTAGGTGGTCTTATATTCTTCCAGCGGTTTCAGGATGGCAAGACAGGCGTCCGCACCGGCCAGGGCCTCGGCCATCTCAGTCTTGGGGACAGGTGGGAGGAACAGGACATTGGTCAAGCCCATCCCGGCGGCTTGTTTTTGCAGGGCGGTTTTTTCCTTGCCGTCACCGAGTAATACCATCAAGACCTCAGGGTTGGTCTCTGTCAGCAAGAGGGCGGCCTCCAGAACAACGCCCAAATCATTCGACATGCCGTGCGCGCCAGCATAGAGTACAACGAATTTATCTTCCAGGTGGTTGGCAGACCTGAACGCATGACCGCCATTCGCCGGGTCGAACATCTCCGGATCGGCACCGTTGGGGACGAGTTCGACACAATGTGCGCCGCGTTCTTTCACGTGGACCACATAGCCGGGACTATTTACTATCACTTGGTCAGCGTGGCGGTAGAGGAAACCTTCGAGCCAGAATGAGAGTTTGATGAGGATGGGATTCCTCAGCACGCCGACGGCGATGGCAAACTGCGGCCACAGGTCGCGCACTTCGAACAGGAAGGGTACTCGCTTGAGTCGCGCCAGCAGCCAGGCGGTGAAGCCTTGGAATATCGGTGGCGAAGTGCCCCAGACCACATCCACGTTTTTGACACCCAGACCGATAAAAAACGAGGATGCCATGAACGAGACAAAGGCAAAGACGCGATGGACGAAGGATTTGTGGATGGCTGAGTAGGTGTAGGCGCGGATCAGCCTCACCCCACTCGCTTCACCTTCTCCCCCCGTGACAGGCGAAGGCGGGAGACCGGAGAGGGGGGCGCCGGTCAGATAACTCACCGGGCTGGCGATGACCGTGACACGATGCCCACGCGCGGCGAGGTAACGGGCGAATTCGTGATGGCGAGTCCCGCCGGGTTCGTCAAGGGCGGCAAAGGCCTGATGAATGAGCAGGATGTGCATGGCAGGCAATCAACTATTGGCAGAGTGGCAGCAATCTTACAACGGAGTATTCCAGAACCAGTTAATTCCGTTCCTGTTGCGTTCGTTTGAATTTTCACTTCGTCATGCTGATATTGTACGATATTTACTCAAAAAACGTCGAAAGGGAAAGGTCATCAAAACATAGCATGCACTTGCCAGGTAAAAAAACAATAGACAAGGCACAACTGGATGCCCTGGGATTCAATTCCGTCAGCTTGTGTGCTGACCATTGATCAATCATACACAACAATAAATCATCATGAAAGATGAGAGAAATAATTGCATTCGTGACAGCCGTTTGCTACTCCAGTTGAGCAATACCGTGCTGGATTGCGTAACGGAGAATATCGATCTGCGAGGTGAGTTCCAATTTTCGCATGATATTCGTGCGATGTGTTTCGACTGTACGCGCGGAGATGACCAGTTTCCTGGCAATCTGGGAATTCGTGTTGCCTTCTGCGATCAGCTGAAGGATTTCCCTTTCGCGGATGGAAATCCGCTCATCCAGATTGAAATCCAAACTTGTTCCGGAAATGACTGCATCGATAATTTGCTCGGAAACCTGGCTGCTCAAATAACGCTGTCCCAGGCTCACTGCCTTGATTGCCTGGATGACATGTTGAAAGTCATCGTTTTTCACCACGTATCCACGGGCACCATTCCTGAGCGCACGGATGACATACGAGGAGGAAGTATGGATAGTGATCATTACCACGGGCATATCCGGATAGCGTTGGTGGATCAATTTGGTCGCTTCAATGCCATTCAAGTTAGGCATGCTTATATCGGCCAAGACAACATCCGGTCGAAGGTTTTCGGCCAGCTCGACCATTTCATTACCATCCGCGGCCTCCCCAATGACTTCGATGTCTGGTTGGGCGTTGAGCAATACCATGAAGCCCTGCCTGACCATTACATGGTCTTCAGCGATTAGTACTTTAATCTTTTTTATGCTCAACACCTCCTTCCAGTTCTAGATTTCCGGAGAGCCTTGTCATGGAAACCGTGGTATTTCGGATTTATGGCTCAACGAGGAAACAAATACGAGCGTCCATGAAAGTCCGTTGAAGCGGTAGGGCTCTTGATAATCAGGATCGAGGTTAAATGCTCTCCTAGTGTCCTTGGTTTTTATTGACCACGAACTCTCCGTGGTGGTGATTTACAAATCAAATCGCTGGCAATCATGAACGGGTTGCATTTGCCAAGAACACTTAATTCGCTTGGAAGCCGGTAGACCCCAAATGCTTGCCCTTGCAGGCAGGACGCACATTGGTTGAGGAATGTAATCATCTCAACCAGTACTTCCCCCTAGTTGGTGTTATTCCACGGGAGGCTGCACCATACGAACTATTCATAATAAAAAGCGCACTATCCCACATGATTACATCCTTAAGAATCTCCTATGCCGAATCCCATGGTTGAGCATTGTTCTCTGCAACAAAAAACGCGAACCAATTAGACGAGATAGGTGCCATTAAGGTTTACCAGTAATTTTTTGGATAATATAACCAGGGCAATTCGAGCAACCACTACGCTTATTTTACTCCAAATTAATACGTAATAGTACGGATGAACAACAGCATCGCAAGTGGGCAAGTGAAATTTCACCCTGCGCAGATGGCGAGATAAGCTCATATTTTCTTTTGTTTTTGTGAGGGTGAACAGCATTCCCATTTACCGAAAAATCCGTCCTAACAACAGGGTCTAAATAAGTGGATTGTCCTCCAGTTTAATAGTATCCGGGGTCGTGTATTGGCGCTGAAAAAGTGTATTGTGCTTAGGTAAAGTAAGGGCATTACACTGGTAGAAATTACATGATATATCAGGGTTGGTCTATGTACTATACGCAAAGATAGTAACGTCTTTCTTACAAGGAATTCAGTATTTTCCTTATTTCTATCCTGGCTGGTTGGATACATAATTTAGCTACACGCCATAGAATCTTAAAGTTTTAATATTCACAGCCAAAGGATCCTTTGGTCAGGAATATCCGGATAAAAAAGAAGGCATATTATGTCGCAAAAGCAAATTTTGATTGTGACTCCGCATTCTGACTTTGGCGATATTGTCAGCCAGAGCTTGGGCAAAGAAGCCTCGTGTGATGTGAAAGTTGCTACAACGATTTCTGAGGCTTTTACCCAGATAAAGATGAGCAAGAGCCTCAATTATGCCTTGCTGGACATGGAAATGGGTGTTGAGAAAGTTTTGGAACAAGGTTTTACCTTACGAAACACCTTTCCCCCAATTTCGTTGATCTTGATTTCCAAGAAGTATCCTCCACCGGAGATGGAAGATTTACGCCCTTGGGAATTTCTCCGGAAGCCTTTTGTTCAGAGGGAATTGCTTGATCTGATCCGCGACGGGAACGACACCTTTGATCAGAACTCTGAATTCAATGACCTGAATTTTCGCGGCGGAGCGGAAGATACTGTTCTACCTTGGTTTAATGATGAAGTTCGGGCAACAAAAAACCTGGTCGCAGCGATATCCAATCTAAATGTACAAGAGGCATTTCTCGTTTCAAAAACGGATATTCTGGCTCATTCAGGGGAGTTACCTACGGAGGCAGTCGAGGAGTGTTCAAAGTTGGTCCGTAAGTATTGGGAGGAAAATAGTACTGCGGAACTCATAAAACCAGTTCGCCTGGAAACAACCAGAAAGGAACATCTTCTATCTGCTACCGTGCTGGCTGTTGGCATTATTCTGGCACTGACATTTGATGCTGAGACACCCTTTGATATTATGCGAAGCCAGACCAGACATTTAACCAGTGTGTTGAAAAATCCACAGCTCTCCCTTCCAGATGTTTTAATTCTCCCCAAAAATCCCGAAACCCAAGTAGCAAAGAGACCGGCGCCTTTGGCTTCACTTGAATTTATCTCTAACGATTTTGACAAAAGCAGACCTGCATCCAGCGATTCTATTCCAGATCTGCAAGGTAACAAATTGGGGAGATACCCGGAAGGAACCGCGTTCCGGCAGGAAAGTGCTGATTTAGATCCCTATTTGGATCCCGATTTTGGTGAGGATAGAACCACGCAATCAGTTCGTTCGGCCAGAGAACACATGGCTGAAAGGGAAAGTCCAATAGCTTGGACAGACCCATCGCAACCTGAGGCAAGAAATCAACATGAACAATCATCTTTCTGGATTCGGGAATACCCGCATGTTGAGACCAAATCAACGATGAATGTCACGGGGGAATTGACTCACAGTTCTCTTAGTCCAACTGATCCAAGCCTGTTTGATGTGTATTATGCCTGCCTGCTTGTGCCGCGTATAAGAACGCACGTCCTGGATGGCGATTGTGCCAATTATCTGAGGGGAGAGCTGCCAAATGTTTTCCTGGCATACGGCTGGCGTCTCGAAGAGCTCATAATAGATCACTCATATCTGCAGTGGCTGGTTAGAATTCCTCCCACTATCGCACCAGCCGCCCATATAAAAGTGATAAGGAGGCAAAGTTCACAAATGATCCTGACGAATTTTGCCAGGTTCAACCGCAATGAATTCTTACGGGATTTCTGGTCACCAGGTTACCTTCTGGGAGGTGGACGGGTTCTTATTCCTGCGGCAGAAATTGCCGAATTTATCAGAATAAACCGCAAACAGTATTACTCCGAAGAGAATCCCCTTTGGGAACCAAAAAGGGAAACCTTGGACTACCGATAATAAACTTTTCATAAGGCCTATCAAGGTTTGAGAATCAACCTATTCATGCGAGCGAGCAATGACCGATATCACAATTAATCGAATCAGCGAGATCCTGCGTCTGGTCTTTGATTTGTTGTGGTTTGAACCACAGGGCCTCTATGTTTCGGAGATCATGAGGTATATACAGGCGACGGTACCATTGTCGGAGTTTGAAACCGGGTATTATCCCTTTGCTCCTTATTCGCCCCGTTATGAGGTTGTCATTCGAGTTGGGACAATCCCTCTCGTCAGAGCAGGATGGCTGGAAAAGACAAAAAATGGACGCTGGTTCATCACGGAAGCGGGGCGTGAGGCGTGTAAGCGATATAAAAATGCCGAGGATTTCTTCGAGGAATCCGTACGCCTGTTTCTCCAATGGAAATCCATCGAGAATAATCGCCTGGCCCAACTAGGCGCCAACCCTTTCAACCTCGCTGTGGAAAACTCGTGGGAACAGATCAGACAATATATCGATACTCTGGATATGCGCGAACTCCGTGAAGTGGTTAGCGTGCTCTTAAAAGCAATGGGTTGTTACATTGCCTGGTCAGGTCCGCTTGGTGAGGATAATGAACTAACTGATCTGATCTGTTATATGGATCCTTTGGGTCTTACCTCGCCGCGTGTTGTTGTCCATGTCGCTAACAAATCCCAAGTATCCACCAGAGATGGTTTGAGTGCTTTCATGAATATTCTGAAATCCAATGATGTGGGCATTTATTTTTCACTAGGCGGACTCACAAATGAGTTGAACGAATTTGCCCTGATGCAAACGCAAAACAGAGTTCGACTGATCGACCTTGAAACATTCGTCGATCTGTGGGTGGAGAACCAACCAAAAATCGACCAGGAAAATAGAATAAGATTTCCACTTAAACCGGTTTATTTCCTTGCTTTTCCAAATCAAGGTTGACCGTCACCCTTCCCCCCCTCCCGCATAGAGGAAGAGGAACCAGGAGTGAGGGCAGAGTTGGTAAGATAACTGGCAGGCGAAGCAATCACCGTCACCCGATACCCCTGCGCGGCGAGGTAACGGGCGAACTCGTGGTGACGTGTACGGCCGGGCTCATCGAGGGCGGTAAAGGCCTGATGAATCAGTTAGATGTGTATTAGCAGAGTTTTTCCGGGATCACGACTGGCTGTTCCGGCCAGCCCTCTTTTACGGCGCGAACGACCAGTTCGGCCAATTCGCGCGGTTTTACGGGCTGGTCCAGCACTTTAGCAACCGGCATCCACATAGGACGGTATGTACCGCGCTCAGGGAACGAGTCAAGCATTTCTTCACCGCTGCCTGAGCCGAAGGTCCCGCCAGTAACTTCAACCAGGTAGTAATTCTGCCAATTCCCCTGCCAGCTGAATTGAGCGAGTAATTGTTTGAGTGTCACTTGCAAGCCAAGTTCCTCCTCCGTCTCGCGGACGGCGGCCTGTTCGGGGGTCTCGCCCTCGTCCACGTGGCCGCCGGGGAAGGTGAAATAATGCAGCCCGGCGCGGTGACGTTCGATCAGCGCAACTTTGTTGTCTTGCACGAGGATGATACCGGCGCGGTAACTCATTTCGGGAAGGTGAACTCCGTGGCGAATTTTACTTCATTTGCAGATTCCGTTTCGATAGCCAGCGACAACGCCGGGATTTTGATTCCGTAGGTAGGCGAGACCCAGCCGCGGGTGGGACCGGGCGCACTGGAACCAGCAAGCAGTTCCCCCGCGCGGACGAGAGAGAACGTGCCGGGACAAGTGGGTGGAGAATGGCGAGTGGCGAGTTCCACCAACCCATGCGGTGACGCCAATCGTAAGAGTACTCCTGCTTCTTTGTTGTTCTCTATTTTCCATTTCCAATCAGGTAGCAGCCAGTGCAGGCGGAAGGTCAGCGGCTTTTTCTCCCAGGGCATGCGCAGCGGCAGGATTTCGTCTTCCACCAGCCAACGGTCGTCGTCACAGACACTGACGATACGCGTATGGCGGTAGCCGCGTCCCTGGTAGCGGCCGCGCACCTGCTGGAGCATGGCCGGGTCATCGGCGATGAGACTCTTGCGGTAAGCGTTGACCCAGTCCAGATAGAGAAAACGCCCGGAACGCGTCATTTGGTCACAACCGTTGACGGTCATTGTGTTGTGCACCAGGGCAGTTGTCAGGCCGTTATCCCAGGGGCTTTCGGCATTGTAGAGATATGTCCCGGCGTCCTGGACTACATTCAGGCCGCGCCACCACAAGTCGAGGTGCAACTGGTCGGCGTGAGATGGACGGGAGGTGAACTGTGCCGTCCGCAGATAGGCCCAGGACTGCTTGCCGTACATCTGGTCACCAAGATAACGCGGCAGGGCGATGCTTCTCGGACCCACGGCCTGTACGCCGAACCAGAGCGCCATTTCATCCCAGGGACCGCGCGGCAGGTCGTAGTCGAGGAAGGCACGCGCCGCGGCGTGCAGGATGGGACGGTAGTCGGCCAACGGGAGAAAGGTCAGGGGGAAGATGTAGGCCCCGTCATTGGCGCCCAGGTTCGGGGTCCGGCCCGATTCGAAATCCATCAACGCGAGCAACCAGTGGACCGAACGTCCAACCGCATCCAGTGTCTGACGCGGCCAACGGTAGTAACGACTTAAGTCGTTACTACACAAGGCATTCGTCCACAGGGCTACCTGGAGCATCAGGCGGTGGTAGTTGGTGCTGTGCTGGACGTATTCGCCGTAGCCGTCAATCTGCGATTGGAGGCCGTTATTGAGCCAGCGCCAGCCCAGACCGCGCCAGCGGGGCGCGTTGGGATGGTCGGCCAGGGCCAATCCGGCTGTGAGCAGACCGGCGGCTTCGGTGAGCAAATGGTTGTTCTGTTGGGAGCGGGCGTAGACCAGCGTCGGCGGGATGCGGGCCGCGTGCGCTGCCACCGACTGCGCCAGCCGGGCTTTGCGCTCCGGTGTGGATGCGGAGGCGGTGTCGAAGACCTGTGCCGCCCAGGCGAAAGCCATCAGGCGCAGGGCAGCCTCCTGCCCGCTCATCCAATGCGGGCCGAGGTAGGGCGGGTTGGCATCCGTGAAGGTTATAAAATTTCGCCAGAAGGCCTCGGCGTATTTTTCATCCCCGGTCAGGTGGTAGGCGCGACCGAGCGCAAAGGCCCAGCCGAACCGGGCAGGTTCCCAGATGAATTTGATGTCAGGGACAGGAAACAGGGAATAGGGAATCAGGGTCTTGCCGGTTTCGTAGGCTGTCCAGTGTTCCAGTTTGCCGGGCAGGGTGAGTTTGAGTTCCACCGGGTCCGCGCCAAAAAGATGGACTTTGCCGACAACAATTTCATCCGCTTCGGCGAGCAGGGCGGCTTTGCCATCTTTACCCAGCACGGTCAGGAGTTCGTCCCGTCCGGGCAAAGGCAGGACCGCTTTCAATTCCCCACTCACGACTGATGACTGACGGCTGGTGACTCGCCTGTAATGCCCCGTTACCAGCCCAAACCGGTAGAGCGCGATAAGCGCCACAGGTTGGAGTCCCAACTGATGGATGGCTTTGAGGGCAATGGTTAGTTTGGAGAAAGGGTTCATCAGGAAATCCGGTTCAGGTAGGCCAGTGTGAAGAATAACGTGCTCACCTGCATCGACTGAAGCAGTTCGCCGTTTTTGGCCATGACGATGACCTCGTCCAGCGGTTTGAGGAACACTTCGATCTCTTCGGTTTCATCGAGTCGCTGACTGCTGAGTTTTTCGGCATCCAATGCCAGGAAGGAATAGATCAGGTTGGTATGGTTGGCCGGGTTCGGGGAGACACAGCCCACCTGGACAATCCGGTCGCTCGTGTAGCCGGCCTCTTCTTGCAGTTCCCGCCGGCCAGCGGCCAGCGGGCTTTTGTCTTCCTTGTCCATCACCCCGCCGGGCAGTTCCACGATCACTTTTCGAGCGCCGTGCCGGTACTGCCGGATGAGCACCACATCCTTTTGCCTGGTAAGCGCCAGCACCGTGACCCAGGTGCCGAACTCGAAAACCGTCCCTTCAATGATCTGCCCATTGGGAAGTTCGCAGCGGTCAAGGCGGATGTTATTGCGTAGGTGGGTGGAAGCGAGGATTTTCCAGGGCTTGAGGGTCATGGGTATTTGAAGCGGTCGATCACCGGCTTAATCGGGGGACTGATGTTGTCCGGAATATCGGCGGGAGCAAACCAATCCCATGCGGTGTGCTCGCCGTTCAAGTGGACATCACCGCCAGTGAATCGGGCGAGATAAACAATGGTGACATTATAGACTTCGTCACCGTTTGGGTAGCGATAGAACAGTTCCGGCCCAGAGAAGAGGCCGAAAAACGACATTTCGCCAAGCTCCAGCCCCGTCTCTTCGCAGACCTCGCGGCAGGCTGCCGTTTCGACCACTTCACCCAACTCCACCGCTCCGCCCGGCGGACCCCAACAGCCGCTGTCCGAGCGTTTCATCAGCAGGAGACGGTTCTGCTCATCCTCGATGAGCACCGCCGCGCCGACCATCAGGAGCGGGCGGTGACCAACCAGCTTACGCAGTTCCGGCAGATACTCCATGATTACATCCGTTTGACCATCACCAGGCAGGGATTATTTTCATCCCAGATTTGCTTGAACTCTTCCAGTGGACGAAAACCCATCACTTCGTAAAAAGCCCGTGTCCGGGCATAGCCCTCGTCCGGGCGGGAGGGCCCAAGGGTCTTGACCTGCATATACTCGACGCCCAGTCCACGGGCGTGGGCTTCGGCGGCATCCACCAGCGCCCGACCGATTCCGCCACGCTGAACGTCCGGGTGGACGCCCATCACGAGGATTTCCGCCGCATATGGCGTGTGCTGCTTCAGGCTGAGGAAGCCAAGCACGCTCCCATCCGCTTTTGCCAGGAAGGTAGGCAGATGCTCAATCTCGCGCTCATAATCCAGGATGGCTTCTTCCATGCCGAACCAATCCGGCAAGAGGCGCAAGATGGGGATGCAGACGGAAGATTGGTTGAGCAAAGGTCCTTCGATTTTGAAATTCATGTCAAATATTGATCGTTTTCCCCGCCCGCAGCGATTCGTCACGTGACATGGACCAGGTCCTGCATGATATAGGGTTTCATGCGCGGTTTAATGGCCTGCGGCGTGACCAAGTCTACTTTGCACCCCGGGATTTCTTCCAAGTAGAACTTGGTATCCATGAAACGGTCAAACGTAGTGCGGCCTTCAAATTCGACAAGAATATCCACGTCGCTGTCTGGCCTTTCCTCTCCGCGCGCCACAGAATTGAAAGTAGACAACGACTCTACGCCCAGCCTGGTCAATTCAGCGCGGCTCTTGCGGATGCTGGAAATAACAGTTCTGCGTATCATGCTTTGATTATATAACAAGCGCGGCTTCGACAGCCATTTTTATTTGCGCGCCAGCCTGCCGGATGGACTCCACCGCCGCGAACATGGCTTTCGTCACGCCGACCAGTTGTTCATACGGGATGGGCGGCTCGCCGCCTTCTCGGATGGCGCGGACAAAAGCCACCCATTCGCCGTACCAGCCCTTGTCCTGGGCCTGCTTCACCACCTTATGCCGCCCGTCCCGCACTGTT
>Ga0207931_1000479_pt1 | contig 14744 bp, 12 predicted proteins | sample NGESurdeep092012_2_FD_184478 | JGI IMG/M metagenome (GOLD analysis project Ga0207931, IMG submission 184478) | Arctic peat soil microbial communities from Barrow, Alaska - NGEE Surface sample 415-1 deep-092012 (SPAdes) | ecosystem: Environmental > Terrestrial > Soil > Wetlands > Peat ...
CGGGCAGCGCAATGCCATCCGCTCCGTCGCCTTCAGCTTCGATGGGCAGACACTGATATCCGGGGGCTGGGATGCAAGCGTGCTGGTATGGGATTTGCAGAACCAAACCCTGAGCCGGACCCTGACCGGTGAAACCAATGGCGTTGGGAGCGTTGTCTTCAGTCCGGACGGAAAGCTGTTGGCTACATCGGGCAGCGACCTGACCATCCACTTGTGGGATACTACCACCTGGCAGATGATCGGTCAGCCGCTCACCGATCAGGGGGGGTATGTATATGCGCTGGCCTTCAGCCCGGACAGCCTAATACTGGCTTCTGGCGGTATAGATCAACTTATCCACTTATGGGATGTTGATACAGGTAAACCGCTGGGTGAGCCTCTGCCCGGGCAGGGATATGAGATTCATTGCCTGGCCTTCAGCCCGGATGGGAAATGGCTGGCTGCCGGGGGAAAGAACAACCAGTTGACGGTGTGGAATGTGGCAACCCGTGCAATTTACCAGAACTTCCAGATCACACTGCCCAATCCAACCGGCCCGTACGATTTTGATCTCTCTAAAAGTATCCGAAGCATCGGCTTCTCGCCTGATTCTGCAACCTTATATTTCGGCATGGGCGGAGGCATGACCTATTTTGTAAATGTGGCTGAAACGGGATCGAGCAATCCTGGAACACGCCAGTTGAAGTGGACTCAGGCTTCTGCACTCAACGAAATTCTTGCGAAAATGAGCCCGGATGGCAAGACCATCGCCTTGGCCAACACCTGGGATATCCGCCTCTATGATATCGCTTCCCTGCAAATGGTTGGGCTGCCAATGTTCGGACACACCGATCTGGTGACCGGGCTGGCTTTCACCCCGGATGGCAGCCTGCTGGCTTCGAGCAGCCAGGATGCAACCATCCGCCTCTGGGATACGGTTACCGCCCAGCCTGTGGGACTGCCGCTCACCGGAGCCGCTAAATGGATCTCCAGCCTGGATGTCAGCCCCGATAGCCGATGGGTGGCCTTCGCCAGCGGAGACCAGACGGTGCGGGTCTGGGACATTTCCGTCCAGGATTGGCAATCACTGGCCTGCCAGATTGTCCGCCGCAATCTCAATGGTTCCGAATGGCAGCAGTTTCTGCCGGACGAGGCTTATCACCTCACCTGCCCGGGTGAGCCGGCCTCTCCAAGCGGAGTCGCGCTGATCTCTGCACTGGCGCGCACCCGGTTGAATGAGGGCCGGAGTGAAGAGGCCAGTGCCATAATCCAGGCAGGGCTCGATTGGATCCTTCCTCTACAGGATGACATCCCCAACAATACCCTGTGCTGGTTCGGCAGCCTGGACGGTTTTTCCGCCGAGGTGCTGCCGGCCTGCGACCGTGGGGTTTCGCTGGCGCCGCCCAGCCGGGTGGCAGGCAACCGCGATAGTCGCGGCCTGGCCCTGGCATTGACGGGAAAGACCACTGAAGCCATTCCGGATTTTCAAGCCCTCGTGGATTGGTGCAAGCAAAACGGGTGTTCTGACACGGACGGTCAACAGCGGGAAGAATGGATTGCGGCGCTAAAGAATGGCGAAAACCCATTTGATGAGCAGTTACTGCAATCACTCCGTAATCCATAGTACGGTCTCTGGCCGCAACCTGACCCAGGCTGAATGAGAGCAGTACATGCCTCCGGGCGAACCGCAGCAGAAAGCCTGCCTCGATAGCTAGCACTCGCTTATCCAAAGATAAGCTCTATTGGAACAAATTAAAGTGTTCAGGAAATCTTAGCCGCCCAACGCATGGGCTCATCCTCTACGGGGGTGCGGTGGTGGGTGGCTTCGGAAGTCTATCAGTTTTTCTTCACCTCTGGATCCTGCCGCTGGCACTGCCGGCGGCGAGCGCCTGCACCTCCTCCACTGTGCAGTTGTTCATATCCCCAGGGATGGAGTGCTTCAGGCAGGAAGCTGCGGTGGCGAACTCAAGCGCCTCAGCCACCGGCATGCCGCCCGAGAGGGCGTAGATCAGTCCGGCGGCGAAGGCATCCCCTGTGCCCACCCGGTCGACGATATCGGTCACCTCGTAGCGCTTGCTCACCAGGAACTCGCTGCGGTTGTGCAGGCAGGCCGCCCAGCCGTTACGGTCGGCGGAGTGACTGGCGCGCAGGGTGACTGCCTGGACTTTCAGGTTGGGGAAGGCGGCCAGCACCTGCTCGCACAGCCCGCGGTAGCGCGCCGGATCCACCTGGCCACCCTCCAGCTCCTGCTCCCAGCCCCCGCCTTCCAGGGTGATGCCCAGGGAGCGCTGGCAGTCCTCCTCGTTGGCAATGCCGATGTCAACCTGGCGCACCAGTTCGGTCATCACCTGCGGAGCGGTTTTGCCATAATTCCACAGATTCTTGCGGTAGTTATAATCGCACGAGACCGTCAGCCCCAGCCGGCGGGCGGCTTCCATCGCCTGCAGTGAGACCCGGGCGGCATTCTCGCTCAGGGCCGGGGTGATGCCGGTGATGTGGAACCAGCCCGCGCCCTCAAAGAGGCGCGCCCAGTCAAAGGCTTCGGGGCTGGCGTCCATGATGGACGAGTGCAGGCGGTCATAGACCACGCGGGATGGACGCTGGTTCGCCCCCGCCTCGAAATAATACGTGCCCAGCCGATCGCCCTGGCGCAGGATGCCGGTCACATCCACCCCCCTGCCGCGCAGGAACGCCACGCAGGCATCGCCGAGCGGGTTGCGGGGCAGCGCGGTCACGAACGATACCTGTCGTCCAAATTGTGCCAGCGAAACCGCCACGTTGGCCTCGCCCCCCCCGAAGGTGGCTTCAAGCACGGGCGATTGCAGCAGGCGTTCGTAACCCGGGGATTTGAGCCTGAGCATCACCTCACCGAAAGTGACAATGCGCCCGTTCATGCCTGCCCTCCCGCCTGGCGGGCCGCTTTCACCTCTGCCACTGCCTCCGCCGCCAGCCGGGTCACCTGCCCGAAAGCCCCCTCCGCCAGCAGTTTCGGCGCCGCCAGCCAGCTGCCTGCCACGGCCTGGACGATGGGTAGTTTCAACCAGGCGCCCATGTTCGTGGCGCTGATGCCTCCGGTGGGGATGTACTTCACCCCCGGCAGGGAGGCAGACATCGCCTCCAGCATGGCAATGCCCCCCAGCGCTTCCGCCGGGAAGAACTTGAGCACGTTCAAGCCCCGCTCCATCGCCATCAGCGCCTCGGTGGGTGTGGCAATGCCCGGCACCACCGGCACCCCCTGCTCGAGACACCAATCCACCACCAGGGCGTCAAACCCCGGCGAGACGATGAAGCGCGCCCCCGCTGCCACCGCCCGTCTGGCCTGCGGCAGCGACAGCACCGTGCCGGCGCCCACCAGCATTTCGGGTTGGGCCGCAGCGATCTCGCGGATGGACTCTTCAGCGGCCCCCGTCCGGAAGGTAATCTCGGCGCAGGGCAGGCCGCCCTTCAGCAGGGCTTCCGCCAGGACAGCGGCCTGCCCGCTGTGTTCGATCTTCACCACCGGGATAATCCCCAGTTCTCCCAGTCTCTCCAGTAGGTTCATTGTGGCAACTCCTTCGTTCCAGCTTGGGCAGTCTCGCTGCGCACCTGCAGCACCATCTCGATCTCGACCGGAATGTTCCCCGGCAGGACGTTCACGCCGATGGAAGTGCGGGCGTGTTTGCCGAGCTCTCCGAAGACCTGCTCGAGCAGGTCCGAGGCGCCGTTGATCACCTCTGGCTGGCGCTCGAAATCCGGGGCGCTGTTGACATAGCCATTGAGCTTGACCACGCTTTCCACCCGGTCCAAGTTTCCCAAGACGGCTTTCGCCACGCTGAGCAAATTGAGCATGGTCTGGCGGGCAGCGGCGTAGCCCTGGCTGAGAGTCAGCTCCCTGCCCAGGCGCCCCTTGAACAGCAGCCCTTCGGGGGTGTAGCAGGTGGTTCCAGAGAGGAACAGCAGGTCGCCCGCCTGCCGGGCAGCGAGATAGGCTCCGACCGGTTTCGGGGGGGCGGGCAGGGTCAAACCGAGTTCTTTCAAGCGGGCTTCAATTTCCATCGGGTAGGCTCCTCTTGCGAATGGGCTTCCCCAGCAGTGCCGTGCGTGCTGAGGCCACTGAGGAAGCCCGGTGGCCTGCCGCGGCAACCGCCGCGGCAGGCTTGTTTCACCGTTGTCTTTTAGAAAATACTGTTCGGGTCGTAGAACTTGATGACGTTGTCGAAGTTGATCAACGGCGAGGGAAGATAGGTGTCCAGTGGAGGCGTTCCGCCTGCCAGGATGATCATCAGGCGGTTGAAGCCAGTGCGCCCGATCTGCTCTGAGCTGTTCAATCCGGTGCAGCCGTAGTTGGTGCCGTTCAGGATCTGCAGGAGGGCTTCTTTCTGCCCATCCGCGGCGCACAGGAACATCTCGGTCGAGCGTCCGGCATCAGCAATGGCGCGCTGGGCGCCGAGGCACATGGAGTCATTCTCGCAGAAGACCGCGTCGATCTTGGCATTGGCAGCCAGCAGGTTTTCCATCTGCTTCAGGCCGCCGTCCTCGCTCCAGGTGCCGAAATCGGGGGCATTGATGACGGTGATGCCGGGGGATTTGCTTAAGATTGAGAGCAAACCGTTGGTGCGGTTCAAGCCGATGGAGTTATCGGCCGGGCCGCCCTTGATCACCACTACCACGCCCTGCCCGCCAAGGCGGTCAGCGATATACTGGCCGTCCTGCACTCCGATGGTGGTGTTATTGGGACCAACATAGCTGGTGTAGCCACTCTTCCACTGGCGGTCAACCAGTACCACGGGGATTCCGGCGGTTTTGATGGAATCCATCGCCGAGGGGAGCTGCTCCAGCCAGGCGCCGCTGATGATAATGCCGTCAACCTTCTGGGTAATGAGGTCTTCGATGTCCGAGTTGAGCTTGGCTGCGTCGCCATTGGCATCGGTGCTGATGATCGTAACATTGGAATACTGGCTAGCTTCACTCTTGATGGCATCGTTCATGCCGATGAAGTAGGCACAGCATTGGCTGAAATTCGCCACGCCGATCTTGAAGGTCCTGGCTGTGGTGGTGCCGGTACCGGTGGTGGTGGGGGTGCAGGATCCCAGTAGAAGAGCTACCACCAGGAAAAGGCTCAAAACTAGTGAACGTTTCATTATTAATTCTCCTTCTCTCTCTGAACATGAATAGGGTTTGGTTTTATGGTACAAAGGGCCTGCCAAGTGTTTGCTTCCGCCTTAAGATCACCTCCTTTATTTTTCCAATTGCTAATGGCTTCACAAGGGTTGCGCGCCAGATCGTTATTTATCCTTGCGGCGGGCCAGCACCGCGAACAGGATGATCAGACCCTTAAAGATCTGCTGGTAGTAGGACTGCACATTCAACAGATTGAGCAAGTTATCGATCACCCCGAGGATGACAACGCCGCCGGCGGTGCCGAGGACGCTGCCACCCCCGCCGCCCAGGATGGCACCGCCGATGACGCAGGCGGCGATCGCATCCAACTCGAAGCCCGCCCCCAGGCTGGGTTGGGCAATCCCCAGCCGTGAGGCCAGCAGGATGCCTGCCAGCGCGGCGCACAGCCCCGAGATGATATACGCCAACAGGATGTGCCTGCGGACGTTGATACCCGCCAGGCGAACCGCCTCTTCGTTGCCGCCGATGGCCACGATGGCGCGTCCGGCGGTGGTGCGGTTGATGAAGAACAGCATCACCAGGAAGGCCAGCAGCATGATCAGGCCAGAGAGGGTGAACGGGCCCAGAATAGCTGTTCCGAATATGGTGCGGAAGCTGGGGTCCTGAGGCGTGATGGGCGTCTGCGAATAGACATACACCAGCCCGCGGATCGCCCCCAGGGTTGCAAGGGTGACGATGAATGGCTGGAGTTTGAAACGTGAGATCATGAAGCCGTTGAAGGCCCCCGCCAGCCCGCCCACGCCCAGGGCGATGAGGATTGCCACCGGTAGAGGCAGGTGCTGGTTCTGGATCATGCCCGAGACCACGATGGCTGAGAACGCCACAATTGGGCCGACCGAAAGGTCGATCCCACCGGTGAGAATGACCACCAACATCCCAAGGCTGATCAGCCCGTTGGTCACGATCTGCCGCATCAGGTTGCTGAGGTTGCGCTGGGTGAAGAACACATCCGACATGGTGGCTGCCACAAACAGCAGCAGCAGGAACGCCCCGAGGAAGGCATAATCGACCCAGCGGCGTTTGCCATCTGCCCCGCCGGTGCCACTTCGGGTCAAGGACAAGAGCCAATTTGCGAGGCGGCGAAAGATGGCTATTAAATTTCCCGATTGCATGCTCATTGAACCACTCCTGCGGCACACGCCAGCAGACGTTCTTCGCTAGCCTGAGCCCGTGGAAATTCCCCAACCAGGGCGCCTTCGCGCATCACCAGGGCACGGTCACTCATGCCCAGGATCTCGGGCAGTTCGGAGGAGATCAGTAAAATGGCAACGCCGCGGTCTGCCAGGTCGCTGATGAGACGGTAGATCTCCACCTTGGTGGCCACATCCACCCCACGCGTGGGTTCATCCAGGATGAGCACGCGGGCCTCTGATAGCAACCACTTGGCGAGGATGACCTTCTGCTGGTTGCCACCGCTGAGCTGGCGCACCAGGCGGCTGATCTGCGCCGGGTGGATGGACAGCTCGCTCACCTTGGCCTGTACACGGGCATCGCGCTTACGCACATTCAGCACGCCCAGCTTGCTGACCTGATCCATGGTGGCCAGGCTGGCATTGTCTCGGATGGAACAGCTCAGCACCAGACCGTCGCGCTTGCGGTCCTCGGTCAGGAAAGCGATCCCCGCACGCACCGCATCGCCAGGCGAGCGCGGCCTGACTGGAATGCTTTCCAGACGCAGTTCGCCCGCGCTGGGCGGGTCGGCGCCGAAGATGCAGCGCGCCACCTGCGTGCGCCCACTGCCCACTAACCCGAACATCCCGACGATCTCGCCGCGGCGCAGGGAGAAGGAAACATTGTCAAATGAACCCGCCCGGCTGAAATCCTTGACAGCCAAGGCTTCCTCTCCAAGGTTTGGCTCGCGTCTGGGGAAGAGTTCGCCGAGATCGCGCCCCACCATCATCTTGATCAACTGGTTCTGGTCAGCCTCGGCAGGCAAGACCGTACCGATCAATTCACCGTCCTTGAGCACGGTGATGCGGTCAGCCACCTGGAAGACCTCTTCCAGCCGGTGGGAGATGTACAGGATGAGGGCCGATTCCTGCTTAAGCTGCTGGATAAGTTCGAAGAGGCGTTTCAATTCCTCCTGCGAGAGCACTGCCGAGGGCTCGTCGAGGATCCAGATGCGTGGCCGGGTGACGGCCGCCTTGGCAATCTCCACCATCTGCTGCTGCGAGACACTCAGGCGTGCCACCTGCGTGCGCACGTTCAGCCCGGTAAAGCCGATCTCGGCCAGTTTTTGGGCTGCCTGCTGGTGGGCCAACTTCCAATCCACCACCCATTTCAGCCGGCGGGTGGGCATCTGCCCCAGCAGGATGTTCTCAGTGATGCTCAAGTGGCGCACCAGGCTGAACTCCTGGTACACTGCCCGGATCCCCAGCCGGTGGGCAGCGAAGGGAGTGTTAATCACCACCGGGGCTCCGTCCAGCAATATCTCGCCAGCATCGCGCCGCAGCGCCCCGGCGAGGATCTTCATCAGCGTGGACTTGCCGGCGCCATTCTCGCCCACGATGGCATGCACCTCCCCCAGGCGGGCGCTGAAATCGACGCCCTTGAGGGCCTGGGTGCCATCGAAGCTCTTGCGGATGCCGCGCATCACCAGAAAATTGTTCTCTTCCATACCTTTCCTTATTGTGTGTCCACTGGCGGGAAGGCGTTGTGGACGACGATGGTCTTCTGGTCAGTCATCTCCTCCAGCGTGTCGTGCACACCCTCGCGCCCGTGCCCGCTCATCTTGATGCCGCCGAAGGGCAGCGTCTCCACCCGCAGGGCCGACGACCAATTGATGATCACGCCGCCAGCCTCCAGCCGGTAGGCGATATCCAGCGCCTTGTTAATGTCGTTGGTGAAGACCGCCGACTGCAGGCCGTAGGGCGAGTCGTTCGCCATGCGGATCGCTTCATCAATCGTAGTGAAGCGCACCAGCGGAACGACCGGGCCGAAGACCTCCTCCTTAAAGAGCGGCATATCCACCGCCACCTCGGTGAGCACGGTGGGCTCCATGAAACTGCCGTGGCGCTTTCCGCCCGCCCGTAGTTTTGCCCCGGCCGCAACTGCCCCGTTCACAAAGGCTTCCACCTCGGCGGCTGCCTGCTCGTTAATCAGCGGACCCACGTCGGTGTCTTCCAGGAGCTGGTCGCCCATCTTGAGCGCCAGTGCCTTTTTAGTGAGCAGGTCGGCGAATTTGTCGTAAATAGGCGCCTCCACAAAGACGCGTTTCACTGCGCAGCAGATCTGCCCGTTGCCGCGCGCCAGCCGCCCCAGCACCACCGCAGTGGCGGCCTTCTCCAGGTCGGAATCCACCAGGATGATCAGGGCGTCATTGCCGCCCAATTCCATGTGCACTTTCTTGAGGTTCTGCGCCGCCAGTTCGGCAATCCGCACGCCCACCTCGGTGCTGCCGGTGACAGTGATCAGCTGTACGCCTTTGGAGCGCGCCAGGAAATCGCCGATCAGCGCGCCGGGACCGGTGATCATCTGATGGGCGCCGTGCGGCAGGCCGCACTTCTGCATCAATTCGGTGATCTTCAGCAGGGTCAGCGGGCAGGCACTGGGCGGTTTCGAGATGACCGCGTTGCCCGCCGCCAGAGCGGCGGCTGCCTTGTGACCCCACAGCTCCACCGGGTAGTTGAACGGCACGATCGCCGCCACCACCCCCAGCGGCTGGCGGATGGTGAAAGCAAAATGGCGCTCATTGCCGCGCACGGCGTCCACCGGCATCACCCGCCCGAAGATGCGCTTGCCCTCCTCGGCAAAGCCGCGGAAGATGTTGGCGGTCACCAGTACCTCGGCCCGCGTCTGCTGGATGGGTTTGCCATTCTCCGCCGCAAGGAGCCGGCCCAGTTCCTCGCCGTTGGCTTCGATCGCCAGGGCGATGCGGTTCAGGATCTCGTAGCGCTGGTACGCCGTCAGCCGGCGCATGACCTCCCGGCCCTGCTGGGCGGCAGCCACCACACGGCTCACATCCTCCAAAGTGCCGCGCGGCACCCGGCCGAGCACCTCGCCCGTGCCAGGGTTGCGGATATCGGTCCACGCCCCGTCGGATGCTTCCACCCATTGATCATCAATGAACATTTTCATGGTTTCCTCGCTTTCGATTTGCTGATGGGATGAATGCGGTTCATTCTGGAATTGGAATACAGGAGCTACGCGCCCTGCCCGGCGCCGTTCGGACCTGGGAACTGCCCCGAAAATCCCCGCCGCCGCGAGACCCGCTGAGTGCTCTCCCAGAGGAGCGGTCCCAGTTGGATGGCGCGCTCGCGGGTCATGCGCTCGCGCGGCCCCGAGATGCTGATGGCGGCAATGGCGTTGCCGGTGTAATCGATGACCGGCGCGCCCACACAGCAGATGCCTTCCTCGTTCTCCTCGTTATCCAGGGCAAAGCCCCGCGAGCAAACGGTGACCAGTTCTGCTCTCAGGGCTTTGGGGGAGGTGATAGTGTGGGGGGTGCGTGCCTGCGGGTGCTCAGCCAGAACAGCCTGCAGCAGCCCGGGCGCGCTGAACGCCAGGATGGCCTTGCCCAGGGAGGTGCAGTACATCGGCAGGCGTGCACCGATGTGCGAAGACATGCCCAGGGTATGTTTGCTCTCGATCTTGGCGATATATACCACGTCGGTGCCAGAGGGCACCGCCAAGTGGATGGTCTCGCCGGTCATTTCTGCCAGCTCGTGCAGGGTGGTCCGGCTCTCGCTGCCCAGGTCGCTGTTGGCAAGGAAGGAACCCGCCAGCTCGATGACACGGGTGCCAAGCCTGAAGCGGTCCACCCCGGTGCGCTCCGCCAGCCCCACCGACTGCAGGGTGGCCATATAGCGGTGGGTGGAGCTCTTGGGCATGCCGATCTGGGCCGATAGCTCGCTCAGGCCCACGCCCACATCCGCCCTGGCCGCCAGGATCTCGACAATGTTCATCGCCTTCGCCACCGTGGTGGAGAGGGAAGCGCGCTGGGCGTTTTCAGGTTGTTTGCTGTGGGAGAGGGACTTGACTCTTTTCTGTGCGGGAGACATATCGGCTCGATTTCGATTTCCTTCGGGGGCGGAACCTGCCAGTCATTCCACTATTTGGAACGTCATTCCACATTTTAGCACGACAAACAGCACGTGTCAATAGGTGCGCGGAAAAACAGCGGTCAAATTTCGACTGTAGGAACGCCGTGGCGTCCGGGGAAGTATGCCGAGGCGGTGTTTTTTAGCCCACGTTTTTAGCCACCCCCTATTTACCCCATCACCACGGCGATTCTCTTTTTTCCCCAAAACCCTTGCAATAATAATTGAAATTTGATACAGTGATAAGGAACGTTGAATAATTTAATTACGGGAAGGTGAATATGCCAAACAAAAAACTTACCAGAGCTGTAGTCGTCGCCGGCGATGTCACGATGGACTGGAATATCGCCACCTCTCTTGGCACCAAGGGGGCAAACCCCAATTGGAGTCAGGATATCGAGTCGAGCATTTTCTGGCAGCGCGGCGGAGCGGCACAATTGGCTGATTTGATTGAAGCGATTTCAAAGAATCTGCCGGCCGGCCGGCAATACGTTGTCCACCAGATGGATACGCCGCGTCAGGAGGTTATCCCTTCTGATAAGCGCTATCATCATTCCTATACCATGTGGACACCCTTCAAGTACAGTGAGAAGGCCCCTCAGGAGAAACCCGCCTGGCGCGTCGAGCATTTCCTGGGCATTGATCGCAGCACTGAAGAGGCTGGTCCATCCATGAAAGTCATCGAGGATGACCCATCTGCGCAGTTGGTGGTCCTCGACGATGGCGGGCTCGGCTTTCGTAACCAGGAAGCGCTCTGGCCTCAGGCACTTCACGCCAGGAAAAAACCCGCCTGGATTTTGCTGAAGATGGCTCAACCGGTGGCCCGGGGGCCGTTATGGGACAAGCTGGTCAATGATTTTTCCGAGAGGCTGGTGGTTATTACTACGGTGAATGACCTGCGCCAGACAGCAGTTCAGATCAGCCGGAACATTTCCTGGGAACGTACCGCTCAGGACCTGAGCTGGGAATTAACCTACAATCCCCACGTCAACAGTTTGTCGCGCTGCGCCTATGTGATCGTGTCCTTTTATACCGCCGGGGCAATCCTTCTCTCCTGGAAATCCGGACGGGTAAAGGCAACCTTATTCTTTGATCCCTTTGCCATGGAGGGAGAATGGGAACGACAGTACCCCGGACAAATTGTGGGATACACCTCCTGCCTGACGACGGCCATCGTTCGGCAGATGATGCTCAATCCAGAACAGCCGGACTTTACATGCGGCATTCAGACAGGCATGGCCGCCATGCGCTACCTGCATGCCGAAGGTTTCGGCGAGCGCGGTACGCCCATCACACAGACAGAACTGCGTTTTCCCATTCAGAAAATCACGGAAGAAATTTCCAAGGATGCGAGCCCGTTATCGGTCGCCTCCATACAGGATCCCGCCCAGTTTTTGTTGGAGCCGAACCCTCCTGAATGTTCCCCGGTGCAGCGCGGTTTCTGGACGATCCTGGAAGATCGCTACACCGAGTCGCTCGAAGGAATTGCCCGTCAGATCGTGCAGGCAGGCTTCGACAAGGCCTTACGCGAGGTGCCAATCGGCCGCTTCGGAGGGTTGGTTACAGTGGACCGGCGGGAGATCGAAGCCTTGCACAGCATTCAAAGCCTGGTCTCCGAATATTGCCGCTACTCCCAAAAGAAGCCCCTTTCAGTGGCTGTTTTTGGCCCCCCTGGTTCAGGAAAGTCGTTCGGCGTGGAGCAGGTTGCGAAATCCATCCTGGGTGAGATCTCTGTGCTGACCTTCAATCTGTCCCAATTCGGCCAGCCGGAGGATCTAAACGATGCGCTTCACCAGGTGAGAGACGTAGGCTTATCCGGGAAGATCCCGCTGGTTTTCTGGGACGAATTCGACACGACCCTGAACGGCCAACCCCTGGGGTGGTTACGGTACCTCCTGGCGCCCATGCAGGATGGCTCTTTCCAGGAAGGCCAGCTCGTGCACCCGATTGGGCGCTGCATCTTTGTTTTTGCCGGCGGGACCAGCCATTGCATGGAAGAATTTGGCGCTAAATTAACCGAGGACGGAAAAAGGGCTGCGAAATTGCCGGATTTCGTCAGCCGATTGAGAGGATTCCTGAATGTCCTCGGGCCTAATCCGCAGGAAAGCACCAGCCGGGATCCTTTCTTCATCCTGCGTCGGGCAATTGTCCTGCGGTCGATCTTCGAGCGAAACGCCTCTCAGATCATACAGAACAAGGTGGTGAACATTGATCTCGGGATACTGCGTGCCTTCCTGAAGACGCGCAATTACAAACACGGCGTGCGCTCGATGGAATCCATTGTCGGGATGAGCACGCTGGCCGGAAAATCAGCCTACGAACGTTCCAGCCTGCCCTCCGAAGAACAACTCAACCTGCACGTGGAGGCACGTGACTTCCTGGCATTGGTTCGACAGATCGAACTCGAAGGGGACTTGCTCGAAAAGTTGGCAGCCGCCGCGCATGAGGTCTTTTGTGAAGGGTTAAGGCGGAAGGGCTATCGATACGGAACTCAGACGGATAGCAAACAAAAAATCCACAGTTCTCTGCTCCCCTATGAAAAACTGCCTGAGGACGAAAAAGAACAGAATCGCCTGAACGTGAGGGATATTGCCAACAAACTTTCCCATGCCGGGTACCTGATGCGCCCGGCGCGCAGCCACGAGCACCCCCTCAATTTCCCCGATGGCGCTCTGGATATCCTTTCCCAGATGGAGCACGAACGCTGGATGAATGATAAATTAAGCGCTGGCTGGCAGTTTGCTGCGAAAACCGACAAGGCGAAAAAGCTCCACCAGGCGCTCCTGCCGTGGGAGAAATTGCCGAAAAAGGAAAAGGATAAAGACCGGGAAATGGTGCGTGGCATACCAAGGATTCTGGCAAGAGCCGGGTTTGCGATTGAGAAATCAGGATAGGAGTAGATGGCAATCGTCGCGCTGGGCATCACCGGTCATCGTTATCTTACTGAAATGGATAAGGTCATGGCGGGTGTGGAAAGCGCGCTCCGCCGCATTCTCAAGACATTCCCTGATGCCAATTTTCGGGTTCTCTCCTCCCTGGCAGAGGGGGCTGACCAAATTCTCGTAAAAAGGCTCCTTTTGGTTCCCAATGCATGTCTTTGGGTGCCCCTGCCGCTGCCGGAAGAGGAATATCTCAAGGACTTCGAGACCTCCAAATCGAAAGAGGAATTTATCCACCTGCTTGGAAAAGCGGAACGGGTTATCAATCTGCCGGTTACGGATAAACGGGAAGAGGGTTATCTGGCCGCCGGCAAATATATCCTCGAAAACAGCGATGTTTTGCTCGCCATCTGGGATGGAAAACCCGCTCAAGGAGTGGCCGGGACAGCCGAAATCGTCGCCCTGGCGCGTGAACGCGGCCTGCCGCTGGCCTGGATCCACGCCGGCAACCGGTTACCAGGGACGGGTATTGCCACCTCCCTGGGTCCCGAACAGGGAAAAGTAACCTTCGAACATCTCCCTCGACCTGGCAGGCAAACTGGATGAAAAAGGGAAAACAATTCTGGCAAGATTTATCGATTGTCCTTCCTTTGATCTGGCTCAACCTGGTGTTGTTTGCCGGCTTGCTGGCGGGCGGGGCAGTCCTCTTGAAGATCTCAGGCGCTTATCCCCAGGCGGGCTGGCCCGGGTTGTTCCTGAACGCGTTCCACATGGCCATTACCGAACGGGTGGCTCAGGAAAGTTCCGGGTTAATGCCCATCCTGCTTTCGTTTGTACTGCCCCTGGGGACAGCCATCATCCTGGGGGAAGGGGTGCTGAGAGTTTTTTCCATTTACCTTCAAAAGCGTGAACACCGGGAGGAGTGGGATATTATGGTCGCAAAAACGTATAGCAACCACATTGTTGTTTGCGGAGTGGGTGAATTGGGCAAGGCATTGGTCAAGCGGCTCCATGCAGACCATCCCGAAAGAAGGATCGTGCTGGTTGATCTGCGCCCGGGTTTACTCGCTGAGGCAGGCCTTTCGGGAGGCAACGTCATCTGCATCCAAGCCGATATGACCAGCATCGAGACACTCAAAACGGCCAATTGCCACAAAGCCAGGCTGGTCCTGCTGGCCTCGGGAAATGACGCCTTCAATCTGGAAGCGGCCTATAAGATCATCCAGCTCAACCCGCAGACCGAGACCTGGGTGCGCCTGCACCACAACGGCCTGGCCGACCTGATGGACCTCTCGCGCAAGCCCAACCTGCATTTCTTTTCTCCGTACCAGCAGGCAGCGGAGGTGATCGCAGGCCACTTGCTGCAGGATGAGAAAGGGGAATAACAGGTTTTTCAGGGAGGGCTGATGCAGACCTCACGCACCTTCCGTATTTTTGTCAGTTCCACCTTCCCTTCGATTCGGCTCAGGGCAGGCAGTGATCTGATTGCCGAGCACAACGCTCTGCAGAAGCGGGGCTTCCCCCGCCTGCGGGACCTGGCCTCAGCCCATGGCTGCCGCTTCCAGGCCATTGACCTGCGCTGGGAAGGCGCCGGAAATTCATCATCAATTAGTCAAAAGGATGTGTGCCATGTCTGATGTTTTTATTTCCTATTCCCGCAAGGATATTGCCTTCGCCAGGTTGATCC
>Ga0207931_1000480_pt1 | contig 14741 bp, 13 predicted proteins | sample NGESurdeep092012_2_FD_184478 | JGI IMG/M metagenome (GOLD analysis project Ga0207931, IMG submission 184478) | Arctic peat soil microbial communities from Barrow, Alaska - NGEE Surface sample 415-1 deep-092012 (SPAdes) | ecosystem: Environmental > Terrestrial > Soil > Wetlands > Peat ...
CGGCGGTGTGTTGGTGACCTACAACGGCATCCCGTCCTCCGTGGCCGCCACAACCATTTATCTCCCCGGCTATATTGATTGGGGATCGTGGGCGACAGACATGACCCTCGTCAGCGCGGGCGGTAGCGGAACTGTGACCGTCGCTTTCGCTGGGAGCAGTGCTTCGCTCACCGGACCGGTATCGCCTACCAGTTCGCCGTACCTAAATCGTTACGGGAGCTTGCCCAGCGGATGGAGCGGTAACTTCCCAACCCCCAACTACTACGGGGCGGCCACTGTAACGTCTACCACATCGATTGTCATCGCCTATAACATCAGCAACAGTGGCACGGGTGGCTCAGGCAATTTAGCGGAAGGGTATGTAGGCTTCGCTGCCTCACAGGGAGCTATGACAGTGGTGGTGCCGCTGATTGAGCGCACGTACTCAACTGGCTGGAATACCACATTTTCGGTCCAGAGCCTTGACGGTACCCCTGCGACATTGAGCATGACTTACTCCGGCAACATGGCTCCGCTTTGCAGCCCATGCAATGTGACGATGTTATCCGCTTCCCAGACCTTCAACCAGACCTCAGATGGACACGTTCCCTCCGGGTTCCTTGGCGGTGTGAAGATCGTCTCCAATAAGAACATCGTCGTGATAGCCGACCAGGCCAACACTACGGCCGCGTCATACGCCGGCGGCGATTCGGCGGCCGGGTTTGTCGGGTTCCCGTCCCCGTAAGCATTTCGTTTCTGAGAGAAGCAGATTTAAAACAGCAGAGCCTCCGATTACCCGGAGGCTCTGTTTGCTTTTTTCATCAGATCAGGACAAGTCTGATGATGTCTGCCTGGTCGGTAGATATTAGCGTTTCCACGCAACCAGTTTCGCCATTCCCCAGAGCAACCCTTCCAGACACAGTTCCATCACGCGCTGCGTCAAGCTAGCCACCACCGCTGCCGCGCTCAAATTAGCGCCGAGCATAACGGACAGACTGAGCTCCCGGACGCCCAGTCCTGCCGGAGAGAGCGACAAAAATCCGGCCGCCCACGCTGTCGTATTCGTGATCACCATCGTCAGCAGTGGCGGAGGTTGCGTTCCGGGGAGCGCATAGAGTAGTAACGCAATCGCCCCGCCGTATGCAAACCAGACTGTCGTATAAACCAGGAGCATGACCAGCAAGGCACGGCGGTGAATCACGCCTGGCTGGAGCGTTTGCCGCCACACCAGGGCCAGCAAACGCTCCGGCCAGGCAATGACGAGGGCAAGGGCTCCCACCGCCGCTATGCTCAGTGCCAAGAACTCGGGCCGGGAGAGATACACGGCCATCCCCCACCCTGCCAGAATTCCGCCACAACCTAACAGGAAAAACAATTCGAGAAAGGCGCTCTGCGCGAAGATCTTCAGCGAAATGCCCTGTTGCTGGCACAGATAAGCCCGCCCCGGCAGATGCCATACTGCACCCGGCAGGTAGCGAAAAATGCTCGTCCGATAATAAATAGAGAACCCAGTGTACATACTAATGGATTCTCCGACAGCCTGCAGGGCGAACGTCCACCCCGCCGACATCAGCAACAACAGGGAGAGGGTGGCGAGTAGTGCCCCGCTGGCTGGGAGAACGCGCATACGCGACAAGTCGGATGCAATGAGCGGCCATTGCTCCCTGAGACGCAACCCGAGCACATACAGAGTGCCAAACATGAAACATTGCCCGGCCACGGTTGCCAAAATTCGCAAGATGCGTTTCTTGGTCACGGTTTGTCCTTGACGAGTATCCAATTGAAATTAGGAACAGCACGGCCCAGTTGCGTCCAGAGCCAGTCTGGCACGCGCCGCGCCACATATTTGAATCTGCCCACTTCCGGCTCCATTGCATACCGCTCCGGATGCCGGAGCATCTCCGGGGTCAGGTCATGAATCGCAAAGCCGGAGAGGGCGCGTCGCAACTCGCCTGCCGAGCGCGGACACTCGTAGTATTCGGCGGCGCGGCCACTCCAGCGCACGTAACGATGAGCCCATGCTTTCGGCAACCAGCTGAGAAAGGGGAGATGGTAATGCTCTTCCATGACCGCCCAGCGATTCGGCCCGCTGAAGAAACACACGCCTCCTGTCTTGAGCACACGGTGGATCTCACGCGCGAGCAGAGCAAGACTGGGAGAATGTTCGTAGACTTGGCTGCAAATCAGCGCATCAAAGGTCTCGTCTGGGAATGGGGTCGCGCCCACATCGCCGAGTACAAAGGTGGCGTAATTGGTGCGCTCGGAGACCGCCAGTTTCAAAGCAGCTGCGTCAATATCAACTCCGACAATGCGCGCCCCGGCGGTAGCCAACGTCCGGCTGATTACTCCTACTGAGCATCCGAGGTCGAGACATATAAGACCGCGCAAATCATCACGCCCCAGATGAATGACCAATGCCTGCATGATCTTGGTCGCTTTACGCTGGCGGGTAGCAGTATCCTTCGTGGCAGGGAAATGGAAGGAATAGTTGTGCTGATAGTTCATGGTGTGCGGGTGCTCGCGGGGAGGAGCGCTTCTTCTACTCGTCGCACGGAGGCGCGGAGGTTGAAGATTTCCAGAGGCGCGTCCCAGACCTGCCCAAGGGCTGCGCGAGGCTGTGAAAGGACGGCTTGCATCTCTGCCGCCAGCGCCACGTGATTAGTGGGCGGCACGACCTTCCCCACCCCGAAACGGCGCACGAGCTTTCCGAGGTCTCCAACGTCAGCAGCGATAATGGGGAGGCGCATTTGCAGGGCGTCCACGAAGATGAGGGGGATGCTCTCAATACGTGAGGGGATTACTAGCCAGTCACAAGTTCGCATGAAAGCGACCACCGTGTTGGGGTCAGCAAAGCCTCCCAGATGGATGTAGCGCTCATATCCTCGAATGCGATTCTGGAGTTGCGGCTTCAGTGAGCCCTCGCCGAATAGATGGAGATGAGCGCTTTGGCCGCCATCTATTAGCAAACGCATTGCCTCGATCAAAATATCCGGTCCCTTGTTTAGCTCATAGCGGCCAACGAAGAGAAAGTGTATATCATCCGGCGTCAAGTCAGGGTCACATAGGTTGGCGGGGGGCGCAGGCAATTGACGCACGGAGGGGACAAAAGCGCAGGACGCACCGGCTAGCTGCTCCACATCCCATGCCAGTTGCACCCCGTCTGCAAAACGGAATCGGGCATCCCGCAACACACGGCGCACAATGCGGTCCCCGAACGGATACTTGCGCCGCGCCCAGATGTCGGAGCCGAGCGCCCACACACCGTAGGGAATCCCAAACCACCGCCACGTCCACCAGCTGAACAGGCCACTGGGGATCGCCCACATAGCAAGAAGCGCATCAAGGTGGTGGGCGTGCGCATAGCGGCTGACACTCCACAATCCGCTCGTCACCAGCGTGGCAAATCGTAGCAGGTTGAGAGGATTTTGCATTGAGAGGCTGGCAAGGTCTTTCGCGCCTCCCCACCATGGGATATATGATACCGTCACGTACTCCGACGGTTCTGCCCGGCCGTGCTTGTGAGGCGTGAGCACATGAACCTCGTGCCCATCTCTGGCCAGCTCATGCACCATGTCACGGACGAACACGCCAGCATTGACCGTGTCATCGGAGGAAAGAGGATACGAAGAAGTAACGATGCCGAGGCGCATTAAGCTTTTTCCAAAAGGAAGCACCCGAGCCGAGCCCAGCGCGCCGGGAGAATAACCGAGGCGACATATTCGAGCGGGTAGGAGACGGCAATTCCAAGCCACACTAGCGCAACCAGTAGCGGGCGCTTGGCGAGTAGCTGCGCGATAGCACTCACGTCGGAGTGCGTGGTCGAGACGTGGGAGGCTTTTCGTTTGGAGCGTAGCCAGTGAAAAACGCGCACGTGAGGCAGATATTCCGAACCAGCGATGGTCACTATCCGGAACCCAGCCTTGCCAAACAGATTCCACCAGTTCTCAAATGTATTGCCGAAGATGTGCGGGGAGGGATCGCTTGTGTCAATCGTCTCAATTACCACAAAATGGCCGCCCGGTTTTAGTGCCCGGTAGATGGCATCAACAGATTCCCGTTGTTGCGCATGCGGAACGTGTTGCAACACCGTAACCGACACAGCCAGATCGAAACTCTCATCTGCAAAGCACAACGACGGTAACATGCCACAGGTAAAGCGAGTTTCTGGCCAGGCTTCCGCCGCATAACGTAGCGCTTGCTTGCCCATATCAATCCCATAAGGCTCCCAGCCTCGCGATAGCATGAGTTCGCTCCAGCGTCCCGTGCCGCAACCCACATCCAGTGCGCGGATGCCAGGGAGTAGAACACACTGGCGGAGGAGGCGCAGCACAGCCCGCCGCTGGAAGTGCGCGTAATACGCATTGAACCACGGCGGCATCCCCCGGTATAGATCATGCGAGAGGGCCACATTACCAAAGTGTTTGTGTTGAGGCAACGCGCGGTCGTGCTCGCGCCAAAACTCGCCCACATCCAGTAATGGATGGCCACGTTCAGAGTCAGAATGAGGCATGGGTGGCGGATACTCCTTCCGGCTGGGAAGATGTTTTGCGCAACAAGAATTGCACGTGCCAGGTGAGAAATTCCCTGAGAAGTGGAATGCCGGAGAAATCCAACGGTAGCCACCGGGTAGATCGTTCGAGCACTTGAACGGGAATCCCACGCAGGAGTTTTTCGACTTTAGCGATCGTAAGAGGATAAAGCCCCCAATCCCCCCAAGCCTGCGCGAATGAATCCAGGGTCTCGGGGTAGCGTTCCTGTAACCATTGTCGGTTGCGAAAAAGGTGGTTCCCACGTTTTAATCTTATCGCAACCCTTTCTCCAAGCAGGTGAAATGGGCTGAACTGATGCCCACCGATTGGGGTATAAAAAGGAGGAAAACTCAAATAAGCCAATCCACCAACTTGTAAAACCCGTTGAATTTCCCACAGCAAGTTTTGTGGGGAGGAAACATGCTCGATAAGGCTCGCACAGATGACCCAATCCATACTGTTAGCAGCCAATGGCAAAGCCTGGGCATCTCCGCAAAACATCAGAACTTTACTTAAAGTCTTAAGTGGTGAAAGATCCACACTCACTACCTTGGCGCCGTGCTCTTGAAGCGCCAAACTATACCCCCCTAGGCCACATCCCAGATCTAAAACCCGTTTTCCTTCGATGGCCAAATGATGACCTTGAAGAAACCTTACCAGTAGCTCTCCTTGGTGGTGTTGAAAGTCTTGATATGCTTCAGGAGAGTCGAGCCTCCTTTTAGCCAGGTGGAATAAGGCCAAGTAATCTTGCAGTCGCACGCCGAAAGACATCTGATCACCGACCCTGTTGAGTAAGAATAAACTGTATAACTTCCATCATATCTTCAGCATCACCGGACGTCATCTTTGCAGTCGACGGCAGAGGGAGCATGCTATCGGATATCCATTCAGCATCAGAGAAATCTCCTTGTTGACAGTCATACTTCTCTTGATAAAATCGGCGCAAATGAAAAGCGGTGTTATCCCCGATAATCTTGAGAGCCAAGAGGAGAGCCGCAGTGCAGGAGTTCACGGAAATGACCTGGCTACCTTCCAATAAATGGCGACATTCCTCTTCAAATCGATGAACTTTGTATCCAGTCCTAATCCGTATCAATTGGACAATATCAATGACATCTTGAATATCTTCTTTGAGGATAAGCGGGGCGCCAAAGATGAGGAAATTATGGCATGTAGGTTGAATGAGATTCATCTTAAGGATTGAACATTTATGGTTGAAGACGATCAATCACAAGTTCAGTTAATTGACCCAGCCGGGTGGGTGATACTGTCTTATCCGTTCTCAGAATGATTATCGCTACCACATTTCGCTCACGAAACAAAACGGCATATTCAGTGCTGTCGAGATCAAAACCTTCAGGAGTCTGGGCAGTCCTCGCAAAGGCCCGGGAGTCATCTCCCAGCAACTCCATTGCCAGTGTCTCACCTGTCTGTTGAGTCAGGATAGTATCAAAAGATTTCACCGCCTGATCTATGTTTGTGAAGATCTCAATCCGCGTCGAGAAACCATAAGCGAACGCAGTCGTATGTGCGAGGAACTGAGTAGGGTACGTCACAATTTCTCCCTGTGACTCAGGACTCACGATAGCTTGATTGATAGAGTAGGTCGCACCTTGAAACAAGTCAGACACGTCCTCTGGGCCAAGCACAACCTGATTAAGGTCAAGATCCAGCCTAATTAGCGGGAGATTCATCCCATCGCTGTTGGTAGGAAGATTGGGAACGGCCGAATTGCTTCCATTACAAGCTGTCAGGTATATCGCGACAAATATCCCCGCGATAATCCAGACTCCTCTCAAATGTCTTACGTTATTCTTCGATCTTTCCGCGAATGATGTGTTCACAAAATACATCTCCTTCAAATTATCCTAGTAGACCTCATCCGAAAGTCATTGATTCATGCCGTCTAGCTATCGTCCGCAAATCTTCCTCTGAAATATGCGGAATTTCGCGCAGATTAGTGGATGGACAAACAGAAGTACATCACTTATGCAAAAGGTCAATCACTTCAAACACCCACACCCGATCCTGATGATAAACCAGGCGAAAGTTTGGGCTGGCAAGCAGTTGTTCTGGCTCGAGCACATATGGCCCACCATAGTTTACCCGTCCCTGCCTCTGACCCATATACACGTATGTGATGCCGCGTGCACGCAGAAGAGTCAGAACATCGGGATGATTGATACCTTTGTTTTGAATCTCGGTGGTCAGCGCGTTTATCCATTGGACATAGTCCGGGCGCGGGCCTCGTTCAGAGTCGTAATTGAGTGGAGGCAGTGTGGTCTGCCGTCGCGCCAAGAGCGGCAGCCACCAGCCGCCATCTGATCCAACGATTACCGTATCGTCATACGCAAAGAAAGAGTTTACCAGAAAACGCGCATCTTGGGGTGTATTCTCCTGAATCCATTCTGCCGCCCGTATATCAGGACGCGTGACCAGAGCGTTTGGCATCACCTGCAGATCACTCAGTCGCTCGCGGGCGCCCCATACTCCAACTGCGAACATGGATACAGAGAATAATAGAGCCAGCGCTAAGGACTTGCGCGCACTTTCAACTTTCAGCTTGTAACTTGTAACCTGTCCCAGCAGATACCCTGCCAGAACACTCACCGGGATGTAGGCGGCGATAAATACTGCAAAGTTGCTGAGTGCCCCCTCTCCCGGCAGGCTCAGCCATTGCGGGTTGGCTGCCAGGAGGATCAGAAACGACCACAAGCTGATCAGCGCCACGCCCTTCTCTCGCCGCCACAAGCCCCAAACAATACTCAAGGGCAAGAGCAACCAGAGCGACGCCGGAAGGTAAGAGGATAAATCGCCTATAGCATTATACTGTTGTGTCCCGGTTGAAACCGCCTCTGCTTGTGTCGTCAGTTGTGTGGCAAAGGTAAGCGTAATCTTGCCGGCAAAGGTATGAATAAACCAGGGAAGAAAAAGCAATCCGGCCCCAATGCCTATCCAAAATGTCCGGGCAAGCAAAGCGCGCCATGTGTATCTTCTAACGCGCAAGATGAAAAACGCCGCAAAAAAGAGAATCGCAAAAATCAGAATGCGATAATGTGTAAGCGCAAGCCCGCCCAGAATTAAACACGTGAGCGCTATCCGTCCAGCGTCAAAGGGAATGCGGCGGCGCCATTTAGACCAATTTGACCCCCCCGCCAAAACGGGCGATTCGATCCTGCGTGATTCCGCTTCCAAGGTAGCCCAAGCCAGATAGATTACTCCCGGCAAAATAACCTGTCCCGCGAGCTGCGTGTAACGTCCCCAATTCACATAGTACATTGGCATTGGCGAGAGCAACCCGGCCACTAGGACTGCCCCAACCCCAGCCCAGCGATTCCCCCCCACGCGCGTCGCTAAGGGATACAGCGCAATGACCGCCAGCACATTCAGTAATTGCCCTGTCCACAGGACGGCTTGGGGCATATCCAGCCCGCTGAGCCAATGGAAAGCGGCGACCGCGGTGTGGAATCCAAAGTGATAAGTAAACGTCTGCAATTCAGCATAAGGCAACCAGGAGTTGAATAAACCGTCGTGATCCACCAACAACTGCGCGATCATCGTATGGTGATAAGAATCTCCCCAGATGGGCACATCCAGCGAGCGGATGGCCCAGAAGCGAGTCAAGATTATCAAAGCCACTATCCCAATAAAAGCAACATCAGCCCAAGGGAGCATAAACGCGTTCGCGCGTGGGAACGTGCGAACGCTCAAACGTTTCCGGTTCCGCCACAAGATTATCCCCAATCCGGCAAGCGGCGGCAGCCAGGCATATAGCGCTCCCAAGTGCAGGCCAATAATGTCTGTCCATACCAGCAGCAGCGGATAGAGCGCCAGGCTCAGGCCGGCGGATAAACCCAATTTTTCGGGCCATTTTATTCCTCCCCAGCCAGGCCAAAACAGGCTGAATAGCCCCCAACCAGGCAGGATGAACAGGAAAAAACCTATGGCGAGAATACCCCCCCAGATAACAGCCTCCCACCCCATGCCCAGGATGGATTTCCACCGCGAATAACTCAATTGAAAAGCCGCTTGTGCATCCTCGGGCGTTCCATTCTGGTATGACGCCCCGTTCAAGTATGCATCGCCAGCCGCCTCGCCCACCTGAATATCTCCGCTGCCAGCGACCTCCAGGAAGGCGTAGTAATACTTCTGGTTGGACGACGCCTGGGCCGGGACAAAGAAGCCATAATAGCCAGGAGCCGTTACCGCGTCGACAGCGAGTGTGTTCAACGACACGGCCAAGTCGTCCTCAGCCTGCGGTGCGGACCGCAAATGCAGCCTGATTTCTCCGTTGCCGGTTTTTTGGGGGGATAGGTAAAAATAGATCCCCGCCAGCCCGTCGTATTTTGCCACAAAGGTCTGTCCGATTGTTTGTGCCGCGGATAGCGTACCCCAATCCACAGCCGCCGGTTGCTCTGTCCTGACCATCGGCGCGCAAGCAGCCAGGCCCAATAGCAAAAATAAAAAGGTTAGTTTTCTCATCGTGGATAAGATTTCATGGTGGAAACCTCTCCTCTTCCGCAATACAGGAATTGGGCAGGCAAGGTGGGGATTTAGTAATTTTACCTGAGAATCAGGAGTAAAAAATGGTTATTGACAAAATAATGGCAATCATGGATGGCATATATCCATGATTGCCATAATAACCCTAAAAGGGGGTGCAGGTCGTAGTAAGTCCTACGTACTGTTCTCGGTAAGGTTGATCCTTATTGCTCGGATTGGATTTTGGCGCTCACCGTATGATTAGAGGCAGGAAGATGGTTGTATAGCTTTCGCAGATGTACCCGCTGCATAAAGCACTCGCTGCGCCGCCTCCGGTCTGCCCGATCATTCCGCCAAAAGCACCCTCGACCTGGTAACTGGCAGATGACATAACCCCGCCCGGCGCTTGCGCACCGTTCAAGGTGTTGCGTTGAATGCGGAACGAACCCGAGGTTAGGATGTCAGCGCTGACCGCGGTGACCGTTATTGCCATGACAAGCATGAGGATCACCACGGAGGTGACCCACTTTGTGCGGTTCTTCATCGCTCACCTCCATTATTTGAGTAGCAGCTGTATCTCGATTACACCTTCACCCTCAAGAAGCTCGCCCATCGCCTTCCCCAGGATCGTCCCAAATTGTGGATCGGTGGCTAACATTGCATATCCGGGGATATCTGAGGTGGTGAGTAGATCTCCACGATGAATTGAGCCATTGGCAGCTGTCACCTTGACAGGAACGATGCCCATCATCGCCACGGGAACGTAGCCAGGCTGGTTCTCCATCGAACCACCGCCGACGAAGCCGGGATTGGTCGAATAGACGCCAGCCAAGGACGGATCGTTGGCGCGTGTTGATTTGGCGACCGCCCGGTCCTGAGCGCTGCTGATGACCAGCACGTCGCCCGGTTCAAAGGTTGCGGGGTCGCCTTCGACGCTGATCCATTCGGCGTAATCGGCGCCGCCCGGAGTAATGGCGCCTTTGGCAGTAACGTTACCATTCCCGTGAACGCGGAAGACAAGGAACGCGTCGGTACAACTCGTTCCGCCGGCACAAGCGCGGATGACTTCCGAATCGGTATTATCCAAAATACCAACAACCAGTCCAGTTGCGCCAGGACTCCCGGCGGCGCTGCTGTCGAAACCATTGCCTACGGTCAGCGCGCCGCGCGATGGAGCACCGGCAATGATTGGCGCCTCCTGTCCGGATTTCAAGGTGATGACCGCCCCGCCAACCAGAGTAAAGGCGTAGGGTGTGCCGAGCAGTTTCTGCCGTGGGCTTAATGTCTCGCCATTGATGGTGAGCTCCACCCAAAGCGGTTGTGCGAATTTAGCCGGGTCGAGGCTGTTGGCTTCTGAGACCTGGTCGGGGATGGCAATGTTTAATATGCCATTGGTAACAACTACCGTCTGGGTATCCGAGTAAACAAGAGTTCCAGCGGTCAGGGCGTCATAGAAATTGACGATTACCGTGTAGCTCCCGTTTGGCACAGGGATTCCACCAGGACCGGTCAAAACTGCCTGGTAGCCTAATTGCCGGTCTGTAGCACAGGCTGCCAGCAATAAAGCAATCCCAATACAGGAAGACAAAACGAGCAAACCTCTTTTTTTCATATTGGATTTCTCCTTTGGCTGAATTGCAGGTTCCGCAGAATGCGTGCGGACGCAGGTCGACCCATCTCGACCAACATTGTCTTATTATATAACGGTTTGAACCGGAATGCAATCAGACTTGGATACATAGTACTTGAACTTACGCACAGTCCCCCATCATCCCAGCTCTTCCCCCGAAAGGGGAAGGGAATTCCCTCGCACCCAGCTCAGCCGAAAAGTCAAGTTACTTCCTGCTGGCTTCCTCCGACTTCCGAACGCGATACAGTACCTCCTCCAGAATCTTGCGGTTAAAGCCGATCAGATCGGCCACCAGTCCGATGAGGAATACCTGGAAGCCCACGATCCATAGCACTGCCGCCAGAATGACGGATTGGATGTGCCCAGCTCCTTGCCCGTTGAGTACGAAATAAAGATACCTTATTCCCAGGGCCAAGCCACCCAGAATCATCAGGGCGCTCAGCGCGGTAAAAACGCGTAGCGGGCGGTACAGGGTGTAGGCGCGCAGAATAGTGGCAGTCTGGCTGGCCATGAAATGACGCAGGCTGTGCATCAGGCGGGATGGACGGGTTGGGGGGTTCGTACGTACCGGCACATATTCCACCGGTGTGTGATGTGCCCCTGCCTGGATCAGCGTTTCAAGCGTGTACGAATAATTGCTGAACACCAAGGTGCGCAAGGCGGCCTCGCGGCTGATTGCCCTGAACCCACTGGTAGCGTCTGGTGTGTCTATGCCAGAGGCAAAGGCAATCACCCAACTCCCCAGGCGCTGCAGAAGTCGCTTGAGGGGGGAGAAATTCTTTTGGGTTGCCACTCCACGATCTCCCACCACCAGTTGGGCACGCCCGGCCAGGATCGGCTCCACCAGGTGTTGGATATCTTCGGCATTATACTGGTTGTCGGCGTCGGTATTTACGATGATGTCGGCCCCGTGCATCAGGCAGGCTTCGATGCCGGCGATGAAGGCGCCCGCCAACCCTTTGACGGGTAGATAGACAACATGATGAACACCTGCCTGCCGGGCAACTTCCGCCGTGAGGTCGGTACTGGCATTATCGATCACCAGAAACTCGATCACGTCTATCCCTGGCAAGGTGCGCGGCAGGTCACGCAGGGTGAGGGGCAGAGTCTCGGCCTCGTTATAACAGGGAATTTGAATGATGAGTTTCATAAAAGGATTATATCTCTCTGTTTCCGATTGAGCAACTTTTGCTCTTTACTTGCAGGCAAACACATTTAAATCCGTGGAATATCCATACGCTTTACCCGAAAAATGTTGAATCACTTCGCAGTGCTGGACTACATACTCTTGTTCAAGACGCGGGAAATTGTTTTCGTGGAGCACCAGATAGTCAGGATGGTAATGCTCAACCGCCCATAATGCGGCATCATCGTATGTAGTATGTATAGTGAGTTGATTACTCACCTCCGGTTGGATAAGACCCGCAAAATCAATCATTCTCCGTTGCGCATAGAAGCCAATAATGCCAACTTCAAGCGTTCCTACGCTGGCGTGAGGGGGAGTATGATCCCGCAGCCATTCACCGACTACCTCATAGATAACCAGACGGTTATCCGGGCGCTGCCGCAATTGCCCAAGATCGTATACCTGAGACGGAACAAGGTAAAGTAATAAAGCCACCGTTATAATATTAGAAAGCGTTCGGTAATTCCACCCAACCCCAATGTTGTCTATTTCCCCCTTCCTGGAGGGAAGGGGGGTAGGGGGGATGGACGCGATGATAGTTGCCGAATGCTCTCTATTATAAGAAGAAATGGTTCGGCTTGAAGTAAATATCTTTCTTAAGCTGGAGATTCCCAAACCAAGCAACACAATAAAGCCAGGTACTAAAGGAGCATAATACCAAAAGTAACGGCTCACGCCCAAAGCGGAATACGCCAGAAAATAAAGCATCGTCCAGGCAAGGAACAAAGCCCATTGGTGTGCGCGCCGAAACATAAAGAGCATGCCTGCTACAGCCAATCCTGCTTCCAGCAGATAGGGCCACCTGACGTACTCTCTAACAATAGTCAATAAGCCTGGAGCAAAGCGCTGGCTGATCGCCATAGCTCCTTGATGTTGCTTGACTGCCAACGTGGCCGGTAACGGAGAGCCAAAGTAAGCCCAGGCAAAAGCAATCCAGGGAATGGTAAACCCCAAGAACAGCGCCAGAGCCAGCCAGGGAACAGGACGACGTATCCACAATAAGTAATGCGCTGCCAGGATAAAAGCCACCAGGATACCGTCGGGACGGGTGAGGATGGCCAGGGCGACGCAGACAGCTGTCAGCGAATAGCGCCGACGGGCATAGAAAGCAAAGGCGCCCAGACAGAAAGCCAGGTAGAGCAGGGTTTCAGAACCCAGCGTGCTGACAAGCAAAGGAAAAGTAGGATAGAGCAATAGTCCGCTCCAACCTATCAGAGGCGCTTGCCAGGTGTGCGCCAGATCCCACAGGAAAAGCCCTCCCATTGCCAGACTGAACGCTCCGAGGAGGTTGGCCAGGTGTGGCAGGTCAGGCCACAAATTTCCGAGCAGAGTCAAGAGAAGGGTAAATAAGGGAGTGGTTGTACTGAGCACCCGTTCGCCGGGATTATACACAAATCCCAGGCCGTGCTGAAGGTTCGCTGCATAACGATAAGTGATAAAAGGGTCGTCGTAGCCCCAGCAGGAGAAGGTCGCAAAGATAACAATTGTTGTCAGTAAAAGGTAAATCGCCAGTGCGATTTGCTTACGATTATTAGAGAGAACAAGGATAAAGCGGGGAAATAAGATAGGGTTCATCGTTCGGTGTTGAAAGATTCATCCGTTCGTTAGTGCACAATTAATGGAAGCATCAGATGGTAAACATTCTCGCCGATAAAAGGAAGGGGAGGATTGTAAAAGGTGTCCCATATCAGGTGGGATATGGTAACCGAGTAGTCCGTCAGGAAAGAAGTGTATTCATATCCGTCCTGACCCTGCCAGATTTCATGGGCCCAGCCCGGGGCGAAACCATAGGCTTCCGTCCAAGGGCCGGTCGGACCCGGCCCGATGCGGAAGCGCTCACCTTTGGATGTATCATGGTAGAACAGGTAATACGAACCGCCGTTGGATGCCAGCGTAGAACTCTCTGCCATACCATTCGTCAGCGTCAAAATTGCCCCCCAATCGGTCCAGGGACCTAGAGGCGAAGAGGCCGTTGCCACCCCAACGATGCCTCCCGCTTGATCCAGCCCGGTATAGTAAAGATAGTAAATGCTGCCAATCTTTAGCATGGTTGGATCACGGCAATTGGACCAGGTGTTGAAACCGCCCCAAACCGTGTATTGATGAGTGGGTTGGAAGATCACCCCATGTGTCTGCCAGGACGCGGGGTCAGCAGGGTTGGTGGAAGTGGCAAGCATAATACTCTGTGCAATCGCGTAGGTGACTCCTGTGTAGTATAAATAATAGACACCATTTTCTTCGTAAACAAACGGCGCCCAAATCGCCGCCTCATCCCATGCCCCCGGAGTTCGTTTCGGTAGAACAGGCGCCAATTCCTCCCAGGTACACAGGTCCGACGAACGGCCATAAGCAAACCGGTCATCTGGGTAAATATGGGTTGAGATCAAATAGTAAAAGCCGCTATACCAGAAGACACTGTGATCCTTCAATCCAAATGTGGTGGGGAACCAACCCGGTCGCTGACAGGCAGTAGTAATGGCAGCAGCACGCACTCCCTGCCCTATCCATATGCTCAGACCAATCCCAAAGATAATTACCCCGATTCGTTTCCAGAGCATCACGATCAGTCCATAGTGGTAATTTTGCTCATGGATTCCATTCCAGATAGAATGGATTCAAATCTATATCCATCGAAGCAACCGTGGGTACAGAATTGCCCAGCGCATCCCAGGCAGCCAGAGGCACATCGGGTAGGCTAATCGAATGCGTATTTCCATCTAACGACCATAGGACCCAGATACGACGATCACCCCGTTGAAACTCATACCCTGTCACTCCCGTATATTCAGTCACGTCCCGCACCCAGGTCGCGTCGCGCAGTTCACTACGGGCAAACTGGAAAGCCGTGTAAACGGGACGGGGGCTGAGATTGGCGTAAAGTAAGCCCGAGTCGCGCCAGCCCATCACGCTGTACCAGATATTCGCTCGTAAACCC
>Ga0207931_1000481_pt1 | contig 14740 bp, 8 predicted proteins | sample NGESurdeep092012_2_FD_184478 | JGI IMG/M metagenome (GOLD analysis project Ga0207931, IMG submission 184478) | Arctic peat soil microbial communities from Barrow, Alaska - NGEE Surface sample 415-1 deep-092012 (SPAdes) | ecosystem: Environmental > Terrestrial > Soil > Wetlands > Peat ...
CTACCAGATCCTGGCTCGATTCAAAAATACCATAGCCACATCCGCCATATGCCTTCATACCTTTCGGCATCACTTCACGAATGGCATCGAGATGCGGCTTATAGGTTTCCCAGAAAATGTTTGGTATTTCATCAAATGGGTACTTATTGAAATCGTCCCTCGTTTGGATAGGCCCGGGTCTGCCTCCAAGAATTGCACCATGTCCCGGGAATATCTCACAAATAGCAGCTTCAAAGTCAAATGAATCATATGTCATCTCTTTCCAGAATCCAATAACCTCCCTGTAAAACTCCCTGTAATCCTCAGGCTTTTCTCCTTGCAAAACTATTTCTTTCCCAAGGTATTTCGAAATGAAAGGGAGATCAATGTGATGCTCATATAATGGGAGTCGCTTCGGTCTTTCATTATACAAAACCTTCAGAATATTATTATAGTCGGGAGCATATATCATTTTACCTCAGTATTTTTGAATTAGTTTACACAACCCGGTTTTTCATTTAAGCCGGACATTTGATTAAATATTCAAGCAGTTCCGTATATGAGCACGTAGCAACACAAACATATTTATCAGCACCTCCATAGTAAACAAAAAGAGTATCACCAATTATAATTTTACCGCACGGGAAGACGACACCTTTGTAAAATCCATTAATCTCGTAATCTTCTTCAGGTTGCAATAACCAGTTGGGTGTACGATGGAGTAAAATAGATGGATCGTTAAGATCGAGTAACATTGCACCAAGCCGATAATGTTTATCCGGACCAACAGCATGATAGATAGTCAGCCAACCATATTTTGTTTTGATTGGTGGAGTATTGCCTCCTATCTTATATTCCCATTTATATTTTGCCTTTGCTAATATTTTACCATCGGGAAAACCCAGTAAATCGTCAGCATATGTTATCCATATTGCCGGGTCCTTCGTTCCGTATTTCTTTCCTACCCAAGTCATTGGTCGGTGTATCATATAAAACTTTCCATTTATCTTCTCCGGGAAAAGTATTACATCGCGGTTATCAACGGCTGCATTGGTCAGACGCCCCATCCGGATGTAAGTTTTAAAATCTTTTGTTATGGCCAAACCTGTAGATGTATGGTTATCCCTGAGGATTAAAGGGAAATCAAATGGGAACTTTGGTGATTTATATTCGCGTTTTTCATTTAGCCAGTATTGGCCCGGAGGGAATGGTCTGCAAGCATAGGTTATGAAGAAATATTCACCCATCTTAACCACGCGTGGATCTTCAACGCAACCGGCATCAAATCCGTCAATGCTTGGACTGAAGACCGGTTTATCAAAAACCCTGTTAAAATTATATCCGTTTTTACTCGTAGCAAGTCCGAAATAAGTGCGATGCTCTGCATCTTCACCGGCGGCTCGATATAAAAGATTAACCTCTTTTGTCTCTTCATCATACCAGGCGCCAGGATTAGTGGTAACAAGGTTTTCCCATTCATTAAGGGGACTAGGTGAAATTACAGGATTCCCTTTGAAGCGTTTCAATTTCATAAGTTCCATATTTTTTATCGATACAAAAACATTATAACAAAGCAAAAAACAACAAGTAAAAGAGACCAGAGTCTGAAATCTTTGTACCATTTGACCGACTTAAAAGCAGCGGATTCTTCCTTAAAGAATTCACTTGTAAGGGTATAACCCTCAGTTTTTTCTTTCGGAGGCTTTTCGGTAAAAAGGCTTACAATTATCATGATAGTCATGGATAATACAAAATTAACCGGAGCCATATACAGGAAATGCATTCTCCCTAAAAAAGTGTGATTAAGACCAAAAAACATCATAAATAATGCAATTGCTATAGTTGAAAGCAATCCGGTAAATACACCGGTTGCGTTAGCCCGCTTCCAAAATAACCCAAGCATAAAGGCAGCAACAACAGGAGGTCCGACATAAGAAAGCAATTGCTGATAATAGTTTACCAGGGTGCCGAATTTTTGAATATTTGGTGCCCATATTGCTCCGATAACCAAGATAATAACAGCGGAAATCTGTCCGACTCTTACAAGTATTTTTGAATCAGCTTTTGGGTTAATCTTTCGATAAAAGTCCATCGTGAACAATGTGGAAAGAGAATTCAGACAGCCGCTAAGGCTTGCAGTGAGTGCCGAAATCATTGCCGCCAGCATAATCCCCAGCAATCCGACAGGCATCCATGTTGTTACCATTTTAGGGTATATGCCATCAGCAGGATTTGTATCCGGGAACGCAACAAGTGCCCTGAGAGAAGGAATAAAAATCAGATATAATGTAAACATTGTAAGGAAGCCTGTAAGTAAAACTCCTTTCCTCCCATTATCTACTGATTTGGCCGACAGGACTCGCTGAACAAGTTGCTGGTTATTCCCCCAGAAATAAAATCCAAGTATAGGAATAGCCAGTATCATTGCCGGCCAGGGTACAGCCGGGTCATCAAGACCGCGGATCAGATGAAGTCTCGTTGTATCTGCGAAGCGTTGTGCAAGTAAGTCCCAGCTTCCAACGTTCTGCCAGGCAAAAAAGGCAAGTATCATCGACCCGATAATCAGTACGATTGCCTGTATGACCTCAGTTTTTATTACAGATGAAAGGCCACCCGGTATTGTATAAGATGCAACAATAACTGCTGAAAAAATTACAGCCATCTGAATACTCACATTTGGAAATATAATGCTGAATATCATTGCACTGCCATAAAGAGTGGCGGCAATATCCATAAAAATACCTCCGAATATCGAAATAGAAGAAAAATAATATTTCGATCTTGCGTCAAATCTGCGTTCAAGGAACTCAGGCATGGTGAAAATACCCGATTTAATATAAAAAGGCAAAAATATCCAGGCGAAAAAAACCAGGACCAATACAGAAACGAGGTTATAGTTAAAGATTACCAGTCCGTATTTAAAGGTTGCTCCAGAATGGCCAATAAGTGTTGAGGTTGAAATGCTGGCAGAAAAGAGTGATAAACCCACCATTACCCATCCCATATTCCTGCCGGCAAGGAAATAATCGGTGGAAGATTTATTCCGGGCATTTTTTAATCCCCACCAGATAATTCCGATTAAGTAGATTACTATAATCAAAATATCAATAAAGCTTACATTGGTTAATGAGGTCATAATAGCTGGTTTTATTGTTGTTTCTTATTATTAATTAGAAGTAGTCCAATCAGATAAATTAATTAAACCGGGAGTGCTCAAGCCTGCTGAAGCTGAAAAATCAACTCGTAGTATACTCCTTGTTTGACCGTTACAGGTCATTTTAATCTGCAGCTTTCCATACCATTTGTTAATGGAATTCTTACCAGCCATTATAGATGAAAACACCTGGTAAGTCTCGGGTAAATAGTTAATTAATGTTTCTGACCTGTCAACTTTTTCGAAAGTAGCATTATCAGGTGATTTAATATATGCATAGAAAGTTTTCCCGTTTTTGATCATTGTGGCTGTTTTTCCGTTATTGCTTATTACAAGACCGTCGGTTGCAGGGCTCTGTGCAATCCAATATACGGTTGATCTACTTTTGGGAGTAAACTCATCCTGTACAGTGATTAGTCCAGAGTTACGATTCAGTTTAATACCACGCTTATAATCTGTGACATCGCGGCTATAACATGAAGCAAGGTCAATAATATAGAAACCGCCATTATTATCTGTCGCCTGATTTAATATTGAGGCAACACCTGCAGGATTTTGTTCAGGACGTGCATCAGGATTGAACACCACGCAGCTTTTTGATTCAGTTCTGATACGGTAATAATAAAACCGGCCCCTTGCAGATGCTGAGGTGATGGATGGATCTGAATATCCGGGAGAAGTCACAGTAAAATAATCTGACGGGTAGGGATCTTCCTTGCCCAGGTTACCCACAACAAAATTTTCTCCCAGCGCCTGAACAAAAATAGTTCCTGCATCCAGGTGACCATGACTTGCATTATTATCGCCTCCGTGCATTCCAATGTAAAGTGAATTCGGATCAGAAGAACTTTCAGTAACATACATATAATCAGCTCCACTGATATAGCTGCTTAGTGGTGATGAAACCTGGCTCCCCTGGCTGACAAGGACGGGATCATAGAACATCAGATCAAACCACCCGTTCATTTTTTCTGTTTTTGCCGAATTTCTTTCAATGCATGAATTATAATGCGTTCTTGCAAGATTTGCATCTGATGCATTCTTTGCAAACCAGAAATAGGAAAGAAATTTATTGCTTTTTCCATAATATAGATAGTCATCACCCATGGTCGCGGTACCAGCCGGTCCTGAAACCAAGTAAGGAAACCAGCCTGTCTTTCTGAATCCATTCATCTCTGCCAGTCCGTATGTTGTTCCCAGGCATCTTTTCATAGATTCAAGAGCAAGGAACGTATTTGACAAGCCATAACCCCAGTACATCATGCCCTCTTCGCTTGCCCCATCTGGTTCGAGAGAATTAAGGTATATGGGAATGCCATTTGTAGCTAAAGCTATTACACTGCTCATGAATGCCGGATCAGACTCATAACACGCCAATGCAGCCATTATCATTCCTCCGTGGCATATTCCGTTCCAGTTATTGTCGGAGAGGTACCATTTCCAGGCACCTGTTCCGGTTTCAATCTGCGTTTTTCCTGGTTCCAGAACAAACTTTCGGACCGCACTTACAAGTTTTTTCCTCTGTTCAATAGTCAGATAATCATAAAGTCCATCATAAGCAATAGCCACGCCTTTTGCAGCAATTCCCGCATCAAGAAAATGCCTCCAGGCACCCCAGTCCTGGTAACTGCACATCTTATCAAGTTGCGCCCAGCATCGTGCCGCATATTTTACATCCTTTGTAAACTGGTATGCAAGAACAAGATATGGTATCTGGTCATTACTTATAGTATGAATATTGCTGATCCGAAGGTTTGCACCATCAAGTCCCCAGTCTAAAACAGGCGTGGGTAATATGTCGTTGGCCTTTGAAATTATTATATCATAGGTAGGTTTTGCAAACAGGTCGGTTTGTGCCATTGATTTGATCCTTTCAATGTCAGAACTATTAAAGATCAGCCTCGGATGCACACCTCCCTGCCTGATTCCCATAAAACATTTATTAACAGTTTCGGCAGTAACAGGAATCATACCTTCCGGAATAAAAGGACTATCTGACCCATTTTCTGTAACCTTAAATTCCATTGATGAAGAAACAGTTACCCCTCCAATAAATAATGCAACCATATAATCTCCTGCCGCAATACCAGCAGGAACATTAAAAACTATTTCTGTTGTGGATGAAGAGGTTGGTACAATATTGAAACCTCCCATCAATACCAGATTGTATTGCGATTGCAGAGTAAAGTTTTTACCGTTAATAGTTACTTTAGTCAGATCCGGACCGAAAGAAGGGGAAAAAGATAATATTTCCGGTGTGTGATCTTCAGGTTTTGGTCCGATGTTCTTTTCACAGCTGAACATCCCTGTCAATAAACTAATCATTAACAATTTAATCATGAGGCATATTGTTTTTTTTATCAATATTCAGTCTTTCTCAATGGCCAGTTTCACCAATTTTTAAAGTGTCATTAATAGTATCCAAACTGCATTGCAGCATCTGTCATAGCCTTGATATTCTCCGGAGGCGCATCCGAATTTACGAGGCAACCCGGACAGAGCACGAATCTGTTTTGAGCATACTTTTTAGCAGCATCAAAGATTCTTTTTGATTCGTTAATTATCATTTCAGGTGTGCCAAATGAAATCATTGAAGAAGGATCGAGGTTTCCCCAGACGGATGCCCTGCCGGCAATCGTTTTCAATGACTTTTCAATATTATTCTGATGGTCAAGCTCAAGTACATCAAAGCCGGTTTTAACCATCTCCTCAATAATATTATCTGTTTTTCCGCAAATATGGAGTGAGGCTTTTCCCGTCCCAAGTATTTCCTTATATCTTTTCTGAAAAGGCTGGGCAAATTTCATATAAAGTTCCGGGGAGATAAGCGATTCACCCGCTGCGCTGTCGCCAATCGATGTCAGGTCGGCACCGGCTTCAAGCTGGGCTTTAGCGAAGACAACACCTGCCTGCATGCAAATTGTTAAAGCTCTAAATAGCAGAATTATATCAGCAGTTAACAAATCTGTCATCATTTCTTCTGATTGTCTAAGCTGAAACAAAAGTCCAAAAGGTCCCTGGTCAGCACGTCCCATGATCGCTTTTTCATCTCCGACAAGTCTGCGTAAAACCCTGGTAGTTTCCAGCCAAACCGGCATACGCCCGTCTTTTAAGGGATCGGGAATTCGAAGCCGTTCAACTTCCTCAAGCGATTCCAGAAAAAATTTCTTTACTCTTGCAGGTTCCCGATCGGGAAATTCCAGTTTTGACCCCATGGCTTCAGCCAGTGTACAGGTGTCGAAATCGATTATGATACAATCGTAGCCAAAATCGTAACAGGTATCTGCCAATGCTCTGGCTGCCACCTCAGGATTTTCGCGGTATTGTTTCATGGTGATACCGCAATGCTTTATACAAAATGTAAAATTATGCTGGGCTACCGGTATGCGTTCGTGGAGTTCGCCTGTAATGGCTTTTAATATTAGTTCCCTTGAGTTCAAATTATTAATGTTATTTAAGTGCAATTAATCCTTTAGCATGATTTTAACAATTCCAGCATTTTTCTGTCGAGCATGATTCCTTTGAGTTTTTCATACTTCACATCTTTTCTTCCGCTATCACCAATGCCGAATGAACCACGGAAACACCACATGGCCCAACCCCAATTAAATGTTTTCCATATATCAAGGTTGTCCTTTAAAAACCTTAAGGTTACATCATGAGGTGTTTTGTTATATACTCCGAACTCGCCGACGTACACTCCGACACCTTTTTTTTCAATATCACTCCATTCCCGGAAATTCTCCTGCAATTTTGCTTTATCCCAGTATATGCCATTTTTGTCTTTCATCGGCCAGGCTGGTGGAAGGTTATTCCCTTTTGACCAGGTTGAAAGGTAGTGTGTAACATCTGATGGTGAATACCCTCTGGCACATTGTGCGATCTTAAGTTCAATGAGGTTTTTACTGGGCCTGAAATCAAACCCGTCAATAACAATCAACCTGTCAGGATCAATGGACCGTATTTCATTAACCAGATAACGTATAACACGATCGTGCTTTTCTTCAGTTGTCCGTGATGGTTCATTGAAAAGATTAAAGCTCAATTCTTTATTTGGTATTCCCTTGTAGCGTTCTGTAAAATGCTTCCAGTGAAAAGCACACGCATTCAGTGTTTCATCATCATCCCAAATGCTTTTTTTTTCACGGTACTGCGGAAGAAAAGCAGGATCGTTAATCGTGTAGCCGGGTGACCGGTGAAAATTGATACAGACATGCAAATCGTATTGCTTTCCAAAGGCAACAGCCTGATCAATTTCTTTAAGGTGCTTTTCTTTCAGTTTATACCAGTCATCTTCTTCACACCAGCATTTATATGACATGGGCAATCGTACAAAATTGAAACCAAGCTCGCTTATAAGAGCAAAATCTGATTCTCTGAATGGTTCATTATTAAAACCCCATTCCGGGGCAATGTCCAGCCATTCATCCGGTTTGTGAGTAAATTTTTCTTGGAGGTTAAAACCATGCCATATCGGAAGAATTTTGAAAGCAGCTTCCTGTCCTGCGAAATTATTTATATCATTCACTGAGGGTAAAAATGGAATATTCATTGCCGTTCCTATTAAAGTAAGAGTTCTTATAAAATTTCTCCGTTCCATACGGCTGTCATTCTATTTTATGGTTTATAAAAAGAACCTGAGGTTTTACATTATAACCTTCAACCACAATCTGTGAGTTATTTGTATTTGAACTGTCCCAACTGGCTTCTATCAGCTTCTTTTCGCCTGGAAGCATGGTAAAATAGCCATCTGAAAAATAAGCTGGAAGAATTGCTTTTCCGCTCTTCGAATCGCGTAAGTTTAATTTTAGTCCAATAGCAGATAATATGTTTGGATTGAATACTTCAAAGGATACTTTGCCTTTACCGTATTTCAATACTTTGGCCTTTAACGACGTTGAAGGAAGATGATTAAATAAATCAAATCGTTGGTTTGCTTGGTTACTGATCCAATATTCATTCTGTGACAATTTTTTCCCCCCATCTGAAAGTATAAGTCTGATCAGGTAAACATCAGGAAGATCTGAAGGAAATTCAGCATTAAAACAATATGTCAGCTTGTTGGGAAGAACTTCGGTACTGATTTTTTTGGTTTTTAGCTTATTTCCTTTTATATCAAAGATTTCCATTAAAGCATTCAACTGGGAATAGTTCTTTAGTGTCGTATTAATAATCAACACTTTCATGTCATGCAGGTTCATCTGAATATGAACTGGTTCACAGGCTTTTTTAGCTCCAAAATAGGAACCAAGAGTTTCATAATCCCACGAATAAACCTGCCAATCGGTACTTGGCCATGCCGGGTGTGTCATCCACAGTAAAACACCACTCACATTGTCCCAAAGTTTGCTGTTCCATGCTTCGAACATGGCACGATGGCTTTCATAATTAATCATCTGAGCTTTTTTACAGAAATCTTCTAGCGTCTCAGGTTTTCCATAAAGGGTCTCAATTGTATTACAATAATCTTTTCGTCCATCGTGGAAATCATGATATGCCCAGACATCACTGACAGGCCAAACATCTTCCTTTGCCATCATTTTGTTCATTGATTCTTTTGTCGGCACTGATGGTATTCCTATTTCCGTATTAAATCCCCCAACATCTTTAATGTAAATTGCCGGGTCGGGATAAAATTGCCATGGTCCGCTCGGACGAAGGTTAAGGTATCGCGAGTTGGGTTGATACAAACGTGTTCCGTCTTCAGTGGCGATAAGTGCCTGTAGCTGAGTTTCGAGTTGTACCGGAGCATATCCTTCGTTACGCGGACACCAGATAGCAATTGAAGGATGATTTCGAAACCTCTTTATTACATCAGTTGCATTTGCCATAAACAATTGATCATCATTAACATTCAGGTTATATCCTTCGGTCGATAGCCAAAAATCGTTCCACACCAGCATTCCATATTCGTCGCAAAGGTCATAGAAAACCTCTTCGGTACTTTCTCCAGTCCAATTTCGTACCATGTTAAAGTTGGCTTCACGGTGAAGTTTGAAATATGGCTCAAGCCGTTCCCTCGAAACACGCTTCATAGCATCATCCATACCCCAGTTTCCTCCCTTGCAGAAAACCGGAATGCCATTCACTTTAATGACCAAAAAAGGATTGTCGCTGTTTTTGTTGATAGAAGTAAACAATGAAGGATCAGCGGAAGCTGAAATTTGAGGCAGAGCCGTGCCATTACCTAACTCCAGGCGATCAATAGTATTAAACAATACTTTGCCGGCAGCTTTTAGTGGATTAAACTCCACCCTCCACATTTTATTTTCAGGTTGAGCTATGGATATTTCATATGAATATTCGCGTATCCCAAAGCGAATTTTTTTGTTGTCTGAAACCAAGGCTCCATCCAAATCAGCTTGTATATTCAGTTGGTACATTTCAGGTCGTCCATAACCATTTGGCCACCACAATCGTGGATTTTTAATGTTAAGCTGCGGAAATTCCTGTGAAGAAAAAGTTATGGCTCGCAACTCATTGGGCATTAAATCAATCGTTTTACTTATTTCAATATTTTCAATTTTTACGTTTATTGTTACTTTTTGAGCCATATTTGAATTATTCTTCACTCCCGATTTAATCCTAATGTCAGCACTTGTTGTATCGGGTAAAGGTAAATCAGTGATTACCTGCGGATCAACAATTGTAACAGCATTAGTAAGTAGCATGCGCACATCTTGCCAGATTCCGATATTTCTGTCGCGTATGCCCGGAACCCAATCCCAGCCTTCCGATGAAATGAAGGTAGGACCATCAAGGCATAATTGCCCTCCATTAGGCCCTGCACCTGTTTTCAATGATTCTTCTTGCGGAATGCCGGGGTTGTGTGGCGGATAAATATGAACTGCCAGGATATTTTTCCCCTGTAGACTTAACAGGTTTGTTGCATCAAACTCACCACGTTGAAATGCGCCCGCTATCCGGCCAAGGAGCTTACCATTGAGCCATATATCTGCCTTATAATTAATTCCATTAAAAAGCAGCCATACAGTTTTCCCTGAAGAGTTTTGCGGAAGGGCCAATTGCAAACGGTACCACCAATCTTTCCTGCAAAGCGATTCAGGAATAGAAAGATTATTCAATCCGAAATAAGGATCGGGATAAACACCCTGATCAACCAGAGTGGTTAACACGGTTCCGGGAACAGTTGCGTTGTACCAATCAGATGTATTGAAATCCGGATTAAAAATGGACTGACTTGCAATTATTACCTGATCTGCTTCAGCCATTTCCCAACCCGAATTAAGCAAAAATTCGTTTTCTGCCACCTTTTCAAGAACCGGAACAATTATGGTTTTTAGTTTACGAACCGATGTTTGAGGTGCAACTTTAGAGACAGGCAATGAGGATGGATCCTGCGGCTGGGTTAAACCGAAATTGAGTTTATTCTGTGCACTAACACATAAAGAGAGAGAAAGTAAAAACATTATTATTAATTGCTTACTCTTAAATTCTGAATACATTTAAATACAGTTATTAATTGAGTTTTTCATTAAAATGAAAGAATACGACTTTGCATAAACTATATTCTTCAAAAAAATGCCTTCCTGCGGGAAAACAAAGTATACAGTTATGGTGAAATTGAATTTCTACTGTTTGCTTTTTTCCAAAATTTCTTCAAAATATTCCTGTGCCCAGCTTTTGGAACCATCAGGACGAATCAGCCAAAACCCCCTTAACTCATCAGCTGTTTTATTTCTATCTTGTGTTCTGGGGCCTACCTTGGGTTCGTTGCAAAACAGTTCCCAATGAATAATGTATGGGATCTCCTGAGCAAGATATACACCCATCATTACATCCCAAAACTCACGAATTGATTCGCGTGTTTGGTTGTTTATATTTTCAGGTTCTCCTATTTCACCAATGAAGACCACCTTTTTACCCTTCATATAAGAAGTTGGATTCAGATGCTGGCGGATATAGTCGATACCTTTGTACATTTTAACTCCATCAGACGATTTCCCATCGTAAGATGACCATGAGACCATATCTACTTTCACTTTAGGAAGAACATTTGTCGTGATGGTGGGAATACCCTCCATGCCATCATAGACTTTGTTTACTTCCACTGCATTATAGACAATGCATTTTGAGTTTGTTATCTCATTTCTGGCACGATCTACTCCGCTTTGGCGTGCTGTAATCCAATCAATCATGTTTTTCACCCGAACAGGGGCATCAGGTGGTACTCCTGCTTCTTTCCATTTAGCGCTCGGTTGTGTTCCTCCGCGCAAAGCCCAGTCGCCTTCCCACATTTCCAATATAAAGGTGATATCCTTATCTTTATACTGTTTAAGCAAATATTTTGTAAGATCATAAAATTCGTTTTCGATGCGATTTAAAGTAGAAGTCTGATCTTCGGTTGATGCACCTCCAAAACCATCATTTATGTTCAGAGCAAAAACACTGAAGGGCATATCAAATACTTCCTTATAGTATGGATGTTCAGCCAATTCTTTAAGAGTCATAGACTTAGTCAGCTTCCAGTCTGAGTTATATTTGTACCCTCCTGCATTACCATCTGCCTTGGTAAACCAAAGTTTCAGTATCCCATAGCCCAGCTCATTCAATTTTTTCGCTCCTTCAATGATGTATGGCTCAGTAGTAAAACAGTACTGACCATCCATGTGGGTAGCTCCCAACCGGTTTTTTAGATCAGCCGGAATGGCTCCACGCTTGGAGGGTCTGTTTTTTTGAATTAGCGCAAGAATCTGCTCATCAGACAGGTTACCTGAAGTCTGATTTTGTGAATATCCCATGCAACCTGATAGGATCAAAATAGAAATGAACAATAATTTTTTCATAATTGTATTATTTGTCTCAAGGTTTACTAATGGTCAATCACTTTAAATATATGGATTATGCTTATGGATTCGCAAGTGTTGTATTTGCCCAACTCATATATTCTTCTCTGGTTGGGAGTCTGTTTAATATCTTCTTCTGGTTAAATACCCATTGTTTTGCTTTTGCATAAAAATTAGAATAAGTATCATATAGAGGCCATTTAGTATTGGTGTTATCGATCAGCCAGAATCCTTTTTGGATACCATTTGAAATCTCATTGTTGTACATCTCCCAATAGAGAACAAAGGGAGCTCCCCAGTAGATTGCTTTTCGGATATTTTCACGGTTGACAGATTCATGCAGCGTCTTTGAAGAACTTAAATCATAAGAACAACGGCCCATTTCACCAACAAACACCCGTTTACCAATGATTTGTGGTCTCGGAGGAAGATTGCCTTCAATATAGTTCAGTACATTATTATACTCTGTCTGATTAAGTCCCTGTGCATCATATGAAGAGTAAGAAACATAATCGACATTTGTATATGGAAGAACATAATTTACTACTCGCCGCAGGCCGTTCATTGCATCAACAACTCTGTTTACCTCGCAATATGAATATACCTCAACATTGCTGTGACTGGTAATCCTTTTCGCCTCATCCACCGCATTCTGTCGGGTTCTGTACCATTGAATCATGCCATTTAAACGAGAATCTGAAGGAACATAAGTTACATCGTAGTTAGGAAGCAAATACCAGTCCCCTTCCCAGTGGCCAAGGTAAAACTGTTTCCCGGTATTGTTGAATTTGGTAAGCAGATAGGTAGTTAAGTCTGCAATCTGTATAGAATCCTCTAATCTTTCAGCGTTCGAATATTCATCAGCCCAGTTTGAATTCGACCGTGCCCAAAAAAAATAGTAAGTAAAAGGCATATTCAGCACTTCACTGAATGAAGGATCATCCCTGACCAGGGAGGTGATACTACTGTATGACCTGCCTGTAATGTTATAACTGCCGATACTTAAGCTGATTTTCAGAATATTACTGCCCATATCGAGGATAGCCTTAGATGATTCTACCAGGCGATCGCTGGTTGTAAAACCATAAGAGGGCCCAATGGTTTGTGTTCCTATAGAATAATTGTAATTCAGCACATCAGGATCAGTAATTGGAACTTCCTTCTCTTTAACAACAAAAAACTGAGTTGAGCTGGTTGATAAGTTGCCAACCTTTACAGTTATCGGGTAACTTCCTAAAGCTATACCAGCCGGAATATTAAAAATCAATTGGTTCCAGGTGGCTGAAAGTGGTTCAGTATTTACCCCGTCAACGGTAATGATGTTTTCTTTAGCCGTACTGCTGAAGTTGCTACCATTTATAGTAACCCTGGTTCCTTCACTGCCTTCAGTGGGACTAAATGAAATAATTTTAAGGTTGGAAGAATTGGAGTGATTATCTTTTTCACCGCATGCTGCCAGAAAAAAAAGAAATACAACTATTTTTAAAATTTGTTCCATTCAGTTTACTTTCGTGCAGCCAGGTATCCCCAGATATAAGCGGACGGACCAAGATTCCGATCTACCACGTATTCATTCTCCAAATCCCATCCATAAACATCAAAATAAGATTCTGCCGATGGCCATGCCGACCCTTTTGGAGTACACTCCTTATCCAGCCTCTCACCCATATCGGAACCGGGTTTAGCATAGACAGGTATTTCACAAGGTCCACAAACAGTTAAGCCAATAGGAGCCGGTTGGCCGGTATGCCTCGTATCTTCGTGAAGAGGGTGCTGAACGCAGTTTTCTCCCAGTCCGGTTGTCAGAACCAGATTCATCGGGTTTGCCCCTGCTGAGAAAAGGGTAGAACGAAGCAGAGTTTTCAGGTATTTTAAATTTCCGGTAAGATAATGAGCACGAACCAGGGTTGGTGAAGCAGGTATTGAATAAGCACTTTCCCAACCGCCAAGAGCCCTGCCCGGAATACTCGTTGTGATACCAAATGCGTTGTTCTCCGATACTTCCACCAATCTGTCTGCTTTACTGATCAAAGAATCCACTGCATTTCTTTGAGCTTTAAGGTTTACCATTGATTTATCAAGACGTGAGTAAATAAAAATTGCTTCCGATCTTGGTGTTTCCGCATTTAATGTTGCCAGATACAAATTATGCCACCGTTTGTCCTTTGTGAGCCTGTACACCTCAACTGCAGCCAGATTGCGTTCAACAGCCACCTGATTTTTCACATAAGCTGAGATCCTGACATAATCAGGGTTCTTAATCCATCTGTTATATTCATCTTCTGCCCAGGTTATTGCTTTTACGGCGCTCTGCTCCCATATAGAAGCCTTTTCCTGTTTCCCAATCATTTTCAAAACGTAAGCTGCCCTGGCAGCTACTCCCGCATAAATGTAGCTTGACCAATGGTCAGGTGCATAAGCATATACTGAAAGCACCTCTTCCCAGGATGCGCTGCCTTCTGCTGGATGTTCTGATGATTCAACCCCTCCGCGAACAGCTCCATTGGGAAGCTGCATTCTCCGATAAATATCCAGACCATAAAGAGCCTCATCCACAAGATCGGGCAGATCGTTTCCCGATTCAGGTATATTTAAACAAATATTTTTAAAATAATCAGGATAGAGTTCCATCAGTTCAAGGTACAGACGGGGTGAGTTAAGGTGTTTAATACGTCTGTCCCAGTCACCTGCATCCATTGTTCCTCCCCATGCTTCCGGAACAAGTTCATTTGTCCTGCCGGCAACCAGGTTGCCAAAATTGTCTATGTCTGTACCTAATGCATTTAAACCATTGCCGCTA
>Ga0207931_1000482_pt1 | contig 14735 bp, 16 predicted proteins | sample NGESurdeep092012_2_FD_184478 | JGI IMG/M metagenome (GOLD analysis project Ga0207931, IMG submission 184478) | Arctic peat soil microbial communities from Barrow, Alaska - NGEE Surface sample 415-1 deep-092012 (SPAdes) | ecosystem: Environmental > Terrestrial > Soil > Wetlands > Peat ...
GTATAAAAAGATACCCACCAGGAAATTTCCCCTCTCTTGAGAGAGGGGATTGAGGGGAGGATGACCATTTTTCGTAAAGTCAAAGGCATTTGTTGAGGAGACACGACTATGGATGAAGAAAAGTGGGAAGTAGCCTCTACAGCATCGGGCATGACCAATGCGAATATTGTTATGGGAAGACTGCAGACGGAAGGTATCCCCGCCAGACTGAAATACGAGGCCGTGGGAGCCATTTACGCAATCACGATAGATGGCCTTGGTGAAGTGGCGATTCTGGTTCCTGTGAGCCATTTGGAGAAGGCCCGTGAAGTCCTGTCACGAACGTATGACGATAAAGATCTGGACTGGGAGGAATCTTGATAAATAGGGGATATCATCTGTAAACACCAAAAAATTTCTTTTGAAAGTTATTTTACAATATTCCGTCAAGAGCGGTTCCACACCGCGGGCAATGCGTTTCTTTGAGATTAAGCCTTTCGATGGAGAAGCCGTAGCGGTCTATGAGATGTTCCCCGCATTGTGAGCATAGCGTATCCTCTCCCTCATTTCCGGGAACATTGCCGCTGTATACGTATTTCAAACCGCTTGCCTTACCGATTTCGGCGGCCCTGCCAATGGAGGCAACCGCGGTGGGGGGCAGGTTTTGCATCTGGTACCGGGGATGAAAACGGCTTATATGCCAGGGGGTTTCAGCGCCCAGGGAAAATATGAAACCGGCGATCTGCCGGAGTTCATCGTCGCTGTCATTTAAGGTCGGGATCAAAAGGGTGGTCACCTCCACCCAGATACCCAGCGCTTTCATCTTTTTCAGACTGTCAAGAACAGGCTGGAGGCGTGCCCCGCATCTTTTTCTGTAGAAATCATCGCTGAACGATTTCAGGTCCACATTTGCCGCGTGAAGGTATGGTGATATCGTCTCGATCGCCTCTTCTGTCATGAATCCGTTTGTCACAAAGACATTTTTCAGTCCCTTTCCGGTGGCAATGCTCGCAATATCATAAGCAAATTCAAAAAAGATGGTTGGCTCTGTGTAGGTGTATGAAATGGTTTTTGATCCTGACGTAAGAGCCCTCTCTACAATAAAGGAGGGGGATACATCCCTTCCCGCGATGCTCCCGGTTTCCCGCGGCACCTGGGAGATGTCATGGTTCTGACAGAAGATGCAGCGAAAATTACATCCGACCGTTGCAATGGAAAACGACTTTGATCCCGGATATACATGAAAGAGGGGCTTCTTTTCGACAGGGTCTATATTTTCCGCGATAACCTTTCCGTAGACCAGGCTTTCAAGAATCCCGTTTCTATTTTCCCTGACACCGCAAATGCCCCGTTCATCCGGTTTAATTCTGCACCGGTGAGCGCAGAGGGTACATCTTACCTGGTTATTTTCCGTTTTTTCATAGAGCATTGCCTCTCGCGTCATTTCCTTATTCCCCTCGTGATTCCGTGCGCCGGCTGTCTTCTTTGTCCCTCAATCTTGAATGGTTCCCTGATAACATCCTGGAGTGCCCTGTAGGTGAAGGTTACAGGAAATGACATACCCAAAAAGGCGCCGAACGGATTTTTCATGATGGGGATCGCCTCTTCAATTCCGGTCGCAAATGTATACCAACGATAGGGCAGGAAAATCACGCTCCCCCACTGGATACGGACCCCTTGAAGCTGGTTCCTGACCATGCCGGATAACTTACCGATATGGAAGAAACGGGCGCTTTTATAAATGGATGGAGATCCGAGTTTCTGATACTTCCAGCGGGTTCCTGCTACGGATAACTTATTCATTCCCCCCAAAAAGACCCTTCCCCGGCATACCCTGATGGCTTCACAGATCGCCTTCTGGGGGTCCTCTATGAATTCGAGGGAGCTGATCATGGTAACGACATCGAACTCATTATCGGAAAAAGGAAGGTCTTCAGCCTTGTCCATGTAAAGATCCGCACGGTTTCCTAACTTTTGTTTAGCAATATCCAACATAGAGGGTGATGAATCAACACCCGTGATATCGCATCCTTTTTTCATGAAAAGGAGGAGGTGTTCGCCCGTTCCGCACCCCACGTCGAGGACTTTTTCACCTACCCTGGGTGCGGTAAGGTCAAGAATCAGGCTTTTTTCCCTCCCGTCAATATATCGGCCGGCAGGTGTTTTAAGCCAGTCATCGTACGATCTGGCGATCTCCTCAGTGTTGAAAATCATCAGATACCCCCGATTTCACTTCAGCCACCGATGGAAGACATGTCTTTCATACATTTCTTTATGTGGCCTTCGTCACAGGCAAGATCGTGGTTAATGGGTTTTTTCGCTATTGCCTTTTTAATGAGATCTGCCAGGTCCGCATCGCTGCAGCCGTCGCGAAGCGGGCCTTTCAGATCAACCTCGTTGTCTGAAAGCAGGCACACCCGGAGGTGGCCGTCCGCAGTAAGCCTGAGCCGGTTGCATGAATGACAGAACTGATGACTCAAGGGGCTTATAAAACCGATTTCACCGGCACCGTCTGCAATCCTGTAAATCTTCGCCGGGCCGTCACCTTTATGCCTTTTACTGTTGACAGGTTCGAGAGGGTAAATACCGTTGATTATTTCCCTGACAAGAGTGTTGGATAGATACTGACTGCTATGATCGAGGGCGGCATGGCCCAGTTCCATAAACTCGATGAATCTGATCTGATACGGTTTGTCAATGCTGAGTTTTGCGAAATCCAGTATCTCGTCGTCATTAAATCCTTTTATTGCTACAATATTAATCTTGATCGGTGAAAAACCGATCCTGCGAACTTCATCGATTCCCGAGAGCACCGCGCTTAAGTCTCCTCCCCTGGTAATGAGGGTGTACTTCTCGGCGTTGAGGGAATCAAGGCTGATGTTGATTCTTTTTACCCCCGCAGCGAAGAGTTTCGCTGCAAAGGCCTCCAGAAGTGTCCCGTTGGTTGTCAGGCTGATGTCACTAAGACCAACTGTTGCTGACAGTGAAGCAATAAAATCAACGACGCCGCGTCTTACCAGAGGCTCGCCGCCGGTTATCCTGATCTTGCTGATTCCCATACTTACGGCAATACGAACGATCCGTGATATTTCTTCGTACTTCAGGATGTCATCATGTCCGAGCAAAGATAGTCCCTCTTTGGGCATACAGTAGTTACACCGAAGGTTGCACCTGTCTGTGACGGAAACTCTCAGATAATTAATCTCTCTATTATATCTATCAAGCATCGGACCTGTCATTGTTCTCACTATTGCATACTTTTTGTCTGAAGGATCAATCCTGTAACATACTTATAAAAACATGGCAAGACATTCGCAGAACCGATGCCCAGGCGTGATAAATCTTCCTTGACACCGGCCGATTTCTCTATTAGAAGTCAACTTCTGTTTCATTGGCTGTGTTAGTGTCGGGTGCACATGAGCGCACCGTCCCAGGGAGAATATATGAAAAAAATGCCTATTACGAAGGCGGGATTTGAAAAATTAAAGAAGGAACTGGAGTATATAAAAACGGCTTCCGTACCGGGAAATATACGGGATATTGAAACGGCAAGGGCACACGGGGATATAAGCGAGAATGCGGAATATGCTGCCGCCAAGGAAAGGCAATCTTTTTTACAGGGAAGGATTCAGGAACTCGAAAATAATCTTGCCACGTCATATATTGTAAACCTTGATGGTTTAACAAGCGAGAAGGTATTTTTTGGATCAACGGTTACCCTCGAAGATATAAACACGGGAACGGGAATTACCTATCAGCTTGTGGGGCCGTTTGAGTCGGATATCAATGAGAATACAATCTCGGTGACCTCACCCATAGGAAAGGCGTTGATTGGGAAAAGCATTGGTGACGAAGTCAGTGTTAAAACACCGGGAGGCGTGCGGGAATTTGAAATTGTTGACATCAGCGTTGAAGGAAAGAAGTAACAACAGGAGATTATAGAAACAAAAAAAAGCCAAGAGTTCGAAATGGATCTTCATTTCTCAACCCCTGGCTTTCCTGCACAAGCAGTTATTCGCGTCCCTACGACTTCTCCGCTACATTGATCCTCATTATCGCTCTGGCCATGGCTATTCGTATAGTTTCGAATTCCACATCGTCCTTGGACAACTTGGCAAGTTTAGTTTCCGCGTTTTCTTTTGCCCTTCTTGCCCTTTCCTTGTCGATCAAATCTGACCTTTCCGCTGTTTCCACCAGAATGGTCACCTTGTCGCCCGTGACTTCCGCATAGCCGGTGTTCAGCGCATAATACGTTTTTTTACTTTCCTTGGTAAAGTTCAGCTCACCGATGTCAACGGAGCTGAGGAGTGCTGCGTGTCCGCGCAGCACACCGAATTCACCCTCTGTACCGGGTATGGTTACATCTTCCACTTTACCGCTGAACGCCAATTTTTCAGGTGTGACTATTTCCAACATCAATTCATCAGCCATGGTGATTCCTCCGGCCTCATTACTCTGACAGTTTCCTCGCTGCCTCTACAACCATATCTATCCCGCCGACCATGTAGAAAGCCTGTTCGGGCACATCATCATGCTTTCCTTCAAGAATTTCCTTGAAACCTCTTACTGTTTCAGCAACGGGGACGAATTTCCCTTCCCTGCCGGTAAACTGAGCAGCAACGAAGAAGGGCTGCGACAGGAATCTCTGAATCTTCCTCGCCCTGCTAACCGTCAATTTGTCTTCTTCGGAAAGCTCATCCATACCTAAAATAGCGATAATGTCCTGGAGGTCCTTATATTTCTGCAAGGTAACCTGTACCTGCCGGGCAACCTGATAATGTTCCTGGCCTATGACCATGGGATCAAGAATGCGGGATGTCGAATCAAGGGGATCCACGGCGGGATAAATACCGAGTTCCGTGAGAGGTCTCGACAAAACGACCGTTCCGTCAAGATGCGCAAAGGTCGTTGCGGGAGCCGGGTCTGTAAGGTCGTCTGCGGGCACGTATACGCACTGGACGGCGGTAATAGAGCCTTTCGTGGTGGAAGTAATGCGCTCCTGCAGCGCGCCCAGGTCTGTCGCCAGTGTCGGCTGGTAACCCACCGCTGAAGGCATTCGTCCAAGGAGAGCCGAAACCTCCGAACCGGCCTGAGTAAACCGGAATATATTGTCGACGAAGAGGAGAACATCCTGTCCTTCTACGTCTCTAAAGTACTCTGCTGCCGTCAGAGCCGTGAGGGCAACCCTCGCCCTCGCTCCGGGGGGTTCCGTCATCTGGCCGTAAATCAAGGCGGCCTGCTTGATGACGCCCGATTGCTTCATTTCCAGGTAGAGGTCATTTCCCTCTCGTGTTCTTTCACCGACGCCTGCAAATACGGAAATACCGCCGTGGTGCATAGCGATGTTGTTGATCATCTCCATCATGACGACGGTTTTACCGACACCTGCCCCTCCGAACATTCCCATCTTTCCACCTCTGGGGAAGGGAACGAGAAGATCGATAACCTTGACACCTGTTTCCAGAACGTGAACAGATGTATCCTGTTCAATAAATGCCGGGGCTTGCCGGTGGATCGGTGAGTAATTTTTTGCCACCACGGGTCCCAGACCGTCGACCGGCCTGCCGACAACGTTTAGAATCCTGCCCAGACATTCCGGACCAACGGGGGCCATTATGGGTGTGCCTAGATCCTTCGCCTTCATACCCCTGACAAGACCATCGGTGATGTCCATGGCGATGCATCTGACAACGTTGTCACCCAGATGCTGGGCAACCTCAATGATCAGATTATCTTCCGTTTCATCAATCGTGGGGTTGGTGATAGCGACAGCGTTTAAGATCTCTGGGAGCTTTCCTTCATCAAACGCCACGTCGACTACCGGTCCTATTACCTGCACAACCGTTCCTATATTCATACCTGTCTCCTTAATGTATAATGCTTAACTTTTTTTAACTTTTTGCCAGGGCCTCGGTGCCGCCGACAATATCCATCAGCTCAGCTGTAATGGCAGACTGTCGTGCTTTGTTCATTTTTAACGTAAGGCTCTGGATCATTTCCTCGCAATTCTTTGTTGCGTTGTCCATCGAGACCATTCGTGCGCCGTTTTCTCCGGCGGACGTCTCTAAGAGTGCTCTGAAGACCAGAACGTGTATATACATGGTTAATAGCTTATCCAGTAAAACCTCATCGGAAGGTTCATAAATGTAATCAATTCTGGAGTTGGGATCCACATCTTCGTCCTTCCCGATCGGGGGCAAGGGGAATAGCCTCACGACTGAAGGTCTTTGTACTGCTATATTCCTGAATTCATTGTATATAACATACAACTCATCATATTCCTCCCGTTCGAAGGAGGGTATGATTTCATCGGATATTTTTACAGCAAGGGTTATATCGAATTTTCCGAAAACATCGGGAAACTCTTTGTTTAGCTTCGCTTTTTTTCTGAAATAATCTCTACCTTTCCTCCCTACGGTAATCAATTCTATCTCTTTACCTTCCTTGGCCTTGTCCCGAATGAATCTTTCTGTTGCTTTAATCAGGTTGGTATTGAAACCTCCGCAGAGACCTCTGTCCGAAGTCATACAGATTACCCTGATTTTTTTCGGTTCTCTGACTGCCAGGAGGGGGCTATTGCTGGCATCCACACGGGGCGCCAGGCTGCTGAGTACCTCCATGAATTTCATCGCATAGGGACGGAAATTTTCCATCCTCAACTGTGCAGCTTTCAGTTTCGAGGCGGCCACCATATTCATGGCTCTGGTGATCTGCTTTGTTTTTTTTACTCCAACTATTTTTCTTCTAATGTCCTTTAGTGCGGCCATTAATTCTTCCTTCTTTAAGTATGTGATCTATTTATCAGAATGCGCTCAATTCCTTACCCGGTGACGAACACAGAATCAAACTCCGTCAATGCCGAACTAATCTTCTTATCGAGGTCCGGGCTGATCTCCTTTTTCTCATCAATCTCGCGGTTGATCTCGGGGTACTTGCTCCCAATAAAACTCAGGAGCTGCGGCTCATACTCCTTCAGCTTCTCGACTGGGTATTTGTCAAGGAAACCCTTTGTACCGGCAAACAGGATGGCAACCTGTTGTGACAGAGACCTTGGCTCGAACTGGGGCTGTTTCAGGATTTCGACCAGACGCGCACCTCGTTCCAACTGCGCCTGTGTTCCCTTGTCCAGGTCGCTTCCGAACTGGGCAAAGGCTGCCAGTTCCCGGAACTGGGCAAGCTCAAGTTTCAGTCTCCCCGCCACCTGTTTCATTGCCTTTACCTGGGCTGCGCCTCCGACTCGCGAAACCGACAGACCAACATTGATCGCCGGCCGAATACCGGAGAAGAATAAACTCGGTTCGAGATACACCTGACCGTCTGTGATGGAAATAACGTTTGTCGGAATGTAAGCGGATACGTCGCCTGCCTGGGTCTCAATAATGGGAAGGGCCGTAAGGGATCCGCCTCCGAGGTCATCGCTCACACGGGCGGCGCGTTCCAACAATCGAGAGTGGTTGTAGAAAATATCTCCCGGGAAGGCTTCTCGACCGGGGGGTCTTCTCAAAAGCAATGAAATCTGCCGGTAAGCCACCGCCTGTTTGGAGAGGTCATCGTAGATGATCAGGGCATCCTGCTTCCTGTCCCGGAAATATTCGCCGATACTGCACCCGGAGTATGCCGCGATGTACTGAAGCGTTGCCGGGTCACTGGCGCATGCCGCAATGACACAGGTATAAGGCATGGCGCCATGCTTCCGCAGGTTTTCCACCACCTGGGCCACCGTTGATTTCTTCTGGCCGATGGCAACATAAATACACTTTACGCCGGTGTCCTTCTGTCTGATGATGGCGTCTACACAAATCGCGGTTTTCCCGATCTGCCTGTCGCCAATAATAAGCTCTCTCTGACCCCGTCCGATTGGCGTCATGGCGTCGATCGCCTTGATGCCGGTGTACATGGGCGTGTTGACTGGCTGGCGTTGAACGACGCCAGGGGCAATCATTTCTATTCTCCTAAACTCGGTTGTCTCTATGGGACCTTTGCCATCAATCGGTGCGCCGGTTCCATCAATGACACGGCCAAGTACCGCCTCTCCCACAGGGACCTGGGCGATCCTGCCCGTTCTTTTTACAATATCCCCTTCTTTGATATGGGTAACTTCTCCTAAAACGGCAACACCCACATTGTCGGATTCCAAATTGAGAACCATGCCGAGTATCCCACCCGGGAACTCCAACAATTCCATGGCCATCGCATTTTCCACGCCATAAACCCTGGCAATACCATCTCCCACTGACAGGACTGTTCCGACTTCACTTATGTCCAGTTTCTTCTCATAGTCTCTAATCTGTTTGGAGATGATTTCACTTATTTCTTCTGCCCTGATTTTCTCCATGCTCTATATTTCCTCCCCTAAGAGATTCCTAACATTATGCAGTTGAGTTTTTATACTTCCATCGTAGAGGGTATCGCCTACACCTACGACAATGCCACCCAACAATGAGGCATCTTCTGAAACCGCCATTTCAACTTTTCTGCCGGTTAAATCTTCCATACGCTTCTGAAGTTTTTCGGATAATTCAGCAGATAATGGGAAAGCTGTTTTGACATCAACCCTTATTTTTTTCAGGGCATCATCCATAAATTTCCGGTAACAGCTTTCTATATCGGGAAGAATACCGATTCTTCGCTTATCAACCAGGAGTCTTAAAAAGTTTGCCGTCACATTCGATATATCAGTCTTTTTCAGAAGCGAATCTACAACGGCTCTTTTTTCATCCTGACCAAAAACAGGGTTTAACAATAATTCCTTGAGATCTTTGCTTTCTTTAATGATGGACGAAAAAAGTGTCAATTCAAGGTAATACTTTTCATAGAGTCCATCTTCCCCGGCTATTCCAAAAAATGCCCGGGCATAGCGCTTCGCAATATTGCTGATTATCAATGTTTTTTCACCACCTTATCTAAATAGTCTTTCACCATGTATTCGTGATGTTCCGGCTTTATATTCTTCTTCAGAAGCTCTTCGGCCATCTCCACGGAAAGCTGAGCGGCTTCTGCCCTGAGTTGATTTCTGGCTGCCTTGAATTCCTGTGCCATTCTCGCCTGAGTATCTTCTTTCACCTTCTCGGACGCCCTTTTTGCATCTTCGATGATCTTTTCCTTCTCTATCGCTCCCTGAGCTTTTATCATCTCTATTATGTTATTGATTTCATCGGTGGCTTTATCCAGCTTTGCAGAGTATTCCCTGAATTTTTTTGCTGTCTCTTCTTTTTCAACTATTTTTTCTTCGATGATCGCCTTGATATTTTGACGCCTTTCGCTGAAAAACTCTTTGATCTTTTTTGCAGTAGCCCAGTAGAGGAATCCGACCAGGATGGCAAAGTTAAGTATTCTCCAGCCGAAATCCTTCATCATAGCCGTGGTATCTTCTTCACCTCCGCCTCCCGATGCATAAGCTACTGCAGATGTGAGAACAATCGGCATCATTGATAAAAGAAAAAAACATAAATAAGATCGTGTCAATAGCTTTTTCGAAAACCTTTGTATCATTGGAGACTCCTTCCCAACAATTTCTCGGCAATCTCGACAGATATTTTCTTGGACTGATTGGTCAGAGTACGTCTGGCCTCATCAACTTCCCTGTTCATCTCCCCGTGAAACTTTTCCATCATACCGGGAATCTCGCCTTTCGCGGCATCAATGATGCTTTTTGCCCGTTCGGCCCCTTCTTTTATAATCTCTTGCTTTTTCTCTACAGCGTCCATCTTTGCCTGGCGAAGCTTTTCCTCATAGGCCGCCATTCTTTCTTCAACCGATTGGTTGAGGCGCTTGATTTCTTCTTCAGTATCCTGTAGCTGCTTTTTTCTCTTATCGATGATGCCTAATATCGGCTTATAAAGAAGTAAATTCAATATGAACATCAAGATAAGGAAATTAGCCATCTGGACCCACAATGTATAATCAATGCTGATCACTATCGTACCTCACACCAAAAATATCGTGAAATTCAAAAAAAACCGAGTGAATGAACAGAACCCATCCACCCGACTCCTCCCTAATTAGCGTTTTTTTGATCTCATTTTGAGAAATGGCTCTGGACAAGTTGTGACATAACCTATGGACACGAGCAACCTAAAAAACCCAAAAGATGAGAGCAAAAAACGCGGTCTTCTAATCACAACTTACCGCTAATGTCAAGTATTTTTTGGCGGAAGTTGGTTTTGCTGTATTTTTTCTTTGTTCTCTTTTTCTAAGGCTATGGATTTACTATCACCTTTATATTTGTTTAACTTGCTGTTGTCCATTCTGGAAGTTCCTTCGAAAACTGCACCCTCTTTTATTATGAAAATCGGTGTCTTTACATTCCCCAGGACTCTTCCCGGGGGATAAATTTCAATCCTTTCTTGAACTTCAATCTGTCCTAAGACATCTCCGTAAATCAAGATGCCTCCAACGTTTATGTCAGCTTCAACGTGTGCTCCTTCACCTACCGTTAAGGTTCCCCCACCAAATATCTCGCCATTGAAGTTACCTTCAATGCATACAGCTCCGCTAAATATCAATTTCCCGGTAAATTCTGTTCCTTTTCCAAGATATGCCTTGAATCCTTCATCTTTTTTCTTGCTTAACATCATCGAACTCCCCGATTTTGGCACCTTCATGTTTATAAAGATTATGGATGGAGAATAAACCTTCTCATGCTGATATTCAATAAAAATCCCATGGCTGTCATCAGGACAATCATTGAAGAACCTCCGTAACTAAAAAATGGCATTGGAATGCCGACGACGGGAAGAATACCCAACACCATCCCGACATTGATAAACACCTCCCAGAAGATAAGCATCGTAATGCCGAAAGATATCAACATTCCTAAAAGATCCCTCGACTGTAACGCAATTTTCAAACACCACAATATCAATACGGAAAACATGATTATCAGGATTAGTCCTCCAAGGAAACCCCACTCCTCTGCAAAAACAGAAAAAACAAAATCTGTCTGCTGTACCGGCAGAAATTTCAATTGTGTCTGGGTTCCCTTCAAATACCCTTTACCAAAGATGCCTCCTGAACCTATGGCAATTATGGATTGAATAATATGATATCCCGAACCAAGGGGATCATTCTCCGGATCGAAAAAGGTCATGATCCTTTCTTTTTGATAATCTTTCAAAAGAAGCCAGGAAATGGGAACCAGGAGTACACCGCTGGCGAAAGCCAACATAAGTGATTTCCATTCTATACCTATGAAAAAGGCCATGGATAAAAAGAGAATGATAAGAATTAATGCAGTGCCGAGATCAGGTTGCTTCAGAATAAACAGAAAAGGGATCAATACGATACAAAAAGGTATAAGCAGTTCTCTTAGTCTGTAGCCTCTCTCTATCATATGGGCATCAAAATATTTTGCCAGTGCGATTATGATTGTCAATTTTACTAACTCTGAAGGCTGGAAAAAAAATCCTCCTATAGCAATCCAGCGTTGGGATCCGTGGGTGGCATACCCGTATAGTGCAACCACTATCAGAAGAAGGATAGAAACCGCATAGATTACATAGGCGAATCGACAGATGAATCGATAATCAATACAAATGATAATCCCTATTAATAGAAGGCTGATAATTATCCATTGAGCCTGTTTGATATAAAGGGTCTCCTGCCTGAAATTATCCAGGCTGTAACCTGCACTGTAAATGTTTAAAAGACCGATACAACTTATGATCAGTATGAGAAAGAACAGGGTCCAATCAAAATTGAAAAATAATCGGCGGTCAAATTTCATCGATAAACACCTGCTTGCGACCTTTGGTTGACTGCCACAAGTGGCTGACTTTTTTTATGTATTGAATTTTTACGTTCGAAGTAGGCGTCTATGATTTTTCTTGCTATTGGAGCAGCTGCAGATCCCCCATGACCGGCATTTTCCGCTATAACCACGATGGCTATCTCCGGATTCTTGTACGGCGCAAAGCAAACAAAAAGGGCATGATCTCTGAATTTTGCAGAAATTATTTTCCTTTTACGAGCCCTTTCATCATCCGGCAAGCCTACAACCTGAGCGGTGCCTGTTTTTCCACACACATCTGCTTCTTTTCTCATTAATGCACGGCCTGTTCCCCCATTTTCATTCACCACACCCCATAGCCCATACTGCAAAATCTCGATGTTCTTCTGACTCAAAGGGAGACTGGCTTTTTGCTCAGGCTCGAATGCCTTTAAAACCCGGCCATCTGCTGTTTCGATCCGCTTAACAATCCGGGGCTTGTAGAGAGTTCCTCCATTCGCTAAAGCAGAATAGGCGTTCACAAGTTGAATCGGAGTAACAAGATCGAAGCCCTGGCCAATGGCAATCGAAATCGTTTCACCCATTTGCCATGCCTCTCTGAATTTCGAGAGCTTCCACTGTTTGGTCGGGATAAGGCCGCTCTTTTCCCGAGGTAGATCAATTCCTGTAAATTGGCCTAAACCAAATCCGCGGGCATACTCGGCTAACTTGTCAACACCGATCAATTTTCCCAGATTGTAGAAATATACGTCACAGGATTCGACAATGGCGCGGTGAAGATTGACCCGTCCATGCCCATGTTTTTGCCAGCACTTATACTTTCTGTTGCCGAGTTCGAAAGACCCGTTGCAAGTAAAAGACGTATCAGGGGTGATTAATCCTTCTTCAAGTGCTGCCGCTGCCACAAAGAGCTTATATGTCGAACCGGGGGGGTATTGACCGGAGATAGCCCTGTTTCCCATGGGATGTGACGGATCATTTGCCAAATCTTCCCAATCATCGAAAGAAATCCCTCCGTTGAAGAGGTTTGGATCAAAAGACGGCGAACTGACGAGTGCAAGGACAGAACCGTCACGGGGATCCATGACAACGACTGCCCCGGCTTTGTCTTTAAGGGCATCCCAAGCGATCTTCTGGAGCAATGAATCGATGGTGAGAACCACATTATATCCGGAAACCGGCTCGATTTTACCGATGACTTTAATTTCTTTACCGAGCACGTTGACTTCGATCTGTTCCGCTCCACTTTTACCTTTGAGGTATTGATCTAAGTATTTCTCTAAGCCGTCCTTGCCTACAATATCACCAACGCTGAAATCACCGGATGTTTCTTTTTTCAATTCCTCTTGACTGATTTCGCCGGTGTAGCCAATTATGTGGGCCATCATTTCTCCACCAAGGTATTTTCTGATAGGGACGACCTCAACGGTTACACCAGGCAGATCAGTAGCATGGGTTTCGACGATAGCCAGTTTTTCCATACTTATGTTTTTTTCAAGTTTCACCGACGGGAACCACCTTTTCTTTCCTATAGAAGGTATGTCCATCGATAGCGCCATGTCTCTTGCTGCTAATAAATTTTTTAATTTGGACGCCACATCATGGATATTTCTGGCACGGTTTGGAACGAATACAATATCAAAGGAGGGCTGGTTATCCACCATGACATGACCGTTGGTGTCCATGATCAATCCCCTCAGTGGTTTTATTTTTCTGAGGCGTACGCTGTTATTTTCTGATCTCTGTGTTAATTCATCCCCACGAATAACCTGAAGATGCCACATCCTTATAATCAGAAGAGACAGCATAATAGAAACGATAGCAAATGCTATCTTGAACTTCTTTCTGAAATTGCCGGGTTCATGCCCGTTTAACTGTCTGTGCATCTTTACCACTCAATAGTACGTCGATCCGACTTATAGTACTAAATAATATCGGGCTAAGGCCACTGAGAATCAATGTCTGGGGTATATAAGCCTTTAACGCAAGGGTTGTATCTCCCCCATATCCCCCATATAATAGTGGGTGAAACAAAAAAATAACTATGATCTCAAATGATGCGCACATCAAGGTAAAAATCATGATGAAAGATGGCTTACCCAGAGAAATCCTGTAAGAAGCGAGCATGGAAATTAAAAATACGAGTACATAGAGGAAAGTATAAGGTCCAGAAATTGAACAATTTATGCAGTCACGAAAAAAGCCAAGAATAAAGCTGAGGATTCCTCCTTTCATTATATCGAGTCGAAATCCTGCATAAATTACTAATATTAGGGATAGTTCCACACCAATTTTACCGAAGAAAAAAATATCCGCAATCATCGTCTGGATAACTATCAGTAACAATGAAAGAAAAGGCAATACAATATAAAAGATCACTTTTTATCACCCTTATCCAATACAATCACCGTTACTTCTTCAAGTCTCGCAAAATCAACGAATGGCGCAATATCAATTTTCTGAAATAATCCGCTATTGGTTTTGTCCACATTTTTCACGACGCCAAGCAGTAAACCCTTAGGGAAGAGACCGGAAAGGCCCGAAGAAATGACAATATTTCCAACAGCGACCGTTTCTGTTTTTGGAATATATTTCAGAGAACATCCCAATGAACCGGCGCCTTGAAGAATCCCCTGGATTCTATTCTCCTCTATCAGCGCATCAATATTACTATTTTCATCTATGAGAAGCAAAATTTTCGACGCGTGCCAGGATGTTTCAATGATCCTTCCTACAACCCCCTGGTCAGCTACAACCGGCAAATCGACCCTCAAACCATGGGAAGTTCCCTTGTTTATTAATATCGTCTTGATTATCGATGTTTGATCTCTGTCAATAACCCTGGCAGTAATTGTAGGATATTTGACTTTTTCCTCAAGTGCGAGGTGTTTTTGTAAACGTATCCCTTCGAGATACCCTTCACGGTATTGAATTATTTCTTGTGTCAACAATGCATTTTCCTTTTTCAGACGTCTGTTTTCCTCTTCCATTCCCACAAGAATTATATACCGCCTCCATACCTGGTTAA
>Ga0207931_1000484_pt1 | contig 14718 bp, 16 predicted proteins | sample NGESurdeep092012_2_FD_184478 | JGI IMG/M metagenome (GOLD analysis project Ga0207931, IMG submission 184478) | Arctic peat soil microbial communities from Barrow, Alaska - NGEE Surface sample 415-1 deep-092012 (SPAdes) | ecosystem: Environmental > Terrestrial > Soil > Wetlands > Peat ...
CGGCGACCTGGAATTGCACAGCGAGGTGGGCAAGGGATCCTGCTTCACCTTCACCGTGCAGGTCGCGATCAGCGGCGATGCCGTTCCCCGACCCCGGGCGTCCACCGTCCCCGCGCCGGAAGAACTGTCCAGTCTCCGGGTGCTGCTGGCCGAGGACGACGCCACCAACCGGATGGTCGCGCTGCGAATGCTGAGCCGACTCGGGGTCAGTGCCGACGTCGCCGAGGACGGCAAGCAGGCGGTCGAAGCCGTGCGGGACAACGACTACGACCTGGTGTTGATGGATGTGCACATGCCGAGGATGGACGGGGTCGCCGCGACCGCCGAGATCCACCGGCTCGCCGGACAGGGCAGGCGGCCGACGATCGTCGCGCTGACCGCCACCGCGCTCGAGGGCGATCGCGAGCGACTGCTGTCCGCAGGCATGGATGGATACCTGAGCAAACCGGTGACGCTGGCCGCCCTCGGCACGCTGCTGACCGGAGTCAGTGACGGCCACCCGACCCGGATCGATCGAGAACGCGCCGGCGACCGGCGACCGGTGGTCACAGCCGGCACAATGGGGTGAATCAGCGTCGATCCGCACACCCGGACGGTCATTTCATCGGCTATTCCCGCGGAAATGCGTGTTGACCGGCTACCATTGATTGTGACGTATTCCGTGATGCATTCCGCCGGGGGAAATAACGTGGTCGACGATGGTGCGCAACTCGCGGCAGTGCCGAGGCATTTCGCCTGCATTGGAAACCCGCCGGGCGGGAAGCTGTAACGCAGCTCATGCGCAATGCCGTCCGGCCGTACGCCTGGGGTTCGAAGACGGTAATCGCCGCCTTGCTGGGGCGACCCGCGCGGACGGAGCCGGAGGCCGAGGTATGGATCGGCGCCCACCCGGCAGATCCGTCCGGGCTGGACGATCCGCGGGAGGCAGCACACTGGACGAGGCGATATCGCTCGATCCGGTCGCACCGTGGGCGCACACGTCGCGCGCCGGTTCGGGCCACGGCTTCCGTTTCTGCTCAAGGTTCTGGCGGCGGACGCCCCGTTGTCCCTGCAGGCTCACCAGTCGAGTCGACAGGCTGTGGCGGGATTCGCGAGAGAGAACGCGGCCGGAGTGCCACTGGAATCCCCAGTGCGCGACTACAAGGATCCATCGCACAAACCCGAGCTGATCTGCGCCCTGACCCGGTTTCATGCACTGTGTGGGTTCCCCGGAATTCCGGCTGTCCCGGATGGAACTGACCGGCGTCAGTCATCCCCTCGATTACCGCGGGCCGCAGATCCTGCTGGTCGTCGACGGCGTGATCACCGCCACCGATGCCGCCGGCCGCGCGCTCGATGTGCCCCGAGGTCGGTCGTTGTGGATTCCCGCAGCGGAGGAAGGCACGTCGATCTCGGGCCATGGCACGGTGTTCCGAGCCACCGATGGATTGCCGACCGCGGGATCCGTGGCCGCATGAGAGGGACGAGATGAGTACAGCACCGACCGCTGACGCAGTGGTACTGGTCGGCGGTCAGGGAACTCGGCTGCGGCCGCTGACCCTGACGACACCCAAGCCGATGCTGCCGACGGCAGGGGTGGCGTTTCTCGAACATCTGCTCTCCCGGATCAGCCAGGCCGGGATCACCCATGTGGTCCTGGGAACCTCGTACCGAGCGGAGACCTTCACCGAGCACTTCGGCGACGGCTCGGGCTTCGGCTTGGAGATCGAGTACGTGGTCGAGGACGAACCGTTGGGAACCGGCGGGGCAATCCGAAACGTCTACGAACGCCTGCGCGCCGACGAAGTGCTGATCTTCAACGGCGACATCCTCTCCGGTGTCGACCTTGCCGGCCTGCAGCGGACGCACAGGGAAAGCAACGCCGATGTCACGCTTCATCTCGTACGAGTTGCGGATCCGAGACCATTCGGCTCGGTGCCGACCGCCACGGACGGCCGGGTACAGGCATTCCTGGAAAAGACCACCAAGACGCCCGCCACGGACCAGATCAACGCCGGTTGCTACATCTTCCGTCGGTCGGTGATAGCAGGCATCCCCGCGGATCGGCCGGTCTCCGTCGAGCGCGAGACCTTTCCCGGTCTGTTGCGGGCCGGTGCCCGCGTCTTCGGCCACGTGGACCGTTCGTACTGGCTCGACCTGGGCACACCCGCTGCGTTCGTCCAGGGCTCGACCGACCTGGTCGCCGGCGTCGCTCCGACCGCTGCCCTGCCGAAGGCCGCGACTCACGACTGCGAGCATCTGAGCCTGCCTGGGTCGGACATCGCCTACGACGCCGTGCTGACCGGTGGAGTGACAGTTGGTACCCGGGCTGTCGTAGGACCCGGTGCGCACCTGAACAAATCAGTGATCTTCGACGACGCCGTCATCGGGGCGGGCGCCAGAGTCGACGGCTCTGTCGTCGGAAGGGGCGCGCGTGTCGGCGCCGGCGCGGTAGTGGTCAATGCGGTGATCGGCGACGGAGCGGTCGTCGGCGCTGGCTGCGAATTGCTGCACGGTGCCCGCCTGTGGCCGGGAATCGTATTGCCGGACAACGGAATCCGGTTCTCGGCGCCACACTGAACCGAATCGATCTGAAGCGGACCGAACTGCAGTCAACTGCATTCTTACGGCACCGGCCATGCCAGATCGACGGCCAGTCGGCGGTGATCGCTGCCTCGGTTCGCCTGTACTTCCGCTCTCGTGACGATCACGCCATCGTCGACAAGCACATGATCGAGCCGCATCAGCGGCATGACCGGGCCTTTCCATTGCGGCCAGGTCGCACCGGTTCCGCGGCCGGCTTCACCGAAGGCATCACGCAGACCGGAGCTGGTCAACTCCTCAAATGGCGCATGGTCGCTGGTTGCGTTGAAGTCCCCGGCCATGATCACCGCGCGGAACCTGTCATCCCGCAGTTGGGCAAGACCAGCCAACTGTGCCCGCCATTGCGCAGCTTTCGGCGTGCTCTCCGGCGCCATGGTGTGCACGTTGATCAGCCGGACCGTTCCTGCCGCGGTCGCGACGGCGGCCTGACCCATCCGCTGGCCCGCCACGTCGATGGCCTTTTCGTTCGTGATCGGCAGCCGGGACAGGATCGCCGAACTGTAGATCGTGCGCAGGTCGTTCCAGACCTGATAGGGGTAGGCCTCGAAGAGTCCGCTCATCCGGAGTTTGGCGAAATTCTCCATGCTCACCTCCTGCAGGAGGATGACGTCCGCATCCGTCGCAGTCAGGTCGCGGCCGAGAGTGCCGACATCGGGATTGTTGAAAAGCATGTTGGCGGAAATCAACCGCAAAGTCGCAGCGCGCGGCGGAGCGCACCGCTGGTGTCCTCTCTCGTACTGCCGGCTGATCCAGACCACGTTGGCCGCGGACAGCACAGCGGCCACGGCCGCCAGCCACCACTTCCGCTTCACCACCGCGCCGACGGTCAACGGATAGGCCGGGACCAGCAGGCGCATCCCGATCCCTGCGACACCGATCAGCACCGGGTGGCGCTGCGTCCGGGACAGTCTGACGAGCCCGACCGCCGCCATGCCGACGGCGAGTCCCCAGGCTCCGACATTCCAGGCTCCGACATTCCACCGTGCACCGCTGGACATACCGATTCCCTCCGAGCTGAAACAATCCCCAGGCCAGCCGCAGCTGTTACGTCCGACCAGTGCTCGAGCCGCTAATTTCGCCAGATTTGATCAGAGGCCATTCACCCCTCATTGCTACACCGATCAGTCCACTTCACGCGCCGCGTAGAGGCTCATTTACGCCTTTGCCTTTGCCTTTGCCTTTGCCTTCGCCTCTGCCTTCGCCTCTGCCTTCGCCGTGGTTCCGGCGACCCAGTCCCTGGCCACGTCAAAATTGCGCCGTGCCTCAACACCGAGCGCGGCGCTCCGGTCACGCACCTGTGAGCCGACATCCGCGCTGCTCGATCAGCGCAGAAAGCTGGTCCGCGAACTCCGGTGCCACCAGCCTTGGTCAACGATTCCCTCGGATGGTGGGTCACCACGAAGACCGGGTGGTGGAACGGCGGTTCGTCCCCCCACCATCCCGTCCACTGTTCCGACGGCGGTGCCCGGGATCCCGCCACGGCCCACGGACGGGCCCGAACATGTTGCGTCCCATGATCGTCGCGCCGATCCCGACCTCGGCGGCGGCCACGATCTCATCGTCCAGCCCGATGTCGGCGTCCTCGGAGGACCCGCTGCCGGAGCTGTCCGTGCCCGAATTCCCGTCGGTTTCCTATTTTCCTATGTTCCGCGAGCTGGACCTTTTCTATTTCTCAGCCTGAGAAGGCCGGCGTCGATATCGTAACGCTCGACCTCCGATCCGATCGGAACGACGGACAAGCTGCGACGCAGGAAGTACTCGATGTCCGAGCGATCGGCAAGTAGGACGGCGGGCGGATGGGGGGCTGATCGGAGTTCGATGAGCACTCCATCTCCGCCAGGGCAAATGCGGATATCGCCGCGTCCGCTGGGTCGACTGATTCCGGCAATCAACAACTCACGGCTGAAGGTCCAGCTGACGGCATCGAATCCAGCAAGTAGCATCCGCAATTGCACGGCGAAAGGATCGCACAACCGATAGTGCAGTTCTGCCTGCACCGGTGGTAGGGAATCCCCGGAGACCAGGAGCATCTGCGTGAACACATATTGGTCCAATAAGCAGCGCTCTGGAGGTGGATGTCCATGGCCCGGTGAAAGGCCGGGCATCATGCTGTCGGCGGCATGCAAGACGGTCCCGGTCCCACGCGGGTTGGCCTGCGGTCCGCAACGCGCTGGTCGTTCATCGACCGCTCGTCTCCGGCGAGATCGCGTCATGACGTCGGGCCCGGCTGCGCCCGCAGGTGCCTCGGCCGGGGACCGAGGGCCGGAGCAACGCTGATCGGCGTGATCATGAGCTCCGGACGCTGGCCTCGGTGGTGGAAACCGACCCGGTCGGCAGCAATATTCGTCGACGACCGGGCCGGGGCTTGAATTGTCAACCGATTCTTGGTTCGAATGATCGCCGTCGTCGTCAACCGCTGCCGGCAGTGCACATGCGTGAGAAAGATGCCGCTCGAACCAGCTGGCGGATGTCCGGTAGCCCCCTCATTCATTGTTTCGCAAGGGCTTGCGGTTGGGTTGTCGCGGCAGGTTCTGGTCATCATGGATCTCCGGGAGATTCCCTCAACGGCAAGGGTCTGGTCGATCGCGTTTACAAGAATCGGTTGCCGACTTGCCGAAAGGAACACCAAGAAGCGCTCGGACATGGATGTGCGTGCTTCGGTGACACCGATGAACTTTGGTGACACCGATGAATTTGACCAGACGATTCCGACATAGGTGACTCCGACATAGGTGACTCCGACATAGGTGACTCCGACATAGGTGACTCCGACGCGCTGGCCGAGACCCCTCAACAAACTCGGTCCGCACGACATGGATGATCGTACACTCACCTACAGTGATTTTCCGTGTGCTGTGCGTAATCACCGTTGTGTGGCAGATGCCGTCACCCAGTTGGCCCGGTTGGACAGTGAAAGCTCGCCCGAATCCGCCATCCGGGTCGAAAACGGTCAATACGCGTGCCGTCAGGTTACGTAGCGAAGGACTCACGTTCCCGTTCAGCGCCGAGGACCGCTGAGACATCTGACCGGTCGATCGTGCGGACGTGGTGGACCAACGGGATGCCCTGTTCGACCTTTGGTTCTCGGTTTGGGCCCCACGGGTGCGAACAGGTATGCACGCCAACGATCCGACAGCCACCATCACCTCCGTGATCACGCCACTCTCGACGTACCCGGTGCGACTCTGCATTACCAGGTCCGCGGCACCGGACCGACGATGCTGATGATCTGCGGCGGCATCTACGACGTCTACCTGCTCGCACGGTGCATCCGACGGCGGCGACCACGGCGCGGGCGCCGACCCGGGTGGGAGCCCCTCCACCGGAGGTCGTCGAGAAGATGGCGCAGGCCACCACCGAATTCTTCCTGAGGTACGAGGTGCCGGGATTCAGTGGTCACACAACGGATCTCGCAGCGCTGCCGGCCGCCTCCACGATCATCCCGGCGGTCGGCCGCGACTCGGCGGGCGAACCACCGCATCAGGCCGCGCTCGCGCACGCCGACGGATACGCGGTCGAACTGCGGAAACTGTTTGACTCAGGCTGATCAGGACGGACCACGACCCGCCCGTGGTCCGCGGGTTATTGGGGACGGAGGTGGACCACGTCGGCGGCCGAGTAACCGGCGCTTCGGCCGTGCTCGTCACGGACGATCAAGGACCCCGACGGGTCGATGTCCTCCGCCCAGCCGATCAGCGACGCTCCCGATGGAAGTTCCACCCTTACCTTGGATTGCAGGGTTGAGCAGCTTCTCCGGTACTCCCCGCGCAAGCCGGAGGCGTCCACGTCACCTCGCGCGGCCACCCACCGGTCGATGATGCGGCCAAGGTCGTCGAGAATCGCGACCAGCAACCTCTCACGGTCCAGCGTCCGGGCACCGGACAGCCACAACGATGTCGCGTCGGCGCGCGGCAGGTCCGCCCGGTCGACCGTGACATTGATCCCAGAGCCGATGATCACCGCGTCGCCGGTGACCTCGCCCAGGATCCCGGCGCATTTGGCCCCGTCGATCAGCGCGTCGTTCGGCCACTTGAGGGTGGCCGTCAGACCGGTCACCGCGGCGATCGCGTCGACGATGCTCAGCCCGAGGGCGATCCCGACCCATCCGCGTCGGTCGGCGGGGATGGCCGGCTCACGGAGCAACAGCGAGAACATCAGGCCGGCGCCGGCCGGGCAGACCCAGCCCCGCCCGCCGCGGCCCCTGCCCTGCACCTGCTCCTCGGTGACCAACACCGTTGTTCTCCCGGGGCCAGCAGCGCCGGAGTCGGCGTTCGCCCCCTCCGCGGCGGCGGCCAGGTCGGCATTGGTGGAGCCGGTGACCGGGACATGTTCGATCTGCCAGCGGGCGGGCTCGGCGAGCTGCGTACTGACCCGTTTCGGGTCGATGGGCGCTCGGGACGTCAGCAATTCGGGGGATGTCCCGGGTGAACGTCGGCTCACGGCGATCTTGCCCACACTCGAAGAACCCTAGCGGCGTTTCTGGATACCCTTCGCCTGTGACCCGGTCGGAGAATGCCCATCACGTCGCCCCCCCGACCCCGCAACCGGCCGTCCCGCGATCCCAGGAATCTCCGGCGGTACCGACCGCAGCAGCGTCGACAGCACCGGAAGCACCGGCCAGTTCCGCTGCACCGCAGGCTTCCCCGGCCCCGCCGGCGGCACCGGCCCCCGCGCCGTCTGGCGCACCGCACACCACGGCAGGCAAGCTGGCCGAGCTCAACCGTCGTACGGAAGAGCACGTCCACGCCGGGTCGGCGACCGCGGTCGAGCGTCAGCACGCGAAGGGCAAGAAGACCGCCCGCGAGCGGATCGACATGCTGCTGGATCCGGGCTCTTTCGTCGAGTTCGACGCGTTCGCCCGGCACCGGTCGACCAACTTCGGGCTGGCCGACAACCGGCCGTACGGCGACGGCGTCGTCACCGGCTACGGCACCGTCGACGGCCGGGACATCTGCGTGTTCTCCCAGGACGTCACCGTTTTCGGCGGGTCGCTCGGCGAGGTCTACGGCGAAAAGATCGTCAAGGTACTGGATTTCGCACTCAAGTCGGGCCGACCGGTGGTCGGCATCAACGAGGGCGGCGGTGCTCGCATCCAGGAGGGCGTGGTCTCTCTCGGGTTGTACGCCGAGATCTTCAAGCGCAACGTGCACCTGTCCGGTGTGATCCCGCAGATCTCGCTGATCATGGGCGCCAACGCGGGCGGCCATGTCTATTCCCCGGCGCTGACCGACTTCATCGTGATGGTCGACAAGACGTCACAGATGTTCATCACCGGGCCTGACGTGGTCCGCTCGGTCACCGGTGAGCAGGTGACGCTGGAGGAACTCGGCGGCGCGCGCACCCACAACACCCGCTCCGGCAACGCGCACTACCTCGGCCGCGACGAGCAGGACGCCATCGACTATGTGCGTGATCTGCTCTCCTATCTGCCGTCCAACAACCTGTCGAGCCCTCCGGCGACGGAGTGGGACGACGACCTCGAGGTCACCGACTCCGACCTCGCCCTTGACACACTCATTCCGGATGCGCCCAACCAGCCGTACGACATGACTGCCGTGATCCAGGCGGTGATGGACGACGGCGATTTCCTGCCGGTGCAGGAGCTGTACGCGCCCAACGTCATCGTCGGGTTCGGCCGGGTCGCCGGCCGCTCGGTCGGCGTGGTGGCCAACCAGCCGATCCACCTGGCCGGGACACTGGACATCAACGCCGCCGAGAAGGCCGCCCGCTTCGTGCGGACCTGCGACGCGTTCAACATTCCGGTGCTGACCTTCGTGGATGTACCCGGTTTCCTGCCCGGCACCGATCAGGAATGGAACGGGATCATCCGGCGCGGCGCGAAGCTGATCTACGCCTACGCAGAGGCGACCGTTCCGCTGATCACGGTGATCACCCGCAAGGCATACGGCGGCGCGTACGACGTGATGGGTTCCAAGCATCTCGGAGCCGATCTGAACCTCGCATGGCCGACCGCGCAGATCGCCGTGATGGGCGCCGCGGGCGCGGTGAATGTGCTGTACCGCAAGGAGATTGCGGCGATCGGCTCCGAATACGGGGCCGAGGCACCGCAGGTTGCCGATCTGCGCGCCCAACTGCAGACCGACTACGAGGACACGCTGGCCAACCCGTTCATCGCGGCCGAGCGCGGCTACGTGGACGAGATCATCCGGCCGTCCACCACCCGCATCGCGATCACCAACGGGCTGCGGGTGCTGGCCGACAAGCGCCAGACGCTGCCGCCGCGCAAACACGGGAACATCCCACTGTGAGCGCAGCGAGCACCGACGACACTGTGAGCGCAGCGAGCACCGACGACACTGTGAGCGCAGCGGGCACCGTGAGCGCAGCGGGCACCGTGAGCGCAGCGGGCACCGTGAGCGCAGCGAGCACCGACGACACCGTGAGCGCAGCGAGCACCGACGACACCGTGAGCCTGGATGCGGCCTCGTCAGCCGAACCGGAACCCGCGACCGAATCCCAGGGCAAGAGCCGGACCTCGGAAGAGGATGCGGCCGTTGTCATCGCGATCCTGACCGCGCTCACCGCCGGCGCGGCGCCACCCGGCGGACAATCGGGGCCCGCGTCGGTCTGGGCCGATCCGGGACACATGCTGCGCACCCGGCTCAGCCCCGGCAACGGTTCGTGGTGGGCATCCGGGTTGCCGCGATGACGGCGGTGGTGCTCGCCTCGGCGTCTCCGGCGCGGTTGGGTGTGTTGCGCGCGGCCGGGATCGACCCGCTGGTTGCCGTGTCGGACATTGACGAGAGCGCAGTGCTGGCCAGCGTTGCCCTTGACCCGCCCGACGTGCAGGTCGGGGTGCTCGCTGCCGCCAAGGCCGACACCGTGGCCGGCGCCCTGCACGCCGACATCGCCGCCGATTGCGTGGTGATCGGCTGCGATTCCATGTTGCTGATCGACGGCGAACTGCAGGGCAAACCCGATGGCGCGGAACAGGCTCGGCAGCGATGGGCGAAGATGGCCGGTCGCGAAGGCGTACTGCTGACCGGCCACGCCGTCCGCCGAGTGACGTCCGGGTTGCCGACGGCGGGTGCCGTCGGAACCCGATCCACCACGGTCCGAATGGGTGTGCCGACCCCCGCCGAACTCTCGGCGTACATCTCTACCGGCGAACCGCTGGCGGTCGCCGGGGCGCTGACGATCGACGGCTACGGCGGATGGTTCGTGGACAGCGTCGATGGCGACCCGTCGAACGTCATCGGAATCTCCCTGCCCCTGACCCGTCGACTGCTGGCCGATGTCGGCATCGCGGTGACCGACCTGTGGCGCAGCGCATGACCCCGCACCACTTCGAGAAAGCACGGAAGGACACCCAGTGCATACCGTCCTGATCGCCAACCGCGGTGAGATCGCCGTCCGCATCGTTCGTGCCTGCCGGGACGCCGGGCTCCGCTCGATCGCCGTCTATGCCGATTCCGACCGCGACGCCATGCACGTCCGGATGGCCGACGAGGCCTATGCGCTCAACGGGGCGAGTTCGGCTGATTCGTACCTCAGCAAGACCAAGTTGCTCGATGTCGCCGCCCGCGCGGGCGCCGACGCCGTGCATCCCGGCTACGGATTCCTCGCCGAGAACGCCGATTTCGCCCAGGCGGTGATCGACAGCGGGTTGACCTGGATCGGCCCGACACCCCAGTCGATCCGCGATCTTGGTGACAAGGTGACTGCCCGGCATATTGCCCAGCAGGCAGGGGCACCGCTGGTTCCGGGCACCACCGAGCCGGTCTCCGGACCCAACGAGGTTCTCGAATTCGCCCGCGAGCACGGCCTTCCCGTGGCGATCAAGGCGGCGTTCGGCGGTGGTGGCCGGGGACTCAAGGTCGCTCGGACGCTGGCCGAGATTCCGCATCTGTACGAGTCCGCTGTCCGAGAGGCGGTGACCGCCTTCGGGCGCGGCGAGTGCTTCGTCGAGCGGTACCTCAACCAGCCACGGCACGTCGAAGCCCAGGTACTCGCGGACACTCATGGCAATGTCATCGTTGTCGGTACTCGGGACTGCTCGCTGCAGCGGCGCTACCAGAAGCTGGTCGAGGAGGCGCCGGCTCCGTTCCTGACAGACGACCAGCGCGAGTCGATTTACACCGCATCGAAGGCCATCTGCTTGGCGGCCGACTATCACGGAGCCGGCACGGTGGAGTTCCTGGTCGGCGCCGACGGGACGGTGTCGTTCCTCGAGGTGAACACCAGACTGCAGGTGGAGCATCCGGTCTCGGAGGAAACGAGCGGGATCGACCTGGTGCGCGAGCAGTTCCGTATCGCCGACGGCGAGAAGCTCCGAGTCCTGACCGATCCCGAGCCCCACGGGCATTCGATCGAGTTCCGGATCAACGGCGAGGATCCCGGCCGCAATTTCCTGCCGGCGCCGGGAACGGTGACCAAGTTCGTCGCGCCGGCCGGTCCGGGAGTCCGGGTGGACTCGGGGGTGGAAACCGGCTCGGTGATCTCCGGGGCCTTCGACTCGCTGCTGGCCAAGATCATCGTGACCGGCCAGACCCGCGAACAGGCGCTGGCCCGGTCCCGACGCGCACTCGCCGAGTTGCAGGTCGAGGGAATGGCGACGGTGCTGCCATTCCACCGCGCCGTGCTCGACGACAAGGCGTTCAACGGGTGGGCCGGGCGGTTCCGGGTGCACACTCGGTGGATCGAGACCGAATTCGTCAACACCATCGAACCGTTCGCCGGTGCCCCGGGCGCTCCCCCGGAGGCTCCGCCGGCCGAGCGGCAGGAATTCGTCGCAGAAGTGAACGGACGCCGAGTGAAAGTCGCACTGCCTGCGGATCTGGCGGTCGCCATACTGGGCGGCTCGCCCGGGCCGCGCGCGAACTCCTCGCGGCGCCACCGGACACGGTTGCACCATGCGCCGGCCACCGGCGGCGCAGCAGTGATCGCGCCGATGCAGGGCACAGTGGTCAAGGTGGCTGTGGCGGTGGGCGACGAACTGGCCGAGGGCGACCTGGTCGCCGTCATCGAGGCGATGAAGATGGAGAATCCGCTGACAGCGCACCGCGCCGGAGTGGTGACTTCGGTCAAGGTCGAGGCCGGCGCGACGGTCACAGCGGGTGCAGTAGTCGCCGAGATAGGCACCGACGAAGCCACGCCTGACTCGGACATCCTGGAGTAAGCCCGTCCCACACTCGGCGCCACTATTCATGACCCGGCGCCGAAATATGCTGGCGCCCAGATCAGACAAGCGGAGCCGAGTGCGACTCACGCGGCGCCGGTCCCGCCACCGTAGCCGGCCGGGCCGTCGAACGGCAGTATCGTGGCAGCGGTTCCTCGATTAGCCCGTCGAACGGAGACCCCGTGGCACCTGAGTTGACCACCGAGCGGCTGGTGCTGCGCGGATGGCAGGTCGACGACGCCCCGGCGGCGTTGGAGATCTACGGCGAACCGGATGTCGCCCGCTGGCTCAGCCCCGCGATGGACAAGGTCGCCGACGTTGACGCGATGCGAGATGTCCTGGCGCGGTGGATCAAAGAGGACGGCGAGGCAGTTCCGCCGGCGGGCCGGTGGGCGATTCAGCGTCGTTCGGACAGTCGGGTCATCGGGGGCGTCGTACTGCTGCCGTTGCCGCCGGGCGGCGACGACCTGGAAATCGGCTGGCAGCTGAACCCGGAATTCTGGGGACAGGGGTACGCGACCGAGTCGACCCACGGGGTGGCCCGCTGGGCGTTCTCCCAAGAGCTGGACGAGGTGTTCGCCGTGGTCCGGCCGGGCAATCAGCGGGCCGCCGCCGTCGCCCGGCGCAACGGCATGGATTGGGTCGGCGAGACTGACAAGTACTTCGGGCTGACCCTGCAGGTCTACCGGCTGCGCCCCGGGGATCTTGTCGGGACGGCCGGATAGCCCGCCGCCGACGCCCGACAGCCACCGCCGCGCACCGCTGCACAGCTCAGGGCTGGTACGGCGGTGCCACTCCCCACCCCCACCGTGGCACCGGAGCGTGCGCGACAACTTCCGCGTCCGGCTGGGAGTTGTGCACCGCGATCCGGGTTCCCCACTCGAGGTAACCCACCAGTGCGGCCCGGAACTCGGGGTCGGCGGGCAGATCGGCATCGTCGGCGGCCAGACTCATCAGCGACGCGAAACGAAACCGCTGCTCCGCGGTGATCGCGAGCCCCCGATGGTGGGCCAGCATGTTCTCGTAACCGCCGAGGGTCTGTGTGTACGCCGGCGGACCGCCGAAAACCTCGATCCACCAGATACTCACGTGTTCCCGGTGCTCGGCGCTGACGCCGCCCGGGAAGAACGGGCTCAACAGGTCGTCCTGCTCCACCCTGTCGTAGAACGCAGTGATCATCCCGCGCAGCCCGGTCGGACCGCCCGCCCACTCGAGGAGCGTTGGCACCGAACCGTTCTCAGGGCTGCTGTGCGTCGGGCTGCTCATCAGCCCATCGAACCACGACCGCACAACGGTTCCGCGGCCGGTCACCCGCGCGATAACAACCCGGATGCGACCACCGACAACGACCCAGTAGCGACCCCCAGTACCGACCGCCGGGAACTTCCGTAGTGGTACGGAGTCCGCTCTGCCCGCCGAGGAGTGTCATCGGTGCTGGCGCTGCGCCAACGGCGGCGTGATGCCGGCGAAGGGGGATTGAAGGGTGACGCAGAGGGTGCGGACAGCAGAGGATCTCAAGGGTGTGTTCGCCTATACGACGGAGTTGCTCCGGGTCGAGCAGTATGGGCAGGTCGCACCGACGATGCTGGCCGGGCTCGCCGACGTGGTGGGCGGCGACTCGGCCTGCCTGACCCATCTCGACCTGGTCAGCCAGCAGCAGGTCGCCATCCGTTGGCCGTCGGTCGTCTCGGACAGCCGGATGATCGGTGCCTACCCCACGGTCGGCCACACCCATCCCCTCCGCGCGCCGCTGCGCACGCTCGCTCGGAAACCCCCTGCATCGCTCGAACCGATCCGGATCTCCGACGTCCTCGCTCCCCGTGCCTGGCGGCAGACCCCCTTCCACCGCGAAGCCATGCCCGACGCCACCGACCAGATCTGCCTCCCGATGGCACTGCACGGCGCGGTGGTTCACGCCGTCACCCTGACCAGAGACGCCGGCACCTTCACCGACGCCCAATCGGCCGTCCTGCGCGTGTGCGGACCGCACTTGCGTGCGGTGTTGCGCCGTTCGTCGCCGGTCTCCGAATACGCGTTCCATTTGGCGCCGGAACCCGGATGGGTGCCGCTCACCACAGCCCCTGGTCTCGCGCCGCGGCCCGCGCACAGCGCCCACCAGGCGAACCGAGACACCGCCGTTGAACCGAACCCGCAGCTGTCGGACCGGGAGCGGCAGGTGCTGGCCCTTGTCACCGAAGGTCTGACCGACGCGCAGATCGCCCGGCGGCTGAAGATCAGTTCCGCGACGGTGAGCCGTCACCTGCACCGGATTTTCCACCGGCACGGACTGGCGAACCGGGCGGCCGCGGCCGGCCTTTTCCTGCGTCTGTCGTGACGACCCGGCCTACAGTCGAGGTGTGACCAGTGCAGGCAGCCCCACCTCGGGATCGGACCCATCACGGATCCGGGTCGGCGACACGGAACGCAACTCCGCGCTCGAAGCGCTGGGCGAGCATCTGGCCTCCGGGCGCTTGGATCTGGACGAGTACGGCGAGCGCAGCGCGCAGGTCACCCAGGCCAAGACGGTCGCCGACCTGAAGGAACTGTTCGACGACTTGCCGCCGCCGCACCCGAAACTGCCGGTACCCCTGCCCGCGCTGCCACCACCGTCGGCCACGGCGGCCCGCTACCAGTCGGCGGCGCCGGTGTCCAGCGACGGCCGGACCCCGGCGCAGCGGGCTGCCGCAGTCGCGATCGCCATCTCCGGCATCGTCAGCCTGCTGCTGTTCTTTGCGCTGAAGATCTGGGTGGTCTTCCTGATCCCCGCACTCATCGCGGTTGCCACCAGCGCGGTCTGGGGGAAGGGCTGGAACGACGGCGGTCGAGGCCGACGCTAGCGATTCCGCGCCAAAGACCAGCCCTGACGACCAGCACTCGGCACTGAAGATCAGCACCAGAAGATCAGCACTGCAAGATCAGCACTGCAAGATCAGCACTGCAAGATCAGCACTGCAAGATCAGCACTGCAAGATCAGCACTGCAAGATCAGCACTGCA
>Ga0207931_1000485_pt1 | contig 14707 bp, 14 predicted proteins | sample NGESurdeep092012_2_FD_184478 | JGI IMG/M metagenome (GOLD analysis project Ga0207931, IMG submission 184478) | Arctic peat soil microbial communities from Barrow, Alaska - NGEE Surface sample 415-1 deep-092012 (SPAdes) | ecosystem: Environmental > Terrestrial > Soil > Wetlands > Peat ...
GGGCGAACTGTTCCAGAAGCAGGCCGAACGCTTCGGAGCGAAGATGGAACTCGATTCCGCCCAGAGCGTGGACCTGTCGGCCCGCCCATTCAAAGTTACCACGGATAACGGAGAATATACTGCCGGCACACTGATCATCTCCACTGGCGCCAGCCAAAATCTCCTCAACATCCCTGGCGAGACCGGATTGACCGGCAGGGGCGTCTCGTACTGTGCCACCTGCGATGGCTGGTTCTTCAAAGACAAGCAAGTCGTGGTGGTTGGTGGCGGGGACTCGGCGCTGGAAGAGGGCTTGTTCCTGACGCGCTTCGCCACCTCAGTGACCATCCTCCACCGGCGCGAAAGTCTGCGTGCCGGGGCGATCTTGAAGAAGCGCGCCCTGGATAACCCCAGTATCAAGTTTATCTGGAACACGGTTGTGACCGAAGCGGTCGGCGCTGACAAGTTGACTGCTGTCAAGCTAAAGAACGTCCAAACCGGCGAAGAGATCGTTTTCCCGACCGATGGCCTGTTCATTTTTGTCGGACATACCCCCAACACGCAGATGTTCACCGGTCAGTTGGAAATGGAGAATGGCTATATCAAAGTGGACGACCGGATGCACACCAGCGTCCCGGGCGTCTACGCGGCGGGGGAGGCGGCGGATTCGCACTTCAAGCAGGTCATCACCTCGGCGGGGATGGGTGCGGCGGCGGCCATCGAGGCCACCCGTTTCCTCGAACAGGAGGCAGGATAAAGGCCTGCCCCGAGCCCGTCGAAGGGTCCGGAAAGATCCGGTTGGGTGGCAGCGCACCTGCCGTCCAATATATTTAAGATATTTATATGCTAGGTGTGTGACAAAGAGTACTATCTGTTATAATGTTTACTTTGTAGTATTACTCTACCAATCCAAGCCTCAGGAGGATCTATGACTGCGAAAATTTCCATTATCGGGGCCGGTATGACCGGCTCGACCACAGCCCACTGGCTGGCAGAGCGCGAAATCGCCGACCTGGTGCTGGTGGATATCATCGAGGGCATGCCGCAGGGCAAGGCGCTCGACCTGCTGGAATCCCTGCCGATCATCGGCAAGGATGTGTCGGTGATAGGAAGCAACGATTTCGAGGCCACCAAGGGATCGGATATCGTGGTCATCACCGCTGGTATCCCGCGCAAACCGGGTATGAGCCGTGAAGACCTGTTGACCACCAATGCCAAGATCGTCGGCGACGCGACCACCAGTGCGCTCAAGTATTCGCCGGACGCGCTGTTCATCGTGCTGACCAATCCGCTGGACACGATGGCGTACCTGGCGATGAAAATTGGCAAACTGCCGCGCGAGCGCATCCTCGGGCAGGCCGGCATCCTGGACTCGGCGCGGATGCGCGCCTTTGTGGCCATGGAGACGGGTGTCAGTGTGGAGAACATTGACTGCTACGTGCTCGGCGGCCACGGTGACGAGATGGTCCCATTGACCGGCCGCTCGAACATCGCCGGTGTGTCGTTACGTGAGTACCTGCCGGCCGACAAGCTGGAAGCCATTGTCAACCGGACGCGCAAGGGCGGCGGCGAAATTGTCAGCCTGCTCAAGACCGGTTCGGCCTATTATGCCCCGGCGGTGGCTGTGGCGCAGATGGCCGAGGCAATCCTGAAAGATAAGCACCTGATCGTTCCGGCTTCTGCATACCTGAAGGGCGAATATGGACTTAAGGATATGTTCTTCGGTGTGCCGGTGCAGTTGGGACGCGGCGGCCTGGAAAAGGTCATTGAATATAAACTCGACGCTGGCGAAAAGGCCGCCCTGGAAAAGTCCGCTGCGGCCGTCAAGGAAAGCATCGGCGTTATGCAATCGCTGGTCAAAATCTAATGCCGTTGCGGGGCTCCTCGCAACGACACCCGGAAAACGGAGGCTAATATGATTCTGCACGAGAAACTCTCAGCCCAACTTCCCGCCTGGCGGGAGCGCGTCAAGACGCTCGTCAAGGACCACGGCGAGACGGTCATTGACCAGGTCACCATCGGCCAGGTATATGGCGGGATGCGTGACATCAAGTCCATGGTGACGGACATCTCTTTTGTGGACCCGGCAACCGGTATTAAATTCCGGGGCATGTCGATCCCCGAAGTGCTGGAGAAACTCCCCAAGCCCGACGGGGCTGCCATCCCCTTCGTTGGCGGGCTTTTCTATCTCCTGCTCATTGGTGAAATCCCGACCAAAGCCCAGGCCGAGGAAGTGGAAGCCGAATGGGCGAAACGATCATCCATCCCGGCCCATGTCTTTGCCATGTTGCGCGCCATGCCGAAGGACACGCACCCAATGGTGTTGTTCTCGCAGGCGGTGCTGGCCTTACAGAGTGGTTCGAAGTTCAACAAAGCCTACCACGCCGGCGTCAAGAAAGACATGTACTGGGAATCGACCCTGGAAGATGCTCTCGACCTGACCGCCAAACTACCCACAATTGCGGCGTTCATCTACCGGCTCAAATACGGTGACGGGAAAGAGCCGAAGTTTGATCCGAAACTGGATTATGGTGCTAACTTCGCACGGATGCTAGGCGTTAAGGATGAGAAAGGTTATGCCGAACTCTCCCGCCTTTACTTCATCCTGCACTCTGACCACGAGTCTGGCAACGTCAGCGCCCACGCCACGCATCTGGCCGGCTCGTCGCTCTCGGATGCATATTACGCCTTCTCGGCCGGCCTCAACGGTCTGGCCGGACCGTTACACGGACTCGCCAACCAGGAGTGCCTGGGCTGGCTGATCGACGTGCGCGACAAGTTTGGCGGCGTCCCGCCCCGCGAAGATCTGTACAAATTCGCCTGGGACACGCTCAATGGTGGCAAGGTCATCCCTGGCTACGGGCATGCAGTCCTGCGCGTCACCGACCCGCGCTTCACCGCACAACTCGAATTCGCTAAAGCCCGCTTCCCGGAAGACACTCTCATCCGGCTGGCGGAATTGGTCTATGACGTTGTCCCGGCGGTTCTCAAGGAACAGGGCAAAGCCAAGAACCCAGCTCCCAACGTGGATGCCATCTCCGGCACGCTGCAATACTACTATGGCGTCCGCGAGTTTGACTTCTACACTGTGTTGTTCGGGGTTGGGCGTGCCCTGGGTGTGATGCCCAACCTGGTTTGGGCGCGCGCTCTAGGTCAACCCATCGAACGGCCCAAGTCCCTGACGACGGCGATGCTGGAAGAATTAGCGAAGAAGTAGCCCTTAGTCCGGCGCCTGTTGAAGATTGACGGTTACGATTAGTAAAAAGCTTCCGAAGTCACTTGATTTCGGAAGCTTTTGTTTCGTATTCGGAAAGAACGAGCCGATAAGTGCGTTTTTCCTTCATGTTACCGGATGGCGGCTGGCAGCATATCTCGCCAGATCCGGTGTGGGGTGCTCGTACTCCTGGTTCATAAGCGGGGACGATATGATGAAATCTGCCGTGGACCGGTTGCAGGCAGTGGGGATGTTGTACAGGACAGCCAGGCGTAGCAAAGCTTTGATGTCCGGGTCATGGGGTTGGGGTTCGAGGGCATCCCAGAAGAAGATGAGCATATCAATCCTATTCCTGGCGATGGCCGCGCCGACTTGCTGGTCACCGCCCAGGGGACCGGAGAAGAAACGGGTGATTGGGAGGCTCAGTTCCTTCGCCAGCAGATCGCCGGTCGTGCCTGTTGCGAACAGGAAGTGGTGTGACAAAGTCCCGCGATTGAAGCGTGCCCAGGCCAGCAGTTCAACTTTTTTGTTGTCGTGAGCTACCAGGGCAATGCGTTTTCGTTCAGCAATCACTTTCATCATGGGTCTCCTCCTAGGACTTGACGGCGCGTGTGGCGATGTAAGCCGGGTGATATTTGCTGAGAGGTGAATCGGGGCAGATATCTTCGTAGAAACCGGTGATAGCAAACCCGGCGTCGGTCTGGCCGGCAATCAAGTCGGTGAGGCTGTGACCGAATTCGAGCGGGATGCCTTCTTCGATGCAGATGTCCAATTCTGCCGGTTCCATGTCGTTCAGGTCGGAATACGGGATGGCGTATCTGACTTGCAGGGTTTTCTGCTCGTCGGCATGCGTACCAAACATATAATAGATGGGGTTGGCGAAGCCGGCCAGCAGCAGTCCGCCATGCCGGAGGACGCGGAATACTTCCCGCCATACCGGGCGAACTTCGGGACAGAAGACATTCGAGACCGGATGGAAGACCAGATCGAAGGCCTCGTCTGCAAAAGCGGACAGGTCGCGCATGTCGCCCTCGACAGTGCGGATAGTCAATCCCTCGCGGTCGGCCACCTGGCGGTCGCGCTCCAGTTGAGCCGGGGAATTGTCGAAGATGGTGACCTTGGCCCCCAGTGCGGCGAAAACAGGACCCTGTTGCCCGCCGCCGCAAGCCAGGCCGAGCAGGTTCAACCCCTGGATGGGTGGGAACCATTCGCGCGGCACGGGTTTGGTCTCGGTCAGCAGGACGGAGAATTCACCTTTACGGGCGGTGACAATGGTCTGCGGGTCAACCGGGACGGTAAATTTGTTGTTGTTATCCACTTGCCGGTTCCAGGCATAGCGATTGTAATCGCGCACATTGAGGGTAGGTTTGGACATAAGTTTCTCCAGTGATCATTATACACCGGCAAAAACAATTCCCCGCGAGGGGGCTCGCGGGGAATTGTTTTTCTGAAGACCGATTGCTATCTTGTCGGCGTGGCAACTGGCCCGGCGCCACTCCAACCAAAGTCGCGCATTGGGGAGGCTGCCCCGGCGGTGGACCAGATTGGGTTGCCCTGATCATCGGTACCGGTCTGGCGGACGGCGACTACCCACCAGCGTATGATATGTGTACTGTTATCCTGCGGGCGGGACGTTACCGGGACGACGAACTTGGTGTCGGTTACGTACTGGGTCAACTTGCGCCCGGTCCCGCCGGTGACATCTTCGATCATCACTTGGTAGCGTTCGTTATCGCCCAATGTACCCACCGATGCCCACTGCAAGGTCACGGTGTCAGCCGCCAGGGTAAACGTATCGCCATCGGCAGGCAGGAGCAGGTTGGGAGCCGCATAAGGAGGCGGCGTAGTCGGTGTGGGGGAGGGGCCCGGCGTGGCTGAGCGCATACAAAGCGGGATGATTAACTGTGTGTCAGTGAAGACGTTATCTGTGCTTAGCCCATTCCAATCTTTAATGGCAGTCATCGAGACGCCATAATTGGTGGCAATGGTGCTAAGCGTGTCGTTAGCTTGGACAGTGTACTTTACAATCTGGCAGGCGGCGCGGGTTGCGGCGGCTGGTTCCAGGGTCGCGGTGGGGGCAGGCGGCGGTGTGGGTGTGGGACGCGGCACCAGGATTTTTTGATTGATTTGCAGGTCCGTGCATTGGCTGTTCAAATTATTCAAACTGACAATGGCCGATACGGAGGAACCATACAGGCCGGCTATGGAAATGCACGAATCTCCAGACTTGACGGTGTATTCAATCGGCGGTTCGGGTGTGAGCGTGGGAGTCTCAGTCGGGATGAGAGTCTCGGTCGGGGTAGGAGTGATGGTGACCGTTTCGGTGGGGCTGGGGACGGCGGTGCTATCTGGGAGCTTGCCGGTGCCTTTCAATGTAATGAACAATGCCAGCGCACCAACAACCAGGAAGACTGCCAGCAGGCCCAGCGCGACCGGCAGGCTCAGGGTGATCTCCGGCATACGGGCTCCCTGGACAGTTTTCTCTGATTTTGCTTTTGGTTTGGGGGTGGCGCTGAACTCGCTGCCGCACACCACACAGCGAGAGGCATTTTCAGCCAGCCGCGTACCGCAGGTGGGGCAGAGTTTGGTAGGGGTTGTTTCAGGACTCATAGTTCGGCGATTATACCATGAGGAGTATTAGCGAAAGAGTCAAAGGTTCGGAAATGGATTGCGCATAGGAAAATACATCCTTTTTTCTAATTCTCTGGGAATAATAGTGGCAATGGGGTAAATAGGTGGTTTCGTGTGCGTTATAATGTCCCCGTTATGGATGACAATTTAGCTCTGTATAAAACCATGCTTTTGATTCGCCGCTTCGAAGAACGTTTGCTGTCTGAGTTCTCGACCGGCAAAGTGGTCGGCACTACACATGCCTATATTGGTCAGGAGGCCGATGCGGCCGGGATTTTTTCCGTTACAGAACCAGATGATGTGGTTTTCAGCAACCACCGCTGTCACGGCCACTTCCTGGCTTATGGCGGGGAGCCGTATCGCCTCGCCGCCGAACTGATGGGTAAAACTACCGGCCTGGTGGGCGGGCGGGGCGGCAGCCAGCACATTCACTGGCGCAATTTTTACTCGAATGGCATCCAGGGCGGAATCGCACCGGTTGCTGTTGGCATGGCGCTGGCCGAAAAAGTCCACGCAACCGGAAAGATTGCGCTGGTTTTCATCGGCGACGGGACGCTTGGCGAAGGTGCTCTCTACGAGAGCCTGAACATAGCGGCGCTGTGGAAGCTCCCCATTCTGTTCGTACTCGAAGACAATCACTATGCCCAGACGACGCCGGTTGAAAAAGGCGTGACCGGTTCCATTTCCGGGCGGTTTGCGGCGTTCGGGATTCCGTTCTGGGAACGCGATACAACCGATGTGCTGGATATTCAATCCGCAGCAGATGAAACGGTCCGCTCGGTCCGATCCGGAGCCGGACCCGCGAGCCTGATTCTACACACATACCGTTTCTCCGCCCACAGCAAGGGTGACGATCCGCGTTCACCCGAGGAACTTGCCTACATCCGCCAGTTCGACCCGTTGACGGTTCACGGTGCGCGGCTGACAGCCGAAGAGTGTACAAAAGCCGAATCCGAAATTGCCGTTGTTATAAACGATGCCTATATCCGCGCGGATGCCGACCCATTTCCCGTGCTGAGCGCTGAACGTTGATGGTTACAGTATTAGATCGTCTCAACTATGCTCTACATCACGCCATGGAAACTGATGACCGCGTCTACATACTCGGTGAAGATATCCTCGATCCTTATGGCGGTGCGTTCAAGGTGACGCGCGGGCTGTCCACGAAATTCCCCGCGCGCGTCCTGACAACGCCCATCTCGGAGGCGGCCATTGTCGGCGTGGCGAACGGCATGGCGCTGCGCGGTTTGCACCCGGTGGCCGAAATCATGTTTGGAGATTTCGTTACCCTGATTGCAGACCAGTTGGTCAACCATGCTTCCAAGTTCCGCTGGATGTATAACGACCAGGTGTGCGTGCCGCTTGTTGTGCGTACTCCAATGGGCGGACGGCGCGGATACGGTCCCACCCACAGCCAGTCACTGGAAAAGATGTTCCTGGGTGTGCCTGGCTTAAAAGTGGTTGCTCCCAATGCTCTGGGTGACCCAGCGGAACTGCTCGCTGCCGCCATCGCTGACGACGACCCTGTGCTGTTCGTCGAGCACAAAGTGCTGTATACCCGTCCGTTGCTGGAGCCGGGGAAGGGCGACCTGATTGATTTTCAAGTCGAACAGATTGGCGATGCTTATCCTGCTTTCACATTGCGATCTACGGACAGTGCCCGACTCACCATCGCCTGCTATGGCTACAACTTCGAACTCGCCCGCGCGGCTGCCCTCGACCTGTTGATGGAACATGAGATCTTTGCCGAAATTATCCTTTTCTCGCAACTCAGCCCCTTTGACCTGGAACCGCTCTTCCCGTCACTGGCGCGGACCCGGAAATTGCTGACAGTCGAAGAAGGGACTCTGTCCCTTGGCTGGGGCGCGGAGGTGGCGGTGCGCGCCGTCGAAAGGATGGATGGGTTACGGGTCCGGCGCGTGGCGGCACTGGATTTACCGATTGCCAATGCGAAGAGTCTGGAAGACGCCATCCTGCCGTCGGTGCAAGATATTGTCAATACAGCGCTTTTCCTTATCTCATAAGCCTTTGTGTCACTACATGCACTTTGTGATGAAAAGAATATGATCAAATCTGAAATCCTTGTTCCCCTGCTCAACGCTAACGAACCGGAAGCGCGGCTGATCAATATTCACGTCAAGGAAGGACAACCTGTCAAAAAAGGGGCGCTCCTGTTTACAATTGAGACCACCAAAGCGGCGTCGGATATCGAATCGCCGGAGAACGGGTTTGTGCGTCTGTTGGCGAAAGAAGGCGATACCCTGGCGGTGGGGGATCGGTTGGCCTTGATTACCGAGGCTGTCAATGAATCGATCGAAATACAAAAGGGCGTACGGCCGTCCGTCCCTGCATCGGGTAGCCTGCGTATTACCAAACCGGCACGCGCACTGGCCGAATCTCTCGGCGTGGACCTGGCGTCCCTGCCTACTGACCGGCTGGTGACGGAGGAAGTCGTCTGGCAGTTTCCTGGGGTGAAGGAAACGCTCACAGTTGAATTGCCCGCTTCGGATAAACCATACATTCTGATTTACGGCGCCGGCGGACACGCCAAGTCGGTCATGGAAATGGTATTGCAGAATAACGTTCACGCCATCGCCGGGATCGTGGATGACGATAAACACCTGGCGGGGAAACAAGTGCTCGGCATTCCGGTGTTGGGGACGCGGGCGTTGCTTCGTGCGCTTGTTGAGCAGAGAGTAATCCTGGCAGCGAACGGCGTGGGTGGAATTATTGACATTACCAGGCGTGAGCGGATTTTTGAGCTACTTGAAAGTGCTGGCTTCACTTTCCCCGCATTGACTCATCCACGGGCGACCGTAGAGCCGAGCGCGAAAGTGGGGGACGGGGTGCAGGTGTTTGCCAACGCCTATGTTGGCTCGGAAGCAATTCTCCACTCGAGGTGCATGATCAATACTAACGCGGTGGTCTCGCACGATTGCGAGATCGGCGCGTATACGCACATCGCCCCCGGCGCGCTCCTGGCGGGACACGTCCACGTCGGTGAGCGGACGCTGGTCGGCATGGGTGTGACAACAACGATAGGCGTGAAAATTGGCTCCGGCGTGCGCATCGGCAACGGGGCGATTATTCTGGCGGATGTGCCGGATAGGATGGTCATCCAGGCGGGGAGATATTGGGTAGGAAAAACAGAATGAGTTTTGGTTTGCATGAGGTGGCAGGTTGGATTACCGCCTCTTTAATTTAACCCTTCATTTGATTCTTTCACGTCAGATTAGACGTGTGCCTTGAGCCAGGTTTCCACATCTTTGAGAACGATGGCGCGCTCAGGTTCGTTGAAAACCTCGTGAAAAAACCCTTCGTAGAATTTGAGGACTTTGTCTTTGGAAGAGGCTTTATCGTATAACATCTGTGCACCACCCGGATCAACGAGCCTGTCGGCAGTGCCCTGTAATGTTATGAATGGCAGGGTTATCTTGCCTGCTTCGGCGGTCACACGCTGCATCGCTTTAAGCATCTCTGCGGCCAGCCGGGCGGGAGTCTTGCCATGGAAGACCAGCGGGTCATTGACATAGGCCTTCACCACTTCCGGGTCGCGCGAGATACCGGTGGCGTCCAGTCCCAGGATGCCTGTTTTCGGCGCAATGGAGGAAAGAATCTTCCCCATCGTAATCGTCACAGGGGAAATATTTGCCGGAATTTTTATGCCGGGTGCGGAGATCACTGCGCCTTTGAAATCGACCTGGTGATCGAGCAGATAGTGGGCAGCGATCAGACCGCCCATACTGTGGCCGAGCAGGATGATGGGTCTGCCTGGCTGCCAGCCTTTGACCATGTTGACGTAGGTTGAAAGTGTGTTGGTATAGTCTTCAAAGCGATCGACCATCTCACGCTTGCCGTCCGACTTGCCATGACCGATGTGGTCCAGCCCGTAGAAGGCATAACCAAGCGGCACGAAGTGGTTGACCACATTCATGTATCGGCCGCAGTATTCGCCCAGTCCATGGACGATGAGCAGGACAGCCTTCACGTACCCGTCAGGGAACCAGCCCTGGTAGTAGATGTTGGCGTTGCGTACGCCTTTGAAATTGCCCTCGGTATGGTTCATTATGTCTCCTTTCGATAGATTCATCGAAGATAGTATAGCACGGGATAACGGACAAAGCCTGGTTTACATAACCTTTCCTGCCCGCTGTACCAGCCAGCGCTCCAGTTCCGGGATATTTTCGCTCAGGCGGTGGCAACTACCGGAAGCCAACAGCCAGAAGCTTTCCCAAGTCTGCAGTGATCATAAACGACCCGCGATAAATTCACCGATTTTTTCAATGGCTTGACTTGATTCGGGGACGTACGGCGCAAAAGCCTGGAAGACATGCCACATCCCCGGCCAGGTTTCCAATGATACATCCACGCCCGCCAGACGGGCTTTTTGTTCCATCCGGGTGGAATCATCGTAAAGGATTTCTTCTGTCCCGACTTGGATGAAGGTTGGCGGAAGGCCGTGCAGATCGGCGAAGAGCGGGGAAATATAGGGATGGGTTAACGGAAACCTATTGGCATAAGCTTTGACCAGCCAGCCCTCGTCATTGACCTGCAAGAGCGGGTCGCGGTCGGCGCGGGTACGGATGGATTCTCCCGAGAATGTTAGGTCGGTCCAGGGTGAAAGCAGGAAAAGGGCAGCGGGCATTTTTTCATGGTTGTCGCGCAGAGATAGTGCGGTGGCGAGAGTCAGGCCTCCACCGGCCGAGTCGCCTCCGATGGCGATATGTTCCGGCGAGTAGCCTTTTCCAAGCAGCCAACGGTAGGCAGCAAGGGCGTCGTCGAGTGCGGCGGGGAAGGGGTGTTCGGGGGCGAGACGGTAATCGATCAGAAGCAGACGCGCCCGGCTGGCCTGGGCGATGTTCCCTGCCAGACCGCGATGGGTGGTGGGCGAGCAGATGACATATGCGCCACCGTGCAGGTAAAGGATGGCGCGCCCGGGAACGGCATTGTCGGGTTCGAGCCAGTCAGACGGGACGCCATCCGCCGCAATGTTCTTCAGGCAGACACTGCGCGGGACACGGATGCTGCGCCGGGCGGCTGCATCGAATCGCCGCCGGCGCACTTCAACCGGAAGGTCGCCGAGGATCGCATCTTTGAAATCGCGCATGATGCGCTGAATGATTCGGCTGCGAAAACTGGGCATAGTTCTCCTAAAAGAGGAATGGGAAGAAAGACCGTGTATTCTTTTTGTATGCCGGGAAGCCTGGCAGGGCGGCAAGTGTCTTGTCCTTGCGGACCATGTTCGGGATCCAGAACGTGATGATGAAAGCGGCCAGCGGTAGGAAGGCAAACCAGGTCATCGGTAGGAGGGCGAAGGCTGTGTAGATCAAGAATTCGCCAAAGTAATTGATGTTGCGCGACAACCTGAACAGGCCGTCGGAGATAAGCTCGCCTGGGTGCAGTTTCATTGCGGTGAACTTTTGCATATCCCCAGCAAAGACAAAGAAAATGCCAAAGGCGTTCAGGCTGACAGCGAATGCCGGCAGCCAGGGCGGAGCCGTGACACCCTTCCACATGATCCACCAGGCCGGGAACCAGTACAGGACCAGTGAAAACCAGGAGACCAACCCGAACCAGAGACTGGTCTTGCGTTCCCAGGAGGCATCCGGGAAGATGTTGCTCTTGAGAACCCACAGGAGGCCGTACGTGCCATGCAGGGCCAGGTAGACCCAGGCGGTGGGATTCTGCCACTGGTGGTAGACCGCCATCATGGCCAGGATAACGATAAAGGTGATGCCTTTGTTGGTATCAATAAAATATTTGAGTTTCATTTTTTTGTCCTTTTTACAAGAAAAGTTGTTGTTGTAGGAGTTGCGCCTGACCTGAATCCGGGTTCACTCTCAGTACAAGTTATCCCCCGCCTCAAAAGCGAATTTCTTCACGGATTTACCCACTCATCAAACAACGAAGCAAGGTCACAGGCGCAGGTCTGCTCGGCTACTTGTTTGAAATCAGCGGTGGTGGCAATGGTCCACGCGTAGCGTTGGGTGTAGTCGCTCATGAATCGGTCAAAAGTTTGCTGGCCCATATGGTCACGCAAGGCCAGGAGAAAAAACGGACCGCGCCCGTAGACGATGGCGACGTAGCCTTCACTCGTGTAACCAGAAACAGGCCGCCCAATTGGGATGTTTTCATCGTTGAGTGTGTCCCAGGTGGACTGCATTTCATCCCGGTAAGACTGCGCTCGCTGGGTGCCATGTTGATCGAGGTAGTATTGCCAGGTGACGAATTCTGCTAGCGATTCGTCCAGCCAGGGCTGGTCCTGAGTAGCATTGCCGACCAGGTTGTAGAACCACTGGTGGCCGACCTCATGTGTTACGACAATTTCCAAAAAATCAGACTCATTATAAACATTCTTCGCAATCGATGTCAGGCCGGGAAATTCCACCCCGCCCGCCGAGGTGATGATGGGGACGATATCGAACTCGGTGTAGGGATAAGGAGCGTAGCGACGGCTGAAATCTGCGATGGCGGCTTCGGCGGTCTTGAGTGCAGACCGTGCATACTGGCTCAAGCTGGCTGGAGCATAGCTGTTGACGATGAGTCCACCGATCGTCTCAGATTGTTTGACGAAACTGGAACTAGCAGCCAGGTAGAAATCGCGCCCCGGACCGTCGGCATACAAGACTCGCTGCCTGCCTACCGCTTCCGAGCGGTCCACCTCCGTCCCGGAGGCCACCAGCACCAGGTCTGCTGGGGCGTCCACTGAAACCAGGTAGAAACTGGTATCCGAGAAGAGTGGATCGCCATCCAGGTCGGGCATCTGGTTGTTCCAGCCCTTCTCGTTGTAGACAAGGATGGTGGGATAGGCATGGGCCAATGACAGGATGCCATCATTGTAACCAAAAATGCCATAGTAAAAATCCCCGCCCAGCGCTGGGACCGTGACTTCAAATTCCACATGGATGATGACAGATTCGCCTGGCTGGAGGGGTGCGGTCAGCGGGACGCGCATCAACCCATTCTGGTGTGTGACCGTGACGGGCTGATTGTTGATTGTCAGGTGGTTGATCAAGATACTGCCGCCCAAAATCTCCGAGAAAACGGCGAAATCCACCTCGGTTAGGGCGACTGTCTCCTGGTTTGTATAGCGGACCTCCTCCATGCCGTTGACGCGTGTGGGCGGGTCGGTAATACTGAATGCGATGTGGTAGATGCTGGCGCCAGGCAATCCCTTAAGGATGCTTTGAGCGGAGTTTGTCAGATTTTGGCGGAAGAGAGAGCGGTCGTCCCAGGCAATATTGAATGGTGCTTCTGTCTGGGACACAGCTGGGGGTGGCACGGGCGTGTTTGTGGCGCTAGGGGAGAGAGGCTTGGATGTGGGCGTAGGGGGCGGGATGAGTGTGATCAGCGTAGTGCAAGCCAACAGAATGCTGGCAACCAGGAAAAGGGGAAAAAGGTGCTTTAACATTAATTTAGTCCGTGGAAACCTGGTTACGGCCGGCTAATTTGCTGTGATACATATTCTGGTCAGCCCAGTGCAGGAATGTGTCCAGATTATCTTCCAGGCGGGCGAGTGTGGTGCCAATGGATATAGTTACAGCAATCACTTTGCCATCTAAGGTCAAGTGTGAGTTTTCGACTAGAGTGCGGAGTTTTTCGGCAGTATTCGCCAGACCTTTACGATCAATGCCATTCAGCAGAACGATGAATTCTTCGCCGCCCCAGCGGGCGAGGGTATCTTCATTGCGGATGTTGTGCTGAAGCGTGTTTGCCACCATTTTTAAAACACTGTCGCCAGTAGCATGCCCGGATTCGTCATTCACACGTTTGAAATAATCAATATCTATAAATAAAATACCGGCAGGAATGCGAAGCTGCTGGAATTCAGATAGTGCAGACTGCAGTTTGATCTCAATATGACGGCGGTTGCCGGCGCTGGTCAATGGGTCGAGTAGGATGGTCTGATCCAGCTTAGTGGCACGACGGCGGATGGTCAGGAGCGAGGTATTATCGCTGAAGGTTTCAACCGCGCCAATGATCCCTCCATTTACCTCCCGGATCGGAGATGTACGCACTATGATTGGAACGCGATGCCCCTCGGCGTGATGCAAGTAAACTTCTGCCTCGCGCCATTTGCCGTCGGCGAGCGTGGCCTGGAGCGGGAAGCCGTTGAAGCATAACTGCACGCCGTTTTCGGTGACATGGTTCAAAATATCGTCGTGGCAGAAACTGCCCATGACGCGCCCGGCCGGATAACCGGTAATTCGTTCCGCGCCTTTATTCCAGTAGGTGATGCGGCGCGCGGGGTCTACAAAATAGACGCTGTCGTAAAGATTGTCGAGGATATCTTTGGGGTCGGGTTGCATGCTGTCACCTGCAAAATGGATGAAGTATATTAAGTAATGATGGGAGGAGCCGGCGGTAACCAAAATCGTTTTCAGAGACATCCAGGCGCACGAGATGGTCGGAGGTCAGCATGGACAGCCACTCGCCAAGGAACGAATCAAGCTGGGGGATGTCTTCAGCCGCGGTGACATTGATCCACTTGCGGGCCGCCAGCCACCGGGCGATGATCTCCGGGCGGGCGGTCAGATGAATGATCAAATCCGGTGGAGGCTGGTGAGAGCGTACCAAATCGTAGAAGTGTTTGCACAGGTCAAATTCAGCATTGGTCAGCTACGTGCGAGCGTGGAAGAGGCGGGTGAAGCCGTGAAAATCCATCTCCAAACCACCGTCCATTAATCCAGTTTGCGGTGACTGGCGCAGGTGGCGCTCCTGCTCGGCGCGCAGCAACAGGTAATCCAATTGGTTGGCGAGGGCGTAACGCGCATCAGTCTTTAAAATACGCTGGAAGGGCCGTTCGTTGTGTTCTTCCAAGCCAGTAACAAACAGCCCCTGTTTGCATAGGGCCCGCACCAGGGTGGTCTTACCTACGCCGGT
>Ga0207931_1000486_pt1 | contig 14704 bp, 12 predicted proteins | sample NGESurdeep092012_2_FD_184478 | JGI IMG/M metagenome (GOLD analysis project Ga0207931, IMG submission 184478) | Arctic peat soil microbial communities from Barrow, Alaska - NGEE Surface sample 415-1 deep-092012 (SPAdes) | ecosystem: Environmental > Terrestrial > Soil > Wetlands > Peat ...
TCAATTGCATCATCTCCACTGCCTTTTCGCTCGAAATTGCGGCGGCTTTCAGAAACGGTCCTGCCATGCCGCCGAGGGTCGCGCCCAAAGCGATGCACTTGGTGATGTCGAGTCCGTCATTGATGCCACCGCTGGCGAAGATTGTCATCTCGGGCGCGGCTTTCTTTACAATCAATATTGAGTCTGCAGTTGGGATTCCCCAGCCGACAAAGGTCGCAGCAAGATCACGCGTGAATTCGTCGAGGGCGCGGTGCATTTCAACCTGCGACCAGGATGTACCGCCCGCGCCGGCCACGTCAATGGCGGAGACACCGCACTCGGCGAGAATCTTTGCAGTTCTTTCGGAGATGCCCCAGCCAACTTCTTTTGCTATCACAGGCACTTCAAGTTTTTTGCAAACCTGTTCGATCTTTTTTGCCAAGGCCGCGAAATTGGTGTCACCCGCGTCTTGCACAGCTTCCTGTAAGGGATTGAGATGCAAGCATAGCGCATCTGCCTGGAGCATGTCCACAGCGCGACGGCAGTGGTCAATGCCGTAGCCATAGTTCAACTGCACCGCACCCAGGTTGGCGAAGATCAGGATGTCGGGGGCCACTTTGCGAGCGATGGAAAACGTCTCGGCCAGTTCGGGGTTTTCCAGGGCAGCGCGCTGGCTACCGACTCCCATTGCCACGCCAACGGTCTGGGCAGCTTCTGCGAGACGCCGGTTGATTGTTTTTGCTTCCACCGTCCCACCGGTCATGGACGAGATGAGGATAGGTGCGTTCAGTTGTTTACCGAACAAGCTGAGGGTCGTGTCAACCGCTACGAGGTCCAGCTCCGGTAACGCCTGGTGGACGAAGTGGTAACGTTCCAGCCCACTGGTCAACCCGGAGCGGACATCCTGTTCCAGATTGATCTTGATATGGTCGGCTTTCCGCCGGACAATATGCGCAACTTTTACCATAAGTTCGTGTTCCTTGTATTGAATTATAACGGCGAAACGATTACAATAGTGCCAGTTTAAACCCACAGGAGGCAGAAATGGCAAGCACTTTTGATGAAGTAAAGGCAATTATCGTGGACTTGTTGGGCGTGGACGAGGCGAAGGTCATCCTCGAAGCCCGCTTCCGCGAGGACCTGGAAGCTGATTCGCTCGACTTGGTCGAACTTATTATGAAGTTTGAGGATGTTTTCGGCACCGAGATTTCGGACGAGGACGCCCAGAAGATCACCACGGTCGGCGAAGCGGTCAAGTTCGTCGAAGCCAAAAAAGGAAAGAAGTAATCCTTCGGTTGTGCTCCCATAAAGGCGCCGGCATCGGCGTCTTTATTTATTAAAATTTCTTCCACTGGCGTGTGGCGTCGGTTAGAATATACCTCTAATTGTACAATCCTGTTGGGCGAGAATCCTTTGTGACTTCTTTGACCGTACTTTTTCAGAGTTTTATCCAAGCTCTGCGCAGCGGACAACTGCCGCAGCTTGGCACTTGGACCTATATCCTGCTGGCCGCGCTGGTGGCTGTGGAGGGTCCGATTGCTACTCTGCTGGGCGCTGCGGCAGCTTCGGCGGGTCTCATGAAGGCGGGATGGGTATTCGTCGCCGCGGCGGCTGGCAACCTGACCGCCGATTCGCTCTTTTATACACTGGGTTATATTGGAAAAATCGACTGGCTCCTGCGATTCGGGAAGAAGCTGGGTATTCAGGCTGACGTTCTGGCGCGACTGGAAAACGGAATGCGCGAGCACACCACGCGCATCCTTTTTGTGGCCAAGTTGACCCTCAGCCTGATGATCCCGGCGTTGCTTGCCGCTGGACTGGTGAAGGCTCCCTGGAGGCGCTGGTTTCCGGCCATCTTCACAGGCGAAATGCTCTGGACCGGATCGTTGGTGCTGATCGGTTTTTATACCACCGAGGCGATCAAAAGGGTGGAGCGGGGGGTGGAATATGCCGCATTAGGAGGTGCCGTCGTCTTCGTCATTTTCCTGATCCTGGTTGGACGGCGCGTCGTCAAACGACGATTTCAAGGCGAAATCATTACGCCGAAAAAAGATTGATGAAAATCAAGCGAAATTCATGCGTATCCTGATTGCAGCTTCATCGAATTACATAGCTTTTCATGGGCAGGCGATCTTCACGATTAATCTGGCAGAAGGTCTGGTGCACAACGGTCACGCAGTGATGGTAGCCGCTGGGTCGGAACGGGGACACTCTTACCGTGAGAAGATTAATGGTGTACAGTTAGAGGCTGTCAGGGCACTCAGCCTGAGGATAATTCATCCCGATTCCTACCTTCCGCTTTTTCCTTCTATCCTAGCGGGACGGATTCTGGATGCGTTCCACCCGAACATTGTCCATATCCAGGACCATTACCCGCTAAGTCGCGCAATGGTTTTTGCAGCGCGGCGGTGCGGCGTCAAGCTGGTGGGTACCAATCATTTCATGCCAGACAACCTGGCAGCTTATGTGCCGCTTGTTTCCAGGATTAAGCCATTCTATAACTGGGTGCTATGGCATTGGATGCGGGAAGTCTATGACCGCCTGGACGCGGTCGTTTGTCCCTCCCGGACGGCTGCGGAAATGCTGAAGAAGGTGGGGCTGAAACCACCGGTTTCATCTATCTCCTGCGGTGTGGACATGAACCTTTTCCACCCTGATCCATCCGTGGACCGATTGGCTTGGCGCGCCCGCTATGGGATCGATCCAACCCACACGGTATTCTTTTTCGTCGGTCGGGTTGACCGCGAGAAACGCCTGGATGTGATCATACGCGCCCTCCGTTTACTGAACCGGGATGATATCCACTTGGTGATTGCCGGCGATGGCGCAGCCAAAGTCAGCTTGATGGAGCAAGTACAGGAATTAGGGTTAGAGCAGGAGGTGCGCTTTACTGGTTTTATCCCTAACACTGACTTGCCCTCAGTCTTGAATAGCATAGACATATTTACTATGCCAAGCGAAGCAGAGTTGCTCAGCATCGCCTCGCTGCAGGCGATGGCTTGTGCCCGTCCCATGCTGGTGGCTGATGCAGTGGCATTGCCCGAATTGGTTACTGCCAACGGAAACGGCTTACTCTTCCGTTCCGGCGATGTGGATGATGCGGCGCGATGCATGACCATCCTGGCAGATCACCCGGAGCGCTGGTCAGCCATGGGAGCCACCAGCCGGGAGCGCGTGCAGTCTCACCGTCTCGAAAATATAGTGCATCGCTACGAGGAACTCTATCAGGCGGTACTTTCACGCTAAAAAACCCCGGTGTCTCAAAGACACCGGGAGTTGGTTTTAATTCAATAGGGATGGGATTTCTTCGGGGTGTTTGGCAACTTTCACACCGGCCGCTTCGAGAGCTTTGACCTTTTCGGCTGCAGTGCCCGCGCCGCCTTCGATAATGGCTCCGGCGTGGCCCATGCGCTTTCCGGGAGGAGCCGTCTGACCGGCGATGAAAGAGACGACTGGTTTGGTCATCTTGGAAGCTATGAACTGAGCTGCCTTTTCCTCGTCCGCGCCGCCAATTTCGCCTATCATAACCACTTTCTCGGTACGCGGGTCGTCTTCGAACATGGATAGGCAGTCAATGAAATTAGTGCCATTGATGGGGTCGCCTCCGATGCCAACACAGGTAGTTGCGCCCATGCCGACCAGTTTCAGGGCATAGAGCACTTCGTAGGTCAACGTGCCGGAGCGCGAGACAACGCCTATGTTACCAGGGATAGCGATGTTACCAGGGATAATGCCCACTTTGGCCTCACCGGGTGTCAACAAACCGGGGCAATTCGGACCGAGTAGCCGGACCTTTTTCTGGTCGAGGTATTCGCGCACCCGCATCATATCCTGGACTGCAACACCCTCAGTGATGCATACGATGAACGGAATGCCTGCGTCTGCGGCCTCGAAGATGGCGTCCGGGGCAAATGGGGCGGAGACAAAGATGATACTGGCATTCGCACCGGTTGCTTCAACAGCCGCCTTGCATGAGTCGAAAACAGGCACTTTGCCGTCCAGGACCCATTCGCCACCCTTGCCGGGGCGTGTCCCCGCCACGACTTTGGTGCCATAAGCCAGCATTTGCTGTGTATGGAAGAGGCCTTCATTGCCGGTGATGCCCTGCACCAGAAGGCGGGTATTTTTATCAACTAATATGCTCATTTCGGGCTCCTATGCTTTCGCCGCCGCAACGGATTTCTTAGCCGCGTCAGCGAGGGTGTCCGCAGTAATCATGTGGGCATCTGCCAGTAATTTACGGCCTTCCTCAGCATTGGTGCCCACCAGACGTACAACCATCGGGATGGTCGGTTTGACTTCCTTGAGAGCAGCCAAGATGCCTTTGGCCACTTCGTCACAGCGGGTGATACCGCCAAAAACGTTGAACAGAATAACCTTGACATTCTTGTCAGATAGGATGATGCGCATGGCTGCCGCGACTTTGTCCGCTCCCGCGCCACCGCCGATGTCCAGGAAGTTAGCCGGTTCACCGCCAAATAATTTGACGATGTCCATGGTGGTCATTGCCAGTCCTGCACCGTTGACCATGCAGCCGATATTGCCATCCAATTTGATGAAAGAGAGTCCGTACTTGCGCGCCTCAGTCTCAGCGATGGCTTCCTCGTCCACGTCACGCATCTCGGCCAGGTCGGGGTGACGGAAGAGGGCATTATCGTCCAGCAACATCTTACCATCCAGTGCCATCAGAGACTTTTCTTTCAGGATAACCAGCGGGTTGATCTCTGCCAGAGTCGCATCGCATTCCATGTAAACACGCCAGAGACCTCGGCAGATATCGCCAAACTGCTTCCAGTATTCCTTCGGTAAGTCAATGCCAATCGCAATGTCGCGAGCCTGGTAGTCACGCAGCCCGAGCAGCGGGTCAACGTGGACTTTGATGATTTTCTCAGGATTGGTGCGGGCAACTTCCTCGATTTCCACACCACCGGCGGCGGAGGCCATGAAGACCGGGCGACGTGCGGCGCGGTCATTGGTGATACCCAGGTAGATTTCCTGTTCGATGTTGGCTGCCGGATCAACCAGCACTTTACGGACCGGCAGTCCCTTGATTTCCATACCCAGGATTTGCGTCGCGACTTCTTCGGCTTCTTTGGCAGACTTAGCAAGCCGGATGCCACCTGCTTTGCCGCGGCCACCCACCAGCACCTGGGCTTTAACAACAACACGGCCACCTAACTCTTCAGCAATCTGTCTCGCCTCGGTTGCGGTAGACGCTACCCGTCCCTTTGGGATCGGGATGCCATATTTTGCAAAAATCTGTTTGGATTGATATTCATGCAGTTTCATGCGGAAGATTCTCCCTTTGGAATGTTAAGCGCAAGCATTATATCATTTTGCTTTTTAAATAGCATATGTTATTAATAAGCAACCCAAAATGACATTCGGTCTGCTTACGGCATTGTAAACCGCATCAACCGGTTGTTCGCTGCGTCGCTTACCCAAACATGCCCTTCGGCGTCCACTGCAATGGCGGTAGCCAGACCAAAATTTTCTGCGCCAATCCCGTAATCGCCCCATGTGCGGATGAATGATCCGTTGGCCGTAAACTCGAGCACGCGGAATGCTTCCGGGTCCGTGACGAAAATGTGTCCTTGATTGTCTACAGCGAGATAAGGCTTGTTGTCCAACGATTCACCATACCAGCCGGCTATGTCCCATTGGAGTGATGGTGAATAAGTTAAACCATCTTCGCTGGGTGCAAAGACTTGGACGAGCTGGTTCCAGGTGTCGGCTACATACAGATAACCTCGTGGATCGAATGCCAGGCCGACCGGCTCCTCGAATTGGCCGATAGATAGACCCTGACTGCCAATTTGCAGGATAAAATTTCCATCCGCGTCATAGGCGAGGATCCGCTTGTTACCCGTATCTGCTACAAAGACGCGCCCCTGCGCATCCACTGCGATCCCACGTGGACCCCAGATCCCGAAAGGACCATTGGTAGTCGGGTCGTAGAGGGGAGTACCCCACATTGTGAGCGGCGTTCCGCTGGCAGTAAACTTCTGGATACGATGATTCCAAGTATCAGCGACGTAGACGAACTCCCCGTCGGGTGAAACGGCCACATCCCAAGGCTGGTTGAAAGTCCCCGGGGGGGCGACACCGGTAGTAATGTCGCCGAAAGAGCCCCAGGCGTTGAGGAATTGCCCATCGGCGGAGAAATGCTGGATGCGATTGTTGTTTGTATCAGCGACGTACAGGGTCCCGTCTGGCGCGATGGAAATTCCATGTGGAGTATTGAATTGGCCGTCTGATGAGCCGATCACTCCGAAGATAAGGTCCGCCTGAAGAGATAGCCTGCCTTGCTCATAGGGGTCAGCCTGAACGGTCGTAGTCTGGAGTACACCATAATCCCATATTTCTGCAGCCACATCTTTCCGGATGAGCAACTGCATTTTGTCGCTTGGGTTCCAATCTGACACGGTCAGCCCAGTTTTACCAGTGGCTTCGGCATACTGTGAATAATCCCGGTTGAACCAGATTTGCCAGAGGGCTGCCCGCATGGATGGGTTGGTCAGTGCATTCTCGATGCGCGCCCAGGTCAGGTTGAAATAATCCTGGTTGGGCCATACCATGCGGATATAGTTGATACTGTAGTAATCATTGCCAACGATCGCCTTGATGGCATCAAAGTTTTTCTGGTCAACAATTATAACCGGCACACCGCGCAGGTCTGAGCCCACCTGGTCAAAGGCAGTCTTGTTGGGGTAATGACGCAGATACCAGGTGAATGGCCAGGCCACTCCGCTATCAGGTGCGCTGTTATCGTATGCCAACGTAAGGTTCTGCCCCCCGGCGGTCCGGCTGGAGATTTTGTCAATCTGTGCCATCACATCTTTGATGCCACTTGCCCCATGCGCATAGATGAGATACTCGGTAGCGTCATTCGGATGGAGATAAGCAGCGCGGACAGCGGTGCGTGTAGTCAAAATAGCCAATAGGCCGAAAAATACCAGCGTTACCAATCGCAGCACATCACGGATCTGCCAATTGTTCAGCAAATAAGCCAGTCCCCCCGCACTGACGAGAGCACTTATCGCCGAGAACAGGAACATCCCGGTTGCGGATAATTGTGCCAGCGTCTTACCTTGGAAGGGAGGATTCACTCCCAGGCCTGTTACCAACGCTCCGACCAGGCTGACGAAGAATATAACAAGAAGGACGGTTGCCCAGCCACCACGTTCGCGGAACTTTGACCAGTCCAGCCGTTCGATAACCTGACCCAGCCCCCAGCCGGTCAGCAGGATCATCGGCAGCGTGATATGGACCGTCAGCCAGGGCATTTTCTCACCGGCGATGGAAAAGGCGATCAGGCTGGATAACGCCCACCAGATCAGCAAGCCGAAGGGGGGTGCAACTTCAAGAACAGCAACCGAAGGGTCTGGTTCTGAGGACGTTTCGTGGGGCAGGGGAGCCGGTGATTTCCGGCGCAAGCCGAAGAATGCAGCCAGACCGAGTCCGAGCGCAGGTAAAAACTCATACAAAGGAATCTGAAGCAGAAGGTAGTAATACCACGGCTGGCTGCCACGGTGGACGCCTTGTTGTTCCAGCCAGTATCCCAGTGACCCGACCACACCGGTTGCCAAACCCTGCCAGTTGGTAAAAACGCTGCTATAGAAAAAAATGTAGATGCCCCAGAAGAGGGCTGCGTTGATCAGCCAGCGTTTCCAATCCCAGAGCAGGCCAACGACCAACGCGATGATGACCAGCACAATCAAAACCGATGCCGTCTTGACCGGGCCTTGGGCCCAGAGAGCCTGCCAATTCCATCCCGGCCAGGTAAAGGTGTAGTCGAGCGGATTCCAGCCCAGTGCTTTGATCGGGAGAGGAGCCAGCTGTGGCAGGACAAATGTGCCAAGCAGGATGAGCATGGCGAACGAACGCTCGCGGCGCAGGTTTTTCCAACCATAACCGATGATGAGCAAGATTGCCGCAGCGAGGAAGGCGATGCACGCCAACACGATCAAAGACATGGCCGAGGGTAATTGCCCGGTAAGTGGTGCAGCCTCCAGCGTTGCTCCTGGGATGAGTGGTGCGGTAGTCTGGCCAGCATCCGTCGGGGCTTGGGCGCGGGTGTAGATAGTTAATCCGAGCGCCGCGCCGACGAGTAGCAGGCCAACGGACAGGATCACGATAAACCCATTTAATACGCTGTTGTTCTTCCAAGGCGAATGTGTCACGCGGTTAATAAGATAGAACGCCAAAAATAGCAGTGCCTGAGCGGTATAAATAAACGCAGTTTCTTTGACCGTGAAATGCAGGGCGGTGGCAACAGTAAGCAGGAGTAAATGACGTTTTCTACCGGTCTCAAGGTACCGCAAGATCGCGTAAAGCGTCAGCACCCCCAACAGGGCCACAAAAGTCTCGTTACGAGCATAACGCCCATAATAGAGCATGTAGGGCGAGATGAGCACCAATCCGGCAGCAACCAGCATTCCAGCGCGGCCCAAGTATCGCCGCCAGTTCCACAGCAGGACAACCGTCAGAATGCTGGCAATGGCATGTGGCAGGCGGGCTGTGAAATCATTGTCTCCGAACAGGAAGTAAGTCAGCGCTAGCAAGTGGAATTGTAGCGGACCGTGTGTTGTGGGGGTGTGCTGATAGCCTTGCCCAATCGAAAAGAGCCAGGAGTAATAGACGTGCAGACTTTCGTCGTGGCTCATGACCCGCACCCCTAGATTGTACAACCGGCTGACCGCCATCAGGATGATGATGATGACGAAACAGAGCATTTCACCGGTAAAAGTTGGGAGAGTGGCGAAGAGGGGGCGGTCAAGCCAAGAGCGTTTGTCTTGAGTCTCGATCATGCTAATGCACCTGTGTGAATTTAGGATGGCTGAACTGAGGATACTGCATACGTATCAATCTGGCAAGTATGGGATTATTATTATAATGCGCATAGTCAATACCACAACAACATTTTAAACTATAATAACTTTAACTTACAAGTTGTCCACATCCAGCTTGTATATCAATACCACGCCGCAAGCGTATCGTGCAAAGGATCCCAGACTTGGACAAGATTTCTTTGAATTCACCCGCACGCTGACGCGTCGTAGCCATACCAGAGTAACCCTCGGTAGGGTTGAGGGGGATTGCATTAACATGGCATAGCACTCCCTTGAGTTTGCTTGCCAGTAAATGGGCTTGCTCCGGAGTGTCGTTGACTCCATTGACCAGTGCCCATTCGAAGGTGATACGCCGTCCGGTAGCAGTAATGTAGTCTCGACAGGCTTCGAGTAATTCATTAATTGGGTAGCGTTTATTGACCGGCAGCATGGAGACGCGCAGGGCATCATCAGCAGCGTGGAGGGAAATCGCCAAGTTGACCTGCCGCTTTTCAGCAGTAAACCGCCGGATGGCTGGGAGAAGGCCGACGGTCGAGATGGTGAAGCGCCGCGCTCCAAAGTTGTAACCGTCCGGGTCGTTCAACCGGTCAATGGCAGCCATGGTATTGTCATAGTTATGGAAGGGTTCACCCATACCCATTAACACTACATTGGTAACCACCTCGCCCTGATCATGCAGCAGACGGGCATAGTACATTACTTGAGCAACAATTTCTCCGCTGGAGAGATGACGTTTGAAGCCCATCTGCCCGGTGGCACAGAAGACACACCCCATGGCGCATCCAACCTGGGTGGAAATGCACAGCGTGCGACGGCCTTGCCCTGAGCTGTCCCGCTGAGCTTGTCGAGGCACTGCCGAAGGGCCGTATTTCATTAATACGGTTTCGATAGCTTTCCCATCATGCAGTTGGAACAGCGTTTTGCGCGTCTCGCCATCCGAGGACTGGAGCGTAGTGATAGGAACGAGAATATTGAACTCCAGGGATTCGGCCAGTTTCTGTCGCAAGATGGCAGGCAGGATGGTGAATTCTTTGGGGGTGTTCCAGAAATTGTGGTATAGTCCCTGCCAGGTTTGCCGGGCGCGGTAAGCGGGTTCGCCCCATTCAGCCATAAGAGAGGTAAGTTCGTGGAAAGAGAGGTTGAAAATCAATGAAGCGCTCATTCGCTAAAATTCTATCATAGCATAAAAAATGCACTACCCAGAATTGTGGCAGTGCATTGATTGTTGACCTCATCAAAAACTGACTTAATGCACTACCACCTTCGTCGAGTAATTGACCACCTGTCCACCCTGCGGGACAACCTCGACGATATAATCCTGCGTGCACGGTAAAACCATGCTGAAGGTTGTCTCACCGAGTTGCGAGCGGATGAAGAGCTGGCCGTCGATGAAGCTCCAAACTGTCAGCGCGGCAGTCCCGGATGGAGCGGTGAGGTTGATATTCATGGTTTAAACAGAGGAGGCGCGCAGAACATACACGACATTGTAGCCGCCGACCGAAGAACCGGTCACGGTGGTGGATGTGACCCAGGCCGCAAATTGGATGCGGTTGGCTATCGTACCACTCAGCGTGTAATTCTCGGCACTAACTCCAGCCACGATTTTGATGTAATAATCCTGCGTGGACGGTAGGAGGCCCTACCAGGCTGTTTGTGCCTGAGAAACATCCAGTAGAACGGCCCCATTCTTGCGCGTAACCCCGAAAGTTACATTGTGATTCAACGAGTCCACCATAGTGATCATCGGTTGTCCCTGCATAGCCTCCAGCATATAAGTCTGGGATTGGCTAGGTTGGAGCGTACCCTTGGCAATTCCGAATGTCGCACCGGTAGCAAAACTCAAGCGAACCGTCGCGGGTGCCATCAGAATAGTCGGGGTGGGTGACGGCGTGGCTCCAGTACAACTGGTAATCGCTGCCACCACAAAAACCCAGATAATCAGGCTAACATATTTCTGAATCGCAGCCACATTATTCTCCTTTGGGTTTTTATATTACCTATTTCACCAGTGTGTACAAATCTTCTGCGATGAAATCTACAACCGGCCTCCATATCTCGCCCTGTTCTCGCGTACTTACTCCGCTCAACACAAGCGCGACCGGGCATCCGGCTACCTGACCCCCAGCGATGTCTGTCTCCAGACGATCACCGACTACAAGAGTCTCTTCTTTGGTAGTGCCCAGCCTTTCACGTACCAGTTCGAGCAAGTAGGGGGCGGGTTTCCCAGCATAAATGGGTTCGATGCCAGTAGCTGTAACGATCACCGAAATCCATGCGCCTGCGCCGGGGATTTCGCCGCGCGGGGTGGGGAACGTCTTATCGGGATTAGTGGCGTAGAAAGGCACACCGCGCCGCACTAGCAAGGCAGCCTCGCACATTTTAGCAAAGGTGATGTCCCGGTCAATCCCCATCACCACCGCCTGGGCTTTTTCGGCTTCTTCCACGGACAGTAGTTCGAAATCTTTTTCATGCAAGGCACGCATCACACCCTCTTCGCCAATCGCAAAGATCGGTCCGCTTGTGGGAAACTTTTGACTAAGAAGGTGAGCTACTCCCAGCGAAGAAGTCACCACCTGCCAAGGCTCGACTGTCACGCCAAACCCGGCTAGGCGTTCGACATATTGCTCGGGTGTACGTGTCCCGTTGTTGGTGGCAAAGGCCACCTTCAGCCCGCGTACATGGATCAGGTCAAAGACAGCGGTGAGATTACCGATAGGCGCATCGGCTTTCCACAGAACGCCGTCCATGTCGAGGATGAGAGATTTTATGGTAGGGAAAAGCATAAGCAATAAAAAAAAGGGCGGACACGCAGTTCCGCCCCTACGGGTTATTTCTTGGCCGGGATCTCGAGTACCTGATCCACCAGTCCATATTCGACGGCTTGCTTGGCGTCCAGGTAGAAATCACGTTCGGTATCCTGCTTGATAACATCTACCGGTTTGCCGGTATGTTTGGACATAATGTCATTCAACAGGTTGCGCAGACGCAGAATTTGCTTGGTCTGGATCTCGATATCAGTGGCCTGACCCTGTGCACCGCCCAGCGGCTGGTGCATGTGGATGGTGGCATTCGGCAGGGCGTAGCGGCGGCTCTTCGTACCGGCGGTCAGGAGGACGGTCCCGAAGGAGGCGGTCACACCAACGGCCACGGTGCTGATCGGGTTGGAAATCATCTGCATCGTGTCATAAATAGCCAGTCCGGAATAAATCACCCCGCCAGGCGAGTTGATGTACATCTGGATTTCCCTTTCCGAGTCTTCCCGGTTGAGGAACAGCAATTGCGCCACGATGACATTTGCGACCTGATCGTCAATGGCTGTGCCGACAAAGATAATGCGCTCTTTGAGGAGCAGGGAGTAGATATCGTAGGCCCGCTCACCGCGGCTAGACGACTCAATCACCATTGGAATAACGTTCTTGAAATCTGGATCCATTTTTACTCCATTTCTGCAAACAAAAAACGGGCTTACTTTTTGGGGGTTGTTTTCTTCCCTCTCGGGGAAGATGTTGCAGCAGCAGGCTTTTGTGAACCTTCAGCCGGCTTCTTGACTTTGGACGTGGTGGCTGTCGAAGCATCTTTTTTCTCGCCGGCCGCTTTTGCGTCAGCGGTTTTAGTACTCTTCGGCGAAGCCGCTTTGGAAGATTTTCTGGCAGCAGGTTTTTTCGTTTCTTCTTCCATCGGAAGTTCCGGAGCCTGACCGGTAGCAATATCCTTTAGCCTGTTCAAGGTCTGCTGAACATAGGCCCGGTTAGCGGATTCCATTGCCACAGCATTCATCAACTGCTTGGGCGGCTTAGATTTGCCACGCATGGACTTTTTGAAACCAGCATTACCCTGGTATTCACCCCAAGTCTGTTCGAACGAAGACTGGAGTATTTCTCGGCTGACATCGATTTTTTCGACCTTGGCAAGTTCATCCATAATGAGCGAGCGTTCCAACCGCTTTACAGCAATTGGCCTTGCTTCCTCAGCGATGAATTTTTCTTCTTCCATCTCGCGGGATTTTAGATAAGCTACCATGTCCAAGCCTTGCTCCGACAGGCGGGATTTCAAATCTTCCATTACATGTTCCAATTCGTGATCAAGTGCCTGGGGAGGATATTTAATGGTCGCCTTCTCTTTGATTTTCTCCATCAACTTGGCGAAATAATCGTCATCGTATTCGGCTTTGGACTGGGTTGCCAGTTTCGCCTTGACCCCCTCACGCAGGGCCTGTAAATTCTCAAAGGGACCAACTTGTTTGGTAAAATCGTCGTTCAGGTCTGGCAGGATACTGCCACGCACCATTTTGACTTTTATATCAAATTTAACTGTCTGACCTTGCAAGTTTTCGTCTTTGTAATCTTTCCCGTACTTGTGGCTAAACGACTTGGTTTCCTCCCCACTCAGACCGACCAGCTCTTTCGAGAATCCCTTGAAGGGGAACTCGTCATCTTTCTCGCCGTCACTGACAAAAACTGGCAACCCGGGCCGGTTAACGGCTGGGGCCTCATCTTCTGCAGCTTTTGCCTTGACACCTTTCAGGTCAACCATCACGAAGTCACCTGTCTCGATGGGGCGGTTGACCGATTCGGTCTTGGCGTACATGCGGCGCAGTTCTTTAATGGCTTCTTCGACCTTGTCTTCGCCAGGTTCTTTCCAGTCGTAGGGTAAACGGATTGAGCGGTAAGCGCCTAAGTTTGCGGTCGGGGCTAGCGGGACGGTAAAGGTAAACTTGGGCTTCTTGTCCAAGTCCTCAACTTTTTCCAGAGATCCTGCCGCGGCTGGTTCCAACTTGGCCTCTTCCAAAGCCTTTGGGTAGACCTCATCTAGGAGCAAATCCACGGCTTCATCGGAAATAACGCTTTCACCAAAACTGCGCACGACCACTTCGTACGGAGCCTTACCGGGACGGAAACCGGGAATGGATTTGCGTTCAGAAATCTTCCGGGCGGCACGGTGCTTGGCACCTACCATCTGCTCAGTTTCCAGTTCAACGATCAAGGTGACCTGATGGTCATCGCGGGATTGGGTTTCGATTTTCAATGCCTCATCCTTCTTTTCTTCATGTTTTTTCATGGTGAAGTGTGGGGAAGACGGGACTTGAACCCGTACGCCTTGCGGCACAAAATCCTAAGTCTTGCGCGTCTGCCAATTCCGCCACTTCCCCGGAATTGCAAGATTATAAGCGTAAGGCGTTAGTGCGTCAATAAAGAGGGGGTTTCTGTTAACCATTTGCATATAAGACTTCGATGATAGTTCAGTACGGTATAATCGTAAAAATATTTATTCGGAGGCATCATTGAGTCGGATCATTAATCCCGATAGTGCTGGAAAAGAGCGAATTCGCCTAGCCAAGGCAGTGATCCTTGCCGTACGCGAACTGGCAAAACAAACTCAACCTGGAGCCGAATCGCGTGATCTTTCTGCCTTTATTACCCTGGCTTTATCCATCATATCTGAAACGATAGATATCTCGGTTGCAGCCTGGGAGAAGCGCGGTTACTGGGTTAAGGCTGACAAATTCCGCATGGAGTGGGCCTGGAGTGGACTACTCGCTAATAAGATGGGTGACGCAGTAAAGACAGATGATTGGGAGAATGTTGCCCGGGTCGCCGCTCAGATTGCACAGAAGCTTAATAAGATCACGGTCCCGCCAGGCCACCGTCTTGGACACCCGTGGGTGGGTGCATGGGACGAGTTGCAAAAGCGATAATGAAGTATCCCTCGTAGAATAAAATTCCCGTTCTACAAAACAGGTCAATAGCCTCACCTGTATTTTTAGTCGATTATATGGAGATCTAGAAGAGAGATGGTTGAAAGATCTGACGGTGCCCATTTAATAACAAGAATGGTGCAGCTCGATCAACCGTTATACCAATCTGTGTTAATAC
>Ga0207931_1000489_pt1 | contig 14627 bp, 15 predicted proteins | sample NGESurdeep092012_2_FD_184478 | JGI IMG/M metagenome (GOLD analysis project Ga0207931, IMG submission 184478) | Arctic peat soil microbial communities from Barrow, Alaska - NGEE Surface sample 415-1 deep-092012 (SPAdes) | ecosystem: Environmental > Terrestrial > Soil > Wetlands > Peat ...
CCTGCCCCGCCTGTTACAAAGATATTCATGGTTTCTCCAATGGGAAAATTATATCTTACTCTCCTGCTTGACGGGCACGCCTGATACGCATTATACTCACGCGGTTCGGGGTGTAGCGCAGCTGGTAGCGCACCGCGTTTGGGACGCGGGGGTCGGCGGTTCGAATCCGCCCACCCCGACTGACCGCCGAGAACACCCTGGTTCTCGGCGGTTATGTTACAGCATGCGATAACTATGCCAAAGCATGATATGCCAAAGCATGATATGCCAAAGCATGATATGCCAAAGCATGATATGCTAAAGCATCATATGCTACAATAGCAAAGAGGAATTCAATTATGGCCCGAAAGAAATTGGATGGTGTCATCGAAGCTGTCCGCTATACACCGGGTGGCAAAATTGCCGTCGTACGCGCATATGAACGCCATGGCGTAGTGTGGTCCGATCTCGTTTTGCTTGAACGAAAAGAACTGTCCGAACGACTTAAGCAGGGCAAATGCTTCGTAGTCGGGGAACGGAAAATCTATCTCGGCAGTGTTTTTGAAACCGGTACAGCGGTGTATCAGATAGAAGGCAACATCGTTACCGAAGGGCAGACAAGTGCGCGCGACCTCCTGGCCGGAGTTCCGGTTTTCTAGCCGTTTTTCCTGGAAGGCTGTCCCATGAAAATCATTGACCATACCCCATTCTTTAACAAAGAAACCGGTGAGATCAGTATCCTCGACCGCGCTAAAGCAATGATGAAATACGGCGCCAATTGGATTAAGGAAGTTGAGGCACAAAAACAGGTCATCCCCGTGCTGGGTAAAGTGCTGGACAGAAATTACACCCTCCTGCGCAACGTTACGCCTCCCGGCCTGGAAGCCAGTTTCCCATTCATCTTGGTCGGGCCGACCGGGGTGTTCGTCATGTACGTCACACCGCTGACCGGCTTGTTCCGCGCCAAAGGCAACCAATGGGGCACTATTAGCGGGAATGCCTTCAAGAATGAAAAACCCAACCTGATGACGCGTACCGAACGCATGGCGCGCGCCATCCAGGTATTCCTACAGCGTCAGGGTTATTTGGAGATAATCGGTGTAGATGCCATCCTGCTCTGCTCCGACCTGTCCGTCCACGTGGACAGCATTCGGCCCATTATCCGCGTGGTCATGCGCGACGCATTGGAACGTTTTGCCATCTCCATCACGCAGGCACGTGTTGTGCTCAACCCTGAATCCGTCCAGGATGTTATCGAGCGTATTCTGAATCCACCCAAACCGGCCCCACCCCAACCAGCCGAGACCCTTGCAGCAGCCGGCCCAGAAGCACTCGCTTCCGCACAGGTGGGAGATCCATATATTCCGGCATTCGCTTTACCCGAATCACAAGCCCCGGCGTGGAGCAACGAACCGGATTCCCTCTCCATCGCCGGAACGGAGACCCGCTCCCGGGTCCTGCGGCTCAAGGGACTTAACAAAAAGCAGTGGACTTTTTTGATCGTCATGTTCGTTATCTGGTGTTTATTGATCACTGTTTTCCTGTTCTTGGTCATTAAAGACCAGTGGTCGTTTCTCTTGAGCCTATTGCCTTGAAACCCCCGTTCCTTTCCATTGTCGTCCCGGCCCACAACGAAGAAACCCGCCTGCCCCGCGCCCTGGGACAGGCCTTTGCGTTTCTGGAAAACCAGAACTATGCTTCCGAAGTGGTAGTGGTTGAAAATGCCAGCAGCGACCGCACTCTGGAAGTAGCGCAGAAGTTCGCCCGCATCTTCCACAACCTGCGCGTCCTGCACGAGGACCAGCCGGGCAAAGGCCGCGCCGTCCGCCGCGGGGTGCTGGAGGCACGCGGCGAGTATCGCTTCATCGCTGACGCGGATCTCTCCATGCCAGTGGAGGAAATCAACCGCTTCCTGCCACCCGCCTGCTCCTGTGACATTGCCATCGCCTCGCGCGAAGCTCAAGGTGCGGTGCGCTATGGGGAACCGTCTTACCGCCACTTCACCGGGCGCATCTTCAACTTTTTCATTCGCTCGCTTGTCCTGCCTGGATTGCAAGATACCCAGTGCGGCTTCAAATGTTTCCGAGCCGCCGTCGCTGATGATGTCTTCCGCTTACAGACTCTGACTGGCTGGTCGTTCGACGTAGAAATCCTGTACGTCGCCCGCCGGCGCGGCTACACCATCGACGAGATTGGCATTCCCTGGTACTACAACCCAGGCAGCAAGGTCAACGTCCTGCACGATTCCTGGCGCATGTTCTTTGACCTGCTGACCATCCGCCGCAACGCCCGGCGAGGGGTATATGACACGAACGACTGAAGTCGTTACTACGCTATTCCCTAATCTCGAGTTCGAACAATTGCTCTGGAATGACGGCTTCACCCGCATCGCCGGGATAGACGAGGCCGGGCGCGGCGCCTGGGCCGGACCGGTGGCTGCAGCCGCCATTATCCTGCCAGTTGACCCGTCTCTCACGCGGACCCTGAACCGGGTGCGCGATTCCAAGCTGATGACCCCGCTGGCTCGTGAGACCTGGGCTCCGCGTATCAAAGAGGCCGCAATGGGCTGGGGGGTGGGTTTTGCTTCGGCAGAGGAGATTGATACGCTGGGCATTGTCCCGGCTACGAAGCTGGCAGCGACGCGGGCGCTCGAAAATTTACTCCCTGACTACTTGATCACGGATTACCTGATTTTTCCTGAAATTAACCTGCCTCAGACTGCGCTGGTCAAAGGCGACCAGCGTTCGCTCAGCGTGGCGGCGGCTTCCGTGCTGGCCAAGACCGCCCGCGATGCTTTGATGCGCGAATTGGATGGTCGATATCCCGGATTTGGGTTTGCCCGTCATAAAGGCTACGGGACGTGCCTCCACCGGGAGGCGATAAAGAAGCTGAGGCAATGTGAGATCCACCGGAAGTCGTTTTCTATTCCATAACGGGTGTTTGGGCCGGATTCTTTCCCGGTTTCGCCAACTTCCCCATACTCCCATACCAGCAGATTAGATTAACTCACCTTACGCAAAATATCCCGCCGATAACATCCCCGAAGGGGAAGGTCCTCGAAGGGGCATGTTCCCGTAATTCAGGCTCGCGTTCTGCCCAAACCTGCGGGACGGTACATAACATCAGTAAATAAATAGCGATGGTGGTTTAACAACCGCTAGGCTGTCTTCTCAAATTTCTCACCCGGTGTACTGCAAACCGGGCATTTCCCTTCCATCGGGCCTTCGTGGGTGTAGCCGCAGATCGGGCAAACATAATAATTCGTCTCCGGGGTATCCTTTCCTTTGCCCAGAAGTTCGCGCGCTTTGCGGTAGAGTGCTTCGTGAATTTTCTCAACCTCCAAAGCCCACCCGAATGATTTCGTGGCGCGTTTATCGCCCTCTGCGACGGCTTCAGCCAGCATAGTCGGGTACATCGAGACAACCTCGTAGTTCTCACCAGCAACGGCCACATCCAGATTTTCAGCCGTGGACTTGACGCCGTCCATGGCCCTCAGATGGTTGTGGGCATGGACGGTCTCAGCAGCCGCCGCAGCCCGGAAAAGTTTGGCAATCTGGGGGAAGCCTTCCTCGTCAGCTTTTTTGGCGAAGGCCAGGTATTTACGGTTGGCTTGTGATTCACCGGCGAATGCTGTCTTCAGGTTCTCATGAGATTTCGACATAATTTTCTCCTTTTTTTGAATTATGACGTTTATTTTATTTCCTTATTATACCCAATTGTCCGCTGCCAGGTGATTGACGCATATTCCAAGAACAGGTATGATAAAAAAGCCTCAGGTCGGCTGGACGGTCGCGGTTCTGCGCTTTGGCGTAGAGTCGAGGAAAGTCCGCACTCCACAGAGCTCGGCACCGGGGAAACCCCGGGGCGAGGTAACTTGCCGGATAGGGCCACAGAAACAGACAGCCGCTGCAAGGCGGTCATGGTGAAAAGGCGGTGTAAGAGACCACCGGCGTCTGCAGTAATGCGGGCGGCCAGGTAACCCCCGCCGGGAGCAAGGCCAAGCAGGGACGAGACGCTGCTCGCGTCGTTCGAGTTCCGGGTAGGCTGCACAGAGAGATGATCGTCCAGGTAGAGCGTCGGGAAGAAACTCTTCGGAGCGTAAACCAACATTCCTCCGCCGGACAAAATGCGGCTTATAGGCCGGCCTGAGGATATTTTATTCGAATCCTGCTGTCGATGAGGCCTATAAGCTCATCGGAGAATTGAAATGAGCGAAACTGATAAAATCATCCTGTACGGCACCACATGGTGCGGTGGAACCCGTCGCTGCCGCCTCCTGCTGGACCGGTATGGCATCCCCTATCAATGGGTCGACATCGACCAGGATGAACAAGCGGGAAAACTCGTCGAGAGCTTGAACCGAGGCCATCGCAGCGTCCCGACGGTTGTCTGGCCAGATGGCTCGAAGCTGACGGAGCCGACCGAAGAAGAGCTGGCAAAAAAACTGGGCGTGAGTCTGTAAGCAGCCTTTTTTGAACACACCCTTGCAGAAGCATCTCAGAATCAAAATGGCCCGGAGATCATCCTCCGGGCCGGATATTTATCGATAAGCTCAGGCAGTGCGCTTTTTCCCTAGCAAGGACAGCAAGACCCGCCCCACTACGGCAAGGAATACAGCCAGAGAAATTAAACCCGCGATCAGCATTGCAATGATGTGCCAGTTGGCAATGCGATCCACAAAGGTCGCCTGAGTCCCCATCTGAATGCGGTGGGCAACACCGTGAACAAATTCTTTGCGCGGCTTGATCGGCCTGAGTACTCCCGATAGCCGGTTTTCCAGGGAAGTAATCTTCCCCATGGAGGCATCGGCTAATTGTTTCATTTTCGTATTCATGATCCACACTCCAGCAAAATAAACAATCAGTCCAACCGACCTGCGGCCGGTTGCCTGGTCAATTCTTCCAAATCAGAATCTTCCAATTCATCTCGCAGCGCTAATAAGGTGCGATGATAAAGGCTCTTTACTGCGCCTTCGCTGCGACCCATGGTCTCGCCAATTTCGGCATTCGACATGTGTTCAACAAATTTTAAAATGAGCAAATGTTGTCGTTCCGAGGGCAGGTGGCGGATGAGCCGCAGGAGCGCATCCCGCTCCTGGGTTTGCATCAGAGCCACTTCGGGCGGCTCACCTTTGTAGTGAATGGTTGGAGCATCGGAGAGCGGGATTTCCTGGTGACGGCTGCGGTCGCGGTGCCAGTTGGCAACCAGGTTGTGCGCGATCCGGTACAACCAGGCCGAGAACGGCACGCCGCGATCGGTATAAGTGTGGATGTGATGCAAGGCGCGGTAAAAAACACGCGCGGTCAGGTCTTCGGCATCATGGACATTGCCTGTACGATAGTAGACGTAGTTGAAAATACGCTCTACATACTTCTCGTACAAAACACCAAAGGCCTCCAGTTCGCCTTGCGAAGCACGCAGTAAGATATCCTGTTCTTCAGACTCCGGCACTCGACTCACCTTACCGGAAGGGCCTGCAATACATAACCCCGCCGGGTTTCGGAAGTTTCAGGATGAGTATATCATGTTATAATTTTCTTCTCTTGGGACGTGTCTCCGTTCTTTGGGGAAAGTCCCCGCTTTATGGGGATGACAGGCTTCGACGGAAGAGGCTGGTCCCGGAATGCGAGCCGAGAGGCGCCGACCTCGTAAACTCAGCGCAAACAATCAAGTGCCAACCACACTTCCTACGCCGCCATGCCCCTCGCTGCGTAAGCAGTAGAGAGTAAACGGCCGGTCTCCTAGCGAGGCCGCGTCCACCCGTCCCGTACTCCACCCGGTGAAGGGACTGGGCGTCACAATGGTGGAGTGCCGCGCACGACGCCGCTATCTGCGCGAAAGAGGGCCTTCGGGCTCGGGCGGCTGGCCGCAGGTCAATTTTGCCGGATGAGTGACCTGTGGCGACAGCCTCAACTGGCTACGCTCGTAGATTTTCGAGGGTCGAGTCTTTCGGACGCGGGTTCGATTCCCGCCATCTCCACTAGCGCGCCTTTTTGTGGGCGCGCTTTTCGTTTTAGACGGTGCCCCTCGCCAAGCATCCCGAGAGGGGACACAATGGGTTGATATACCTTAGGGTACGATGTTTGATTCCCGCCATCTCCACCTGATTAAAACTCCGGGCTAGAAGCACGTTTTAATCAAGTGGTGCTCTATATATTTTCTATACGATGTTAACGTTTTTCTTGCAACCATGCGGTATCCTTACCCCATCTGAAATCTTGTGCGTCTATTTGTGCACCCAATCTACATAAGGAGTATTGCCATGGGAAAAATCATCGGTATTGACTTGGGCACCACCAACAGCGTGGTAGCAGTCATGGAAGGCGGCCAGCCGACGGTCATCACCACCGCGGAGGGCGGCCGGTTGTGCCCGTCGGTGGTATCGTTCAACAAGAACAACGAGCGCATGGTAGGACAGACCGCCAAACGGCAGGCTGTCATTAATTCGGAAAACACGATTTACTCCATCAAACGCTTCATGGGCCGCCGCTACGACGAAGTGGAGACCGAACGCAAGATGGTGCCGTACGCGGTCGTGGCCGGACCTTCGGACGAAGCGCGCGTGAAGATTCCGGTTACCAACCGTGAGTACAGTCCGCAGGAAATTTCGGCCATGATCCTGGCCAAACTCAAAGCGGACGCGGAAGCCTACCTCGGTCAGACCGTGACCGAGGCCGTCATCACCGTGCCGGCTTACTTCAACGACAGCCAGCGCCAGGCCACCAAGGACGCCGGCAAGATCGCCGGTCTGGACGTGAAACGTATCATCAACGAACCGACCGCCTCTGCCCTGGCCTATGGCCTGGACAAGAAGAAAAACGAGACCATCCTGGTCTTCGACCTGGGCGGCGGTACCTTCGACGTGTCCATCCTGGATGTGGGCGAGGGCGTCATCGAGGTCAAGTCCACCAACGGCGATACCCACCTGGGCGGCGATGACTGGGACCAGCGCGTGGTCAACTGGGCGGCGGACGAGTTCAAGAAACAGGAAGGCATTGACCTGCGCAACGACCGCCAGGCCCTCCAACGCCTGCGTGAAGCCGCTGAGAAAGCCAAGGTTGAACTTTCCAGCATGATGGAGACCGAGATCAACCTGCCCTACATCACCGCGGATGCCAATGGACCGAAGCACCTGGTGCTCAAGTTGACGCGCGCCAAGCTCGAGCAGATGACCGAAGACCTGCTCAACCGCTGCCGCAACCCATTTGAATCTGCCCTGAAGGATGCCAACCTGAAAGCCTCCGACCTGAACGAAGTCGTCCTCGTTGGCGGTTCCACCCGGATGCCGATGGTGCAGGAACTGGTACGCAAGCTGACAGACGGTAAAGAGCCGAACAAGGGCGTCAACCCCGATGAAGTAGTTGCCGTCGGCGCGGCCATCCAGGCCGGCGTGTTGGGTGGTGAAGTCAAAGATATCCTCCTGCTCGATGTGACCCCGCTCTCGCTGGGCGTGGAAACCCTGGGCAGTGTGATGACCAAGATGATCGAACGCAACACCACCATCCCGGTGCGCAAGACCGAGACCTACTCCACCGCCGCCGACAGCCAGACCGCCGTAGACATCCACATCCTGCAAGGCGAGCGCCCGCTGGCTGGCGATAACATGTCGCTGGGCCGCTTCCGTCTGGACGGCATCCCGCCCGCGCCGCGCGGCATCCCGCAGGTTGAAGTCACCTTCGACATTGATGCCAACGGCATCCTCAACGTGACCGCCAAAGACAAGGCCACCGGCAAAGAGCAGAAGATCACCGTGACCGCCTCCACCAACCTGAACAAGGATGAGATTGCCCGCAAGGTCGAAGAGGCAAAGCGCTACGAGTCTGAAGACAAGAAACGCCGCGAGATTATTGACGCCCGCAACACCGCTGACAATCTGGTCTACCAGACAGAAAAGGCTCTGCGCGATCTGGGCGAGAAGGTTGCCTCCGAAGAGCGCGGCAAGATCGAAGGCAAGATCAACGATCTCAAGCAGGCCGCTCAGACCGACGACCTGAGCCGCATCAAGAAAGCCACTGATGAACTGCAAAACGTATTCTACGCGCTCAGCCAACAGATGTACGCCCAGCCGGGGCAGACCCCACCCGAGGGCGGACCGCAGGCCGGAGGTCCGCAAACGCCTCCGCAGAACAATGATGGCGACGTAATTGATGGCGAAGTCCGTGACGCCTGACAATAAATCCATAAACCGGGCGGCCATTTGGTCGCCCGGTTTGTTATTTTCTTCTCATCATTCGATTCTCTGTAAAGCAGTATAATGCCCCCCATGCGCAAACGAACCACGGTAACCATAAAAATCCTCGTAGGTTTGGCGGCTTTGATTGTGATCGCCGTGGCCCTGTCTTTCGTCCCGAGAATCCATGCTGCAATCGCCTGGCGGGTGGAAAACATCCAAACGCAAATCTACTACTTCTTCAATCCACCGGGGCAAGTCGTCTTCGTCCCTACCCAGAAGTCACAGGTCACCATTACCCCGCGGCCGACTTCCACCCCCACCCCGGTAACGACAGTTCAATTCACCCCAACCATCACCTCCACACCCGTCCCGCAGACGGTAATCCTGGACAGCGTCACCTTCGTAGACCAGATGAACCGCTGGAATTATTGCGGCCCGGCCAACCTGACCATGGCGCTTAAATACGTTGGCTGGACCGGCACCCGCGACGAAGTCGGGACGGCTATCAAGCCCGGCGTGGACGACCCCAATCTGGATGCCATCGGTCGCTCCCAGACTGACGTCAACGTGATGCCTTACGAGATGGTGGATTTTGTCAATGAAAAAACCCCCTACCGGGCACTCTTCCGCTACGGCGGGACGGCGGACCTGCTAAAAAGCCTGATCGCGGCCGGGTTCCCGGTTATCGCCGAGAAGGGCATCTACCAGACCCTCCCCCCCGAAAATACCATGCAGTGGGCCGGTCACTACGCCTTCACCACCGGCTACGATGATAGCACCGGGGAGTTCATCTTTCAGGATTCCTACACCCCCAAAGAAAATATCCCCTACGAACAGCAAGGCAAAAACGTAAGGGCGAGTTACGAAGAATACCTCCAGGGCTGGCGCGCGTTCAACTACGTCTTCATCGTGGTCTACAAGCCGGAGCGCGAGGCGGAACTCTATCAGGTGCTTGGGAAATGGGCCGATGAATCCTGGGCCGCCCAAAAAGCTCTGGACACTGCCGAACAGGAGACATCTACCCTAACCGGCATTAACCAGTTCTTCGCCTGGTTCAACAAAGGCACCAGTTACGGCCTGCTGACCGACTACGGTCAGGGCGCGTTGGCCTACGATCAGGCTTTCACCCTCTACAACGCACTGCCCGAAAAAGATCGCCCCTACCGCGTGATGTGGTACCAGACCGGCCCCTACCGGGCTTACTTCTACACCAGCCGCTACCAGGATGTTATCAACCTGGCGGATAAGACCGAGTCGACCCTGTATAACCATCGCGTCCTGGAAGAGACCCTTTACTGGCGTGCCCTGGCCGAAGCCAACATCGGCCTCTACGATGCCGCCTACGCCGACATGCGCAAAGCCGTCCATTACCATCCCGGCTTCCAACCCGCTCTGGATGTACTGGCGCAGTGGGGTATCTCCCCGTAACGAACTAATGAAACTTCTGCATTTTGCCGACGCGCACATAGATATGGCCAACTATGGCCGCCACGACCCTGAAACGGGCCTGCCGTTGCGCGTACTGGATTTCCTCAAATCCCTGGACGCCATCGTTGGGACCGCGATTGCAGAAAAAGTGGACCTGGTCATCTTCGCCGGGGACGCCTACCGGGACCGCTCCCCGGCTCCCACTTTCCAGCGCGAATGGGGGAAACGCATCATCCGTCTCTCGAAGGCAGGCATCCGGACCCTGTTGTTGGTCGGCAATCACGACCTTTCCCCCGCCCTGGGCCGAGCCAACGCCATCCAGGAATTCGAAACACTCGACATCCCGCACGTTACGGTGATGGACAAACCCCAATTCCTCTCCGCAGAAGAACTCGGCCTGCCCGTCCAGGTGATCGCCATCCCGTGGGTCTCACGCTCCGGCCTGATGGCCACCACGGATGCTGGTCCGGACGAAGTTTTCACGAACATCGAGGAACGGCTCAGCGAACTCGTCAACATGTGGTTGGAAAAAGCGGATCCGGCCATACCCGTCATTTTGACCGCCCATGCCTCCGTCCAGGGGGCAAAATTCGGCTCGGAGCGGACTGTCATGCTGGGCGCGGACCTGGTCCTGCCCGGCTCGCTTGTGCGTGACTCGCGGTTGGATTACGTGGCCCTCGGCCATATCCACAAATCGCAGGACCTCAACGAGAACGCCCATCCCCCGGTCATCTATCCCGGCTCCATTGAGCGCGTGGACTTCGGCGAGGCGGGCGATGACAAGTTTTTCGTCATTGCCGATATAACGCGCGGCAAGACCAGGGTCCACTGGCGCAAGCTGGAGAATATCCGTCCGTTTATTGACCGGCGCGTCACACTCGAGTCTGCCGAAAACGTGACAGAGACACTCAAGTCCGCCTTACCGGCACAAAGAGTATTGGACGGGGCTATCGTCCGCCTGATAGTGGACTACACCCGCGAGTGGGACACTTTGATTGACGAGCCGGCCCTGCGTCGTTATGCTGAAGCCGCGTTTGAGTTTCATCTCATCAAACACCCCCAAATCGGAGCCCGCATACGCCTGCCTGCCGACCAGACGGTGAGCAGTCTTAGCCCACTGGAACTTCTCAACCAGTACTGGCGCGCTAGCCACGCCGAAGAGGACGAGGCAGGCACCCTCCAAAAAATGGCAAAAGAAATCATTGAAGAGGAGTAAGGGCAGACATCGTCCCCGCAAGGGGATATCATCCCCGTAGGGGGCACCGCCCGCCGAAATCATGCGCTGGATTTACATTTCCTCCCACTTTGACGACGCCGTACTCTCCTGCGGCGGCCTGATCTGGGAACAGACCCAAAAAGGAATGCCCGTTGAAATCTGGACGGTCTGTGCCGGAGATGCGCCGCCCGGACCACTTTCTCTGCTGGCAGTGGTATGTCACCAGCAATGGGGGATCGAATCTGCCGAAGATGTAGTAGCAGCACGCTGCCTCGAAAATCAGGAGGCGGCCACACTGGTGGGAGCAGAGACGGTAAATTTCAGCATCCCCGATTGCATCTACCGGCGTTCCCCCACCGGGGAGTTGCTCTACCCGGAAAATGTATTTGTCCCAATCCAACCGTTCGAAAAGAATCTGGATGTAGAAATCGCCGCCACCCTGACCTCCGAACTGCAACCAGACGATAGGATCGTCAGCCCGCTGGCAATTGGCGGTCATCTGGACCATGTCCTGACGCGTCTCGCCGCGGAACACCTGGATCGCCCAATACGGTATTATGCTGACGTTCCATATCTTATCGAGCACCCGGAGATGCTGGCCCCCGCGACCGAAGGGCTGAAGGAAACGCTTTATCCGATCTCAGAGAAGGGACGAGGGGTCTGGCAAAGCGGCATTGCCGCTTACGCGACACAAATCCTGATCCTCTTCGAGACCGAAGAAAAGATGCGGGAGGCAATCCGCCTCTACTGGGAAAACCAGCGCGGGGTCCGGTTGTGGTGCGCAACGTAGATCTGATTCTTTGGGCATTTCCTCAACTCGATTGCCACTGCGATTCCCGGAAAACCGCTTGCTTTTCAAACAAAATCATGTATAATATTGCCGGGTAGGGAATCCTACACATGCTGCATCTCTGTTACAGAGATGCTTGTATTTTCTCAGGACGAATAAGATGCCGACGACATTCTTGACCAAAGTAGGCTATCAAAAACTCGCCGACGAGCTTGAATATCTGCGCACCACCAAGCGACTGGAAGTTGCCAACCGTCTCCATGAGGCTATGGAAGGTGGTGAGTTGATCGAGAATGCCGAATACGAAGCCGCCAAAAACGAGCAGGCTTTCGTTGAGGGTCGTATCCAGGAATTGGAAATGATCCTGGCCTCGGCTCGCGTCATTGACGAAAAAGTAAAGAAAGAAAAAGGCGATCTGGTGCAGGTCGGTTCAATTGTCACTATTAAAGAAGATGGGAGCAGTTCGGAAAAATACTCCATCGTCGGCGCGGCGGAAGCCAACCCGCGCGAGGGGAAAATCTCGAACGAGTCGCCCATCGGCAAAGCCATTTTGAATCATCGCGCTGGAGATGAAGTTAACGTCGAAGCACCCGGCGGTACATTCAAAGTAAAAATCGTTAAGGTCGAATAAGCCTGGGGCATGCCTATCAAGCCCCGCGCATCCTGTCTGGTGCGCGGGGCTTTTCGTTGTAAAATAAAGCCAGAAAGGTTTCGCCATGACCGAATATACCTCGCTTGAAAAAATCCGTCTCGAGAAAATAGAGCAACTCCGCAAGGAAGGCGTGGAGCCGTACCCCACACGCGCCGAACGGACACACACCTCCACACAGGCAATCGCCGCCTTCGAAACCGCCGAAAAGGTTGCACCCGAAGGCCATTCGCCAGCTGAGGTTAAGATCACATTGACCGGACGCATACGTGCCGCACGCGCCATGGGTAAACTGACCTTTGCCCATATCGAGGACGGCGACGGACGCATCCAGTTGTTCCTACGGATGAATGAACTCGGCCAGGAGCGCGTGGACTGGTTCAATAAGATGCTGGATCTTGGTGATTTCATCCAGGCTACCGGTGTGATGTTCCGCACGCGCACCGGTGAGGCAACCCTCCATGTTCACGATTTCAAACTGCTGGCCAAGGCGGTCAGTCCCCTCCCGGCAGCCAAGGATGAGGCAACGGAAAGCGGCGAAACGGTCCGGCACGCTGCGCTGGAGGACCCGGAGCTGCGCGCCCGTCAGCGCTACGCCGACCTGGCCGTCAATCCCGAGGTGCGCGAGACTTTCTGCAAACGGGCCGGTATCATCCGTGCCCTGCGCGAGTTCCTGGATGAACATGGTTTCCTGGAAGTCGAGACACCTATCCTGCAGCCCATCTACGGCGGCGCGGCGGCCAAGCCGTTCACCACCCACCACAACCAGTTGAAACAGGATCTATTCCTGCGGATCTCCTTTGAACTCTACCTGAAACGCCTGCTGGTCGGCAACCTGGAGCGTGTCTACGAACTCGGGCGCGACTTCCGCAACGAGGGTGTCTCATTCAAACACAACCCGGAGTTCACCCAGTTGGAGTTTTACTGGGCCTACGCCGATTATCTCAAGGTGATGGAACTGACCGAGCAGATGGTTTCGTATGCCTGCCAAAAAGTAAATGGCGTTATGAAAATCGCCTACCAGGGTCATGAATTGGACTTCACGCCCCCCTGGCGGAGGCTGGCCATGTGCGACGGCATCCTGGTGACCAGCGGTATTGACATCGCCAAGCACCCTACAGCCGAATCGCTCTTCAAAGCAATTGCCGCCAGAGGCAAGACACCCGACCCGAAGGCGACCCGCGGCAAATTGATAGATTTCTTGTTGAGCGAATTCCTGGAACCAACACTCGTCCAGCCGACCTTCCTGTACGACTACCCACGCGACATCTCCCCGCTGGCAAAATCCAAACCCGGCGATCCGTTGACCGTGGAACGCTTTGAGGGATACGTGGCCGGGTTCGAACTCTGCAACGCTTTTACCGAACTCAATGATCCGCTCGACCAGGAACAGCGTTTCATCGAAATGGGCCGCGACTACACCGACGATGAAGAAGAAAAGCATCCAATGGACGAGGATTACCTGCGCGCCATGCGCTATGGCATGCCACCCTGCGGCGGCTTCGGCATGGGTGTGGACCGGTTGGCAATGTTATTGACCGATAAACACTCCATCCGCGAGGTGCTGTTGTTCCCGCACTTGCGCGAAACAGAAGAATAAAACCTTCATGCGATAAAAATCGTCCCAGCAAACTCTGCCGGGACGATTTGCGTTTCACAGGGTACTGCGCAAATATCTGAACCACAATCCCATTATCTTCGAGCCCTTTGATACGGGAAAGTTCATAGATTCATGCAGGAAGCAGTAATCCCTTATACTGGAATCTCACCCCGCCTTGACATTATTCCCCCCGGCGGATTTCGCAGTGTAGAGCGCCTGGTCCGCGCGCTTGATGAGCATATCCAATGTTTGGGATGGATAAAAATCTGAATCCAGGCTGGCAACACCCATGCTGACCGTTACAGCCAACTTCGTTTTAATCGAAGCTATCTCCAGTTTTTCAATCTTTTCTCGTAACCGTTCAGCTGCTTGCAGCCCCCCTCCCGCAACCGTCTCAGGCATCAAGATGACAAACTCCTCGCCCCCGTAGCGGCCAAGGAAATCAATACTGCGTAGTTTTTTTGACAGAGATTCACAAGCTCGCACAATACTTGATCGCCAATCTGGTGACCGTATTGATCGTTGAATTATTTAAACTTGTCAATGTCCAGCATAACTAGAGATAGAGGCCGTCGGTAGCGGGTCGCGCGCCGCAACCCCTGCTCAGACAGAGTTATGAAATGCCGACGATTGAAGCAGGCTAATAGTCTTGCTCAGCGCCGGCGTCTATCCTGGCGAAATCGCCCAGTTGCGCCGGTTGGGCCGGTCCGCAGGATTGAAGTAATTGTACAAAAATTCCCGGTGCTATACAAGTCTGGTTTTCCGCCTCGAGAACAAAAAACTTCCGAAGCC
>Ga0207931_1000490_pt1 | contig 14612 bp, 15 predicted proteins | sample NGESurdeep092012_2_FD_184478 | JGI IMG/M metagenome (GOLD analysis project Ga0207931, IMG submission 184478) | Arctic peat soil microbial communities from Barrow, Alaska - NGEE Surface sample 415-1 deep-092012 (SPAdes) | ecosystem: Environmental > Terrestrial > Soil > Wetlands > Peat ...
GCTCGTCCTGGGAGAGCACCACGTCCAACACCAGGTCCATTTTCACCAGCGCACCCGCCTCTTCGAGGTCCTGCCGGCAGGGTACGTCCACCCGCCCAAACTGGCGGAAGCCCAATATCACGTGGGTGTGGCTGGCGTTGATGGTATCCAGTGAGGCCACGCCCGGCACGATCAGCTTACGCCCGCCCGAATAGCCGGCGTAGGGGCTGGGGCCGACGTGACCAATACCAATTAAGCGGTCTGCCTCCACCGCCAGCCGGTTGACCCATACCGGTGTGCCGCGCCGGGTGATGCCCATATATACCTGGTTGGCCTGGTCGTCGCAGCGGTGCTGCTCGATATGGTAGCTGGCGTAGATCGTCTCGCCCACCTTGCGCCGTAATTCAGCTTCGGTGCTCAAGCGGTGCGTGCCGTGGGTGACCAGGATGGTCACATCCTCGTTACGCACGCCAGCCTGGTCGAGCTGCTCTAACAGCGCGGGCAGCACCAGGTCGGTGGGCGTGGTGCGGGTGTGGTCGTCCACCAGGATGACCACTTTTTCGTTGGCTTTGGCGATCAGATTCAGTGGGGGAAGGTCGAGCGGGTAGGCCAAGGCGCGGCGAATCTCAGCCTGCGGGTCATCACACCCCGGCGTCTCGAGCGGCTGGTAGATACCGGTTAGGTTGGCCCCGGGCACTTGAAACCCGACCATCTGGCTGCCATAGGGGATATGAATTTCCATGGCTCGCTTCCTGGATATTTAGGCAGCTTGAAGTGAAAGTTGTGCGTCAGTGAAATTGTTATTGGACACTGATTTCATTATAGCAAGATTGACTCCCTATTGTCAACCAAAAAGTGAACCTCGCCCTGGCTGGGTATTGGGGGCTTGACGAAAGAACACATGTTCTATATAATCACCATTGATGATAAAGCAATTCGAGGGATTGCTTGCACGATTGGGATTCCGGCGCGGCGGGGGGAGACACTTTTTTGCGTTGGACGATAACCTGCACACGGCGCTGGTGAAGCTGGCCGACCAGGAACAGCGTCCGGCGGAGGAAGTGCAGGCGGACCTGCTGGCGACGGCTTTGGCGCAACGGCAGAAGCAGGGGGAGATGGGGAGACGCTGGCGGTCGCTCTCGCCGCGCGAGCAGGATGTCTCGGCGCTGGCCTGCCTGGGGTACACCAACCGCCAGATCGCAGCCCGGCTGGGGATCTCGGACGAGACGGTGAAAACGCACGTGCACAATGCGCTGGTGAAGTTCAACCTGCACGGGAAGTCGGAACTGCGCATGGCACTGGAAGAGTGGGATTTCTCGGAGTGGGATAAAGAGCGCTAAACACCAACCCCCAAAGTGCGGGGGCGGGTGACACAAAGGAGCACGAAGAGGAGACAGGGGGCAGCAGGCCCCTGCATCTGCCTCCCCCATCTGGTTAACCCACTTCTCCCCCGGCACATCCCCCGTCGGGGGATTTTTATTTTCTGCAGGCCGGGATATGCTCATGGCATGGACATTCTCCCCATCCCCCCTCCTCGCTCCCTGACCGTCTTCTGCTCCCCCAGCGCGGCGGGCGAACCGGTCATCGAACTTATCGCCGGGCTGGCGCTCGGTGGGCCGCTGACCATTCTGGACGGTGGCAACTGCTTCCCGGCCTACCGCCTGCTGCGCGCCGTCCGCACCCGCACCACCAACCTGCCGGCCGTTATGCAACGCGTCTTTGTCCGCCGGGCATTCACCTGTCACCAGATGCTGGCCATGCTCGAAGGGACGTCCTCCCTGCCGCAGCCAACCATCCTGCTCAACCTGCTCTCCACTTTCTACGACGAACAGATCCCCGAACACGAGACCTGCCGCCTGCTGGAGTCCTGTCTGCGCCAGGTGGAACGGCTGGCGCAGAATGCCCCCGTGCTGGTGACCGTCACACCGCCGCTTACCCCGGAACGCGCCTTTCTCGTCGAACGTCTCAGCGCCCGCGCCGGCCAGCTCTTCGTCCTCGAACTGCCCGCTTCGCCAGTGCTGCAACCATCACTCTTCTAACGACTGACATCTGACAGTAAACCATGGGCCGCACCCTTCCTTCCGCCACCCAGACTTTCCTCCAGGAACAGGAATCCTTCTCCCGCTTCCGGCGCGCCCTGCGCCGCTCGGACCAACTGGCCCTGGACGACCTGTTCGTTTCCGCCCGCCAGCACCTGGCTGCCGCGGCCTATGCCAGTCACGCCCTGCCTTTCGAAACCTTCCTGCTCGCCATGCTGCTCGAAGAACACAAGGAAATGATGCGGCTGCGTGAGCAGTTTGAGCAATTGCGTTCGAAAAATGGCTGACCTGACCGGCTGGTTCCTGGACGTCTATGCCGGGGAAAAGGATCTAACCATCTGGTTGCTTGGGGACGAGGGGAAACGTCACTGCCTGAGCCAGCCTTTCCCGGTGACATTCTATGCCTCGACACCGCTCGGCACAGGCGCTTCCGGCCGGACCGTTCGACAGGCTCGCGGCGACGCCTTTGACCTGCGCAGCGCGTGGAGGTGGTTCTCCGCCCAGCCGGAGCCGGTCCGCCTGGCCCGTGCGGAACGCCGCGACCTGTTCGCCGGCCCGACGACCGTCCTGGCCGTGGAAGTCCGGCACCCCGCCGATCAGCCGGGCCTCTTCCGCCGCGCCGCGCAGGCCTTCCCCGACCTGACCTGGTACGATGCGGATATCCCGCTTGCCCTGCGTTATTCGGCCGCCTTCGGCGTCTTCCCGCTGGCGCGCTGCCGGGTGGAGGCAGACGGTTCCCGCGTCCGGGCAATCACCCCGCTCGATTCACCCTGGGACCTCGATCCGGTCCCGCCGCCGCTGCGCCTCCTGACGCTGGAACCGGACTGCGACCCATCCCATGCCGAGCCGAAGGGCATCTTCCTTTCGTACAACGGCCATCGTTACCGCCAGCCATTCGAGCCGGCCCGGGCCCTGCTGGTCAACCTGCGCTCCATCCTGGAACGATACGACTCCGACCTGCTCCTGACCGCCTGGGGCGATACCTGGCTGCTGCCTCGTCTGCTGAAATTATCCGAAGAGACCGGCCTGCCGCTGCCCCTGAACCGCGACCCATCCGGGCGCATCACCCGCAAGGACCAGCGCACCTATTACGCTTACGGGCAGGTGATTTACCGCGGCGCGCAGGTGCACCTGGCCGGCCGCTGGCATATCGACGCCTGCAACGCCGTCATGTACCACGACTACGGCCTGGAGGGCATCTTCGAGCTGGCACGTGTCACCGGGCTTCCGGTCCAGACGGTGGCGCGCACCTCCCCCGGCACCGGCATCTCGGCCATGCAGATGGCGACCGCGCTACGCCAGGGCGTGCTGGTCCCCTGGCGCAAGCAGCAAGCCGAGGCTCCGAAAAGCGTGCTCGACCTGGTCCGCTCGGATATGGGCGGAATGGTCTACCAGCCGACGGTCGGGCTGCACGCCGACGTGGCCGAGGTGGATTTTGTTTCCATGTACCCGAGCATCATGGCGCACTTCAACATTTCCCCGGAGACGGTGCTCCCGGGCAAACGGGACACGGAAACCGGTTTGCCGGTCACCCGGCCCGAGCCGGGGCTGGTCCCGCAGACGCTCCAGCCGCTTTTGCAGAAACGCATTGCCTTGAAATCGGCGCTGATGGGAATGTCCAAGTGGGACTCGCGGCGCAAGCGCTACCAAGCGGCGGCTTCGGCGCACAAGTGGCTATTGGTGACCTGCTTTGGGTATCTCGGTTACAAGAACGCCCGCTTCGGGCGCATCGAGGCCCACGAAGCCGTGACCGCTTATGGGCGGGAGGCGCTGCTGCGCGCCAAGGAAGCCGCCGAAGCGCTGGGGTTCGAGGTGCTGCACTTGTACGTGGATGGGATGTGGGTCAAGAAGGCCGGCTCCAAAACCCCCGCCGATTTCCAGCCTTTGCTGGATGAGATCCTGGAACGTACCGGCCTGCCGATTGCACTCGATGGTGTCTATCGTTGGGTTGCGTTTTTGTCCTCCAGAGTGGATGTACGCATACCGGTGGCGAACCGATATTTCGGGGTTTTCCAGAGTGGGGAGATCAAGGCGCGCGGCATCGAGCTGCGCCGGCGGGACACGCCCGCCTTCGTCCGCGAAACCCAGCAGGCTATGCTGGAGATCCTGGCCAAAGCCTCCGCCGCGGAAGGCCTCCCCGAGGCGCTCACAGCAGTGCAGGCGTTGTTCCGCAAACGGCTGGCAGAGTTGAAGTCGGGGCGCGTGCCGGTGGAGAAGCTGATCGTACGCCAGACCCTGAGCCGCGAGTTGGCCCGTTACCGCTCCCCCTCCCCGGCGGCCATCGCCGGGCAGCAGCTGGCTGATATTGGGAAGATTATGCGGCCGGGCCAGTCCATGCGGTTGGTATTCACGCGCGGCAAGCCAGGCGTGCGGGCCTGGGATTTGGATGAGGAGGTTGATCCCAGAACGGTAGATGTTGCTTATTACTCCACCTTGATGAGGCGCGCCGTGGAAACCATGATCCAGCCTTTTACGCCGGTGATATCAGTCGTGAGCCCCGCATTGTTTGTTGAAGCTCCAAACCTTCCTTTTTTGGGGAGACTCCTCGAACCAAAAACCGTCAGGCTGTCCGTTTTTCGGTAGCCTTGCGGTCTGCGATTGCATTATCCCACTTCGTGGGACATACGAAGTTGCGGGGGTGGGGCGGCTTTCACCTGCACCCACCGCAGGTGCGGTGTATCCACATGCCTGAAGGCAGTGGTTTTACGTCGCATCTGATAACCTGGCGTTATTTGTTCTTTCGCAGCTTTGACAATGTTTTTGCCAACTGCGCCTGCTTTTTCGTTGTTGTGCTTGCTTTGGAGTTCTTTGATAGTACCTTTTTGGCATAAGCGCTCACGGTCATGTGCGCACGCTTTGCTTTTTTCTCAAACGCCCCCGTATGCTTTATTGCACCAGAAATCCATTTGCTGTTTTTGCTTTTTCCTGCCATTTCAAATCTCCTTTTCCTGAATTATTTTCTACCAATTGGCTAAGTTCGCCTTTGCCTTTCCGCTGAAGCTACCCCGCAGGTTTAATTGAGACCCTGCGGGACGTTCTGCTTCCAGGGCGGTTAGGCCTGAACGGCCTGAATCAATTCCTGGCTTTCCTGCAGCCACGTCATCGGGTTCATGGAGCGCTTGAGATACCGAATCACGCCGGTTGGGTCCACGATGACAGAGGCGGTGCGTTGAATCCCGATGAAGTTCTTTACGAGTTCAAAGCGATGATAGATCGCGCGCTCAGGATCGGCCAGGATAGGGAACGGCGTTTTGAGCGTCTCTGCATACCTGCGGGCACGATCCAGTGTATCGCCAAGAATAATCAGAATCTGCGCCCCGGCTTTGACAAACTCATCGTTCATGCGCCCCAACTGGGCAACGTGCGCGCGGCACTGCATTCAGTTGAACTCACGCACGAAGAATAGGACAATTTTTTTGCCGCGATAATCGGAAAGTGCAATCTCGCCGCCAGTATTTTGCGGGAGTTTGAAATCGGGCGCAGAAGAACCGACCTCCAGTTCAATATTTGACATAATAATCCTTCCTCGATCTGACTAAAAACGAAACTGCTTGAGTAATCTTCTAACCGGTTACCATCGCGGCCATTAAGGCGTGGTATGTTGGCTGTGATCGGTCTACAATGCAATTGAGCTAATTCCTTCTCACGACCGCCTTGTGAACTGCTCCACCGCTGAAGCGGGAAGAGAGCGAGAAATCTTCTTCCTCGCCGGCATCAGTAGGATCGCCGGCTGTTCAGGAGAACGACGTCCGGCCGTAACCGGATGGAACCTTCCGACATGAACCTCGCCGCTACCTCTTTGAGTGTCTCCCCGGCTTCCGAACGGATATCCGGCTGAATTTCTGCCACGGGAACCGCCCGATGGGCGAAATGCCAGAGGGTCGGGTCCAGAATCAGCCCGTCAAAGAGGATGATATCCAGATCGATGGGACGCGGGGCGTTCTTGTCCGCAGAGCGTACCCTGCCCATCTTCTCCTCCAAAGGGGTGAGGATTTGTAATTTTAGTGTTTTTTGTTCAAGGGGGGTTTGTGCCAATAAAGCAGCATTGAGGAAATTAGAACCCATGGATCCCACCGGAGGTGTTTCCCATACGCCTGAAATCCTCAGGATGGTCAACTGATTCTGCAACTGATCGATGGCAAGGGGCAGGTTGCGTTCAGGTTGATTATTCGATCCCAGCAGCAGACAGGCCTGATGCTCCGAAACCATAGTCATACAGCCTCTTTAGAGCGTTCAATTTCGACTCCCACCGATTTGGCGAACCGCACCGCACCCGGTTTTTCGACCCGCACCCGGACTTTCATCACCCCCGCCTCCTCCAGGCATAAATGCGCCAGATCGGCTGCCAGTGCTTCCACCGTGAATCTGCGGGCTGTTTCGGCGTGCGCAATGACTTTTTTAGCCACCGTGCGGTAGTTGACGCAATCCTGGATGTCGTCACTCTTCCCGGCTTTACTTTGATCGGCGAACAGGACGATATTGATCCGGATCTCCTGGGGCTTTTCACGTTCCGAATCGTTAATTCCGATGATACCGCGTGCCACCAGATCGGTGATAAAAACCTGATCCATCTCCATTCCTCCTAAACCAAGTGCCTGCCCCCGTCGACATGGAGGATCTCTCCCGAAATATACGCCGGACCGTCCAATAGAAAGATCAGAGCCTGCCCCACCTCCTCCAGGTTGGCCCATCTCCGCGCGGGAATCTGTTCCAGGTTTACTTTGGTGGGCGCCCCGTTGCTCGGCGGCAGGATGGCTCCCAGCGCCAGCCCGTTAACCGTTATGCGGGGTGCCAGGGCGACGGCGAGCGAGCGGGTCAGGGCAGCCAGGGCGGAATTGCTGATCGTATAGGGCAGGTGATCAGGCCCGGGCCGAAGGGCGCGCCAGTCCAGCAGGTTGACGATGCGACCATACCCTCCAGGTTCCAGGGAGCGGGTGAAAGCCTGGCTGAGCAGGAATGGCGTCGTCAGGTTGACCATCATGGCCCGGTTCCAATGCTCCAGGCTGGTATTCTCCCAACCGAGGCGTTCGAAAACAGAGGCATTGTTAACCAGGGCGAACAAGGGAGCATGCTCCCAGGCTCGGGAAATCAACCCTGCCACCTGGACGGCGTCTGCCAGGTCCGCCTGCAGGATAAATGCCTTCCGGCCTGCTGCCTCGATCTCCGCCTGGACGCTTTCCGCTTCTTTCCGGGACTTACCGAAGTGCAGGACGACATCACCGCCGGCCTGGGCTACTGCCAGTGCCAGCGAGCGGCCGATCCGGAGGGCTCCGCCGGTAATCAGGATTGTTTTTCCGCTGAGGGACATATCTCCCAGGTTTTACCTGGTCTATTCCTTCTGGGTAAATGATTATCTCTTCAAACCACAGCTGGTAAAGAATTCATACCTGAGGGAGGCATCACTGGCATAATAACCGCGCCAGACCGTAGTGCGCGTAAAGGGTGCCAGTTCCCTCACCCCGCGCATCTCGACGCACAGGTGATGCGCCTCCAGGTACACGGCGACGCCATGCGGAAGGAGAATCGCTTCGAGGGTATCAGCCACCTGCTGCCCGATCCGTTCCTGGACGGCGAACCGTTGGGCGAACAGGCGCACGAGCCGCGTCAGCTTGGAGATGCCGATGATATTTTCGTTTGCGATGTAACCGACGTACGCATCGCCGAAGAAGGGAAAGACATGATGCTCGCATAAAGAAAAGAAATGGATTGGGCCTTCGATCACCTGACTCAAACGGCAGTCCGGTTCGCCGCGGCATTCGGTGTGGAAGGTTTTGAGCAGCTTGGGATCCCCGTCGTACCCCTCGGTGGCATCGATCAACGCCTGAATGAAACGGCGGGGGGTGTCGCTTGTACTCGGGGTGTTCAAGTCCATACCAAGGCTGGTAAGGATTTCCGCCGCATAGCCCTCAAACTTGCGCTTCTGATCCTCAGGGATTTTACGTTTTATCAGATCGACCACTTCGTTGAGGTCGTCCTCTCCATGTTTATTTATAGCTTCCATATCGGTCTCCGTCGAGTAATCACCTTGAATAAGTTTTTCCGCATATCTCCAAACAAATTATCCAGATTTCAACATCCCGACACCCGGTTGGCATAGGTCAGAATCCCAACCATATATCCATCTTACACCGAACACCCCTCGGCCGCATCCATCCGCTGGGGAGTGTTTATCTCCACCAGTTGGGGGATGGGGAGGAATCGGGCGACAGGCCTGATGCCGGTCATCAAGTGTTGCACTCAGCTATTCAACGAAAGCCCAAATGTCTCAAGGGTTTTCTGTGTGGACTTGTAACCGTTATGAAGGATGCCCCGAATTCCCATCCCTTGGGCCACCTCGACAAACATGGCCCGGTCGTCAATGTAAACCACCTGTTCCGGACTCACTTGCGCAATATCCAAAGCAATATGGTAGAGATCTGCATCCGGCTTGCGGTAATGCACAAAGCAGGAGGAAATAAAAAAGTCTATGAATGTTCCCAGTTTGAATTGTTGGACGCGATACACCGATAGCTCTCGCCCCTCATTGCTGACTGCTGCGACCTGGAGGCCGTATTGATTCTTGAGCGCGCGCATCAGCTCAATCATCTCTGGAAATGGCTGGGACTGGGCATACATGAACGCTTTGAACTCTTCCCGTGAGAACGAGCGCTCTTGATAAAAAACAACCCGGTTCAAATATTCGTCCAGGCTGAGCTTGCCTTCTTCATAAGTATCGAAGGTCAGATGATGGCGCTCATTTATTTCGTTATAGTCCAGGCTAAATTTCTCAGCAGCCCGTGTTCGGATATTGTGATCCCAGCCGTTTGTGAGCAAGACACCGCCAATATCCAGGAATAAAGTCGTGATAGAGGAAGTAGGAGTCATGGCATCACCTTCTCAGATTGTAAGGAAGACTTCATATCATTGCTCATTTTTGGCCAAACCCCATTGCCAATTGCGAATTTCGGGCATATCTTCGCCATGTTTGTGGATGTAGGCTTTGTGGTCCAGCAGCTTGTCGCGAAGATACTGTTTGGTGTAAGCGGCCCGCGAACCCAGACTTGGCACCCGATCGATCACGTCGCCGACCAGGTGGAAACGGTCCAGTTCATTCAACACTGCCATGTCGAACGGTGTCGTCGTGGTGCCCTCTTCCTTGAAGCCGCGAACGTGCATGTTTTCATGATTCGTGCGGCGATAAGTGAGCTCATGGATCAGCAAGGGATATCCATGAAAAGCGAAGATGATTGGCTTGTCCTTGGTGAAGAGGACATCGAAGTCCTTGTCGCTCAGCCCGTGAGGGTGCTCGCTTTTCGGCTGGAGTGTCATCAGATCCACTACGTTGATTACACGGATCTTCAGTTCCGGGAAGTGCTGTCGCATGATCTCGACCGCAGCCAGCGTCTCCAGCGTGGGTACATCACCGCAGCAAGCCATCACCACATCGGGGTCGCCGCCTTCGTCGTTGCTCGCCCATTCCCAGATACCGAGCCCCGCCGTGCAGTGCTTGATGGCCGCATCCATGTCCAGCCATTGCAGTTCCGGCTGTTTGCCCGCGACAATGACGTTGACATAATTTCGGCTTCGTAAGCAATGGTCAGTGACCGACAGCAGGGTGTTGGCGTCTGGAGGCAGATACACGCGGATGATGTCTGCCTTCTTGTTCATCACGTGGTCAATGAAACCCGGGTCCTGGTGGCTGAATCCATTGTGGTCCTGCCGCCACACATGTGACGAGAGCAGGTAGTTCAGGGAAGCAATTGGCCGCCGCCACGGAACATGGCTCGACACTTCGAGCCACTTGGCGTGCTGGTTGAACATCGAATCGATGATGTGGATGAACGCTTCGTAACATGAGAAAAAGCCGTGGCGGCCGGTCAGCAGGTAACCTTCGAGCCAACCCTCGCACTGGTGCTCGCTCAACATCTCCATCACCCGGCCATCGGGGCTGACGTGGTCGTCAGTGGGAAGGATGTCCGCAGTCGAGCAGCGGTCCGTCACCTCGAAAACGGCGTTCCAACGGTTCGATGTGGTTTCGTCCGGGCTGAAGACGCGGAAGTTGCGTGCATCGGCGTTGACCTGGAGCACATCGCGGATGAACTGACCTTGGATGCGCGTGGATTCGGCATTCACGACGCCGGGCTTCGAGACCTTTAACGCGTAGTCGCGGAAGTCTGGCATTTTCAATTCTTTAAGAAGAAGGCCTCCATTGGCATGCGGGTTCGCTCCCATTCGCCGCTCGCCCTTGGGCGCCAGCTCAGCCAGTTCCGGAATGAGCCTGCCGTTCTTGTCGAATAATTCTTCGGGCTGGTAACTCTTCAGCCATGCCTCGAGTATTTTCAGGTTTTCGGGCTTGGTTGCGAACTCTTCCACCGGCACTTGATGGGCGCGAAATGTCCCTTCGACCGGTTTGCCATCGACCTTCTTTGGGCCAGTCCAGCCCTTCGGCGAGCGCAGGATGATCATGGGCCAACGTGGGCGCTCATTGAACCCGTTGGCGCGGGCGTCGTGTTGGATGCGTTTAATCTTGGTGACCACGGTATCGAGTGTGGCGGCCATGAGTTGGTGCATCTCCTGCGGGTTGTCGCCCTCGACGAAATAGGGGGTGTAACCATAGCCACGGAAGAGCGCTTCAAGCTCCTCGTGGGGAATGCGGGCCAGCACAGTGGGGCCGGAAATTTTGTAGCCGTTCAAGTGCAGGATGGGCAGCACGGCTCCGTCAAAGACGGGATTTAGAAATTTGTTCGAGTGCCAGCTGGTAGCCAGCGGCCCGGTTTCCGCCTCGCCATCGCCCACGACGCAGACAACCAGTAAGTCGGGATTGTCGAACGCGGCACCGTATGCGTGCACCAGGGAATATCCGAGTTCGCCGCCTTCGTTGATGGAACCAGGCGTCTCCGGCGCCACGTGACTGGGGATGCCGCCAGGAAACGAGAACTGGGTGAAGAGCTTCTTCATACCCTGTTCGTCCTGGGAGATGTTCGGATATAACTCGCTATAGGTGCCCTCCAGATATGTGTTGGCTACTATTCCCGGTGCGCCGTGACCGGGGCCGGTGACATTGATCATGTTCAGGTCATGGTTCTTGATGATCCGGTTGAGGTGGACATAGATGAAGTTCAAGCCCGGCGTGGTGCCCCAGTGGCCCATCAGTCGCGGCTTCACATGTTTCAGCGTCAATGGCTTTTTAAGCAGCGGATTATCGTACAAATAAATCTGGCCAACCGACAAATAATTGGCGGCGCGCCAATAGGCGTTCATCTTCCGCAGAAGATCGGGCGACAGCGGTTTGTTGGTGAGGTTAGTCTTTTTCGTTTTCATCATAATTTTCCTTTCCTATCGGCAGACCCAAAACGCGGCAGACCGTCTTTGCGATCATCCATTCCTCGTCCGTGTGCATGACGCGGACGGCGACCCGGCTGGCATGCGCGGAAATCACGCCCTCATTTGCCGCGTTTCGCTTTTCTTCGAGTTCGATTCCAAGGAATCCCAGCCCATTGCAGATCCGGGCCCGGATTACGGGTGCGTTCTCCCCGATACCGCCCGCAAACACCAGCGCGTCCAGTCCACCTAGCGCTGCCGCGAATGCGCCGATCCATTTTTTCACCTGGTAACAAAACAACGCAACCGCCTCGGCTGCTCGCACGTCTTCAGATTCGCGCTCGAGCAAGTCATGCATATCGGAACTGGTTTCAGAAATGCCGAGCAACCCTGACTGGAAATTAACCATTTCATTAAATTTTTTCGCGGTGGTTCCTTCAGTTCGCGCCAGATACCAAACCAAGCCGGGATCGAAATCGCCGGAGCGGGTGCTCATCGGCACGCCTCCGGTCGGGGTGAGACCCATGCTGGTATCCACAGATTTGCCCTCGTAGACCGCAGCCAGGCTGGCGCCGTTGCCGAGGTGAGCGAGAATGACCCGGCCTTGCGCCGCTTGCGGTCCAGCCACCCGCGCCAGTTCCTCCATCAGAAACGCATACGACAATCCGTGAAACCCGTACCGGCGTACGCCCTGCTCCTCATAGTGGCGCGGGATCGGCAACAACCGTGCTACGCGCGGCAGGTCGTGGTGAAAGGCCGTATCGAAACACGCCACTTGCACCAGATCGGGAAACCGGCGATGAAATGCCTCGGTCAGCAGGATCTCTTCCGGCAGATGATCGGGATCGAAAGGTTGAAGCTGGTGTAACTCCTCGACCATTTCCGTTGTGATTCGCTGTGGTTCGCTGTACTTCGGTCCGCCATGCACCACGCGATGCCCCACTGCAGTCAACTCCCCATGCTGGATGCGTTCCTCGATCCAATTCATCAGCATCCCAACTGCCACCGTATGGTTCGCGGCAGTCACTGACCGGGTAAAGCTGTCGGCCTTGTTCAAGCCTTTCACCACAAACGTCGCTTCCGGCAGTCCAATCCGCTCAATCCTGCCTGCTAGAATCCGCCGCAACATGGGGTTGGCATCGAACAGCGCGAACTTGATGCTCGACGAGCCGCCATTGATGGTCAGGATGCATGTTTTAGCCTGCTTCACTGGTGGTACCTCCATCTTTATTCAACCTTGCTTTCCTTCGATAGGCCGGCAACTATGTCGTGGACGCCATAGCAGCGCTGACGATAGCCTGTGCTTCTTCCTGGATGCGCTTCAGATGATCGGCTCCGCGGAAACTCTCCGCATAGATCTTATAGATATTCTCGGTCCCCGACGGACGCGCTGCGAACCATCCGCTTTCCGCCACCAACTTCAACCCTCCGATGGGAGCGCCGTTACCGGGCGCAGTGGTCAGGATGGCCTGAATTTTTTCGCCAGCCAGGTCCTTGGTCCGGACCTGTTGCGACGAGAGTTTTGCCAGGATTGCCTTTTGTTCCGGAGTGGCCGGGGCGTCTATCCGCTCGTAAATTGACTCGCCAAACTGGCAAGTGAGTTCGCGGTAGATCTCGCCAGGGTCGCGTCCCATCCGGGCAGTGATCTCGGCGGCGAGTAAAGCCAGGATGATCCCATCCTTGTCTGTCGTCCAGACGCTGCCATCCAGACGGGCAAATGACGCGCCGGCGCTCTCTTCACCGCCGAAACCAAGCGAGCCATCGAGCAGACCATCCACAAACCATTTGAAACCGACCGGCACTTCGTAAAGCTTGCGGTCAAGCTTTGCGGTGACGCGATCAATCATCTGGCTGCTTACCAGCGTCTTGCCAACTGCGGCAGCCTTGCGCCAATTTGGTCGGTGTTGGAAGAGGTAGGAGATAGCCACCGAAAGATAATGATTGGGTGAAAGCAACCCCGCGCTTCGAGTGACAATCCCGTGCCGGTCATAGTCGGTATCGCATGCGAAGGCGATATCGAAGCGATCCTTTAGGCCGATCAAGCTCTCCATCACATAAGGTGAGGACGGATCCATGCGGATCTGGCCGTCCCAATCCACCGTCATGAAACGGAAGGTGGGATCAACAGCTTGGTTGACGACTGTCAGGTTCAATCCGTAGCGATCAGCAATCGGCTCCCAGTAGTGGACACCGGCCCCGCCGAGTGGATCGACCCCCAGGCTGATCTTCGCCTCGCGAATTGCGTCCATATCCACCACATGAACCAGCTCATCGATGTAGGTATTGAGATAATCATAGCGGTGGGTTGTGGATGCGCGCAGGGCTTTCTGAAAAGAGATCCTCTTTACACCCTTCAGCCCGCCTCCTAGAATCTCGTTTGCCTTCGCTTCGATCCAGCCGGTGATGACGCCTTCCGCCGGTCCCCCATTCGGCGGATTGTACTTGAAGCCGCCGTCCTGGGGCGGATTATGGGAAGGCGTGATCACGATGCCATCGCCTCGTCCGGTCTTGCGTCCACGGTTGTATGCAAGAATGGCGAGAGAAATGGCAGGGGTTGGAGTATATTCGTCCCCTTCTGCGAGCATAACTTCGACCCCATTGGCGGCCAGCACTTCCAGTGCGCTGGCCAGCGCCGGCACCGAAAGCGCATGCGTGTCCATTCCGAGGAACAGGGGGCCATCGATCTTCTGCTGTTTTCGGTACAAACAAATGGCCTGACTGATGGCAAGGATGTGCCATTCGTTAAAGGATTTCCCGAACGCCGAACCGCGATGCCCGGAGGTGCCAAACGCGACCCGTTGTTCCGAGGCCGAGGGATCAGGCGTGTCCTCATAATAGGCTGTGACGAGATTGGGCACATTGACCAGCGAGGCTGGGTCGGCAGGCTTTCCTGCAAGAGGACTGACTATCATCGGTTCCTCCGCCGTAAAGGCGCTTCCCCTTTGTAAATGCGAATCATATGGTCCAGGAGGCCCATTACCGCTAACCGGTCGCGTTGAAACGAGTTGCGGCCAGAGCTAACTGAAGAGATTTGTTAGAAACAAGGGCCTCTGGCTCGCATCCGCCTCGACCATATAGGCTGTAGATGGTCGATCATTGACAGCACTGACCCTGTCATTAAGGCAGCCGGTTTTTCAGGTCGACCGTCTTGAATGGACCTGGTTCGGCGATCAGGAGGCGCGCGGCCGGCACAGCGTCCCAAATGTTCCAGAGCAGTACACCCCGGACCCTCCCATCAGCCAAATAGTAGATCACACCTTTTTTGAAGGGTTCTTTCCAATCTGCAAAAGTTTC
>Ga0207931_1000493_pt1 | contig 14604 bp, 15 predicted proteins | sample NGESurdeep092012_2_FD_184478 | JGI IMG/M metagenome (GOLD analysis project Ga0207931, IMG submission 184478) | Arctic peat soil microbial communities from Barrow, Alaska - NGEE Surface sample 415-1 deep-092012 (SPAdes) | ecosystem: Environmental > Terrestrial > Soil > Wetlands > Peat ...
CCGCTACGCCGGCGGCCTGTACGACACCACCACCGGCGCCACCAAATTCGGCGCCCGCTACTACTACCCCAACACCGGCCGCTTCACCCAACCCGACCCCAGCGGGCAGGAGCAAAACCCCTATTCATACGCAGGTAACAACCCCATCAATTACCGGGATCCAAACGGGCTTAGTTTCGGCGACTTCTTAGCAGGAGCAGGATTAGTTCTTGGAGTTGCTGCGTTGTTCACTCTGCCTGAGGCCAGTTTAGCCGCGTCTTTGATCATCGTTGGAGGTTTTGAAGTGGGCGTGATAGGTGCCGCTTACCAGTATGGATGCGACGCAGTAGGAGGATGTTGATGCCACTTCCAACCCTAATTCTTTCTGGGCTCGCTATCATTGCGGCACTCATCTCGTTTTACGCCTACAGTCGCCGTCGGAAATCGAAGTGAACTTGACGCTGCTGGGACCCGTGCACGTTCACCACCACGATCCGCAACACCATGCCTTTGCCTGCCGGATCCGGTCCCCCACCGTGCTGGCGGTGCCGCAGGTCCAATCCGGCCAACTGGCCGGGGGTCGGAGATATCTCCCACACGCCGACCGTATCGTCACGGTGCGGACAGTGCTCGTCCAGGCTCACCCATTAGTAGTTGTTTGCGCGCCCTGGCGCACCGAGCGAAAACCCACGCCGGGCACCAGACCGAACGCACCGGACCACACGCCAAGACATGGACAACCCCGACCGGCCACTCGGACGCCAGACACGACGACCGACTACCCGTCGAAGAATTGACCCCCCAAGAATTGCCCGCCGGCCCATTGCGCAAGGGCGAAGTTCAAGCCGCCGAATCGTCCCAAGAATAGATCGCTGATCATCTGGACCAGCCGCGAAGGTCCTCGGGCGCCGAGAGTTCCCGACATGCCCTCGCGGCACCACGGCATCAGGGGCGATCGGCAGCGCCAGCCAGTCGCCGACGCCCACACTACCAAGTGCCGACCCCCGAGCAGCCGTATCCCGCGTCGGCGACCGCGCCGCGGTGTCCCGCGCGCCGGCTACCGCGTCCCGCGTCCCGTGCGCCGGCGCCGCAAGCGGACTCCCCCTCCGCCGTGTCCCCTCCGCCCGGCGTCGCTCGTGCGAGGGTCGGTTCGCGGTTACCCGATCCCAGCCATCGCCGGCGCACTCGGATGGTCGTACGAGACAACGACGTCGGCGCGGTCGTCCGGCCGATACTCCCTGCGGTACCGCTCAAAGCCCGGAATCCACCACTGCCGTTCCGCGGGCAGGCGGCGGGCCAACGCCGCGTTCGAAACCTTCAGGTGAACCAACGCATCCACGGTGAACTCCAGAGCTGCCAGGAAGGGGCCGTCCAGCAGAACCAGGGCGTTCGCCGGCACTGCCTCGGTTTGATCCCTGAGCGAGCGGTCCGTAGTGGGGTCTCGCAGTCGAGCAACGATGTGGCTCGCACCCGCGGCCAGCGGTGCGATGACTTCCCGCCCGAGCGCGGCGCTGTCGACCCACCCGCGCAGCAGGGTGTCAACCTCCTGACGACCGAACTCCAGCCGTAGTGACGCTGGCCGCCACCACCAGCGTGTCGACACCCGCACCGCTGGTCGACCGACGGCAATGAGCCGGGCAGCGACATTGTCGGCCAGCGCCGCTGTGCCGATTTCCTCGGGACCGTCGAAACCCACCACGCCGCGCTCCGATGAGCGATCGTCGATCCAACGAGCGATGCTGTCAACCAGACGTTCAGGAGTCGCAGGAGTGAAGCGCACCCGCTCACCCTGCCAGCTCTTGCCCGGCCCCCGGCGAACACTGCAACGACGCTGGCTCGCGCCCGGCCCCACAGCGTGGTCGGCCCACGGCGGACCGACTACCGCGCGCTCACACCTGCCTGACCGGCACAGCTCACGTCACCCCAGGGTAAGCCTGTACCTCTGACGCAAGGCACAGGCAGAAGGGATGCCCCGACGGATCCTTGTACACCCGGAATGAACTTTCGCCCTCCGGACTCCCGGTCGGCTCCGCTCCGATCCCGATGGCTCGAACCTCCGCAGCGTCGAGATCGGGGACGTCCAGGTCCAGATGGAACTGCTGCGGGATCGTGTTGTCCGGCCAGGTCGGCGGCACATGATCGGGCGCGAGCTGGAAAGCCAAGCCCGCACCGTCGCCGCCGCGAACCGTAATCCAATCGTCGTCCTCGCGAACGATCTTCCAACCGAGCAGTGCGCAGTAGAAGTCGGCGAGTTCGCGAGGCCGCGGGGTGTCCAGCACGACCAGATCGAAGGTTGCGATGGGTTTCTCCATGCACGAGATCTCAGCACATCACACCGACAGCGACGATTCGGCCATCCTCGCGCCGGCGGACGAGAGCAGGACCTTGTTCAGAGTCCCGAGTGCGGAGGCTGACGCCGGCGGGCCCCATCGACGACGAACGCCCCGCCGATCAGCACGAGATAGATCGCCAACGTCGCGGCGACTCCGAACAGCAGGAAACTGGCCGCGCCGTGCAGGAACAGCCCGAGGAGGATGCAGAAGACCATCACCGATGTCGCGCCGACGGCAAGTGCGCCCGGAGTCACCCGCGACGGCTGGATCCCCGAACTTCCGAAAGAACGTTCGCTGATATCCATAAGTAAATGGTTCCACCATTCTCATAGCGCGCGCAATCCCTTTCGCAGTGCAAATTGAGAAAGCGAAGGCATCGCACGCCGTGGTCATCTGACGCGCAAACTCGTGCCGCCAGCAATTCGTCATCACCCAGCGTAAAGGTGCTGCGATTACGAGAGGAACAGCTGTGCGAAGGTGTAGATCAGCAACCCGGCGAGCGCCCCGACCACCGTTCCGTTGATCCTGATGAACTGCAGATCGCGGCCCACCTGGAGCTCGATCTTCCGGCTGGTCGCCTCGCCGTCCCAGCGGGCGATGGTCTCGTCGATGATCCCGGTGATGCTGCGAGCGTGGTGCCGGGCGATATAGCCAGCGACGTCGGCGACCCAGCCGTCCACCTTCTTGGCCAGCGGGCCGTCCTCGGTGAGCTGCGTGCCGAAAGAGATCAGACCGTCGGTCACCGAGCGGCGCAGCGGCGACTGCGGATCCTCGGCCGCCTCCAGCAAGGAGTCCTTGACCGACGACCAGGCGCTGGCCGCCAGCGAGCGCACCTCTGCATTCGCGATGATCCGGTCCTTGACGGCGTCCGCGCGTTCCATCGTCGCCGGGTCGGTCTGCAGGTCCCTGGCGAACTCGGCGAGGAAGGTGTCCAGCGCGTGCCGCAGCTGATGGTCGGGATCGGTCTTCACGGCCAGGGCGAAGGCCTCGACCTCGTGGTAGATCCGGTCGGCGACGATCCCGTCAAGGAACTTCGGCGACCAGGACGGCGCGCGCTGGGAGACCACCCGGGAGACGGCGGTGTAGTTGTCGCGGATCCATTCGTAGCACCGGTCGATCACGAAATCGACCAGTCCGTGGTGGTCGCCCCGCTCGAAGACTTCCTCGGCGATCCGGCCAAGCGGCGGGCCGATCCTGGTCTCGGCGATCTTCCGTCGCGCCATGGATTCCAGGAGGTCGGCGACCTGATCGTCGCTGAGCACGTTACTGATGCCGCGGACTGCGGTCGCCAGCTCGGCCGTCACCTGCTGCGCCGCCTCGGGGCGCGCGAGGTACTCCCCCACCCTCTTGGCGACCGAGAACCCGGCGAGCTTCTCGCGCACCACGGTCTCGGACAGGAAGTTGGTCGCGACGAACTCGGACAGCGACGAGCCGATCGCGTCCTTGCGGTTCGGGATGATCGCGGTGTGCGGGATCGGCAAACCCATCGGCCGGCGGAACAGCGCGGTCACCGCGAACCAATCGGCCAGCGCGCCGACCATCCCTGCCTCGGCGGTGGCCCTGACGTAGCCGAGCCACGGATACCGGTCCTGCAGCGAGAACGCGATCACGAAGATGATGGCCATCAGCACCAGCGCACCGGTGGCGATCAGCTTCATCCGGTTCAACCGTCGTCGCCGCTCCTCGTCGGCCGGGCTCAGCGCCCCGGTGGCGAACGCCGGGATGAATGGCGCGGGTGCCCGCTTCGCCGGCACAGCTGCCGGGGGGGCGCCAGCCGGGCGGGCGCCAGCCGGGCGGGCTCCAGCCGGGGGGTCCGCTGCCGGGGGGGCTCCAGCCGGGGGGTCCGCTGCCGGGGGGGCTCCAGCCGGGGGGTCCACTGCCGGGAGGTCCACTGCCGGTAGGTCCACTGCCGGGAGGTCCACTGCCGGGAGGTCCACTGCCGGGAGGTCCACTGCCGGGAGGTCCACTGCCGGGAGGTCCGCTGCCGGGGAGTCCGCTGCCGGGGGTGGGTTGCTCACAGAGTCGTTGACGGCCCCGGCCAGATCGGGCACGGGATCGGCCACGCCCGTTGGACCGGCCGATTCGGTCGGCTGGGATTCGGTGGTGCTCATGACGCCATTGTCACGTGTTGGGCGGAGCGGGTGGGGTCGTTCTCCTTCGGGCGCACATCGGGACAGTTCCCGCCCGCGTGCGCGCTCACCCGGCACGGTAGGAATGACCCATGACATCGGCCGATTCTCTGACGCCGCGGCTGGCCAACCCGCTGGTGCAGCGCCTGCGGCCGTACACCACGACGATCTTCGCCGAGATGTCCGCGCTCGCGGTCGCCACCGGCTCGATCAACCTGGGTCAGGGTTTCCCGGACACCGACGGCCCGCCATCCCTGCTGGCAGCCGCGCAGCGGGCCATTGCGCAGGGCGTGAACCAGTACCCGCCGGGTCCCGGAATCCCCGAATTGCGTCAGGCCGTGGCCGACGCCCGCCTGCGGGACCACGGCCAGCGGTTCGATCCCGACGCCGAGGTGCTCATCACCGTCGGGGCCACCGAGGCTCTCGCGGCCGCCGTCATCGGGCTGTGCGAGCCGGGCGATGAGGTGCTGATGCTGGAACCGCACTATGACTCCTACCCGCCGATCGTCGCGATGGCCGGCGGTAGCCATCGCTCGGTGCCACTCCGCCCGGACAGCACGGGTCGATTCGCGCTGGATGTCGACGAACTGGCGGCCGCGGTCGGACCGCGCACCCGGATGCTCATCCTGAATTCGCCGCACAACCCGACCGGGACGGTGCTGACCCGCGAGGAGCTCGCCGGGATTGCCCGGGTCGCGGTGGACCGCGACCTGATCGTGCTCACCGACGAGGTCTACGAGCACTTGGTCTACGACGATGCGCGGCACCTGCCGCTCGCGACCTTCGACGGGATGGCCGAGCGCACGGTCACCATCTCCAGCGCCGGGAAGACGTTCAACGTCACCGGGTGGAAGATCGGCTGGGCCTGCGGTCCCGCGCCGCTGGTGGCGGCCGTCCGGGCGGCGAAACAGTTCCTCACCTACGTCGGCGGCGCTCCGTTCCAGCCGGCGGTGGCCGGGGCCTTGCGCACCGAGATGACGTGGGTGCGAGGGCTGCGGGACGGCCTGCAGGCCAAGCGCGACCGGCTCTGCGCCGGCCTTCAGGCGGCCGGGTTCGACGTGCTCCGGCCGCAGGGAACCTACTTCGTGATGACCGACATCCGGCCGCTGGGATCGGACGACGGCATGCAGTTCTGCCTCGACCTGCCGCACCGCGCCGGCGTCGTTGCGGTGCCGGACGAGGTGTTCCACGACGATCCCCGCGATGGAAAGCCGTTCGTGCGCTTCGCGTTCTGCAAACGTGACGGGGTCATCGACGAGGCCGTGCAGCGTCTGGCGGCCATGCGATGAGCAGCGAACGCATCTCCGAACTGCTCGGGCGCGCACCGGTGTTCGACGGTCACAACGACCTGGCCTGGGCGCTGCGCAAGCAGGTCGACTACGACCTGACCGCCAGGGACATTGCCGTTCACCAACCCACCCTGCACACCGACATCCCGCGCCTGCGCACCGGCGGCGTCGGGGCGCAGTTCTTTTCGGTGTACGTGCCGGGCACACTGACCGGCGGTGCCGCCGTCACCGCCACCCTCGAGCAGATCGACTGTGTGTCAAGGATTGTCGCGGCATACCCGGAAACGTTCGCGGCAGCCATGACGGCGACCGACGTCCGGCGGGTCATGGCCGGTGGAAGGATCGCCGCGCTGTTGGGCGCCGAGGGCGGGCACAGTATCGACAATTCATTGGGTGTGCTGCGCATGTTGCGAATGCTCGGTGTCGCGTACATGACGTTGACGCACAATCAGAACGTGCCATGGGCAGATGCGGCGACCGACGTCCCCGCGGCGGGCGGGCTGACCGAGTTCGGACGCCAGGTGGTCCGGGAGATGAACCGGATCGGGATGCTGGTGGACATCTCGCATGTCGCGCCGCCGACCATGCATGCCGCCCTGGACGAAAGCGTTGCTCCGGTGATCTTCTCGCATTCCTCCTGCCGGGCATTGACCGATCATGTGCGCGACGTGCCGGACTCGGCGTTGCAGCGACTGGCGGAGAACGGCGGCGTCGTCATGATCACCTTCGTGCCGGATTTCGTCTCGCAGGAGTGCGCCGACCACGCGACGGCCGAGGACGCCGAGCGGCACGCCCTCGGGCTGGACAAGGTCACCGTCTACACCGAGCACGCGGGCGAGCACCTGGATCCGGTCGTGGTCGCGAAGCTGACCGCATGGCAGGTCGAGAACCCAGCACCACGAGCAACTCTCCAGCAGGTCGCCGACCACATCGAGCACGCCAGGGAGGTCGCCGGGGTGCGGCACATCGGCCTCGGCGGTGACTTCGACGGGGTCAGCGACCTGCCGATCGGGCTCCAGGACGTCTCCACCTACCCGGCGCTGCTCAGCGAGCTCGCCGATCGGGGCTGGTCAGACGCAGAGCTGGAGGCGCTGACCAGCGGCAACATCCTGCGGGTCCTGCAGGACGCGGAAGGCGTCGCCGATCCCGGGTTCGGCGCCTGAGAGTCGTTACGGCAGAGCCTTCAGAGTCGCTCGGCCGGCGTGGCCTCAGTTGTCATCACCAATTCGCCCGCAGCTGCGTCGAAGGTCAGCGCCACCCTGATCGCGCTCAGTTCATGCAGGGAGCCCAGATGCGTTCCGCCGCAGGGAATACGCTGGATACCCTCGGGCAATCGGCAGATCCAGGTGCGCAGGTCGGTCAGCCGCGGCCCTGACACCTCCAGCTCGATCGGCGCACCGGCCGCCACCCAGCCGGCCAGCAGGTCATTGGCCCGGTCGGCAACTGTGGGCAGGGCGCAGTCCAGGTCCGTCGGATCGAAGCCCTTCTTGCGCAGGGATTTTCCCACCCGATAGGTGTCGGCGGCGCCGAACGGTTGGATCACCGATGAGGTGATCGCCAGCTGATCGAAGTCGGGATTGCCGAGTCCGTCGGTGCGTCCACCAGCGCCGAGAGGTTGTCGCCAGCGGTCGGCGAGCGCGCCGTTGAGCGCGAGAGCGGCGACGTGGCAGGCGGTGTGGCCGGCGGACAATGCGACCCGGTGCTGGCCGTCGACGGTCAGCGTGACGATCTCGCCCTCCGCCGGCAACGGCGCGTCCACAGCAAGCAGGTGCGCGACCACGAAGGCCCATCCGGGTGTGCCGCGGCGGACCGTCACCTCGCTGCCGACCAACAGCTGGGTGCCGTCGGTGGCGCCGATCGTCGCCTCGACCACCTGCCCTGAACCGCTGGCCCAGGTCAGCGTCCCGAGATCGGTTCCCTGGTCGGGCCAGCGCGGATCAACCGGGTGGAACGGCGTCCTGTCGGTGAGCACAACGCCATGGGCGTGACGGACGACAATCGACAGCACGGTGGCCCGATCGAGCACCGATCCCGCGGGGTAGGAGACGAGGGTGTCGGTCAGCGGCAGCGGCATCATGCCATTGTCACGTGCTGGAGGGGCTGGTCACGCCTTGAGATTGTGGCGGGCCGCCGCCGCCCGGCACCGATGACTCACCGGGTCATCGGCGGTCGACAGGATCAGGATTCCCCGGAAGGCAACACCGGAGACGACAGGAGAAGGACATGCTGCTGGAGAACAGGAACGCGGTCGTCTACGGCGGAGCCGGCGCCGTCGGGAGCGTGGTGGCCAGAGCCTTCGCCCGCGCGGGTGCCAGGGTGTTCCTGGCCGGGCGGACCTCGGCGGCGTTGCAGGCAGTGGCCGAATCGATCCGCTCGGCCGGCGGAGCGGCCGAAACTGCCGTCGTGGATGCCCTGGACGAGGCTGCCGTGGATACCCTCGCCGACCGGGTCGTCGCCGAGGCGGGCAGTCTGGACATCTCGTTCAATCTCATCGACGTCCAGGACGTGCAGGGCACGCCGCTCGCCGAGATGAGCTGGGAGGATTTCGACAAGCCGGTGGCGACGGCGGTGCGGTCGACCTTTCTCACCGCCCGCGCCGCCGCCCGGCAGATGATCCGGCAGCGTTCCGGCGTGATCCTCACCTTCGGCGGCGGCGGCGCCCGCAACCCCATCCGGCACTACTCGATCGGCGGCTTCATCGTCGCGCTGGCCGCCGTCGACACGCTTCGCCGACAACTGGCGGCCGAGTTGGGCGAGTACGGCATCCGGGTCCTCACCATCGAGACCGGTGGGCTGATGGAAACCCTTCCCAAGGACTTCCCGGGCCGGGACGACATCGCCGACATGCTGGTCGAGCCGACCATGCTGGGCCACACGGCGACGCTCGAGGACATCGGCAACATGGCCGTCTTCGCGGCGTCCGACCTGGCGAGGTCGATGACCGGGACCATCCTGAACACCACCTGCGGAGCGTCCGTCGACTGAGAGCTCGATGGCGCCTGGCGACTTCGTCGCACTCGACTAAAAGCACGATGGCGCCTGGCGACTTCGTCGCAGGCGACTACGGCGTGTCCTGCTCTTCCCCGAAGCGGCCACGTGCCTCGACCGGGATCAGCGGCTTCGCCGCGCGGGCCTTGATCTGTTGCACCGCCCAGGAGTTGCCGTCCGGATCGCTGAAACCGAAGAAGGTCCCACCGTCCCGCTCGTCGAAAACCGTGACCTCACTGGCCTCGACCCCGCGGTCGATCAGCTGCTGGCGCGCGGCCGCCGCGTCGGAGACGACGAGCTGGAGGCCGTGCAGGGAGCCGGGAGTCATCTGTTTCTGGGACGGCAGGTCACCGACGACGATGGAGCAACCCGATCCCGGCGGGGTCAGCTGCGCGACATGCATGTGCTCGTTGCGGGTGTCGTGGTCGAGTGCGAAGCCGAGTTTGTCGCGATAGAAGGCGATCGCCTGGTCGAGATCACTGACCGGGACGATCACGACTTCCAGGGTCCAGTCCATGTAGTGCTCCAATTCGGGAAGAAGTGCTGCAGCGGAAGGGAAAGTCGGAAGGGAAAGTCGGAAGGGAAAGTCGATGACGTGGAGCCGCCCGGACCGTCGTTGAGGACGGCCCGGGCGTGGCCGCGTTACAGGGATGCGGCGACCTTGTCGAGGCGCTCGTAGCCCTCGACGACGCCGACCTCCATGTTGCTGGCGATCATTCCGTCCCTGGCTTCCAAGGTCGGGTAGACGGCGTGCGCCCGCAGCCGGGTGCGGCCGTTACCCAGGTCCTCGAAGGTCAGTGACTCGATGCTCACCACATCCGGGAATCCCTCGAATTCGAAGGTCTGGATCGCGAAGTCGTTCTCGCGCACCACATGGAAGACGCCGTTGAACGCGAACTCCTGTCCTTCAGCATTGCGTTGGACGTAGCGATACCCGCCGCCGGAGGTGAAGTCGAAGTGCTCGATGTCCATCTCATACCCGTTGAGCCCCAGCCATTGCTTGATCAGGTCGGGCTCGGCGTGGGCGCGGAAGACCGCGGCGACGGGCGCATCGAACTCGCGCTCGATGTCGATGAACGGGACACCTTCGGGCGCAGTGATGGTGACGGGGTTCGTCATGTCTGTTCCTCCTTGTGCTGGGCGGCCTGGTCGGTGAGGCCGGTGATGCGGGCGGGTGGGGTGATGGGCGCGTCGCCGGGCAGGACGATGCTCTCGAGCAGGGTGTCGAGGCGCCGGAACTGCTGTTCGTGGATCAGCCGGTACTTGTCGATCCACGCGGTGAGCGCTTCGAGCTGGGCCGCATTCAGGTGCACGGGTCGGCGTTGGGCGTCCCGCGTCCGGGTAACCAGCCCGGCCTGCTCGAGCACCTGAATGTGCTTCGAGACCGCCTGCTTGGAGATCTCGAAGGGATCGGCCAGTTCGTTGACCGTCGCTGGGCCGCGGCTCAGGCGGGCGATCATCCGGCGCCGTACCGGATCGGCCAGTGCCATGAAGGCCCGGTCGAGCCGGTCATCGGCGGACGGATCGACAATCACTTGCTCAACCATTTCTTTGATCAATGACTTGGTTGACTACGACTCTAGAACCGTCTGGAGAGGCTGTCAAGGGTGCTTTGTGCTGAAAGTCGACGGGCTGGATCGCGCCGTGCCACGTCGGCCAGGTCAGCCCAGATCTCGAGCCGCGGTGCTCCGAGCGATCGTGTGCGAATCGCCCGGATCCGCTGTGCCGGAACGGAACTCGTCAATCCGAACCAGCGCGACGCCGGCCAGGATCAGCACTCCGCCGAGCAGCTGCATTGCGGTCGGGACCTCACCCAGCAGCAGCCAGGCGAACAGCACGGCGAACAGCACCTCGGTGAGCCCGACGAAGGACGCGAGCTTCGACCCCAGGATGCGGGTGGCGGCGATCCCGGCCACGTAGGCGATCGCGGCGGCCACCAGCGACAGCCCGATGACGGGCACCAACCAACTCACCTGATGGCCGGCGAAGTCGACGTCGTCGACGTTCGCGTGCATGGGCAGGGCGCCGAGCACGCCGAGGATGAGCAGGGTGACGGCACCGATCGTCATTCCTCCGCTGGCCATGGCCAGCGGAGGCAGGTCGGGATCGCTCTTGGCCGACAGCACGAAGAACACGGCGAGTCCCACTGCCGCAGCCAGGCCCCAGAGCACCCCCACCAGGTCGATATGCGTATCGCCGACCAGGTTGAGCACCAGAATCAGGCCGAGCACGGCCGCCACCGACCCGGCTATGGTCAGCCTCCGGGGCCGCTGCCCGTTGCGGATCCACAGCCAGCCGACGATCAGGATGATGCCCATGTACTCCAGCAGCAGGGCGACCCCCACCGACAGGTGCTGTACCGCATTGAAGAAGAACACCTGGCAGCCGGCGATTGCCACGAGTCCGTAGATCGTCACCATCCGGATGTTGTGCCACAACACGTTCCACCTGCCCCGCAGCGTCACCACCGCGGGAACCGCCAGCAGCACAGCGGCAATGCTGATCCGGATCGCGACCGCCGCGGCCGGTGACCATCCGGTGTCGATGAGCGATGTGGCGAACGTGCCCGACGTGCCGAAGGTCGCGGCCGAGAACAGGGCCAGCACGAATCCGGCTCGGGTTGCTCGCGGCTCCATCACGTGCCCTCCTCTGGTTCCGCGGCCGTGCACCGCGCGTCCGCCTACGCTGTCATCAGCTAATCCGGCCTACGATGATGACACTACGGCCGGCCTCCGACAGGAGTCAACGTGCTTTTTGCTCATGACACCGAGGTGGCGCTTGCCGCCGCCGCGGCGTTGGTCAACACGGCGCCGTTGGTGACGGCGGACGGGGATACCGGCGAAGAGGAACTTCCCGACATCGCGGCCCTCGACACGTTCGTCAGCAACTGGGGGTGGACCGGCGAGCTTCGCCACGACAAGGCGGAGCTGCGAGCCGTTCGCGCGCTTCGGCCGCGGCTGCGCCGGATCTGGGAGGTGGACCAGGACGAGGTGGTTCAGATCGTGAACAAGCTGCTGCGCGAGGCAAAGGCGCTCCCGCAGCTGGTCAGGCACGACGAATGGAGCTACCACCTGCACGCCACCCCACCGGCCGCCCCGCTGGCCACCAGGATGGCCGTGGAGGCCGCGATGGCCATCGTGGACGTGGTCCGCAGCGACGAACTGAGCCGGCTACGGATCTGCGAGTACCCCAGGTGCATGAATGTCGTGGTCGACCTGTCCAAGAACCGGTCGAAGAGATTCTGCGACGACGGCTGCGGCAATCGCGCCGCGGTCGCCGCCTACCGGGCGCGCAAGAACGCGGCGACACGGCAGTCCTGATCACGGCTGAGTCGACTTGGCTGACTTGGCTGGGTCGACTCAGCCCACGCCGGTGACCGGTGGTCGCCGGAATCCGGGCGTGAGACCGGCGTTCTCCAGTGCGCGCCCCGTCGCCAGCAGTTGCGGTTCGTGCCAGCGGGCACCGACCAACTGGATCCCGGTCGGCAGTCCCCCGTCGTCGAGCCCGGCGGGCATCACCAACGAAGGCAACCCGTTGAGGCTCGCCGAGGCGAAGACCAAACCCTGCTCGTAGTAAGCGATCTGGCCGCCGTCCAGGGAGAGCGGCTCGCCGGGCGGGCAATGCGGGTACGCCACCGTGGCCGCCGGTGGCATCAGCAGCGCGTCGCAGTGGTCGAAAAACCTCTCCCAGCGGCCGATCAGCTCGTCCCGGCGAGACAGCAGCTCGAGGTAACGGGCCAGCCGGAAGTCCGTACCGTCCGGCGTGAAGACCGAGGTGACCAGCTGGATGAGCTCGCCGAAGAGCTCACCCTGCTCCTGCCAGGAGATCTCCGGGAGTGCTTGCCGCACCTGCCCACCGGCATCGGAGATGGCGCCGGCCACCTGGTCCACCTTGTCCCGCAACACCTTCGCCACGGGTGCTCCCGGGATTTCGGGTGCGACGGCAACACGCAGGTCTCCCGGTGCTCGGGGATCGCAGCGGGTCAGCGGCACCGGCGGGACGTCGCCGTCGAAACCGTCAGGACCGGAGATCACCGACAGCGCGAGCTCGAGATCGTCGAGATCACGGGCCAGCGGGCCGAGGCCGAGCATGATCCGCACCGGTCGCGGCGCGCCGTCGGGGGTGCGGAAGAACCCGGTCAACGGCACCCGGTGTTCGGTTGTCTTCAACGCATACACGCCGCAGAAACTGGCCGGCTGGCGCAGCGAACCGACCAGGTCGGAGCCCACATCGAGCGGCGTCATGCCGCTGGCCACCGCCGCGGCGGCACCGCCGCTGGAGCCACCTGACGTCCGGCTCAGATCCCACGGGTTGCTGGTCCGGCCGAATACCGGGTTGGCACTCTGGTGATCGGCCAGCCAGGCGGCCACGTTGGTGTGCCCGATGATGTTGGCGCCGGCCGCCCTCAGCCGCGCGGCCACCGCCCCGTCAATCGCCGGCACATTGTCCAACTCGTAGGTGCCGATCGTGGTGCGCAGGCCCGCGACGTCGTTGCCGTCCTTGAGCGTGATCGGTACACCGTGCAGCGGACCGATCGGGCGGCCGGCGGCCAACGCGTCGTCGGCCGCCTGCGCGCGCCGCCTGGCGCCGTCCGCGTCGGGCGACACGACCGCGCCCAGCGCGGCGTTGCGTTCCTCGATCCGGGCCAATTGGGCGTCCAGCACGTCGATCGCGCGCAGCCCGCCCGCGGACAGTCTGCGGCCGACTTCAGCGGCGCCGAGGTCGCACAGGTCGCTGTCCTCCACGAGCTGCACCATATGCACTTCGCTCCTTCTTCCCGGTCGTTGCCCGTTCCGGCCCGGTGATCTGGGGTGTTACCTGGGTGATGACAGCCGGCGTCGTCCGGACTCATCGGTCCTCTCGCCGCGGTCGGCGGCCAGCACCGGGCTGGGGCCGCGACAATGAACCATGCGCAGCCTGCCCCTGCTCCGCGCCGACTGCGGCAACTGTTTCGGCTTGTGCTGCGTGGCGCTGTCGTTCCAGGCCTCGGCCGACTTCGCCATCGGCAAGGACGCCGGCGAGCCCTGCCCGAACCTCCGGCGGGACTTCCGGTGCGCCATCCACACCCGGCTGCGCGGGGACGGTTTCAAGGGCTGCACGGTGTACGACTGCTTCGGCGCAGGTCAACGCGTCGCGCAGGACACCTATGGCGGGCGGAGCTGGCAGGAAGCGCCGGAGACCGCCGGGCAGATGTACGCGGTGTTCGGCGTCATGCGTCAATTGCACGAACTGCTCTGGTACCTCACGCTCGCGCTGCCGATGGCGCCAGCAGGGCCGCTGCAGGACGAACTCCGTCAGGCCGTCGACGAAACGGAGGACCTCGCTCGGCACGACGCCGTCGGGCTGGCAGCACTGCTCGAAGGGACGGGCGTCGCGGCCCACCGGGACCGGGTCAATTCCTTGCTGTCCCGGGTCAGCGACCTGGTGCGCACCGGAGCGCGGCGCGGCCGGTCGAAGCCGATCGGGCCCGCGATGAACGCCCGCCCGGGGGCGGATCTCGTCGGGGCCGCGCTGCGGAACGCGGATCTGACCGGTGCCGACCTGCGGGGTGCCTGCCTGATCGCCGCCGATCTCACCGGAGCCGACCTACGCAGCGCCGACCTCATCGGTGCGGACCTGCGCGATGCGGATCTGTCCGCCGCCGACCTTTCGTCGACGCTGTTCCTCACCCAACCGCAGGTGAGCGCGGCGCGGGGAGACGCCGCGACGAAACTCCCGCCCTCGCTGACCCGCCCCGGGCACTGGGCCGGCTGAGTCGCACCAGAAAACCAGTCGCGTCCGAGCACTGGATCGCCGCGGCCCGAAGGTGTAGCGGGAGCAGGGTCCCGGCATTGTCGGTTTGTAGGGTCTTGACCTGGGGCGATGTGAGCGCGACACGCCGTTGGT
>Ga0207931_1000494_pt1 | contig 14603 bp, 10 predicted proteins | sample NGESurdeep092012_2_FD_184478 | JGI IMG/M metagenome (GOLD analysis project Ga0207931, IMG submission 184478) | Arctic peat soil microbial communities from Barrow, Alaska - NGEE Surface sample 415-1 deep-092012 (SPAdes) | ecosystem: Environmental > Terrestrial > Soil > Wetlands > Peat ...
GGCGGCAACCCCGTCGCCACGGCCGCGGCGATCGCCGCCATGCACGTCACGATCGATGAGGACATCCCCGGCCAGGCGGCCGAGAAGGGGGCCTACCTCAAGGGCAAGGTGCACGACCTGGCCGCCAAGTATCCGAACCTGTACGACGACGTGCGCGGCCTCGGTCTGCTGATCGGCATGGAGTTCAAGAGCGCCGAAATCGGCTATGCGGTCACGACCGGCCTGTTCAAGGAGCGCGTGCTCGTCGGCGGCACGCTCAACAACGCGAAGGCGTTCCGCCTCGAGCCGCCGGCTGTGATCACGTACGACCAGCTCGACACGGTCGTCACGCGACTCGAGAAGGTGCTCGGCACCGTCCGCAAGCAGTTCGCCTAGACCCGCCGCGTACTTTGAGTCGTCGCGTGCGGGGCACCGCGCCAAAGAGGCCGCGGCGTCCCGCACGCTTGTACATCTCGTCCACTGGATTCGCTGCCACCCCTGCCGCTCCGCGCACGGACGCGTGTTGCCCCCCACGCTCGACACCCCTATAGTTCGGTGAGCGAGGCGGTCTTTGCCATCGAGTAGGAGAGGGAGTCCATGAACGAGAAGGTCCGAAAGCAGGCGCTCGCCAAGTCGCAGAAGGCGCTCGACCTCATTGCGCAGAGCAGCCTCTCCAAAGCTGAGCAGGACCAGGTCGTCAAGGAGACCGTCGCCAACTTCAATACCTACGTCAACCCGTCGATCCTCGAGATCCGTAAGTCCTGCGCCAACGAGAACTCGGACTACCAGTCGGTCGAGTGGGATGACTCCGACGACACGTTCAAGGACGTCCACGGGCGCGAGTTCATCGACTGCCTGGGCGGGTTCGGCATCTTCACCCTCGGTCACCGCAACCCGACCGTCATCAAGGCCGTCACCGACCAGCTCAAGCGCCAGGCGCTGCATTCGCAGGAGATCCTCGACCCGCTGCGTGGCTATCTCAGCGAGCTGCTGGCGATCCTCTCACCGGGTGACATGAAGTGGTCGTTCCTGGTCAACTCGGGTACCGAGGCGGTCGAAGGCTCCCTCAAGTTTGCCAAGCTCTACCAGTTCACCAAGAAGCCCAACCACAACAAGGGCGTCATCTCCACGCTGCGCGCCTTCCACGGCAAGTCGATGGGCAGCCTCAGCGTGAGCGGCAAGGACAACTTTCGCGAGGCGTTCTACCCGCACGTGCCGGGTGCCCGGTTCATCCCGTACGGCGATGCCGACGCGCTCGACAAGGAGCTCAAGATCTGCGACATGATCGGCTTCGACATCGCCGCCTTCATCGCCGAGCCCGTGCAGGGCGAGGCCGGCGTGATCGTCCCGCCGGACGACTACTTCCCCAAGGTGCGCGAGATCTGCGACAAGTGGGGCGTCGTCATGATCGTCGACGAAGTGCAGACCGGCATGGGCCGCACGGGCGAGCTGTGGGGCATCGACAACTGGGGCGTGGTGCCCGACATCATGGCGCTCGCCAAGTCGTTCGGCGGCGGCGTCATGCCGGCCGGCGCGATCATCCTCAGGCCCGAGCTCTACGAGCCGATGTTCGAAGACCCGTGGTTGCACACCTCGACCTTCGGCGGCAATCCGCTGGCCTGCGCCGCCGCGATCGCCGCTCTCCACGCGACGCTTGCCGAGGACATCCCCGGTCAGGCCAAGGAGAAGGGCAAGTACCTCAAAGCCAAGCTCGAGGCGTATGCCGCCGAGTATCCCGACCTCATCCACGAGGTGCGCGGCCTCGGTCTGCTGATCGGTCTGGAGTTCATCGGCAACGACATGGGCTTCGCCATCGGCATGGACCTCTTCGACCGCGGCGTGGTCGTCAGCGGTACGATGAACAACGCCAAGACGGTCCGCTTCGAGCCGCCGGCCAACATCACGTACGCGCATCTCGACTACGTCGTCGCTTCTCTTGGCGAAGCGCTCGCCGACGTGCGCGTCCGCGTGAAGAAGGGCGAGCTGCAGTAGCAGACGAGCCACGCGCACGCGGCGCGAGAACGAGAACGGGCGGGGCGCCGAGAGGCGCCCCGCCCGTTCTCGTTCTGCCGCCGGCCGACCGGCGCCGCTTCAGCGGCTCACCAGTCGGAGAAGCCGGTGTTGTACCAGATCTTGCTCGTGCCCTTCTTGGCGCGTTTGTTCCAGCCCTTGGTCTTCGGCTCGGCCTCGATCCGCGCCAGCATCTGATCGCAGCGCTGCTTGATGTGCGCCTTCTGGTCGGCGGTCAGCGCGTCGACCGTGTCGACGTGCTCCTTGACACGGCCGAGGTTGGTCGTCGCCGTGTACCAGAAGCCCCAGTCGTCGGCGAAGCGTTTGGCGATGTAACTCTGATTGATCTTGTGCCTGTCGTCGTCGCCGATCTCAGCCGTGGTCAACAGATACTCGATGTCTTTGAGATCCTTGTCGTTGATCTCCCAGATCTGTAGCTTCTGCAGCATGATGTCGGCCAGGGTGACGCAGTAGTCGTCGAGCTCGAGCCGGTCTTTGTAGCTGACCTCGTGGCAGTAGTCGAGCTTGTCGAAGAAGACGTCGATCATCGGCACGGGGCCACCGAAGTAGATGTGTCGGGTCTTGCCCGACGCCATCAGCGTGTGCAGGTCGCACTCGTAGCCGATGCTCTCCATGAAGCCCTTCATCTTGCCGCCGCTCTTGCCGTAGGCGGCACAATCGATGTCAGTGAAGTAGCGGTCGCCGAGGCGCTCGAGCCGCGCGTAGAGCTCGACCTGCTCCGGGAAATAGTAGTGCAGCGCCAGCGGGCCCATGACGCGCATGACGATGCCCTGCTTCTGCGCCGCTTCGACGATGCGCCGTCCCTCACTGAGGAACGCCTCCGGGCTTGGGTATCTGTCCAGCGGGATGTCCTTGGGCAGGATGAACTCAGCCATCGGCTCCCGTCACCTCCTTCCGAGATCGCGTCGACGGACCGTGCCGATCGCTGAGCACGGCATCATCCGGATGTGAAGACGTAGTCCTTGACCTTCTTCTTGTCGAGCATCACGATGACGCCCTTCAGGATGCCTTCAGAGTACTCACTGCCAGGGTTGATGATCAGCGTTCGACCGATCTTCTGAGCGCCGCGCGACTCGTGGATGTGGCCGTGCAAGCCGAGCAGCGGCTGGTACTTTTCGATCACGCGCTTGGCGCCGATGCTGCCGGCGTGGATCTTCTCCTCGGCCGCCATGACCAGGTTGTCGTCGAGCTTCGGGCAGAGGTCGAGGGCGTAGCCGTGCGGCGGCACGTGGAAGTTGAAGATCGCCTTCTCGTAGTCCGTGACCTGCGCGCAGAGCTCGTCGAGGTGCTTCTCGAGCGCTTCCTCCGACTCCTCCCGCGGCGTGTCCCATGGCGTCGGGTTCGAGCGCGAGCAGGAGACCATCTCGTGCCCGTCGATCTCGATCACGAGGTTGTCGCAGGGCCGCGCGAACTTCATGCAGGAGATCATCTCATCGATCTCCCAGTAATCGTCGTTACCCGGGCAGATATAGAGCTGGTGGTTCTTGCCCGTGAGGCGCTCGTCGGCGAGGTCGAGCCACTCCTGGATGCGCTGGAAGGCAAGGTGGTGGAAGAGCTTGTCGATCGACTTGGGGTCGGCCTTCATCGCCTCGTATTCGTCGCGAGTCTGGTGGATCCAGTAGTACCCGAGGTTCTCGACCGTCTTCTTGATCTCGGCGAGCTCCTCCTGGGTCCCGATCTCGACGTGGTTGCCCACCAGCGTCGACTCCCAGCCGCTGCCCTTCTCGACCAACGGCACGAGCACCTTGCCGAGCAGGTCGCCGTTGAGGATCGCCACGTCGATGCCGTAGATCGGCAACGCGTTGAGGAACTTGCGGTAGCAGACGTTGGACCCGTGGATGTCGGTCACGTAGAACAGCTTGATCATGCAATCACTCCAGATCGGGCGACGGGGCGGGGGCGCTTGCGCCCCCGCCCCGTCGCGTCATGCTCACTCAGGCGGTAGCTCGCCGTAGGTGATCGCGACGTCGACACCCACCGACTTGCTCCGCTGCTTCCAGAAGTAGTACCAGGCCACACCGACCACCCACACTCCGACGAAGAGAATGATCGACGAATTCGTGAAGGTCGCGGTGGCCGCGTTGTGGACGATGAAGTAGTAGAGCAGGATCCCGAGGTACACGAGATCGACGAGCGCGCCCCAGACCACCACGGGCAGACCGAGGAATCTCCAGCTCTTGTAGGGGGAAGAGTCCCACACGCCCTTGGCCCGTTTGGAGTAGGGGAACCACAGAGCAGCGATTGCCGTCGGGATGAACACCGAGGTCACCTGCATGCCCGTGACGACGATGTTCTGCATCTGGTTGGTCAACCAGCCGAAGTAGAGGACGAGCAGCAGCTCGCCGAGACCAAGGCAGAGGATGTGGTTCTTGACCGGCGAGGCGAACCGCGGGTTCACATCTGTGAACCACTTGGGGCCCATGCGGTCCATGCCCCACGCAAACAGGATGCGCGGGAAGGCCAGGTACGAGAGCGCCAGCCACCACAGGGTGAACGCGACGTACGAAAGGCCCATCAGCGCCGCCCCGAGTTTCGCCCAGAACCCGGAGGTGCCGATCGTATAGACCGCGAGGTCGACGAAGTTCGACCCGTGCGGCATGTTCGCTGCCGCGTCGATCGGCCCGTTGTTGTCGTTCCACGCGGCGGCGCTCAGGAACTGGTACCCCACCGTCTTGTAGAGGACGATGGCGATCCAGAGCATGAAGACGAACGGGACGAGGATCGAGAAGAGGTTGGCCCAGATGATCGTCTTGTCGGGCCGCTTCACCTCGCCGGCGATGAACGAGATCGAGTATGCATAGGCGAACAGCCACGACATCGCCACCATCACGCCCAGGGTGGGACCCCAGCTCCAGTGGGCCGGGATGCCTGCTCCACCGGCCGCCTCGCCGACCTTCTGGATGAATCCGTGATAGTCGGGCGAGCCGCTGGCGGCGGCGGCGGCGTTCCACTTGCTCTCGAACCCCGACCGCGAAGCGAACGTCAGCACGAAGCCGATGATCGCGCAGCCGCCGATGCCGAAGAACATGACGACCTTCTGGATGCGGGCGAAGAACTTGATGCCGAACACCACGAAGAGGAAGCCGAGGACGTTGAAGAGACTAGCGATGATGAACGCGTGGACAAGGGTGTCGCGTCCGCCGATGGAGGCCGACGCGGTCAGCCAGTTGGCCGCCCCGGTCCACCCGAGATAGTTGAACGTCATCGTCAGCCCGGGGTCGACGGCCAGCGGCGCCAGGACGTAGATCCACATGAGCCAGATAGCGGCGTCGCCGAAGCTCTGGGCGATGCCGAAGACCGGGTGGATGATGCGCGAGTTGTAGATGTACTCGCCGCCCGAGCGCGGCATGCTGCCGCCGAGGATACCCCACACCAGCGGGAAGCCGATACCGGTCAGGACGGCGGAGATGATGGTGGCGATGATCAGGTTGCCGCCCAGGAACACGCCAAGACCGAGGCTGATCGTCACCCAGATGCTCGGCGTGAGCCCTTGATTCATGAAACCGACCGCGAACGCGTCGAGCATCGAAAGACCGCGCACGAGGCCACTTGCTTTGCGGGCAAAGGCTAGTTCTTCAGCCACTACTCCCCCCTCTTTCTGTCGTCGCGACGGTCGCACCGCGCCACAGGCGGGTTGCCAAACGACCGTCGCCCAAAGTCAGTGGGCACGAAACCGGTGCTCTTGCAGCCTACACTCCCCCTCTCACCGCTTGCCGGGCTTCGGGAATACGCCACTCGTAGACGTCCTTGAGCTTCCAGGGGACCATGACCGTGCGCATGCGAGTGACCCCGGGCACCTTGCCGATCTCCTCATCGACGATCCGCATCAGCTCCTCGGTGTCGCGGGCGAAGACCTGGATGCTCAGGTCGCCGTTGCCGACCGAGCCGGCGACATAGCTGACGTTGGGCAGGTCGACGACGCGCTCGGCGACATTCTGCAGGCAACCCGGCGACACCTCGATGATGACATCGGCCATCACCTCGAAGCCGATCGACTGCGGATTGACGACCGCACGGACGCTGATGACGCCAAGTCGAAGCAGCCGCTCGATGCGATAGCGCACAGCCCGTTCGGAGACGTGGCCGATGCGGCGAGTGATCTCAGCCGATGAAGTACGTCCGTCCTCGAGCAGGAGAGAGACGATCTGACGGTCTATCGAGTCCAGACTGAATGGCACACAGCCCCCTCAGCGTCTGTCCATTCTGACACGCCATTCCATCGCGGCCGTCGCAAAATGTCAAGATGCCGCGGATTCTTGTTGGATTCGGAAAGACGATGCAGTCCGGCGGTTAGTGTTCGAGATCGCAGCGCAGGCAGCGACCTGCCTCACAGCAAGCCTCGTCGGCAGTGATCGTGTGGACCACCTCGACGAAGCTCATCACGCGTTCGTCAGCCGGTTCGTGCGCCGCTCGCACCCGCGGCGCGGCCACCTGGAGTTCCTCGACCGGAACAGCGCGCGGAACCTTGCGCAAGCGCTGGACATCGGAAAGATACTTCTCGCGCGTGCTGTCGCCGGTCAGGCGGCGCTCGATCGCGAACGCGGCCCGTTGACCGTCGCCGATCGCCTCGATCAGCGTCGACGGGCCGCGCACCGCGTCGCCACCGGCGAACACGTTGGGATGGGAGGTCGCAAAAGTGAACCGGTCGGCGACGATCGTGCCCGCGCGGCTCACCTCGACCTCACCGGAGAGCCATGAGAAATCGACCGAGAGGCCGATCGCCGGGATCACCATGTCGCACTCGATGATCGTCTCCGAGCCCGGCACCGGTTGCGGCCGGCGGCGGCCGCTCTCGTCCGGTTCAGCGAGGTCCATGTGCACGCACTCGAGCCCGGCGACGTAGCCATCATCGTCGACGACCACTCGCGTCGGCGCGGTCTGATAGAGGAACTTGAGCCCCTCCTCGTCGCCCGCGAGCACCTCCCATTCATAAGCCGGCATCTCCACGCGTGAGCGCCTGTACACGAGCGTCACATCGCGAGTCAGACCGCTCATCGCCTGCAGGCGCAGCATCGCACGCGCCGCGTCCATCGCCACCGAACCTCCGCCCACGACCGTGACCTTGGCGCCCACATGCGCGGAGTTGCCGAGGTTGACGTCTCGCAGGAAGTCCATGCCTGCGACCACACCTGCCGCGTCTTCATTCTCGACGCCGAGTGGATTGCTGACGTTCGTACCGATCGCGAGGTAGATCGCCTCGTAGCCATCTTGCAGCAGCGAGTCGATCGTAAAGTCGCGCCCGAGCCATTGGTTGGTGCGGATCTCGACGCCGAGGTCTGTGATCGCCTTGATCTCGCCGGCAACGACATCCTTGGGCAAGCGGAACGCCGGCAGGCCGACCTGCAGCATGCCGCCGGCGACCGGATGTCCTTCGAACACGGTCACCGGAAAGCCGGAGAGGACGAGCTGGTAGGCACACGACAGGCCGGTCGGTCCCGCACCGACGATGGCGACCTTCTTGGCTTGGCTCAACGGCATCGGATGGATGACCTCCGATGGCGCCACCGTGTCGCCGATGAATCGTTTGATCGCCGCGACGGAGACGCCGTCATCGAGCTCGGCGCGCTTGCACATCGCCTCGCAGGGGTGGTCGCACACGCGGCCGCAGATGCTCGGGAACGGGTTGCGCTCCATGTGCACCGCCATTGCATCCTTGAACTGGCCGGCGGCCACGAGCGCGACATACGAGGGCGTGTCGACCCCCGCAGGGCAGGTGTGGCTGCACGGTGCTTTGACGAGCGACTCGCACTGGCAGGCGACGCACTTCTTCTCGAGGATGTGCTCCTCATACTCGTGACGGAAGTACTTCAGCGTCGAGAGAACCGGGTTGGGGGCCGTCTGCCCGAGACCGCACAGACTCGTGCGCGCGACCGTGCGGGCGAGCTTCTCAAGGCGATCGAGATCTTCCATCTCACCGGCACCACAGGTGATCTTGGTGAGGATCTCGAGCATGCGCTTGGTGCCCAGCCGGCAGGGTATGCACTTGCCACACGACTCGGCCTGGGTGAAGTTGACGAAGAAACGCGCCAGGTCGACCATGCACGTCGTCTCGTCGAGCACGATGACGCCGCCCGAACCCATGATCGCGCCGGCTTCTTTGAGCGAGTCATAGTCGACTGGCAAGTCGAGATGCTGCTCGCCCAGGCAACCACCCGAGGGGCCACCCATCTGCACGGCCTTGAAATGGCGGTTGCGCGTGATGCCGCCGCCGATCCCGAAGATCAACTCGCGCAGAGTGATGCCCATTGGCACTTCGACCAGCCCCGTGTTCGCGACCTTGCCGGCGAGCGAGAAGACCTTCGTCCCCTTGCTGCCCGCCGTGCCGATGCCGGCAAACCACGCCGAACCGTTGAGGATGATCGGCGCCACATTGGCCCAGGTCTCGACGTTGTTGATGTTGGTCGGCTTGCCCCAGAGACCCGACGTAGCCGGGAACGGCGGCCGTGTGCGCGGCATGCCGCGGCGACCTTCGATGCTCGCCATGAGCGCCGTCTCTTCGCCGCAGACGAAGGCTCCGGCGCCCTCCTTGATCTCGAGGTGGAAGTCGAAGTCGCGACCGAGGATGTCGTCGCCGAGGAGGCCGAGCTCCTCGGCCGCGGCGATGGCGATGTGCAGGTGGTCGATGGCGACGGGGTACTCGGCGCGGCAGTAGACGTAGCCCTCACGGGCGCCCATGGCATAGGCGCCGATGATCATGCCCTCGATCACGGCGTGAGGGTCCCCCTCGAGGACGCCGCGATCCATGAACGCACCGGGATCACCTTCGTCGGCGTTGCAGATGATGTACTTCGTATCGGCGCCCTGCTCGGCAACCAGCTTCCACTTGATGCCCGTGGGGAATCCCCCGCCGCCGCGACCGCGAAGGCGGCTCTCGACGATCTCGTCGACCACCTCCTGGGGCGGCATCTCGCCGAGAACCTTGGCAAGCGCGGCGTAGCCGTCGCGGGCGATGAAAGCGTCGATGTCGGTGGGATCGATCTGGCCGCAGTTGCGCATCACGACGTGCGCCTGACCGGCGAAGAACGGGATATCGTCGAGTCGGGCGACCGGGCTGCCATCGTGGTCCGCATACGTGAGCCGCGCGACGACCTCACCGGCGATGATCGTGCGTTCCACGATCTCGGGCACGTCGCCGGGTTCAACCATCTGGTAGAAGATGGTCTGCGGACCGGAGCCATTCCCGACCGCCTCCACGGCCACGACCGGCCCGCGCGAGCAGAAGCCGCGACACCCCGTCTTGCGGACCTCGACGTCGGCAAGGCCGCGCTCACTCACCGCGTGCACGATCGCTTCGTGAACGGCAGCACCGCCGCCGGCGCGGCAGCCCGTGTCGCCACAGACGTGGATCACCTTGGCGGCATGCGGCCGGGCCAGAACCTGGTCGCGGTACGCCGCCAGGGCGGACACCGAAGTGAGGCGGGTGCGTGTGGAGACTGCCATGCTACGTCTCCCCGCCTTGGCGCCCGCCCTGTCCGAACTCACTCAGGATCGGCGCCACTCGCGAGCCTTTCATCTTGGCGTAGTACTGGCCGTCGACGGTCATCACCGGTGCGAACGAGCACGCTCCCAGGCAGGCCACCGTCGCGAAGCCGAAGTCGAGATCGGGCGTCGTGTCGCCGGGTCCAACACCGAGTGCTTTCTCGACGGCGCGCAGCACCTCGTGCGCGCCACGAACGTGGCAGGCGGTCCCTTGACAGACACAGACCTTGTGGCGTCCGCTGGGCACCGTCGTGAACTGGGCGTAGAAAGTGATCACACCGTAGATTCGCGACGCCGGCACTTCGCTCAGCCGGGCGATCTCCTGGACGACAGGTTCGGGCAGGTAGCCGAACACCTTCTGCACCCGCTGGAGGATGGAGATCAGACTGCCGGGCGGATCGGGCGTCGCCGCGACGATCTCGCGGATCGGATCGAAGTCGAACTCGCTCGCCTCCGGTGCTGACGCCCCCTCGGGCTCGCTCACCTTTATCGCTCGCCTGGGCATGGCCTCACTTCCCACTGTCGTCGCCGGGGAGAGCATCGTCGACTCCCCTGATTACAACGCTCCACTACCTGGCCTGCTCGCATTCGTGCCTTGCTGTCGGTCGGCGATCACGATCGCATCGCCAAACCGGAGTGATCCAGTTCGCTTTATTCTAGCGGCAACGGCGCGCTTTCGCACGGTCCCACGCCAGCGGTGCAGTCTTACGCCACCCCCGTCTGCGCCGTGCATGCGACGAGTGCGTTCTTGAGCAAGATGACGTTGGTCACCGGGCCGACGCCGCCGGGCACTGGAGTGGCCTGCGCGGCGACCTCGCAGACGGCATCCCAGTCGAGACTGCCGACCTGCTTGCCGTCGACACGGATCGTGGTCACGTCGATGACGATCGCGCCGGGCTTGACCATGTCTTTCTTGATCAGGTTCTGCACAGGCGCCGCGCAGATCAGCACGTCGGCCTCGCGGCACGCCGCGGGCACGTCCTTGCTGAAGATGTGCACGACGTGCACGGAGGCGTTGCGGTTGAGGCAGAGCAGCGCCGCGGGCTTGCCGACGATGTTCGAGTGATTGACGATCGTCACGTCCTTGCCCTGCAGCTCGACGCCGATGCGATCGAGGATCTCGATGCAGGCCGAGGGTGTTGCCGGCGCGAAGAGCTGGTCGCCGAGCAGCACATGACCGATGTTGACCGGATTGACGCAGTCCAGGTCCTTGATCGGCGCGATCGCGTTGAAGACTTTGTTCTGGTCGATGCCCTCCGACATCGGCATCAGCGCCAGGATGCCGTGCACGGCGGGGTCGTCGTTGAGCTTGTCGATGAGCGCCAGCACGGCGTCCTCCGGAGTGCCGGCGGGCAGCATGTTGTTGAAGTAGTTGAACCCCACCGTGCCCGTGTTCTTCTCGATCTGCCCGCGATAGAACTGGGCGCCACCGTCGTCGCCGACGAGGATCGTCGCCACGCCCGGCTTGACGCCGCAGGTGGCGAGCTTCTCGACTTCGGCGACGATCTCGCCGCGGATCTGCTCGGCGATCGCCTTGCCGTCGATGATCTGTGCTGCCATGACTGTCCTTCCGTCTACTTCCCGAACTGGTTTCAGATCTTGTCGAGCGTCGTCTGCAGGACCGCGGCGCGCAGCGCCGCGGTCTCGGCGAGGATCGTCTCGACTTCGGCCTGAGCTGCTTGCACGTACGCGCCGTCCCTGATCGAGCCGAGGTTGATCTTGACGTTGAGGGCGGCGCCCTGGGCGGCCGCCTCACCGAGGATCGCGCCGATGCCGGCGTCGGTGACGGCGGCCGGATTGCCGATGGCGGCCGCCGTTTGCGCCAGCCGGCAGACCTCGACCGCGACGCGGCAGATCTCCATCGGTACGTTGGCGGCGACGATGAGGCCGGCCTGGATGGCCGCCGTGCGCGCCGCCTGCTGCTCTTCGGTCTCCTTCGGCAGCTTGTACGCGTGGATAACGCCGTTGTAGGCGACGGTATCGTCCTGGAGCAGCCGCTCGAGCTGAGCGCGCGCGGCGTCAGCCTTGGCGACGAGCGCGCGCACGTCGGTTTCGACGCCGGCGAACTTCTCCTTGCCGAGCGTCAGGTTGCAGACCATCGCGACGAGCGCCGCGCCGAGCGCGCCGACGCACGCCGACACGCTGCCGCCGCCCGGCGCCGGCTTGCCGGAGCCCGTGTCGTCCAGATAGATCTGAAGTGGTTGCTTGCAGTAGCCCGTGGGTTGGTCGCTCACCGTGTACCTCCGCCGTCATGAGATGGACACGCCTTGGCGCCGCCGGCGGCCACCGGGGTGGCCGAAGCCAGCGGCGCCCCGGGGCGGGCGAGCGTGAGCAGCGCCCGCCCCGGGGCCGCCACCAGAACGCCTAGAACAGGCCGATGATGCGACCGGTCTCGACGTCGATGTCGACGTCGACCGCCGCTGGCCGCTTGGGCAACCCGGGCATCGTGCGCATCTCGCCGAGCAGCGGGTACAGGTACCCAGCGCCGGTCGCCGGCCGGATGTCGCGGATCGGCACGCGGAAGCCGCGCGGGCGACCCTTGAGCGCCGGGTCGTGCGAGAGCGAGAGATGGGTCTTGGCCATGCACAGCGGCAGCTTGTCGAGACCTTGCTCGGTGAAGAGCTTGATCTTGGCCTCGGCCTCGGGCAGGTAGTCGACACCGTCGGCGCCGTAGATCTTGGTGGCGATCGTCTCGATCTTCTCCTTGATCGAAGCGTCGAGCGGGTAAAGGAACTTGAAGTCGCCGCCCCGGTCGGCCGCCTTACAGATGACCTCGGCCGCCTCGCGCCCGCCGGCGCCGCCCTTGGCGTGCACTTCGATCGGGATGGCGTCCTCGGCGCCGGCCTCGATGGCTTTCTTGCGGACGATCTCGACCTCGCTGTCGCGATCGAAGGCGAAGCGGTTGATCGTGACCACGACGGGGATGCCGAAGAGCGTCATGTTCTCGATCTGTTTGGCGAGGTTCTCACAACCCTTGGCGAGGGCCTCGTTGTTCTCCTTCTTGAGCAGCTCGGAATCGACCGGCAGGCCGCCGTGCATCTTGAGGGCGCGCATGGTGCAGGTGATGACGACGCAGCTCGGCGCGAAACCGCCGTAGCGGCAGATGATGTCCATGAACTTCTCCGAGCCCAGGTCGGCGCCGAAGCCGCTCTCGGTTATCACGTAGTCGGCGAGCTTCATCGCGACCTTGTCGGCGATGATCGAGTTGTTGCCCTGGGCGATGTTTGCGAACGGACCGGCGTGCACGAGGCACGGATTGCCCTCGAGGGTCTGCATCAGGTTCGGCTTGATCGCGTCCTTGAGGAGTACGGCCATGCTGCCGGCGGCCTTGATGTCTTCGGCGGTGAGCGGCTTGCCCTCTGTGCTGTAGCCGAAAGTGATGCGGCCGAGCCGCTCGCGCAGGTCCTTGAGCGAAGTGGCGAGGCCGAGGATGGCCATCACTTCGCTGGCCACTGTGATGTCGTAGCCGGTCTCGCGCGGAATGCCGTTGAGCTTGCCGCCAAGGCCATTGACGATCTGCCGCATGGCACGGTCGTTGAGGTCGACGACGCGACGCCACGAGATCGTCAGCGGGTCGATCTTGAGTTCGTTGCCGTGCATCAGATGGGTGTCGATCATCGCCGCGAGCAGGTTGTTGGCGACACCGACGGCGTGGATGTCGCCGGTGAAGTGGAGGTTGAGATCTTCCATCGGGATGACCTGCGAGTACCCACCGCCGGCGGCGCCGCCCTTGATGCCGAAGACCGGGCCGAGCGAGGGCTCGCGGAGGGCGAGCATGACCTTCTTGCCGTTCTGCGCCATCGCCTCGGTGATGCCGATCGAGGTGACGGTCTTGCCCTCGCCCAGCGGCGTCGGTGTGATGGCGGTGACGTTGATGATCCTGGCGTCGGGCTTGTCGGCCAGACGCTTGAGGAGCGCCATGTAGTCGATCTTCGCCTTGTAGCGGCCGTACAGCTCGAGTTCGTCCTCGAGGATGCCGGCCTTGGCAGCGATCTCCTGGATGGGTTTGAGGGTTGCTGCTTGGGCAATCTCGATGTCTGACTTCAACGCGTCCTCCTAGTGGGCCACAATTCCGCGCGTTCAACTGAGAAACCGGAGGAGGGCGGCACGGTGTGCCGGGACCCTCCTTGTGACGGATTCTACAGACCGCGGGAGAATCGGGTCAATCTGGCGACGCCGGCGCATCGGCCGCGAAACGCGTCTGGGCGGCGGCTTGGGCGGCCGCGTACACATCCTTGAGCGGCCGCCCCAGGGCCGCCGCTGCGCGACGGCACTCCTCGAACTCCGGCGAGGCTGTGACGACGCGGCCGCCGACGATCGCGAGGCGTACGCCGATGGCTTGACCATCGACGTCGACGGCCTCGCGCCGATCGTCGACCACGATGCGCGCCACGGGCAGCACGCGCACGCCGAACGTGGTCGTCTCGATGAACAGGCGCTCGGCGAACGCCGCCAGCTGGTCGCTGCGCGCGAGCACGTGGACGACCGTGCCGGGCCGGCCCTTCTTCATCGTCGCCGGCGTGAGCCAGACGTCGAGCGCGCCGGCCGCACGCAGCTCGTCGGCGGCGTGCGCCAGCAGCTCTGCCGACATGTCGTCGATAGTGGTCTCGACCAGCGTCAGTTCTTCCGGCATTTGTCCGGGAGCGAGTACCCGCGGCGCGCCGTCGGCTTCTTCGAGGAGGACGGCGCGCAGCACGTTGGCCCGTCCGGGCAACTCGCGCGTGCCGGCGCCGCAGCCGGCGGCAAGGATGCGGCCGGCGGGTAGCGGTCCGAAGTCGGCGACAAAGTGGGCGAGCAGAGCCGCGCCTGTCGGCGTCGTCAGCTCGCCCAACGACTCGCCGCCTCCGGCGCCCGCGCCGCCGACGGAGCGGCCCGCGCCACCCGCTGCCCCGCCGCCGGCCGTCGGCAGCCCTCTGAGCAGGGCGAGCACGGCCGGCGGTGGCACCGGCATCAGACCGTGCTCGCTCGCCACCGTCCCGCTGCCGAGCAGCGGCGGCGAGGCGACGATGCGCTCGGGCGCCAGCGCCCGTACGAGCAGCGCGGTCGCGATCAGGTCGACGGCGGTGTCGACGCCCGCCAGCTCGTGCAGGTGTGGTTCGCCGCCGCCGTGCACT
>Ga0207931_1000496_pt1 | contig 14580 bp, 10 predicted proteins | sample NGESurdeep092012_2_FD_184478 | JGI IMG/M metagenome (GOLD analysis project Ga0207931, IMG submission 184478) | Arctic peat soil microbial communities from Barrow, Alaska - NGEE Surface sample 415-1 deep-092012 (SPAdes) | ecosystem: Environmental > Terrestrial > Soil > Wetlands > Peat ...
AGAATGAATTTATTTTAAGTTATGTACTTGGAATTCTTTTCCTGATTTCATCGGCAATATTTTTTTATAAACTTTCTTCTTTTGAATTCTCGAATGAGAATATTTATGCGTTTATGCTAACAGGGATTTTCGTCGCAGATAAATGGCTTAATTTTATTGCTGTCTCGGGAATGGAAACGACAATGTTCGTTTTCATACTGATAGGTTGTGTGTATTTTTATAAACAGCGGAAAGCCATACCGTTCGCGATTTTTCTTGGATTAATCCTGTGGGGGAGACCCGACGGACTTGTCTTTATAGCGGCTCTCGCCGTTGATTATATTTTCGCAAAGAGTTTCAGCATGCAAAATAAAAATTTAAAATTATTTTCAAAAAACGAATTTCTGAAAATCGGTATCATTGCTGGCGGTATCATTGCGGTTTATTTCGGACTGAATCTTTTCTTGTCCGGCTCATTGCTTCCGAATACCTTTAATGCAAAGCTCGCTTACTATGATCCCGAATTCAGAAGCAGAATCAGTTTTCTTCGTTATGAAGTCTGGGAATATTTTACAAACGGTGCGTATGGGATTATGGCAGTTGGATTTTTCTTCTCTGTAATTAAAATGCTGTACGATATATTCAGAAAACAGTACAACAGGAATATAGTATATATAATTTTTATTTTTGCTTTAATATTTATTTACTGGTACAAACTGCCTTATGCTCACAGGTTCGGTCGTTATCTTATGCCGGCGATTCCTTTCATCATACTTGTTTCGGGTCTGGGATTCAGGGACGCAGCCAAGATGATTGGAGAATATTTCAAAAATAGAAAATTTGCAAACCTTGCTATGCTTGCAATTTCATCTGTCATACTGATTTTTTCCTTAAAAAATTATAACGAGAATAAAACAAATTATGCAGAGCAATGCGCCTACATTCACGACAGGCACATCGTAACGGCAAACTGGATAAAGGAAAACACGAATCCCGAAGATCTAATTGCGACTCACGACGTAGGGGCAATCGGATTTTACTGCGGAAGAAAAATTGTTGATGTAGCCGGATTGATAACCCCCGAACTGATAGGCAAGATCAACGATAAGGACTACGCAGCTTATATGACTGCCTTCCTGAAAAAAAGCGGTGCAAAATATCTCGCATTTCAAAGGGAGTGGTACAGAGTTGTGAATCAGAATCCGCTTTATACAAGTGTTAACAAAGAACCTATTGAAACAATAGATGTATTCAGATTTGAACCGGACAAAACACATATAATAAACCGCGAGGCAAACAGCCTGATTATGAATGCTATGAACCTGCTTGCACAGAGAACTCCCCGGCAGGCATTGCAGTATCTGACACAGGCACTAAAAGTTGATCCTCAATGTTCGTTCACTTATTTTTTGATTGCAAATGCTTATGTTTCGCTTAATGACAAGGTGAATTTCGAAAAGAATCTGATTAAAGCACTGGAAATATTTCCCGATTACAAAGATGCACTCCTGCTGCTTGGCAGTTATTATAAACAATCTGACCGCAACGGTGAAGCAAAAATTTATTTAGATAAATATCTTAAGATAAGTCCGGATGATAAAAAAGCACTGGAACTTTATAAATCATTACCCGATACTACAGGAAAAAAATAATATTATTGCAGTGAAATTTTAAAAATACAAATGCAGAATTTACTTTTAAAAAAGAGAGCTCCTGATGTTACGGCAATATTATTTATCGTTGCGGCTGTTTTTCTGATTTTTCAGAACCTGCTCAAAGGTCAGATAATAGCTACCAATGATATCGGAACGAACGATTTATTGTACTTTTCCTTTCCGATAAGATATCTGTACTCGGAAGCATTGAAAGCAGGTGAATTACTTCAATGGACACCTTTTATAACTTCAGGCTTTCCTGTTTTTGCCGAAGGTCAGAACGGTTTTACGTATCCCTTCAATTTAATTACCTGTTATCTTCTCGACCCTTTTCAGGCAATGAACTGGTTTTTGATTTTTCACGCTATTCTTGCTGGAACAGGTGTTTATTTTTTTGTAAAGAAAATATCGGGCTCGGGCTGGAATGCAATACCCATGGCAGTTGCAGCTTCAGTATGCGGCTCTTTTACGACGGGACATACCCGGCACTTAAATATTTTTGCAGTGATAGCCCTCACTCCCTGGCTTTTTCTCTTTGCAGAATCTTATGTAAGAAAACTTAAAACATCTTCTGCATTACTCTTCGGCTCGGTACTCGGGCTGATGCTTTTAACAAACCATCCGCAGTTTTCTTTCATATGCGGATTTATCTCAATACTGTATTTATTTCTGAGATTTTATTTCAGCGAAATTAAACTCCCTGTGTACTGGAAAAAAATTCTTTTGTTTCTATTGCTTGCTATGGTTGTCAGCATTGCGATGTCTTATTATCAGCTCAGGGAGACGCTTGAACTATCATCGTTTTCAAGAAGAAGCATGGATTTGAACACACCTGAATATACAGGCATAGGAAGCCTGCCATGGAACGGACTTCTGACTTTCATTTATCCTTATTATACGGGAAATGCCGGCAATGCAACATATAAGTCAGACACGGTTTATCTTTTCTGGGAATATTTCCATTATATCGGTCTTGTACTACTTGCTCTTGCATTCATCGGGTTAGTGCGAAAATTTAAATCAAACATTTATGCTAAAATATTCTTTATAATTGCAATAGTTTCTTTTCTTTTTGCCCTCGGAGAAAACCTCAAGCTGTACAGAATATTCTCAGTGTTTCCCGTAATAAGCGCATTCCGTTTTCCTTCGAGATGGCTTATAGGAACTGAACTCTCATTAATATTTATAAGCGTATTCGGATTACAATTTATTATTGATAAAATTCCCGGTGTAAAAAAATCTTTACAGAATAAAGGCAGTGCAAAAGGACGCAGTAAACCTCAGACGGCGAATAGTTCCGGTAAACTGAAAAAACTTATTTTAGATAAGCCATATCTTCCCGGAATAGTTCTTTCCGTGATTGTAATACTCGATATTTATATTATAACAGGGAAAGGTGTGGCAACATCCAGCCCTGAAGTTTTTTTTCCTAAAAATAATAACATAATAAGCAGTTTAAATACCGGAGAATACAGGCGGGAATTTACAGCAGGAGAGGTGGAACTATGCACAAAATTATATCAGAAGAACAAAGGATGGGAAGGCGATAAATCTGCTTACGGCATTGCCGCAAATATTCTGCCTCCGAATCTTGCAGCATATTATCATATCAAATCTGTCAGTGGATATATTAATTTAACTCCGCACTATTACTATGAAGTCTGGGGAGACCAGGATCACCCCGGAATTGTCAGGAAAACTGCTACGTCTCCCGATGGAAAATCGCTCAGGACAACGCCTCCTTTCATCAAACTATCCGGAATGTGGGGTGTAAAAGATTTCTTTACTTTTTATACGATGCCGGAACCTTTTATTGTCAAGTCCGATACACTTGGAATAAAACACTATGAGCTGCCGGAAATTTATCCGAGAGCATGGATAGTAAAAGATATTATAACTACTCCGGCGGATAATAAAAAAAGTGCCGAACTTCTGATTGATGAAAAATTCAATCCGCTTGAAAAAGCTATCGTGAATGGTGAGACTCCTCAGCTGCCTTCGGGCTCCGAAAATTCAAAAGCCGAAATACTTGAAGAAAAAAATCATTCTTTGAAGATAAAAGCATCGGCTCCGGGACTGGTTGTGATAAGCGATATGTGGTATCCTAGATGGAAAGCAAGAATAAATAATGAGGATACTAAAGTTTACCGCATAAATAATTCTATGAGGGGAGTTATCTCGCCTTTTGCAGGAGCGGAAATAGAAATGTACTATGACGAAGGGAACATAAAAGCATTTCTTCTTTTGAGTTTATTGACATTGGCAGGGGTCTTTGGTTTCGGAACGTTTGATTACTTCAGAAGCGGTAAGAACAAAAACGAAAACCGGTCTGAAAAGACTCAGCGGATAATATGAACCCGGGACTATTCATACGGACAACCCTGAAAATATTTAAAGACCTTTATCTTTTTGCGGTTTCTTTAATCCGGGGAATTACCGACTCCGGAACTTTCCGGAAATTAATTTTACCGCTAAAATCTTTTTTAGAAAAAGTAAAAACATTAGCTGCACCCGTACATAAAAAGATATCCGTTTCCATTTCCGGACTCTATAAAAAAATCGAACGAAGTAAAGTTTTATCGAAAGTAAAATCATATCTCCGAACTTCGTATAATTTTCTGAAAACAAAAACATTTCCCGTAATAACATCTTTTCTTAAAAAAGTTTATATTTTTCTTCATGCATTCTTTGAAAAGTTCGGAAAATTTGCTTTAAGGAAGCCGTATATTTTTGTTCCTGCACTTGCATTCGTTTATCTGATAATATTTTTGTCTTTGATTTATTATTCGTTGTTTTCTAAATATTACTGGGGAGGAGACTTAGAAAAGAAATACTCCCTCAAGCAGGGAAAAAATCTTACGGAAATAACTTTTGACCTTAAAGAACAGGATATAATAAGGAACGGATTTATCTTTAAGATGATTGTTAAAATTTCCGGCAACGAGGAAAATATTATTTCAAGAAACTACGTATTCAAAAACGGAATGAGTAATCTTGAACTCTTATCTGTACTTACGGATAAAACGGAAAGTGTGAAATTCAGAATACCCGAAGGACAGACAATAAAACAGATTGCAAAACTTGTCGAAAGTAAATTAATGCTTTCGTCTGAAAAATTTATTAAAGCGACACAAAACGATACCTTGATTGAAAGCCTCGGGTTAAAAGGGAAAGTGAAAAATCTTGAGGGATTTCTGTTCCCGGACACTTATCAGCTTCCTGCCGCAATCGATGAGGTGATGCTTGTGGAAACACTCGTAAAAGAATTTAAAAGAAAAATATCAGGCAGCTCCGAAATAATGAAAAAGATGAAAGAAAATAATATGGATTTGCTATCGGCGGTTACTCTCGGTTCAATAATCGAAGCTGAAACGGCTCTTAAGCCGGAGATGCTGATTATATCGGGAGTTTATCATAACCGTCTTCAAAAGAATATGAAACTTGAAGCAGACCCGACCGTGAACTATGCATTGCCGGATGGTCCTAAAGAAAGACTGCTTTTTAAAGATCTGAAAATTGATTCGCCTTATAACACCTATAAGTACACAGGTTTACCACCGGGACCGATAAATAACCCGGGCTATGCCGCGATTCTTGCCGCTGTAAATCCCGAAAAGAATAATTATCTTTACTTTGTGGCAACAGGTGAAGGCGGACATAAGTTTTCTGTTACATATGCAGAACATCAAAAAGCAATAATAGAGTACAGAAAAAAACAGAAATGAAAATTTAATATATACTTTGAATTCAAAACTAACACATTTATTCTTAAAACTCGATTATCGCGATAAGGATAAATCCTCAAAAAAGAAATTCATAGGAATTGCTGTAGGCTATCTGTTTACAAATCTGATGCTTTCCCTGAACTATTTTTTCTTTTTCGATTATTTCAGTTATGCAATTCTCTCATTTACAATAAATATTTTTCTTCTTTCTTTTATAGCACTGAATGATTTTCAAAGTTTGTTCTTTGCAAAAACTCATATTGAAGTTTTAAAATCACTACCTCTTAGCAGCGAAGACCTCTTTATTTCGAAATTTATCTCGGCATTCGTATATTTATTACTGATTATTTCAGCCCCCATAATTTCACAATCGATAGTCTTTTATTTTTTTGAGTACAACGTATACAAGAGTTTAGTATTTCTCGTAACTGATTATATGTTCTCTTTCTTTTCAATCGGTTTAATTCTTCTGCTGTTCATGGTAGTTCTTTTGAAATTTCCGCGAAAGTCGACTTCTGTTATGTATATATTGCAATTTATTTTTTTGATATTCGTTATGTACTCTTCAAGTCTTGCATCAAAGGCGAGACTGCATGAAAGACAGAGCGTTCTTGAATTTGATTTTGTGAAATATTCGCCGCAGAATTTATTTGCACTTTCCATTGATAATCCTTTTAACCTCCTGATCTCCCTTGGTATATTTACTGCAACATATTTAATTTTTTATTTCTACGTTAAGAGCCGCTATCTGGAGATAAGCGACATAGTATTTTCCCTTGATTTGAAAACCAAGAAAAGAAAACCTGTAAAAATGTTTTCCGGGTTCAACACTTTTATTCAAAAGACACATTTAAAGAATCACCTTGAAAGAGCATCATACAACCTAATAAAGAATCAGATGATAAATTCGAAGACGTTCAAGCTCAGATATGTTCCGCTAGTTTTTATTCCGCTTGTATTCTGTGTTATCGGAATATTGAGTGATACAAGAAGTTACCTTATCTTCACTGTGGATAAGGGCGTACCGCTTGAAGCCGGAGCAGTACTGATGCTTACCCCGTCAATAATTATGACCGTTATGATGATATCCCGTTTATTCGTATCCAACACAAAAATTGCAGATGAAAACAGCGAAGATGTTGAATGGATATATCAGAATTTACCGGTTGATAATAAAAAGCTTTTCATAAAAGGCATATTGAAATTTATCAACATTAATTTTATAATTCCCGTCCTGCTTGCCGCAACGGCAATACTTGCCGTAAAAATAGAAATGTTTCCGCTTATATTAAACATGCTGTTTATGGGTACAATGGTATTTTTTGTAAATTCGATTTACTTGCTTTTCGATAACAGATACCCGTTTGTATTACAAAGTACGAAATATAATTCAGTGACTAAAATTGCGGAAGTATTCCTGACTATGTTCATTGGTGTAGCAATATTTGTTGTTCAGATTTTTATTTTTAAAAATGTTATATTTGTCATAATTTCAATATTGTCAATTTCTTTATTGACGTATATATTTTCGAAAAAATAAAATAATTATTTATGAACGAGGATTACAACATTCAATATGGAGCTCCAAAGATCGAAGCAAAGCCCCTGATAAGCAAAATACGGGGTGAGGGAAAAAATATTGTACTTGGAATTACGGGAACAAGCGGGGCAGTTTACGGCTTGAGGATGCTCAGGGCACTGCTGATGAATGAATTCAATGTTGAACTTATTCTTTCCGAGTATGCGGTTTACTCCTTATACAAAGAATGCAGTGTTGACCTTAAGCAGGCAAATGTAGCGGGATTATTCCCCGAAATAAGTATCGGGAAAGCCACCGTGAATCTTCATAATAACCTCGATCTGAAATCAGAAATATTTTCGGCTAATTTCAATGCTTACGGAATGATAATCTGTCCCTGTGCAAATAATTTTCTTGCCGGAATTGCAAACGGAGACAGCAAAACTTTAATGGAAAAAGCCGCAGATTATTCGCTCTCCTATTCAAGACCTTTGATAATTGTACCGAGGATGACCCCTGTAAATAAGATTCAACTCGATAATATGATTAAGATTATTAATGCAGGCGGTAAGATAGTTCCTGCTATGCCGAGTTTTGAAAATAATCCTCAGAATTTTAATGATCTCGCTGATTACATTGCCGGAAAAGTGTTAAATATTCTAGTAGGAAATAAACTGGAAATATAGAATTTTACTGCATTAACAGGGAAATTCATTGTGATTGATTTCCACATTTACCTGTGGAAAATTGCTTTTAATATATTCTTTAATCTTTTCTGCGGAATATACAGACCTATGCTGTCCCCCTGTGCACCCGAAAGACACCATCAGATGGCTAAAATCTCTTTCAAGATAATTTTTAATTGCTGCACCGATTATACTTTCAGTACTGGATAAAAATACCTGCATCCCGGGTTTCGAATCAAGAACATCAATTACTTCTTTATCCTTGCCGGTTAGATTTTTAAATTGCTGAAATTTTCCGGGATTAAAAATAAACCTGCAATCGAAGACAAATCCGCCGCCGTTTCCCGAATCATCAACAGGAATTCCGGATCGTAAATAACTAAAGGAATATATTTTTACTGTTAACATAATTTAATTGTTCTGTTGCCGTGAAATAATTTTATTAAAATTAGAGAAAAAACAAATAATAAATAAGGAATAACAAATATCTAAAATCCGTTAACCATAAATCCGCCGTCAACCGCTATGCATTGTCCGGTTATGTATGAAGATGCGGGCATTGCGAGGAATGCCGCCGCAGCAGCAACTTCATCCGGTTTACCGACTCTTTGCATTGGTGTTCTGCCGATTACTTCATTGTAATACTTCCTGTTATTTAATACCGCTTCTGTTAATGACGTCATTATATACCAGGGTGCAATTGAGTTTACACGGATATTTTCTCCCGCCCATTCAACAGCAAGATTTTTCGTTAACTGAATTTCAGCCGCTTTCGACATGGCATAAGGCGCGCCGGTTTTAAGATGTGTTAATCCCGCTACCGATACAATATTGATTATACTTGCTCCCCCCGCCTTTTTTAAAAAGGGGAAAGACAATCTGCATATATCAAAAACAGATTTAAGATTCGTCTCAAATAATAATTCAAACTCATCTTTTGTGTATTCGAGTGCTTTTTTTCTTATGTTATATCCCACATTGTTTACAAGTATGCTGAAATGTTTCCATTCTTTTTCTAATTCAAAGAATAATCTTTTCCTTTCTTCTTCTTTACTCAGGTCACAGCTTGTTCCTGACGCAGAGAGTCCTTTTTTTCTATAATTTCCAATCTGCTGTTTTAATGCATCTTTCCCTCTTGCAACAATAAAAATTTCAGCACCGAGCGAAAGAAATTCTTCCGCAACAGCTTTTCCGATACCTCTTGTACCTCCGGTTATGAGAGCACGTTTATTTTTAAGGGTCCATTTGTTAATCATATTTAATAGCTTAAATTATATAATCTGAATATTTGGGAAATAATCTTTAATATAAACACTTTATTCATTTATAAACCGGTAACGAATTTGTTTAGAATCATTTTAAAAGGTTCCGGTGATATAGTCGCATAACCCTGATAGGGATGGTCGAGAACATATATCAGATAAAAAAGCAAAACATTAATAACAATTAACGATGCAATAAGGAATAAATGTGCTTTTCTTTTTTTGGTGGTAAAGAAATAAGAATAACTGACAGATATAAAAGCACATAGTAGTATCACAATCCAGATTACTTCCGGAGTAGTCTGGTTCATATCCAGAATTCTTAATCTCCTCTGCATACTAACCAGATTTAATTTTTCTATTGATACCTGATAAAAATAAGTATTGGTAATTTTTGAAACAGGGATCCGGGAATAAGTATCCCATAGATCATCCAGGGCATTCATTGCTTTCGGGCTTGTTTCTCCTTTTGCCATCATGGGCCACTCATCTTCAACAACAGCTTCAGTATATTTTATTAATTTATCCGTTACAATAGATTTAACTGAGTCGGGTAATATTCTTGTATCCCTGTAGAAGTTTGATAAATAAGTTGTCTCTTCTGTTACGTTCTGCTGTGCTTTCTCATAACCGAACCAGTTGGCATAAACCACGAAAGCAATTAGAACTCCATAAGTTACAGAAAATCCATTAAAAATATAGCTTCCGACAATATGGTTTTCGGCTAATATCTCGTGCGAAAATTTCTTCCTGAAAATTAGAAATCCTATAAATGCGATTACGAGGCTTATAGCCAGAACCATAAGTATTTCAAGAACTATAGGCATAATTATTAAAGTCGTCATATAATTTTATTAAGACATTGGAAAAATTCATTTTTTAAAATTAGTGAATTCGTGGTAAACATTAAAATCAATTATTAATCTTAAAAAAAATATGGCGGGGCAGTCCTGCCTATAGGAATTATTAGCGTTCTTTTTTTAATATTTCTTTTTTGTTAACTTAACACATTATTTAATATTTATTAAATAAAACCATTAGGAGAGAAAAATGAAAACTAATCTTAATTTTATTACAATTATTATTCTTTTTTCCTTGTTATTACCCGTTTCACTATTTGCCCAGCTTTCCGACAATGAAAGAGAAGATTTAAGTGCTTATATTAATAATAATTCCAGTATGCTTAATTACGCTTTAAATCTAAGAACAAAGCTGTTGAATGACGTTGAATTTTCAAAAAACCTGAAATCATGTTCAAAAAATATTTCAACAATTAATTTCGTTAAGGATAATAATACTTTTTTTAATGAAGCCGTGTATCGTGAATTCATACCATTAAAAGAAACTACTGATAAAATAATGAACAAAATGACATATAACTTTTTGATTGAAGTATTTCCCGAATATAAAACATTTAAAGATGATATAAGCTGGCTGTCAAATAAAGAACCAGTTTATGTTAATGCATATTCGAGTATTAATATGGGTGTAGCGGATAACTTTGGGAAATTAGGGGACGAATATGTTAATTATCGCAATCTGTTTAATGCACAGCAAACAATTGAACATATCCAGGTTGCTTTTGCTCAGGAATATTTTTTAAAAACAATTTTTCCAAGCAGGAAATATACAAATAAATATATAAAAAAAAAGAATAAGAAATGAAAATTGACCTTGAAGAAAAAAATCTGCTAAAGAGTATCGAATCAGGAGGGTGGACAACAGTCAAAGACCTTAAGGCTTATAAAAAACATTTAAAAGAAACTGCATTAAAAACTATACGGAAAGACAGGCGAATGAATATTAGAATTGCAAAAAGAGATTTGGACAAACTGAAAGTGAAAGCACTCGAAGATGGAATGCCATATCAGACTTTAGTCTCGAGTATTCTTCATAAATATTTGACGGGAAAATTGAAAGAGTCTGAAGCTTAATAAGACTGAAGATTCAAGAAAATATAAAATAAATAAAAAATATAAAGGGGTCAGAATGACGGGGGGATAATCTTTTTTCTACAAATATTTCACCCCTACGGGGTTTCTCTTTCTTTCCCCATAATTATTCCAAATATCCTGTTTTATCACGTTAATCCGGTCTGATTTTGTTTTTAAAGTTCTATCTTTCCCTCTTTGATCTTAAATTATTCATTACTCATTATTAATTGTTAAGTGATATTTCCCTTTTGCATTTTATTATATTTTTGTTTTTAGTTTATTGAAGAATAATGTAACCGAAGTTACACGAAAAGTTAAATAACCTATTTTGTCATTCTGAACGGAGTGAAGAATCTCGTTTCCATTAAATTTTGAGATGTTTCGCTACGCTCAACATGACAAATACGTAACTTCAAAAATGTAATAATAATTATTCTGATGAGATTTATACTAAACAGAGATATTATAAGCACAGATGTTAATCCTGCAACTTCGCTTCTTGACTTTATAAGAAGAAATCAGAATCTGAAAGGTACCAAAGAGGGATGCCGCGAAGGTGACTGCGGTGCGTGCACCGTCCTTATTGGCGAATCAGAAGGCAATAACATTAATTACCATAATGCCAATTCCTGCCTTATACCCATCGCAGATATGGAAGGCAAACACGTAATTACAATCGAAGGGCTGAATATCTCCGGACTTACTTTATTCCAGAAGGAAATGGTTGAAGAAGGCGGAACACAATGCGGATTCTGCACACCGGGATTCATTGTTTCTTTTACCGGGTATCTTATTAACGGCGGTAAATATAATTTAAAAGACGCAATAGAATCTATAGGCGGCAATATCTGCCGGTGTACAGGTCACGGTACTATCAGAAGAGCAGTATCGAATGTACTGAACTATTTCGAAACAACAGAATTAAAAAAAGGTGAAAATCGGATAAAATATCTTTCCCGCCTGAATGCTATCCCTGATTATATTTCTGATATTCCGCTGAAATTGAAAAAAATTGAACGAAGAAAGAATGTTATAGCCCAAAGAATAATAAAAGGGGAACCCGTTTGCGGAGGAACGGATATTTTCGTTCAGAAATGGGACGAACTGCTAAAGAAAAAGATATCTGTCATAACAAAATCAAAGAATATAAATGGAATAAAAATTAATAAAAATATCTGCAGCATTAAAGCATCAACTACCATTAATGAAATCGAAGAATCAAAAGAACTGAATAAAATAATTCCCGGATTGAAAGATTACATGCTGCTTTTTGGCTCTCTTCCTATTAAAAACCGTGCATCAATTGGCGGGAATATAAATAATGCTTCACCAATCGGTGACATGACGAATATTTTTCTCGCACTGAATTCAAAACTTATTCTGAAAAAGAAAAAAGCCAAAAGAGAAATCTTCTTGAAAGACTACTATAAAGGATATAAAAGTCTCGACAGGAAAAAAGGTGAATTAATCGATGAAATAAAATTTACTATTCCCGGAAAGAACACAAAATTCAATTTTGAAAAGGTTTCAAAGAGGACTTTTCTCGATATCGCAAGCGTAAACTCTTCCATTCTTATTAAAATCAAAAAAGATATTATCGAAGATGTCCATATTTCAACCGGCGGAGTAGCTCCTATTCCGTTGCATTTGACACTGACTTCCGAATTTCTGAAAAGTAAATTACTTTCACCCAAAACAGTAAAAGAATCGATTGCTTATGCAATGAAAGAAATATCTCCGATTAGTGATGCCCGCGGTAGTGCAGATTACAAAAGACTCCTGCTACGACAGTTGATTTATGCACACTTTTTGAAATTATTCCCCGAAGTAATAAAACCGGAGGATTTACTTTATGAATAATATTGATTCCATAAAACATACGCGGGGGGAATCAGTCTTTATAGATGATTTCAATGTTCCAGAAGGAACACTTCATGCGGCAGTATTTTATTCACCTGTTGCTCACGGTATAATTAAACACCTTGATATTTCAGAAGCCGGAAGAATGACAGGTGTGCAGGGTATTTACACATATAAAGATATTCCCGGAAAAAATCAGATCGGCGGTATAATCGAAGATGAGAACCTTCTCGCAGAAAATATCGTAGAATTTATAGGTCACCCCATTGCTCTTGTTGCAGCCGATGACTGGCTTACTGCCCGTGAAGCTGTTAAGAAAATCAAGGTTGATATCGAAGAACAAATTCCAATACTCGATCCGAGAACAGCATTTGAAAAAAATAGTTTAATAATGCCGCCAAGAATATTTTCATGCGGCGATACAGATAGTATATGGAGCAAGTGCGATGTGATTGCAGAAGGGCGCGTAGATTCGGGCGGGCAGGAACATCTTTATCTTGAAACTCAGGGTGCTGTTGCCGTTCCTCTTGAAGGTGATTGCATTAAAATATATTCCGCCACACAAAACCCAAGTGCAGTTCAGCGGACTGCGGTAGCAGTTTTAAATATTTCCCAGAATAAAATTGAATGTGAGGTATTGAGACTTGGCGGAGCTTTCGGAGGAAAAGAAGATCAGGCAACTGCCTGGGCAGTACTTGCAGCACTTGCGGCTATGAAATTAAAACGTCCTGTAAAACTCGTTCTGTTAAGACACGATGATATGATAGCCACAGGCAAGAGGCATCCCTACAGTTCTGATTTTAAAATCGGACTTGATAAAGAAGGAAAAATACTTGCTTATGAAGTTACATTCTATCAGGATGCAGGGACATCGGCTGATCTATCTCCGGCAATTCTCGACAGGACTCTCTTCCATGCCGCAAACAGTTATTATATTTCGAATGTAAAAGCTACCGCATACAGTTGTAAGACAAACCTCACTCCGAATACGGCTTTCCGCGGTTTTGGCGGTCCGCAGGGAATGTTTGTTATTGAATCTGCAATTTATAAAGCCGCTGAAAAAATGGGAATAGAACCTTCCGTTATTCAGGAAAAAAATCTGCTGCGGGAAAATGACGAATTTCCATACGGTCAGAAAGCGGAAAACAGTAATGCAGAAAGGTGCTGGAACGAAGCAGTCCGGAAATTTGATTTGAATTCCGAAAGGAAAAAAGTTGAAGAATTTAATTCGAAAAATAAAATATATAAAAAAGGTTTTGCACTAATGCCAATTTGCTTCGGAATTTCATTCACTAATACCCCTATGAACAGGGCAGGAGCGCTGGTGCACATTTACACGGACGGCAGTATAGGAGTCAGCACCGGAGCGGTTGAAATGGGGCAGGGTGTGAATATGAAATTAAGGCAGGTTGCAGCAAGTTTGTTTTCTGTAGGGATTGATAAAGTTAAAACAGAAACTACAAATACTTCAAGAGTGGCTAATACTTCTCCTACTGCGGCAAGCAGCGGTGCGGATCTTAACGGAAAAGCCACAGAGATAGCGTGCAAAAATATTCTCGAAAGACTCACAAAAACAGCAGCGGATATTTTAGGAATTGAAAACAGCGGTTCAATCAAATTCAAAGACGAAAAAATCTACGTAAACGGAAAACCTTCGGATTTAAACTGGAAAAATTTTATCATCGAAGCAAATACCAGAAGGGTTAACCTATCATCGTATGCATATTATGCAACACCCGAAATTCATTTTGACAGGATAACTAACAAAGGGAAACCCTTTGCTTATCATGTTTACGGAACTGCATTGTTAGAGGTTACTTTAGATTGCATACGCGGTAATTATAAAATCAATTCCGTAAAAGCAGTTCACGATTTCGGAAAAAGTATGAATCCTGTAATTGACAGAGGACAGGCAGAAGGTGCAATAATGCAGGGACTCGGCTGGATGACTATAGAAGAA
>Ga0207931_1000499_pt1 | contig 14539 bp, 14 predicted proteins | sample NGESurdeep092012_2_FD_184478 | JGI IMG/M metagenome (GOLD analysis project Ga0207931, IMG submission 184478) | Arctic peat soil microbial communities from Barrow, Alaska - NGEE Surface sample 415-1 deep-092012 (SPAdes) | ecosystem: Environmental > Terrestrial > Soil > Wetlands > Peat ...
CCGCTGGTAGCCCACATGGCAGGTCGTGCAGGCGCCCACCGACGGGCTCGCGTTGTGCACCACACCGCTATGGCACGCGAGGCACGACTGCGTGCCGAACCTGGTGGCAGCGTGGCACTTGTTGCATGTCGCCGGCACGGCCGGCCGGTTCATGCCGTCGTGGCAGTCGGTGCACTGGGTGCCGTCGTGGGTCTGCTGCGCCGAAGCGAAGGTTCCGTTGTGACATTGCCCACACGTCGGTGGGCTGACGGCGGCGCCGAGGTGATGCGCGCTCGTCCCGGGATCAGTGACCGAGACCGTCAAACCGTGACAGTCGAGGCAGGCGCCGAAGTCGGCGCCCAGGTGCGGCGTCGTGCCATGAGTGAAGGCCTCCGTATAGCTCTTCCAGAGCGGGCTGTAGAGGTGACAGGTGGTGCTGCAGGCGGCACTCGTGCGCCACGCTGAAGTCGACTGGCCCGGCGCGTGACACTCCCAGCAGGTCGCGCCGGGGGCGGCGACATAGCCGGTGTGGCAGAAAGCGCAGCCGGCGTTGCTGGGACCGCCGGGGGCGGAGTGGCACGAGCAGCCGGTCGCCTGGGCGTGCTGCCAGCTGCCGAGGGCGTGGGCAGGCGCGGCAGCGAACGCGAGCAGCGCCGCCGCGCCCACCAGCGCCAGCGCCACGACTATCCGCCGTCTCATCGTGTCAAGTAAGCTTCCCATCCTCGTCGCCCCCCCGATCTGAACTAACTGAAGATCGACCAAACAATGAACACTGTCATGAGCACCGCTGCCAACCCCGCCACCGCCGTGATGCCATACCAGATCACGTCAGTGAGTCTAGTACGCCAGGTGATGCGGCGCACGACAAGCACCTCTCCGAGCGTCCCCTCCTGCACGCGGCGCGCGTATTCGAGCGGCCGCTCCTCCTTGTAGTGCTCGAGCGGCAGCGAGCCGGTGAAGATCACCTTGTCGATCGGCCACGACTCCGGCCGCAGGTGCGCGCTGAAGAGGTGCACGAAGATGAAGATCACGCCGGCGGCGAGCAGCGCTTCGTTGGAGTGGATCACCAGGGCGACGTTGATGAACACGCCCGGAAGCACTTTGGTGAAGGTCATCGGGAACCACATGATGAAGCCCGTGAGACCGATGATCACGGTGCCGCCGACGAGCGACATGAAGTCGAACTTCTCCCAGTACGTGAACCGGTCGAATTGCGGCTTGGGGCCTCTGCCGAAGAACCAGCGGAACATGCCCTTGATGTCCGCCCAATCCTTCTTGTTGGGCATGATCGACCCCGGCGCGAACACCCCGCGACCGCGGTTGCGGAAGACGACGTAGACCATCAGCAGCACTTCGCAGGTCCAGTAGAAGACCGTGACGAGCGCGGCGATGCGGTGGTACACGCCCGCCGCCGTGACGCCACCGACAGCGTCCATCACCCACTTCGCCCAGTGAGTCTCCTTGTACTTGAGCGGCATGCCGGTGAACACGAGCACGGTGAAACTGACGAACACCAGGAAGTGCATCCACCGGTGGAACGCGCTGAATCGCTTGTACTCGAGGTATGTGCGCGGCTCAGTGACCGCGGCGGTTGTAGAGGCCATCCTTGAATCCCCGATAGATGTAGAGGGCCGTGTGGACCCCGCCGAACGTGAAGATGCAGACGATCAACGTGATGTAGAACGCATAGAACAGCCACACCCAGAAGTTGGAGTGCGGGCTGCGTGGATCGACGTGGACGAGAAAGCCGGCGAAGTTGCGGTTGGCGCCCGGGTGACACTTGGAGCAGGTCTGCACGATGTTCTGCTTGGAGATCGTGCTCGCGGGATCTGACGCCGGCAGGATCCTGTGGGCGCCGTGGCAGTCGGTGCAGACGGCGGTGGCGTTGTCGCCGAGCAGCGCTGCCTTGCCGTGGTAGCTGTCGAGGTACGTGTTCGAGCGCCCGCCGTGGCAGTGCCCGCAGAGGTCGAGGATGCTCCGGCGAAAGGCCGTGGAACGCACGTCGACGACATTGTGGGCCACGTGGCAGTCGGCGCACAGGGGCGCGTTGGAGCCCGCCTGACCGAGCGCCAGGTGGCCGTGGAACGAGCCGCTGTACATCGCGAACTGGTCGGCGTGACAGTTGCCGCAGGCGGTCAGTTTGGCGGTCTCGAGCCAGTTCGCCGACTCGGCCGCCACATGCCGACGAGGCTTGAAGCCGAGATGGCAGCTTGTGCAGTCGAGGAGACCGTGCAGCGAAGTGCCGTACACGGTCGCTTCGACGAACAGGGTCTTCTGTGCCCCGCCGACGTCGATCGTGCCGAGGCTCTGGTCGCCGTGGCAACTCAGACACTTCTCCGCCTCGGCGTTGGGACCGAGGGTCTGGGCGGCCGCCGGCCCGCTCAGCGCGAGCAGGCCGAAGGCGGCGAGCGCCGCCAGCGCGGCGATTGCGGCCGTCCTTCTCGCTGCCCTGATCACGGCGCGTTCCCGGTCGTGATCGGCGGCGTCTGCCGGCTGTGACAGGCGATGCACATCGTGGTCGGGTGGCAGACCAGGCACGAACCGCCGCTCTGCGTCGCCACCGGACCGTGCGTTTGCACCCAGTCCGCCGGATGGCTCACCCGATGGCACTGCATGCAGAAGGTCTGCTCGTCGTGGCAGCCGAGGCAGCCCAGGCGGTCGGCCACGGCTGCCTTGCCGTGCGTGTAACGCCATGTGTCGGAGAAGTGCGCCGGAGTGGGGCGAGCGTGGCAGGCGTCACAGAACGCGGCCTTGTCGTGGTGGCAGCGCAGGCACTCGCTCTGGTTCTCGAGCGCACGCAAACCGTGTGTCTTGACGTAGTCCGGCGGGTGCACGTTCTTGGGCGGCGGCGTGACGTGGCAGAAGGCGCAGTCGCTGGGCGCTGGCCCGGTCTTGTTGTGACACATCGTGCAGATGGTCATCGAGACGATCGCAGACTGGCTGGCGGCCGCATGCGAGACTTGGTCGTGGCAGTCGATGCAGTTGAGCCCACGCAAGTTGACGTGCAACTCGTGCGGCATGCGGATCGTGCCTTGCTGAATGGCGATATGGGAGATGTCGTGGCAGCTCAGGCAGTTCGCGTTGGTCGGCGGCGACTGCTTCATCGTGGTCTGTTTGACGTTGAGCCACGAGGCCCAGATGTTGAGCCACTCGTGCGAGCGCCATTTGAAAGCACTCGAGAAGCCGGGCGGGATGTGGCACTTCACGCAGCTCACGTTGGCGTGCGCGGAACGCTGCCAGCTTGCCTTGGCGGCATCCATCGCGTGGCACGAGGTGCAGAACGAGTTCGTCGACGTGAGCTGCAGGGGGATGAAGATCGCGAGGAAGACGACCGCGACAACGCCGACCGTCACGAGGGTGGCGATGATTCGGGAGCGACGGCGAGACCGCCTGGGCGGCTCGGCTTTGCCTGCTCCGTCGACAGCGCTCACGCGCACATCCCCACTTGGCTCCCTTGCGACCTCTACCACTCGACCGGCCGTGCGCAGACGATGATCATGTGCACGGCATCACGAATAGTACCAAGCGGGGTATCCTACGTCGAGCCTCGCGGCGGCACTTAGGCCAGCAGCAGCAGCACCGAGGCTAGCAGCGCGCCTACGCCAGCAGCGCCGCCGCGATCGCGACGACACCGTAGACGACGCCGACGATGCCGTTGACCGTCATGAAGCGCATGCCGACACGGTCGAGGCCGCGGCGACGGACGTCGACATCCGACCAGGCGAGCAGGACGCCGACGAGCGCGCACCCGGCGTAGTAGACCCAGGTGACGTGAAGCAGGCCGCCGACGGCGATGAGCAGCGCGAGGGCGACGAGGTGCGAGAGCGCCGCGATTCTCACAGCGGCGCTCTCGCCCACGGCCACGGGGATCGAGCGGATCCCCTCGGCGCGGTCGAACTCGATGTCGAAGCCCGCGTACATCACGTCGAAGCCGCCCACCCAGAGGCCTACGGCGACGAAGAGGAGCACGGGCGCCCAGCTCACGCGGCCGGCGACAGCTACCCACGCCGCCGCCGGCGCCAGGCCGTCGGTCAGGCCCAGCGCGTAGTGGCACAGGGCCGTGACCCGTTTCGCATATGGATAGAGCACGAAGGCGACGACGGGTATCGGCCACAGATAGCGACAAGGATGCGAGAGGTTGAAGGCGGCGAGCACGAGCAGGGCCAGGGAGACAAGCGTGAAGGCGATCACCTCGCCGCGGCCGAGACGACCGGCGGGCAGCTCGCGACCGGCGGTGCGCGGATTGCGCGCGTCGAGCTCGGCGTCGATCAGTCTGTTGAGCGCCATCGCGGCGCTGCGTGCGCCGACCATCGCGACGGTGATCCACACGAGCTGGCGCCATGACGGCGCCCCCTTGAGCGCCAGGAAGGCGCCGGCGTAGGCGAACGGCAGCGCGTACACGCTGTGCTCGACCTTGATCAGGCGGGCGAAGCGGGCGGACTTGCCGACGACGCCCGCCGCTGGACCGCCGCGCTCGTTCACGCCGGTCGGGAGCCGCTCAGCTTGGCGGCACGTCGCGCGCGAAGCGCGCGACCACCCACGCGAGCACACCGACGACGACCGCGACCAGACCGACGACGAAGAGGATGGTGTAGAGGTACATGCTCGTCGGCCGGGCGATGCCAAGGAACGCGCTTGTGCCCCAGCACGCGATCGCGATACACCAGTTGGCGATTGAGAGCACCCAAAACCGCCGGCGGTGGACGTGGTATGCGGAGTCTTTCAACGCAGCTCCCTTCAGTGCGACCAGTCTAGAAGCCGCGCCGGCAATCGTCCAGCAACTACTCGAACGGAAGGTTGAACTCGCGCCAGCGCACGGTCACCCGCGCCTTAACGGCCGGATCCATGGCGAGCTCGTCCGGCCACTCCCGCGGGTGGCCCTCTTCCGGCCATGTCTTCGTGGCGTCGATGCCCATCTTGGCGCCGAAGCGTGGCGTGGGGCTCGAGTGGTCGAGCACGTCGAGAGGGCCGGGCACGACCACGCAGTCGCGCTGCGGGTCGACGTTGTTGAACACCCGCCACGCGACTTCGCTCGGGTCGTGTACGTCGACGTGCTCGTCGACGATCACGACGAACTTGGTGAACATCATCTGCCCCATGCCCCACACGGCGTTGATGATCTTGCGCGCGTGGCCCGGATACGACTTGCGGATCGCGACGATCGCGCAGTTGTGGAAGACACCCTCGAGCGGCAGCTCGAGGTCGACGATCTCGGGCTGCACGAGACGCAGCAGCGGCAAGAAGAGGCGCTCGGTGGCCTTGCCGAGATAGCAATCCTCCATCGGCGGCCGCCCAACGATCGTCGCCGGGTAGATCGGGTCCTTGCGGTGGCTCATCGCCGTCAGGTGGAAGACGGGGTAGCGGTCGGCGAGTGAGTAATAGCCCGTGTGATCGCCGAACGGTCCCTCGACCCGCTCGTCACCGTGCTCCACGTACCCCTCGAGGACGATCTCGGCGTCGGCCGGCACCTCGAGGTCGACGGTCGCGCACGGCGCCAGCTCGACGGGCTCGCCGCGCAGGAAGCCCGCGAACATGAGCTCGTCGATGCCGGGGGGCAGCGGCGCCGTCGCCGCGTACGTCACGATGGGGTCGGTCCCCAAAGCGACGGCCACCTCCATGCGGTCGCCCGACTGTCGGTAGTTGGCGGCGCCATCGTGATGAATGTGCCAGTGCATGCCGGTGGTCTGGCCGTCGTAGACCTGCAGGCGGTACATGCCGGCGTTGCGCCGGCCTTCGCCGTCCTTCGTCACGACTACAGGCAGAGTGACGAACGGTCCGCCGTCACCGGGCCACGTGGTCACCACCGGCAGCTTACCGAGATCGGGCGGGTCGACCACGACCTCGCGGAAGACGGCCTTCTTGCCGACCTTGGGCGTGAACGAGGCGAGCTCGCGCAGCTGCCCCAGCGCCTTCACCTTGCCCACCAGACCGCTCGGCACCTGCAGCTCGAGCAGGTTCGCAATGCGCGCCGCGACGTCGTCCAGCGGCGCGCCCAGCGCCAGCTCGACGCGGCGGATCGAGCCCATCTGGTTCATCAGCACCGGCAACGAGTGGCCTTTGACATGTCGAAAGAGCAGCGCCGGCCCGTGCGCCTTGCTGGCGCGATCGGCGATCTCGGCGATCTCGAGATAGGCATCGACCTCGGCGTCGACGACAGCGAGCTCGCCCTCGCGCGTCAGAAGGTCGACGAAGCTGCGCAGGTCCATGCCTACACCTCCGCCACAGCGCCGGCGGCCGCGGGTGCGCGCCGGTCGAGCAGAATGTCGAGCGGCCGCCGCCCGGTGAGCGGCAGGGCGGCCGCGTGGGTGCGCACGGCGCGCGGCACGTCGTCGATCCGGCCGCTGCGCACGAGAATGTCAAACTCAGCGTAGAAGGCGCTGGCGGTGGCCGGCGCGCCGCGTGCGCCGGCCACCGCCAGCGCCGCGATCGTGAACGCCCACAGGTCGTCGTCGTGAGAGAAAGGCGCTCCCGCGAGCCGAAGGTACGAGCAGGCCGCCATCAGCCGGCTGAGAAGGTCGACGCCGGCGACGTCGCCGCGTTCGGCGAGGCGCCGCAGACCGTTCGCGTAGAAGTAGTCGCCTGCCAGCAGCCGCGCCGCCGCGTGCGCGGCGCCCCTGCCCGCCAACACGCGGCTCGTCCGATAGTGCAACAGGTAGCCCTCGTAGATCAGCTCGACGGCGGCGGCATACGGCTCGCGTTCTGGACGCGCGTCAAGAGCGGCGAACAGCGGCCCGTAACGCATGTCGCCCGCGCGCCGCGACGCCGGCAAGACAGACTGCAAGGCTGTCGCCGCCGCCGTCAGCTCGCCGCGCACGGCGTCTTCGTTCACCTCAATCCGACCCCCGGTCGAGGTGGAAAGAGAGGAACATCAGCTCGCTCGAGAGGTCGACCTGCCGCACGATCACGTCCTTCGGCGTGAACACTTTGATGGGCGCGAAGTTGAGCACTGCCGTGATGCCCGCCGCCACGGCCCGATCGATCGTGCCCTGGGCGGCGTGTGCCGGCACGGTCACGAGCGCGATATCGACGGTCTGCGCAGCGCAGAACTCCTCCAGCTCGGCGACGCTGCGCACGCGGCCGGCGCCGTAGCTGGCACCGATCACGCGCGCCGAGCTGTCGAACATGCCGACCAATCTGAACCCCTGCTCCGAAAAGCCGCGATAGCGCGCCAGCGCCGTGCCCAACAGGCCGGCGCCGATGATGACGACGTTCCACGTCCGCTCAAGCCCGAGGCAGCGCATGATCTCGTCGATGAGGCGCTGCACCTCATAGCCGACGCCGCGCGTGCCGAACTCGCCGAAGTACGAGAAGTCCTTGCGAATCTGCGCCGCGTTGAGGTCGATCATCTGCGCGAGGTCCTTCGACGAGACCCGCTCGACGCCCCTCGCGCGCAACTCGCGCAGTTTGCGCAAGTACGTCGCCAGGCGCGGGACGGTGACCGCCGGGACACTGCTCTTGTCGATACGTCGCGCCATCACCCATCTCCCCCCTGCTCGCCTGCGAAGAACTCCGCCGCCGCCTCGCCGGCACGTGCAAGGTCGGCGTCCGTATGTGAAAGAGACATCATAGTCGACTCGAACTGGGAGGGTGCAAGATACACGCCCCGTTCGAGCATGTGCCGGTAGTAGCGGGCGAAGGCGTTGGTGTCGGCGTGCTTCGCCGACGCGAAGCTGGTGACCGGCCCATCGCAGAAGAAGAGCGTCATCATCGGTCCGACCTGATTGAGGCAAGTCGGCAGAGCGCTGCCGGCGGCGGCCGTGCGCAGGCCTGCGGCCAGCTTGTCGGCCGCCGCCTCGAGGCGCTCGTACACACCGGGCTCGCCGAGCACGCTCAATGTCGCCGCTCCCGCCGCCATCGCCAGGGGATTGCCGGCGAGCGTGCCCGCCTGGTAGGTGCTGCCCAGCGGCGCGACTGTCTCCATGATCTCGCGTCGCCCGCCGAAAGCGCCGACCGGAAGGCCGCCGCCGATGATCTTGCCGAGCGTCGTCATGTCGGGAACGACGCCGAAGCGCTCCTGGGCGCCGCCCCACGCGACCCGAAACCCGGTGATCACTTCGTCGAAGATGAGCAGCGCGCCATACTTCGTGCAGAGCTCGCGCGCCTTCTCGAGAAACCCGGACGCCGGGGGCACGACGCCCATGTTGCCGGCCACCGGCTCGACGATGAGGCAGGCGACCTCCTCGCCGCGAGCAGCGAAGAGGTCGCTCAGCGCGGCGCTGTCGTTGTACTCGACGAGCAGCGTGTCGGCCGTCGTCCCCTTGGTCACGCCCGGGCTGTCGGGCAGCGCGAGCGTGAGCACGCCGCTGCCCGCCGCCGCGAGGAACGCGTCGGAGTGGCCGTGGTAGCAGCCGATGAACTTGACGATCTTCTCGCGCCCGGTGAAGCCGCGGGCGACGCGCACGGCGCTCATCGTCGCCTCGGTGCCCGAATTGACCATGCGCACCATCTCGATCGAGGGGACCGCTGCGCAGATGACCTCAGCCAGTTCGACCTCGAGCGCCGTGGGAGCGCCGAAGCTCGTCCCCTGGTCGAGCACGGCGTGCAGCCGCTCCACCACTTCAGGATGTCCCCAGCCGAGGATCATCGGCCCCCAAGAGCCGACGAAGTCGACGAACTCGTTGCCGTCGGCGTCCCAGATGTGGGCGCCCTCGGCGCGCGCGATGAAGAGCGGATACGGCATGCCCACGCTCTTCATCGCACGCACCGGCGAGTTCACCCCGCCGGGGATGACGCGCAGGGCCTCGGCGAAGAGGCGTTGCGAAGTGTCGGTCCTCACTTGTCCCTCCATCGAAGAAGCTGCGAAGGCATGCTGAGAGAGTACGATTCGATACATAATACCCGCTATGGACGGAGCGCCCACGTGAACATCACCGTACGACCGGCGACCGTCGGCGACGAAGCGACGATTGTCGGCCTCATCCAGGAACTGGCCCAAGTGGCTGACGACACGAGTCCGGTGACGAGCGCCGACGGTCGCGCCTTCCTCGCCCGCGAAGGCAACGGTGGCCTTCTCGCCGAGGTCGACGGGGCGCCGGTGGGCGCGCTCACTTACTCGATCCACCCTGGGCTCTATCACGGCGGCACGTGGGCGCTGATCGAGGAGCTGATCGTGACCGAGGCCGCGCGCGGCCAGGGTGTCGGGCACGCTCTCCTCGAGGAGTCGGTGCGTGTCTTTCGGGCGGCCGGTTGCCGCGAGGCCGGCGTTCAGACGGACTTCGACAACGAAGTCGCCAAGCACCTTTACCGCGTACACGGGTTCGTCGACGAATCGCTGATGCTCGAGCGACACTTCGAGCAGGCTTAGGGCGACCCTCCCCTACGCGGCGGGGCGGCGTCGGGTCAGACGGCGGCGTGCGGCGCCCAACCGTGCGGCACGTAGGCACAGTAGGGCTCCTCGGCCATGTAGTCGCCGCTGCACTCGTAGGCGCGCGCGCGGCAGCCGCCACAGACCTTGAGGTACTCGCAGGCGCCGCACTTGCCGCCGATCTGTGAGAGGTCGCGCAATCGGTTGAACAGCTCCGAGTCGTTCCAGATCTCAGCGAACGGCTGCGTGCGCACATCGCCGGCGACCTTGTCGAAGTAGCCACACGGCTGCACTTCGCCGACGTGAGAGATGAAGCAAAAACCCACGGCGGCCAAGCAGCCGCGACTGAGCGTGTTCATGCCGCCGTGAGAGTGCGGGTGCACGGCGAGCTTCGTGCCCTCGGCTTTGGCGCGCTGGCGCATCACGCGCCAGTAGTGCGGCACGTCGGTAGGCTTGAAGAACAGCTTCGACTGCTTCTGCGCGTCGTACATCCAGTTGAGCGCGCGCTCGTACTCCTCCGGCGGCAGCTCCTGCTGCTCGAGCTCCTTGCCGCGCCCGGTAGGGACGAGCATGAAGGGATGGAAGCTGACGGCGCCCAGTCGCTCGGAAAGCGCCAGCAGCGCCGGCAAATGATGGACGTTCAACTTGGTGATCGTCGAGTTGATCTGTACCTCGACGCCGGCGGCGACGGCATGGCGCACGCCCTGCACGGCGCCGTCGAAGGCGCCCGGGACACCGCGGAACTCATCGTGCTCGGCGGCGGTGGGGAAGTCGATCGAGATGCTGATGCGGCGGATGCCGATCTCATGCATTCGCCGCGCGACCTCGGGCGTGACCAGCGTGCCGTTGGGCGACATGACGACGTGCAGACCGGCGGCGATCGCGTGCTGCGCGATGTCGAAGATGTCGGCGCGCATCAGCGGATCGCCGCCCGTGAGTATGAGGATCGGATCGGCGAAGGCGGCGATCTGGTCGACGAGGGCGAGCGCCTCGGCAGTGTTCAGCTCGCCCTCGTACGGGCCGTGGATCGCCGACGCCCGGCAGTGGACGCAGGCGAGGTTACAGCTGCGCGTGACCTCCCAGGCGACCACGCGCGGCGGCGTGGTCGCAAGAACGGGCGCGCGGCGACGCGCGACGTGTTGACTGCTGTTCGGAGGTTCGCCGGTCACAGGCATCACTTCGATCTGAAGGGACCGCTCGGCCGCGTTGGGCCGGCAGGCCACGGACTTGCACGACGCGGCGCCTCGCGAGGCGCCTCCCGAAGTATGACGGCGGGTGCCCACGGCCGCAATGCCGTGGCCGTTGGCGACTGCGTCGCCGGCGCCGCCGCGGCCGCCCCCCTCAGCGGCCGTACGGCTCTAGCCAAGCCAGCGGCAGACGTCCTTGGCGTGATAGGTGATGATCAGGTCGGCGCCGGCGCGCTTGATGGAGTTCATCGCCTCCATCACGCAGCGCTGCTCGTCGAGCCAGCCGTTGGCGGCGGCGGCCTTGAGCATCGCGTACTCGCCGCTCACGTTGTACGCCGCCAGGGGGAACTTGGTCTCCTGCTTGATCACCTTGACGACGTCGAGGTAGGGCAGCGCCGGTTTGACCATGATGATGTCGGCGCCCTCCTCGATGTCGAGCAGCGCCTCGCGCACCGCCTCCTCACCGTTGGCCGGGTCCATCTGATAGCTGAGCCGGTCGCCGAACGCGGGCGCCGACTCGGCCGCCTCGCGGAACGGACCGTAGAAAGCGGAGGCGAACTTGGCCGAGTACGCCATGATCACCGTGTCGGTGAAGTTGTCCTCGTCGAGCGCATTGCGGATGGCGGCAACACGACCGTCCATCATGTCCGATGGGGCGACGATGTCGGCGCCGGCCTCGGCGTGCGTGAGCGCCATCTTGGCGAGCAGCTCGAGCGTGACGTCGTTGAGCACCTCGCCGTCCTGCACGACACCGCAGTGGCCGTGGTCCGTGTACTCGCAGAGGCACACGTCGGTGACAACGACCATCTCCGGCATGTCGTCCTTGATCGCCTTGACGGCCATCTGCACGATGCCCTCCGAATCGTAAGCGCTGGTCGCCGCCGCGTCCTTGTGCGTGGGGATGCCGAAGAGCAGCACCGCCGGTATGCCGAGGTCTTTCGCTTCGCGGACCTCGGCGAGCAGGTTGCCGATCGAGAGCTGTGCGCAACCCGGCATCGACGAGATCGGGGTGCGCACCTTCTCCCCATGCGTGACGAACAGGGGATAGATCAGGTCGTCAGGAGCAAGCGTCGTCTCGCGCAGCATCCGGCGCAGCGCCGGCGTGCGCCGCAGGCGCCTCATACGATAGGTGGGGTAGTACATGCCGTCGGGTCCTTTCATGAGAGGAGAGGGGACGCCTACTTGGTCTTGGCGTCGACGAGCTTGAGCGCCTCCTCGACGACGGCCGTCACCGATTCGCGGTCGCGCAAGCTGCAGGAGACGACCGGCACGTCGGCGCCGAGCCCGAGGATCTGCTGGATCGCTGTCGTCGGCACGGCGTCGTCGCCCATCGACAGATAGGTCGCGACGACGATCGGCGGGTCGCCGAGTGATTTGACGAACTCGATGTCGCGCTTGGACGCGCGCACGCTGTCGTCGGAGTTGGCGTTGGCGAGCAGCACGAAAGCCGAGCTCTCGCCGGCCAGTCGCCGCCACGCCTGCTCCGGCGCCGACACGCTGGCCGTGAACACGATCGTCTCGGGCTCGGCGGCTTCACCGGCATCCTCCTCGCCCATCTTCGGACCGGACGGTTGGCCGTTGTCTGCGCCCAGGGTCGCCGCGAAGATCGGTATCTCGACCTCGCGGTCGTCGATGATCTCGATGCGCAGGTGCTTGGTCACGTTGGAGTCAGTGAGCGTGTTGAGGAAGACCTCGTTGTAGATGTCGATCGGGCCGCGCACGGCCACCGAGAGACCCTTGCCGATGCCCTCGATAAGCGGCTCACTGACGGTCAGCAAGCCGCTCGAGAACAGGCTGTAGATGACTTTCGCCGAGTGGAAGCGGTCGAGTCCCGAATCTTTGAGCACCGTGTTGATGTCGCGGCGACCGTCCATCTGGCAGATGACGCGCCACTCGTCGGCGGTGAGCTTGACCTCGCCGCGCTCCTCGACGCTCTCGTCCCAGGAGAGATGCGGCACGCGCTCGAGCGAACCGAGCTGGTCGAAGATCAGCTCCCACTCGTCGATGCGCCGGCAGCCCTCCATGATCACGTTCTCGACGTTCATCTCGGCGACGATGTCTTCGTTGTCGACGGTCTCGTCGGCGGTGAACTCGAAGTCACCTTCGGTCCAGCTGAAGAAATTGAAGGTAGCGTCCTCGATCTGCTCCTTGATGGCTGTCTCGAGCACTTGCTTGTCGATGGCGCCGCTCTCGAGCAGGATCATGCCGAGGCGCCCGCTGCGCTTGGACGATGCCTGTTCGGCGAGCGCCTCCTTGAGCTGTGTGGGAGTGATCTTGCCAGCCTTGACGAGGCGCTCGCCAATCGGCATCGCCTGCGGCGCCGAGAAAGCGTAGTAGATCTGACCCCGATTGAAGAAGATCTTGCCCCACTCCTTTTCGCGCTGGATCGAGAGCGAGCCCGTCTTGGTGCTCATCTTGACCAGCTGAAGGATGTTGGGCAGGTTGAACTCTCTCAGGTTCCCTTGCAGGAGCAAGGCGCCTTCTCCTCTCGGTTTCGGTCAGGACTCTAGATTATACGAGAGTCGGTAGCGGCGCGCGACGGTGACCGCCTCGATCAAGAGGCGGTCACCGCGTAGGTCTTGATGTTGAACCGTGGGCGGGGCGAGGGTCAGACGACCCTCGCCCCGCCCACTGTACCCTCAGTCAGGCGTCGGTGCCGTCGATGGCCGCGAGGCTCGCCGCCGTGCGTGTTTCGACCTGCGCTTGGGAAGGTCGCGCGTGAGGATCCGGTAGGACCCGGCGAAGACGACTGCCGCCATCGCCACGATCGAGGTGATGGTGTACAGAGTCTGGGCAGTGTCGGTGCCAGAGAGTGCTGCATGGATACTCGTCAGCCAGAAGACCCCGTAGCTGGCGACATGGACGTCCCGCCACCAAGTCTTGGAGAGCCGCTTCATGGCAAGCGCGGTCAACTCCACGGCGACGAGCAGCCAGACGGCAAAGACCCCCAACGCGACCGCAGTGGGTCTCCACGTGCTGGCGAACGGGACGAGGAGTTCCCGAGAGCCGAAATGCGTGTAGCTGTCGGCAACGAGAGTACCCAAATGAACGGCGACGAAGCAGATGGTCATCCCTCCTAGCCAACGGTGCAGGTCGAGAAGCCAGGCCGCCCGCCGACGGTGGGGAAAGAAATCGGTGGAGAGCACGATCCCCCACAGCACCGATGCGGTGAGCGTGAGCCAGGCGACGATCCCCGAGGCGCGAGAGAGATACCACCAGATATGAGGGTTCATGCCGGGCTCCATTCGCCGGCGCAGACGCGTTCGAGCGCTGGGCTCATGCTGGTGGCTCCATCGAGAGTGGTGGCGATACCGTCGAGGCGGTGGCTCTCGAGGTAGTCGAGAGCCCGGTCACTGCCACAGAGGAGAGCGGCCGTGGCGTGCGCCTCCGCCTGCCAGCCGGCCCCTGCGACCACGGTCACCGCCGCCAGGTCCGTGGTCGCACAGCTTCGGGTAGAGGGATCGATCACGTGATGGCGCTGGCGGCCGTTGTGGGCCCACGTGCGCGTCAGGGTGCTCGACGTGGCAACTCCGCCGCCGTCGAGCGTGAGAGTCATGAGCTCCCGCGATAAGTCGAGCGGATGTTTGACGGCGACATACCATCCCTCCGCCGTTGGCGGCGTACCGGCCGCCGCCAGGTCGCCTCCGACGCCGACGAGAGCGCCACCGGTGCCGGCGTCGAGCAGTTCGGTGACGACCATGTCGGCGGCAAGACCTTTGCCGATCCCGCCGGGATCGAGGCCGAGGCCGGCGGGGACGAACACGGCTGCCGTCGCCGCATCGATGGTCACATCGTCAATCGTGTGCCCGAGACTGGGGCGCCGGGCCATGCGGCTCGTCCTGTTGGACCCGTCGATGCTCTTCGCGTAGCCGGCTGCATTAATCGCGGAGAGCATCGACGGGTCGTAACGACCGTGCGTCTGGCGCCAAGCGTGTTTCATCGTGTTGAGCAGAACGACGGTGTCCGGCGACACGACCACGAAGGCTTCCGGCGCCGTGTTCAGGCGCGAGATGTCGCTCTCCGGCAGGAACCGGCTCCAGTGTCGCTCCAGCTCGTCGAGCCGACATCG
>Ga0207931_1000500_pt1 | contig 14524 bp, 10 predicted proteins | sample NGESurdeep092012_2_FD_184478 | JGI IMG/M metagenome (GOLD analysis project Ga0207931, IMG submission 184478) | Arctic peat soil microbial communities from Barrow, Alaska - NGEE Surface sample 415-1 deep-092012 (SPAdes) | ecosystem: Environmental > Terrestrial > Soil > Wetlands > Peat ...
GTGAGTACGTGAGAACAGAGAGGAAAGAAAAGGGGGTGGGTTCGTGAAATGAATTATCTGATTGAATTAAGCATACCTAATATTTTTTCTTTGGTCCTGGCAATATCATACAGTTCTTCATTCTTTATTCTGATGATATGGATTCCCAGGTTTATAAGCTCTGAATCTTTAAATTGATCATATTCTTCAGTCGTATCGTGTATTGGGCCATCGAGTTCAATTACTGCCTTCTTTTCACTACAGTAAAAATCTGCAACGAAATAATTGAATCTTATTAAGTTTCCACTATAAAGAATAGGATGCTGCCGGAGAAATTTATATCCTGAAAGTCTTCTTCCTCTCAGTTCTTTCCACAAAAGTTTTTCAGACTCAGTCATATTATGTCTGAGTTCCTGGGCATGCTTCCTTATTTTCTTAAAGTCAAACTTTTTCTTGTCAGACATTTTTATAATTCCACAACATAAATTTATAAAAATTATTTAATAGCGTTTCCCCTCTTTAAATAATATGTACTCATCCCCCCAGCCCCCTTCTCTGCTGAAGCAAAGAAGGGGGTGTAAACTATTGAATATTAAGTATTATCCCCCTCTTTGCGCAAGCAGAGAGGGGGATAAAGGGGGTGAGTACATGTGAAACAAGAAGCAGAGAGGGGGATAAAGGGGGTGAGTACATGTCATAAAATAAACCCACCCCCAAGCCCCTCCCAGGAGGGGAACCAGGTATTGGGGGTGAGGCCGTAACAATAAAAAGAGACGCGCAATTTGCGCGTCTCTTTTTATAAAAAGCAATTGATAAAGACGCCATGCATGGCGTCTCAACAAAAATCAATAAGCCGGATCCTGTGTAATAACACCTTTTTGCAGGTCAACCTGATCCTGAGGTATTGGCCAGTAATCATTCTTTGCCGCATCAAAGTGGGCTCCGGTCAAAAATGTCCTGAATGTGAGATCACGAGTAATGTAATCGGGAATGACAGTACCTAAAAGACCCCAGCGCCGCAGGTCGAAGAAACGGTGACATTCCATTGCAAACTCCAGCCGTGTCTCCATCTGTACAGCTTGTCTTGCTGTTGCCTGGGTAGCAAAAACAGGAGACCCGACAGGGTAAGGTTCTACCTTATAGTTGGCAGCCGGTTTTGAATAATCTACTACGGGAGTGCCGGTGGCAAGGGTATAAGTTGTGCAGAGTCCCATTACCGGTGTGCTGCCTTTGGCACGGTTGCGAACCTGGTTTACAAGTCCCATTGCTACGTCGAGCTGACCATCTTCTACAGCAATCTCAGCTCTCCAGAGCAGGATATTGGCAAGACGGTACATCCTGTAGTTTTTAGGATTATTAAAGCCGCTTCCATTTGTACATAAAGATTGCTCTTCCTTCTTGTGCATGTATTTTTTACACATGTAGGGTCCGCCGTTTGCCTGTTCACGGATCCAGGCATTTCCCGGGTGGATACCCCAGCCCAGATAGTCAATTCCGCGCCGTGAAATGGTCCAGTCGACACGGAGGTCGAGAAGATGGTCAGTAGGAACAAACACATCGCCGCTCCCTTTTCCCATGTCATTTGCCAGAGGTTCACGTGCAGCTATGTCGAGGACAGGTAATCCGTCAGGTGTAACCTGGAAAGCTTCAAAAAGACATTCTGAGGCTTGAAAGAATCCCCATCCGCCGCAGCTTGCCGGTCCATTCTGGTGCCATGTGGCACCATCAATTAGCATACCTGATTGGCTGGTCCCGGTGACCGAACACTGTATCTCGAAAATTGATTCCTTGTTATTCTCGTGAGTACAGTCATAGTTATCGTAAAAATTAGAGACAAGGCTGTATCCGCCATTAGCGATAATGTCATCGAGAAGCGGTTTTGCAGAGCTTAATTTTTTCTCATACATAAAACAATGAGCCAGCACAGCTTCGACGGCATATTTGTTTGGACGGCCAACTTCTCCTCTTGGATGGGTGGTCGGCAGGTTTGCGAGGGCAAACTGCAGATCAGCTTCAATTCCGACCCAGCCCGGAGAATCGTTCTTTACCTCTTCAGGTTTTGTAGTTCCAAGTTCCGTTTGTGTTAATATGTACGGAATTTTTTCAAAAACCTTGTTAGCCTGGAAGTGGAACCATGCTCTGAGGAATTTAAGTTCTGCCTCAATCTGTTTAGCCCTGGTGGCATCAGCAATTGGTGTGGCGCCTTTCTGAGTTGTCCATAAAGTTTCAAGAGCAACATTTGCACGTGCAACTCCATCATAGCAGTCCCTCCATCTTTCACGCATATAGGCATTGTTTGTAAGGACTTCATATCTCTCAACATTATTAAACGGAGACTGGTCTCCTGATGAAGTGCCTTTATAAGCATCATCAGAAGCACCGCTTGCATAAGTCCAGTCAGTTCCCATAGCACCTCCGAAAATACCTGATCCCTGCATCCTCTCGTAAGTGGCAATAAGAAGTGCCTCAACACCTTCACTGGATTGCAGAAAACTGGTTGATGCGACTCCAGGAGGTTCTTTTGTAAGAAATTCCTTACTGCAGGAATATATCATCAGCAGGCTTCCCAGAAGTACGGCAGTTGATAATAATTTTAATGTTCTTTTCATATCTGTTTATATTAATTGTTCATAAAATATAAAAGGTTAGATGCCAAGCACTATACCAAACATAAATTGTTTTGGTGTAGGCCATGCACCTGAATCTATACCCATATTGATACCAGCGTTATAAATTTCAGGATCCAGTCCGGTATACTTGGTTAAAGTAAACAGGTTGGAACCCTGGAAGTAGATCTGAAGAGTTCTGAAGTTGTCTTTAATAAATGGAAGCTGATTCAGATCGTAGCCCAGCCTCAGAGTCCTCATGCGAAGATATGAACCGTCTTCCACAAAAGAGGTTGAAGGTTCCTGGTGTTGTGAATCATCGGAATAGATCATCGGCATCGTGGCATCTGCGTTATTTTTCAGGTAAGGGCTTCCCCATGATTCATAAAGTCGTCTGTGACTTTTTCCTGATTCGAACTGGGTGTAATCAATAAACCTGCTCACATAGTTTACCAATTTGTTCCCATAGCTTGAATACAAGACAGTCGATAAACTAATTCCCTTGTAAGCTACAGCGAGAGATAAGCCAGCAGTGAATTTCGGGTGAGGCGATCCTATATAAACACGGTCATTGGCATCAATGTATCCGTTTCCATCGACATCCTTGTATCTAAAAGATCCGGGTTTATTATATGTTCCGGAAGGTCCAAATTCTTTAGGTGCGGTGGCAGCTTCTTCAGCGGTCTGGAAGATTCCCTCAGTGATATAGCCGAAGAATTCTGGAAATGCTCTCCCATTCTGGGTTCTTGTGTAAATCTTCTCACGATAACTGGATCCGGAATAAAAGTCACCGACATTGTCAGTAAGTTTTACGAGCTCATTTTTATAATGTGAGACCACAAGGTCGGCACTATAGCTGAAATCACCATTCATGGCGGTGTTTGAATATCCCAGGGTCAGATCAAACCCTGTATTTTTCATCTGGCCGATGTTGACTGAAGGGGTGGAAGCTGTTCCGTAAACCAAAGGTAACTGCTTGGGATACAACATGTCTTTTGTATCACGACGCCATACGTCAAATGACAGGGAAAGATGTTTTAAAAGGGTTGCATCAATACCAACGTTGATGGTGCTGGTGGTTTCCCATTTTACATCCAGGTTGCCAAAGGATGACTGACGAAATCCGGTTGCCCCCTGCGATGAATTGGTGCCTGTAATAGGATAACATGCATCGTTCAGGCTAAAACCAAACTGTGAAAAACTGTTATAATTACCCATACGGTCGTTCCCTACCACACCATAACCGGCACGGATCTTTAATTCATCCAGCCACGATTTGGTAGAAGTCATGAAATCTTCCTGTGATATTCTCCATCCGACAGATGCGGCCGGGAAAATACCATATTTCTGTGTTCCGAAACGTGAAGAACCATCACGGCGCACAACTGCTTCAATCATATACTTGTCGGCATACGTGTAATTCAACCGGCCGAACAATGAGAACAAAGCGTATGAACTTATGCCGCTACCGGAGTTGGATTGAGCCTGAATACCTGTATTCAACCACATATAGTTGGGATCGAGGTTGGAATACCAGGTCCTGCCTGCGGAAAAACTGCTACCCCTGTTATCGTATGCTTCACTTCCTCCAATAACCTTAAAGCTGTGCTGGCCAAAGAGTCTCGAATACTCAATTGTATTGGTCCATGTCCAGTTCCAGCTTATTCCTGCAGATTCACCGTAACTGTCATAAGTTCCTCTTTCTGCGGCTGCTACTTCCACATAATCTATGTTCCTTGAAAACCAGTTATTCTGATTAACACCAATAAGTGACTGAACTAATAATCCTTTCAGGATAGTTATCCTGGCATGAGCATTACCACTCACAGTCATTGACTTTGTGTTATCATACTGGTTCTTATCAGCAAGGAAAACAGGGTTTTGACCGTTCCCCATGCCGGATGGCCTCGATCCTGAGTAATTTCCAGCTATATCATATACCGGAACCATTGGCGGAAGCCTGTAGCTCCACGAAACCAGCGAAGATTCAGAGTTATCATTTCCCTGATAACCAAAATCTTTGGTGAATACTACCCCGAGGTTTGTACCTACATCCAGCCATTTCACAGGATTCGAATTGACGTTAAGACGGGCATTGTACCTGTTAAATCCGGTCCATTTGAAAATACCTTCCTCATCGGTATAACCCAGCTGAAGTGCATAGGTAGTATTTGCAGAACCACCTGAAACATCAATAGAATATTCTTTATAAGGAGCATCCCTCGTGGCTTCTTTAAACCAATCGGTCCCTATTTTATTAGCCTTCGTAATAAGGTATGTATCAGTTCCGTCTATGTACGACAGTTTATTGTCATATAAGGCAGGAGCAACTGATGGTGATCCTTCTGCTGTCTTTGCGGGAAAGATATAATCGGGAATTACAGGTGTAGCCCCGTTGCCGTACTGGGTATGACTGTAATTTTTAGGATTAGTCGGATCACCAGTTGGTAAACCGAAATTCTTTGCTTGCAGCCAGCACATTTCACCCCATTCCTGGGTGTTCAGCAGATTGTAGAATTTTGAACTTCTTGTAATACCCTGTCTGACTTCAGCAGTAATATTAACTTTCTGGTTTTTCTTACCGGACTTTGTGGTGATGAGAACAACCCCATTGGCAGCTCTTGCGCCATAGATTGATTGTGCGGCAGCATCTTTCAGAATAGTTATTGCTTCAATATCATTTGGTGTATAAGATCCTCCAGGTACACCGTCAACTACATAAAGAGGGTTGGCATCGTTAATAGTGGTCATTCCACGGATCCTCATAGTTGCATCTTCACCGGGAGTATGCTGGTTGAGGATCGTTACTCCGGCAACCTTACCCTGAAGACGCTCCATTGGTGCAGCAGTACTTACTTCAGAAAGAGAAGCTGCATTTACAGTCGAAACGGCACCTGTAAGAGATTTCCTTGCCTGGGTTGAATACCCGACAACCACAATCTCATCAAGTTTTGTTTCGGCCTGAGCCATAACCACATCAATAGTGGTCTGTTGGCCCACAGTTACCTCCTTCGTCATATATCCGATAAAGGAGAAGTTCAATACTGAGCTGGCAGAAGCTACTGGGAGGGCAAACCGGCCATCAACATCTGTAATAGCACCGTTGATCGTACCTTTTTCCAGAATGTTTACACCAGGTAATGCTGCCCCTGTGGCATCAGTAACCCGGCCTGTGATTCTCTTCTGTTGCAGATCGCCGGAACCAGAAATGCCCGAAGCAAATGCCTGGGTTGTTCCCAGCAATAACAACAGCGTTAATAGTTTCACGACAAATCTGGATTTAATCAAACCTGCCCAAAGTGAAACATCTCGCATGATTTTTTTAGTCATACTTTTGAAGTTAGTTAGATTAAGAAATAAATAATTAGAAAAATTAAGGATTGGGAGCAATATGAAACTCCCGCTTGAATTTGAAAGGTTACAAAGTATATTCCATAGGCATCAGGGTTAGGTTAGTAGGGTATTCCAAATTTATTAATTTTTATTATAATTTTTGATTTTTTAATATTTTTTTTATTATACTGATAATCAACAGATAATGCATAAAATACCTGAGAGGGGAAAATAAATATTGAAAAAGCGATCTTCAAAATCATTATATTAAGCCTTTTAATTCACATGCCATTAACGGCAGTCATACTTGCTGACGGGAGTTTCCCGGTTCACCACATCCCTCTCAGTTACCTGAAGGATGCTGACCATATTATTTGTTGTGACGGAAGCGCAGGAAGCCTTATTTTGGCTGATCTGGAGCCGGAAGCAATAGTTGGTGATCTCGATTCACTTGATACCGGAATTACAGAAAGGTTTTCTGACCGTCTTTACAAGGATAGTGAACAGGACACGAACGATCTAACTAAAGCAGTAAAGTGGTGTATAAATAAAGGGTATGAGGAAATTGTGATCCTGGGAGCAACAGGGAAGAGAGAAGATCATACGATAGGTAATATATCATTGCTGGCTGAATATGCAAAGGAGATAAATGTGATCATGGTAACTGATACAGGAACTTTCACGCCACTTCTGAAAAACAGTGTTATCAAATGTTTCCCCGGCCAGCAGGTTTCAATATTCTCAATAAACCCTGAAACCGAAGTGACTTCCAAAGGATTAAAATATCAGCTTGCTAAACTTAAATTGCAGAACTGGTGGAGGGCAACGCTGAATGAAGCGGAAGCAGATTCATTCGAACTTTGTTTTATGGGAGGGCCACTGATAGTTTATCAAAAATTCAGGGACTAGTAAATTGTTATGCAGGTTATGCGGTTCTGCTGTTCTGCATTTGTGCGGTTGTGCAGGTATTTTAATTTTGCGTGTTTTAACATAAAAAATTTTATTTTTATATTAATGTTGTTTTAATTTGCTTATATTTGATTTTTATTGGATCAAGTTTAGCTTGATTTTAATAGAAACTAATTTAACTAACCTGTTTAACCAAAAAAAATCGACTATGCAAATTACTACAAAATTACGGCGTATTACGCTGTTTTTGTTCAGTATGGTGCTTTCTTCAGGCATTTTGCTTGCACAGGAAAGGACCATAACCGGGAAAGTCACCGCCGAAGGCGAAGGAGCTATCCCGGGTGCAAACGTTACAGTGCAGGGGACTACGATCGGAGCCATGACAGGCGTCGACGGGACCTACTCATTAAAAGTACCAGGACCAACTTCAATTCTGGTATTTTCATCTGTAGGCTATGTTACACAAGCAATTACTGTCGGTTCCCAGACAACGATCAATGTAGTGATAGTATCCGATGTTAAAGCGCTGCAAGAAGTTGTTGTTGTTGGTTATAGTACCCGATTGAAAGATCAACTTACCGGTGCAGTATCCAATGTTACAGAAAAAGATCTGAAGGTTACTTCTGCCCCAAGTGCTGTGACCCGTTTGCAGGGTAAAGTTTCCGGGGTTACAATCACAACTCCGAACACTCCTGGAGGAGAACCTACTATCAGGATCCGTGGTATCGGTACCATCAACGACCCGAACCCGCTTTATGTAATAGACGGTGTTCCTGTTGGCCCGGGCAATAACCTCAACCCTGATGATATCGAATCAATTTCAGTATTGAAAGACGCCTCATCAACAGCTATTTATGGTTCAAGGGGTGCTAACGGTGTTATCCTCATTACTACCAAGAGGGGTCTCAAGAATCAGAAAGCCAATGTTACTTTTTCTGCAAGAGCAGGTATCAAACAGGCAGCTAACCAGTACAGCTTACTGAATACAGAGGAATATGGCCAGGCTGTATTTCTTTATGGTAAGAATATAGGTAGTGCTTCTCCTGGAAACGACCAGTATGGACACGGAGCAACACCTGTTGTTCCCGATTATATATTACCGGCCGGCGCAAAAGAAGGCGATCCGGGAACTGATCCATCGCTTTACAACTATCCTGATTATGTAATCTTCAAAGCCAGCAAACCGGGTACCAATTGGTACAATGAGATCTATCAGAATGGTGTTGTTCAGGATTACAGTCTCCAGCTTTCAGGTGGCGGAACCAACACATCATATTCTTTTTCAACAAGCTACTATGATGAGCAGGGTATTCTGAAATATACCGATTTCAAACGTTACAACTTCCGTCTAAATACAGAATCAACTGTTACAGACTGGCTTAGAGTAGGTCAGTCACTACAGGCAGTTTTCATCGATCAGAAAGGCGATTTCGGCAACAATGGCGAAGGTACCCCAATATCACAGGCATACCGTATGCAGCCGATTATCCCTGTTTATGATATCGAAGGTAACTTCGCAGGCTCAAGAGCCAAGAACATGGGTAATGCAGCTAACCCTGTTGCAGACCTTTACCGTTCCCGTAACAACGATGGCAAATGGATACGCGGACTTGGCAACATATTTGCAGAAGCCACTATAATTAAGGGATTATCAGTTAAATCTTTGTTTGGATACAATATCGGTCTCTGGAATTCAAAGAATTATACCATTCCTACATATGAATCATCTGAGCCAAACAAGATCAATGGTATGGCACAGTCTATGAATTATGATATTTTCTGGAACTGGGTGAACACTGTTAACTATAATGTTACCATAGCCGCCGTTCATAAACTGAGTATAGTAGCAGGAACTGAAGCTTACAAAGACAGCTATCAGGAGTTCGGAGCAAGCAGAAGTGTTTATTTTAACGAATCTCCCGATTATATGTACCTGAGCTCAGGTGAATCAAACAAGGATAATTACGGAAGCGGTTCAGCAAACTCAATGTTTTCACAATTCGGTCGTGTTAACTACGACCTGATGGGCAAATACTTAATTGAAGCTACAATACGCCGCGACGGTTCTTCAAGGTTTGGTTCCAACAAACGTTATGGTATTTTCCCTGCAGCTTCAGTAGCATGGGTAATATCACAGGAAGACTTCATGAAATCAACCCTCAGCTGGATGAACCAGCTTAAACTCAGAGCAGGTTACGGTACTGCAGGTAACGATAGGATAGGAAACTACAACGGTTTCTCTACCTACGCAACAAACGGTTATACTGCATCTTATGACCTTAATGGTGTAACTTCGGGTGTTGTATCCGGATTTATTCCCAATACAAGGGGTTCAAACGATGTAGGCTGGGAAACAACGAAAACCCTAAACTTCGGTGTCGACTCAAGGTTCTTAAATAATACACTCAGCTTCTCTCTTGACATATGGACAAGAAAGACAACCGATATGCTTTACCAGCTATCTGTTCCTCAAGTTCTGGGATTGGCATCACCTCCTTTTGTCAACATTGGTGACATGAAGAATACCGGTTACGATCTTTCTATTGGCTATAATAATACTGCTCTTAACGGAAAACTAACCTATGCAGTTAACTTGACAGGATCGCATTATAAAAATGAGGTTACCAAGTTATCGAATAATCCAAACGAGATAATCTACTGGAACACAAGGCAGGTTGATTATACTGCTGCGACAGTAGGACATGCATTCCCTGAGTTTTACGGATATAAGGTAGAAGGTATTTTCCAGACAGCAGAAGAAGCTGCTGCAGCTCCTGTAGCTTTCGGAACCACTTACAATCAGCCAGGTCACTTCAAATTCGCTGACATTAATAATGACAACGCCATTACAACAGCTGACCGTACCTTCATCGGCAGCCCGCACCCGAAATTCACCGGTGGCTTGAACATCGATCTTGGATATGCCGGATTTGATCTGAATCTGTTCTTCTACGGAAGTTATGGCAACAAGTTGATTAATTATGTATCCCGCTGGATCGATTATGGTCAGTTTGACGGAGGTCTTAGCAAGGATGCCTTATACAATTCATGGACATCAACAAATACCGGTGCCAGATTGCCAATGTACGATCAGAGTGCTATCTCACAGTACAACTCAACTGCATTTGTTGAAGATGGATCTTTCCTGAGACTGAAAAACCTCAGACTGGGCTATAATATACCGGGGACACTTCTGAACAAGATCAATATGAAGAGCATAGTAGTGTACTTCCAGGCTTCGAACCTGTTAACGATGACCAAGTACAGGGGACTTGATCCAGAATACAACTCATCAGGAATATCGATGGGTATCGACCAGGGTTCATGGCCTACTCCAAGGGAAATATCATTTGGTATAATCCTGGGTATCTAATTAAAACTGTGTAAATAAAAACAAAGAAATTATATGAAAAAGCTATCAATTATATCGGGCATGTTATTAATGACCCTGTTTATTTCATGTTCAAAATCATTTTTGGACCAGGTACCTCAAGGGTCGACGGCCGACAATGTTTTTTACAATGAGAAAGGGGTTAATTCCCTTCTTACCGGAACATATGCAATGGTACCTGGCAGCGCACTGTGGACCGTTTCCTGGGGCGCTTCAATTACAAACTGGACCTACGGTTCCGTTGCATCGGATGATGCCTACAAAGGCTCGGAAAAAACTGACCAGATTCCTATAAACGAGATCGAGCAGTGGCAAGTTTCTACAACCAATAACTATCCTGCTGAAAAATGGTGTCTATGTATTGGAATGGGAGTTAACCGCGCTAATATAACGCTGAATGCAATTTCCAAAACAACTCTTCCTGATGCTACCACAAAAGAATTAGTAGCTGAAACAAGATTCCTCAGGGGTCTGTTCTATTTCGAATCATGGCTTGTATTTGGCGATAAAATTCCGCTCATTGATGAAACTAAGATCGATGCTGCCAATACTATCAGTAATGATAATGCTCCAGGTGCTGTTCTTGCATTTATTATTGCGGACCTGACATATGCAAAGGATAATCTTCCTGAAAGCCAGGCTCAGCCAGGCCGTCCGACCAAGTATGCTGCTATGGCACTTGCTGCCAAGGCATACATGCAGGTACTTGATTATACCAATGCAAAACCGTTGCTCAACGCCATCATTGCCAGCGGCAAATATTCTCTTATGCCAAATTTCCACGACAACTTCCGCGTTGATAAAAACAACAATGCAGAATCGATCTTTGAAGTTCAGCGCAGCGTAAACGACTATAATGAGTCGCTGAATGCCGAAGCAGGAATTGGTCTTAATGCCCCGCAGGGTGGTGACATTGGTACATGCTGCGGTTTCCATTGTCCTTCACAGAACCTTGCAAACGCATTCAAGGTGGATGCAAACGGACTACCTTTGTTCGATACCTTTAATAATGTCGATCTGAAAAATGATCAGGGAAAACCTTCAAATGAAGATTTCACTCCTGCAACTGATGCTCTTGACCCACGTATCGACTGGACAATAGGCCGCAGAGGTATCCCTTATCTTGATTGGGGTATCAACCGTGGTGGCGACTGGATCCGTAACCAGCCATGGGGTGGTCCATATATACCAGTTGAAAAAACATTCTTCAACAAAGCAGACCGCAACACAGCGTCTACTACAACAGGATGGCAGACAGGTATAGATGCCAACAACATCCGCTATATCCGCTATGCACATATTCTTCTTTGGAGAGCAGAGATTGCTGCAAGTGAAGGTGATTATCCTACAGTTCTTAATTATGTAAACCAGATCCGTACAAGGGCTGGCCATGAAGTGGTTATGGGCAAAGTTAACATTACAAAACTTCCTCCATCTGTTTACCCATGGGGAAACCCTGGAGATGTAGACTTTACACAGCCTGCTGCCAACTACCACATTGGTACATATACATCTTTTGCTAGCAAAGAAGAAGCAATGAGAGCAATTCAGTGGGAAGACCGCCTTGAATTTGCAACAGAAGGGAGTCGCTTCTTCGACCTTCGCCGCTGGGATATCGCAAAACCGGGCAGCATGAAAGCAACTCTTGACGCTTTTGCAGCTGCTGATATAAGAATAAGACCAGACGTTATGAAGGGTGCAATATTCACAGAAAAGGCTAAATATCAGCCTATTCCTCAAACCCAGATTGATTTACAGCCAGATGTTCTGAAACAAAATTCTGGTTATTAATAAATTGTAACTAAATCAAGAAAGGCTGTCCTAAACCGACAGCCTTTTTTTTAAATTTCACGCTTTATAAAAAAATTAATGATGACGGCAAAATTGGATTTTTAGAAATCCGCATTATAAGTTATGCCAGGTTATTTAATTCTTGCAGTGTCACCTGCAATGAATTTATATTTTTTAATCTCTTTGCAGATTTGGCAGTCAGCAAAAGGAGAGTCAGGAGCCACTTTTGAAGTCTCGATGAATATAGTCCGGTCACTTATTGAAAGGAATTTCATCTCGCCATCTAATTCTTTGGAGATCGATAGCTTTCCATTCTTATTAATCAATATAAGGTGTTCTTTCAGGGGTAATCTTTGACCCTGGAAAGTGAATATTGTCACAATGGCATCTTTATAAGAATCCTCGTCAATTTCACCGATAATAATATTAGATGGATCGATCAGACATTTTATATCTCCGGCAGAAAAGATTATTGAACCATCATTATTCTTAGTTTTTTTTGCGTCTTTTATTTGATCTTTTAGATGGTTCTCCGCAACCCGTATAGCCTGTTTCTTAATCTTATTTTCAAAAGAATTAACCTTCGCACTTTGGTTAGCTTTATTACAAGATGTTAAGAAGCAAAATGCAAGTAATAAGAATAAAGTATTCCGCATAGTATCATATTTTTTTGTTTCAAGCCAAAAATATAACAAAAACTGGAGTTGAGAAAATATTGTAACTTTATTGCCATGTCATCCAAAGCAGTCATATTAGCTGACGGAAGCTTCCCTGATCACGAGATTCCACTCGGTTACCTCAGGAATTCTGAGCATACTATCTGTTGCGACAGAAGCGCGGAAAATCTTGTCAGGGCTGACCTGATGCCTGAGGCTATTGTCGGCGACCTTGATTCACTTGATACCGGAATTGCAGAAAGGTTTGCTGACCGTCTTTACAAGGATAGTGAACAGGACACGAACGATCTGACTAAAGCAGTAAAGTGGTGTATAAATAAAAGGTATAAGGAAATTGTGATCCTTGGAGCAACAGGGAATAGAGAAGATCATACAATATGTAATATATCATTGCTGGCGGAATATCATTTTGATTTTATGTGCGCAATTAAGCTATTGTCCTATAATCCCAAATTGAAAGAACTAGCCCGCAAGTTAAGGAAAAACAGCACTCTTGCTGAAGTGATACTCTGGCAGAATATTAAAGGTAAAGTATTTGAATATGAGTTTCATAGGCAAGTGCCAATAAATGAATTTATCGTTGACTTTTTTTGTCATGAATTAAAGTTGGCAATCGAAATCGATGGGAAAACCCATGATTATAATTTTGAAAATGACAAAAGCAGACAAATGATACTTGAGAGCTTAGGTATTAAAATTATCAGGTTTGACGACAATGATGTTTAGCGAAATCTTAATGACGTTTTAAGAGCTTTGGAATTAATGATTTCGGAAATCGAAGAAACAGGTCAAAAGCAAGGTGATTGAAGAACATCCCCCTAACCCCCTTCAAAGGGGGAATTTAAGAATCAGTCCCTTCAAAGGGGGACTACTGGTAGTTTATCAGAAATTCAGGGACTAATAAATTGTTATGCAGGTTATGCGGTTCTTCTGTTATGCGGTTATGCGGTTATGCAGTTCTGCTGTTATGCAGTTCTGCTGTTATGCGGTTATGCAGTTATGCGGTTATACGGTTATGCGGTTATGCGGTTATGCAGTTATGCGGTTATACGGTTATGCGGTTATGCGGTTATGCAGTTATACAGTTATACAGATAGTTATTGATAGGATTTAAGGTATTTGATTAATACTGCATTACCATTAATTAATTTCTGTGCTTTGGTTCTTCGATCAATAGCTATGTCCTTAACAATATATCCTTGATCTTCGGCAATATAATACATGTTTTTTACCTCCCCGATTGAACCTTTTGAGATTTTAAGAAATTGTTTGAACTCAGGATTTCCGCCACGACAGAAACCTTCACTTATATTATTCATTATTGATATCCCGGCTCGGCAGATTTGATCTTTAAATCCAAAATCGCGGCACTGCCTGAAGTCACAATAGATTAAATTTACGAGTTCTCTGGCCATTTGCCAGATCTCGAGTTCCTCAAAATTCTTAATAGTAGTCATTTTAGCACATTTATTAGGTAAGACATATAAATTCCACTACTAAAATTACTAATTTTTTATTAGACAACCGCAAAACCGCAAAACCGCAAAACCGCAAAACATTTTACTTACTCATCGAGTCCTTGACGAGATAAATCAGCTGCACCCTGCTCTTCACATTGGTCTTGATGTAAATATGGTGAGTGTGATCCTTTACAGTCTGCAGGCTTATAAAAAGCTTGTCGGATATCTCTTTATTGCTTAGGCCATTGCAAATTTCCCTGATCACATCTGATTCCCTGGGTGAAACCTCAAACCTCATGCAGAATTTTTCAAAAGGGATATTTTTCCCCGGTTCAGCTGCAAATGAAGGAAGAAGGGTACCATAGCTGAAATAGACCG
>Ga0207931_1000501_pt1 | contig 14518 bp, 9 predicted proteins | sample NGESurdeep092012_2_FD_184478 | JGI IMG/M metagenome (GOLD analysis project Ga0207931, IMG submission 184478) | Arctic peat soil microbial communities from Barrow, Alaska - NGEE Surface sample 415-1 deep-092012 (SPAdes) | ecosystem: Environmental > Terrestrial > Soil > Wetlands > Peat ...
GGTCGACTCCGGCTACGCCAAGCAGAACAGCCTCGCCGTCGGCGACACGATGAAGATCGGCGGCGTGAAGTTCACGGTCATCGGTGTGAGCAAGTCGGCATCCGCCGACGCCAACGTCTACATGCCGCTGCAACGGGCGCAGACACTGGCCGACGAGAAGGGCAAGGTCAACCAAGTCTACGTCAAGGCGACGAGCGCCACGCTGATCACACAGGTGAAGAAGGCGATCAAGGCGACGGTCCCCGGCGCCACCGTGACGACCGCTCAGGACCTCGCCAACCAGGTCAGCGGTTCCCTCAGCAGCGCCTCCAAGCTCGCCAATCAGCTCGGCAAGTGGCTGGCGATCGCCGCCCTTGTCGCCGCGATCGCCGTGGCGAGCCTGCTCATGTTGTCCGCGGTAGGCCGGCGCGTGCGCGAGTTCGGCACGCTCAAGGCATTGGGGTGGCGGAGCCGGCGCATCGTCTCTCAGGTCCTCGGGGAAGCGCTGGCGATGGGCGTCGCCGGCGGCATCGCCGGCATCGGGCTCGGCTACGCCGGCGCGCAGCTCATCAGCCAGCTCTCTCCAAGTTTGCAGGCGACCGTGGCGAGCGCCGGCTTTCCGACGGGCGGTTCCACAACCTCGGCCGGCGCCCCCGGAGGGGCAGGCCCGGGTTCGGCCATGCGCAGTCTCACGCACACTGTCACCGTCTCTCTGCACGCTGTCGTCAGTCCAGCGCTGTTGGCCGTGGCCATCGCGCTCGCCATCGGCGGCGCGCTGATCGCCGGGGCGCTCGGCGGCTGGCGCGCCGCACGCCTGAGTCCCGCCGACGCCCTGCGCCGGGTCGACTGAGAAAGGAGGTTCGGATGCTCTACGAACTGCACGACGTCTCGAAGCGCTACGACCAGTCCAGGAAGCAGGTCATGGCGTTGAACGGCATCGACCTGACGATCGCCGAGGGCGAGCTCCTGGCGATCCAGGGCGCAACGGGCTCGGGCAAGACGACCCTGCTCCAGATGCTCGGAGCGCTCGATGGGCCGACCGCCGGGTCCGTGTTCTTCGAGGGCCATGACTTGGCGACGATGAAGGAACGCCAGCTCAGCCGGCTGCGCAGCAACGCCTTCGGGTTCGTCTTTCAGGCCTTCAACCTCATCCCCACGCTCACGGCACAGGAGAACGTGGAGACGGCCCTCGTGCCGCTCAGGGTCTCGGCGACGGAGCGGGCGGAACGGGCGCGCTCGGCCCTGGCCGAAGTCGGCCTTGCCGAGCGCGGCGCCCACGTCCCGGTGGAGCTCTCCGGCGGCGAACAGCAACGCGTCGGCATCGCCCGGGCGCTCGTGCACAATCCACGGGTGATCCTCGCCGACGAGCCTACGGGCAACCTGGACGAGCGCACGCGCGACGAGATCATCACGCTGCTCGAGAACCTGTGGAGAGAGCGCGACCAGACGATCATCCTGGTCACACACGACAGTCAGGTCGCCGCCCGTGCCTCTCGCCGTCTGTGGCTCGATGCCGGTGCCGTCGCCGACCCCGACATGGCCGGCGAACCGGCGTCGTGTGAGGAAATGGTGCCCTCTCCCGTCTGAAGGCCGCTGCGCGCTCACGAGTGAGGCGCTCGCGTCGCTGCCACGCAGCGACGCGAGCGCCTCACTCGTCCCTGAGACCCGGCGCACGTCTCACGCCGCCTCGGACGATGCCCGGTCCGATCTCGGCACCCCGCAGACCGATGGATCAGGACTGCGCCGGGAGGCCGGCCGGCAAGCAATCGGATTAGTCCTCGCCCTCAGACAGGTCAGCCACATCGGTTGAAACGATGTGCTCGGCATCGTCCGACGCGGTGGTGCTCGCGAGCGGGAGATGCACCCGAAAACGGGTGCCGGCTCCCGGTGAAGTCTCTAGTTCGACATCGCCGCCGTGAGCCGCGGCGATCGCCGTAACGATGGAGAGCCCGAGACCGGCGGTCCCCTCGCCACCCTGGCGGGAGACGGTCGAGCGATAGAAGGGTTCGAAGGCGCGATCGCGCACGTCCTCCGCCATACCGATGCCATCATCGCTGACCTCGAGCCGCGCACGACCATCGTCCATGGTCACGACGACCTTGACGTGTGCCTTCGCCCCCGCATGTTGCAGGGCGTTGACGACCAGGTTGGCGACGAGCTGCCGCAGGCGAGCCTCGTCGCCCGCCACGACGACCGGCGCCGAGGCTTCGAGTGCAATTGTCCGCTCGGGATCCGTCACGCACGCGTCGGCGACGGCATCGGCGGCGACGAGCGCGAGGTCGACCGAGTCGCGCTCGAGCGGACGTCCTTGGTCGAGACGCGCGAGCAGCAGGAGCTCCTCCACGAGCACGCCCATGCGCGCCGCCTCCTGCTCGATGCGCCGCATGGCGAGCTCGAGATCCTCAGGCCGATCCCTGGCGCCGCGGCGGAAGAGCTCGGAGTAGCCGCGGATCGAGGCGAGCGGCGTGCGCAGCTCGTGCGACGCCTGCGCGAGAAACCGCCGCAGCGCATTCTCGGAGGCCTGACGCTTGGCGAAGGCGTCCTCGATCTGCGCGAGCATCGTGTTCAGCGCCAAGGCGAGCCGCCCCACTTCCGTGCGCGGCTCGGCCCGGTCGATCCTCCTGCTCAGATCGCCGCCGGCGATCGCCGCGGCGGTCGTCGCCATGTCGACCAGCGGCCGCATCTCGCGACGTATGACCCACCAGGCCAGCGCGCCCAGACCGATGAGCACGCTCGCGGTGACGATCCCCTCGACCAGCAGGAGGCGCCGCAACGTCTGCGTCACCTCCGTCAACGGGATCGCCACGACGAGCGTGTAGACGGTGCCGACGAGCGGCACGGCCATCACACGATAGTGCAGAGACGTGCGGCCGGAGGCGGCGACGGTGAGAAACTTCTGCCCACCGCCGCTTTCGGCGCCCTGCACGAGACCCGCCGGCAGCGAAGGCGGCGGCGCAACGGTGCCACCGTAGCGGAACACGACCTCGTTCACGGTCTTGCCCGACTGGTCGACGACCTCGCCGTATGTGCCCGGCGGGAAGGACGGGGTCTCGCCCGGCGGAGGCCCGGACATGCCCTGCGGGAGTCCCGATCCGGATGTCTCGAGGGCGCGCACGACGGGCATATTCGCGACCGCGAGCTGCTGGTCGACGCGGCGGATGAGGAACGACTGGAGCGAGAGATACGTCACCGCGTCGGCGACCAGCAGCCCGACGGCGACGAGGCTGAGCAGCGCAAGCAGGAGCCGCAGGCGCAGCGACACGGCTCAGTCCTGCGACTCGCGCAGGCAGTACCCGAAGCCGCGCACGGTGTGGATCAACGGAGGCCCCACGCGGTCGAGCTTCTTGCGCAGATAGCTGATGTAGATCTCGACGACGTTGGCGTCGCCGGCGAAGTCGTAGTGCCACACGTGATCGAGGATCTGTGACTTGGAGAGAACTCGCCGTGGGTTGAGCATCAGGTAGCGGAGCAGCTTGTACTCGGTGGCCGTCAGCTCGACCCGATCGCCCGCCCGCCGGACCTCGTACGTGTCCTCGTCCATCTCCAGATCGGCGAAGGCGAGACGTTGGCGCTCGGCCCCCGCGCGCGACGTGCGCCGCAGGATCGCGCGGATGCGGGCGATCAGCTCCTCGAGGCTGAACGGCTTGGTCATGTAGTCGTCGCCGCCTATTGTGAGGCCGCGGATCTTGTCTTCGGTGCCGTCCCGCGCGGTCAAGAACAAAACGGGCGTCGACGGCGATTCGGCGGCGATGCGTCGCGCCACCTCGAAGCCGTCGGTGTCGGGGAGCATCACGTCGAGGAGCACGAGATCGGGGCGGAACACCGGCAGCGAGAGCAGCGCCGCCTTGGCTGTATGGGCGACGTCGACGTCGAACTGCTCATAACGCAGCGCCAGCGAGATGAGGTCTGTGAGGCTCTCCTCGTCGTCGACGACCAGAATGCGTTGACGCTCGCTCACGCAGCGGCTCCCTTTCTCTCTGTCGATGCCTGCCGTGGTTGGCGTGCGACATCGTGCAGTCCCGTCTCTTCGCTGCCCATTCTACTGTCGGCCACCTTGAGTTTGCTGAGTGGTTACTGTGAAGAAACTGTGAATCATCCGGACCGGCGAGGTGCCCTGTGACCGTCAAAGAAAGTCTCAGGTCGCGCAAAGCGCGGACTCAGCCGGTCCACAGGCGAGTGGGCTACAACTGATGCAGAAGTAGACGCAAACGACCGCGATGGGGCGCCGTCGAAGCGCACACCGCGCATCTGCGATGGGAGGACGGAACATGACACGGTCGAAAGCGCACGCAGCGTTCTTCATCTCGGGCATCGTCTCCGCCGTAGTAATCCTGGTGCTCCTGATGGTCTTCGGCGTGCTGCCGGTGAAGACGGAACACACGACGGTCGTCGAGCAACAGGTCGCCGGCACGTCGATGGCCACGACTGCCCTGACGAGCGGCACGCTGACGCCGGCGCAGATCTACCAGAAGTACGCGCAGGGCGTCGTCGAGATCATCGCCACGTTCTCGAGCGCCGGCCAGAGCTCCTACGGCCCATTCGGCGGGACGCAGACGCAGAAGGCACTCGGCTCGGGCTTCGTCGTCTCCAAGGACGGCTACATCCTCACCAACGCTCACGTCGTCAGCGACAACGGACAGACGGTGAAGACGGTCGAGGTCATCTTCAAGACCACCGGCTCGCAGACAAAACGAGTCACCGGCACGGTGGTCGGCGCCGACAGCACCAGCGACGTGGCGCTGATCAAGGTCGATCCGGCCAAAGCGGGCAACCTCGATCCGATCCCTCTCGGCGACTCGAGCACCGTGCAACCGGGTGAGGCCGTGGTCGCGATCGGCAATCCGCTCGGCTACGACTTCTCGATCACCGAGGGTATAGTCTCCGCCACGAACCGAAATCTACAGTCGCCGAACGGATCGATCATCGCCAACGGCATCCAGACCGACGCCGCCATCAACGAGGGCAACTCGGGCGGCCCATTGATCGACTCGTCGGGCAAGGTGATCGGCATCAACGAGCAGATCGCCTCGCAGTCGGGCGGCAACCAGGGCCTCGGCTTCGCCGTGCCGATCGATTCCGCCGCCAACGTTATCGATCAGCTCAAGAAGACCGGCACCGTCACGTACGCCTGGCTGGGGATCGAAGGCCAGACCATCGGCCCCGATGTCGCCAAAGCGCTGAGCCTGAAGACCAGCGCTGGCGTGCTCGTCGCGAACGTCACGGCCGGCAGCCCTGCCGCCGAGGCGGGCATAAAGGGCGGCAGCAAGCAGCAGGTGCTGCAGGGCCAGGTCTTCATCGTCGGCGGTGACATCATCACGGCGCTCGACGGCCAGTCGCTGACGAGCATGGAGCAGCTCGCCGCGGCGATCGCCGCTCACAAACCGGGCGACCAGGTCGCCCTCACGGTTGTGAGCGGTGCTTCGACCGGCAACGTCAAGGTCACCCTCGGCCAACGGCCTGACTCGCCGTGATTCGGTGCAGACTACAGGTTGCACACCGGCTCGCTCCAGCGGCACGATGCCGGCTCACTTCGGAGGCACTGCAACAACAGAAAGGACAGCTGAGACAACATGATGCGTGACTGGAACAACCAAATACACCACGCTCCCTGGGATCAGGGAACCTCCTGGGAAGGTTGGCTGATGTTCGCGTTGATGATCATCTTCATCATCGCCGTCGCCGTGGCGATCGTGTACGTCGTGCGGCTCCTCAGGCAGACGTCGACAGCGACTCCCGCGGCGCCTCAGGCCAAGCCGGACGCCGGCGCGATCGGGTCGCCACAGGACATTCTCAAGCGCCGCTACGCCGCCGGTGAGATCGACCGCGAGGAGTACCTGCAGAAGCTCGGCGACCTGTGATCCCTCGGCGCTTCTAGCCTGCCCCCCATGCGATGGCTCCCGCATGCTCCCCGGGAAGGCGGCCATTCGCCTTCACCCCCGGCGAATGGCCGCCTCCTGACTCACGCTTGACACGAACATACGTTCGTGTCATTCTAGGCTCGTTCGGGGTTGAGCCGAGCGGCCTGTGAAGTAGTTCGACCCCATCGACGACCGCAGCAGGCCGCTCGCTCTCCCCCGGCGTCCGGCAACTCCCCGCGTCTGCGAGCGATGGCTTTCGTCCACCTCCACGTGCATACGAACTTCTCGTTCGGCGACGGCGCCGCCCGCATCGACGAACTGGTCGAGAGCGCGGCGAGCGCGGGCATGCCCGCGCTCGCCGCCACCGACCACGAGGGACTCTACGGCGCCGTCCGTTTCTACCAGGCAGCACAGAAGGCCGGCATCAAGCCGATCGTCGGCGTCGAGATCACGGTCGCGGCGACCGACGATGCGCGCGGCCACCATCTGGTGCTGCTCGCCCGCGACTACGCCGGCTGGTCGAACCTCTGCCGCATCGTCAGCGCGGCGCACCTCGAGCACCAGGGCGAGCCGCCGCTCGCCCGGCTCGAGACGGTCGCCGCGCACGCGTCTCATCTCATCGCCCTCAGCGCCTGCCGCCGCGGCGAGATCGGTTCCCGCATCCTCGCCGGCGACCGCGCCGGCGCCCGCCACGCCGCCTCCGTCTTCTCCGCGATCTTCGCCCGCGGCGACTTCTTCGTCGAGCTCCACAACGAGCTCCTCCCCGACTCCGCCCACTACTTGCGCGAGCTCGACCTGCTCGCTCACGAGCTGCGCCTGCCGACGGTCGCCACCAACAACGTCCACTACGTCACGCGTGCCGACGCACCGCTGCACGACGTGCTCGCCGCCGAGGCCGCCAACCAGCCGCTGCCCAACCCGCTGGGGCGCAAGAACGGCGAGCTCCACCTCAAGACCCCGGGCCAGATGTGGCGCCTCTTTCGCCGCTATCCCGAGGCCTACCGCAACGCCATGCGCATCGCCAACCGCTGCAACCTTGACCTCAGGCTCGGCCGGCTCCACTTCCCCAGCTATCCGCTGCCGCCCGGCGAAACCGCCTACTCGCTGCTCTGCAAGCACTGTTTCAAGGGCGCCGAGGAGCGCTACCGACCGGTCACACCTGAGGTGCTCGACCGCCTGCAGCGCGAGCTCAAGGTCATCGAGCAGCTTGGTTTCGCCGAGTACTTCCTCGCCGTGCGCGACATCGTCGAGTTCACGCGCAGCCGCGGCATCTCCTACTCCGGCCGCGGCTCGGCCGGCAACAGCATCGTCAGCTACGTGCTGCGCATCACCGACGCCGACCCCATCGCCCACGATCTGCTCTTCGAGCGCTTCCTCAACCCCGAGCGCCGCGAGATGCCCGACGTCGACATCGACTTCTGCTCCGCCCGCCGCGACGAGGTGATCGAGTTCATCTACCAGCGCTTCGGCGCCGACAACGTGGCGATGGTCGCCACCGTCAACACGGTGCACGCGCCCTCGGCGGTGCGCATCGTCGCCAAGGCCTTCGACTACCGGCCCGAAGAGGTGAACCGACTGTCGCGCAAGGTGCCTTGGGGCAGCGCCGCCAAGCTCGGGGAGATGCTCGCCGAGCGCCCCGAGCTCGCCAACCACGAGTTCCAGCACCCGCACTACCGCCGCCTCGTGCACCTCGCCGAGCGGCTCGCAAACTATCCCGCCCACCTCGGCACCCATCTCGGCGGTTTCATCCTCGCGCGCGACCCGCTCACCGACCGCGTGCCGCTGCAGTGGGCGGCCAAGGGTGTCGTGGTCGCGCAGTTCGACAAGGACGACATCGAAACGCTCGGTCTCGTCAAGATGGACATCCTCGGCCTCAAGATGCACTCGGCGATCGCCGAGGCCGTGCGCCGCATCGAGCAGCGCACCGGCGTCGAGATCTCACCTTGGGAGCTGCCGCGCGACGACCCCGCCGTCTACGATCTGATCAGCTCGGCGCGCACGGTCGGCGTGTTCCAGCTCGAGAGCTCCGGCCAGCGCAACCTCGCCACGCGCCTGCGCGAGCGCACCTTCGAAGACGTGATCGCGGCGATCTCGCTGTTCCGCCCGGGGCCGCTGCAGGCCGAGATGATCGGCCCGTACATCCGCCGGCGCCACGGCCACGAAAAGGTGACCGTGGCACACCCCGACATGTGGCCGATCCTCAAGAGCACTTACGGTGTGATCCTCTACCAGGAGCAGGTCATCGCCGTGGCCGCCGCCATCGCCGGCTTCTCGCTCGCCGAGGGCGACATGCTGCGCCGTGCGATGACGCACGAGCGCTCGATGGAGGAGATGGACGAGATCGGCCGTGGGTTCGTCGCCAAGGCGGCCGCGCGCGGCATCGACCGCGTGGCCGCCGAAGACGTCTTCCGCCAGCTCCGCGGCTTTGCCGCCTACGGCTTCAACAAGGCGCACGCCGCCTGCTTCGCCGTGCTCTGCAACGCCTCGGCATGGCTCAAGGCGCACTACCCGGCCGAGTTCTTCTGCGGCATCCTCAACAACCAGCCGATGGGCTTCTACTCGCCGCGCGTGGTACTCAACGACGCGCGCCGCTGGGGGCTCACCGTGCTGCCGCTCGACATCGATCTGAGCCTCGAAGACTTCTCGGTCGCGGACGACGGCCGCGCGATCCGCGTCGGGTTCAACTACGTGAAGGAGATGAGCGCAGCGGCGATGCGGACGATCATCGCGGCGCGTGGTGAGGGCGACGGGAGAGGGGTCGCGGAACGTGGTGAGGGCGAGGGCGACGGGAGCGGGGTCGCCGGAGGGCGGCCTCGGCAAGCCTCGGCCTCCTTGCGGCCCGGCTGCGTCGGCCTTCCAGAGCCTCCGGCGACCCCTCTCCCGTCGCCCTCGCTCCGAATGTCGCCCGGCGCGGCGCGCCCGTACACGTCGCTCAGCGACTTCTGTGCGCGCACGCGGGTCTCGATCGAGATCGTCGAGAACCTCGTGCGCGTCGGCGCTTTCGACAGCCTCGGCGTACGCCGCGAAGAGCTGCTCGCGCAGCTACCGCTCGTGCATGCGCGGGTGATGGGCGGGCGCGGCGTACGAGCGCGCGGCGCGGCGGACGGGGCCGGGGCCTCCGGAGGGCGGCCTCGCCCGCTCCCGTCCTCCGCGCCTGCTCACGACGCGCTCACGCTGCCGCTCGACGAGGAGCTCCCGCCGCTCCCCTTCCTGCCCGCGTGGACGGTCGAGCAGCGCGTCGCCGCCGAGCTCGAGATCCTCGGGCTCAACGTGAGCGCCCACCCGCTGAGCTTCTTCCACGACGAGATCGAGCGGCTCAAGGCGGTGCCGTTCGCGCGTCTGCGCCTCGTGCCCGACGGGCGCCGCGTGCTGCTCGCCGGCGTGCTCGAGCGCGCGCAGATGCCGTGGATCCGCTCCGGCCATCGCACGCTCTTCCTCACACTCGAAGACGAGACGGACCTCGCCGAGGTCGTCGTCTTCAACGATGTGTACCTCAAGTACGGACGGCTGCTGAAGGACGCGACCTACTTGCTGGTGGAGGGCGAGCTGCAGAACAACGACGAGCGCGGCCTGGCGATCGTCGCGCAACGTATCTTCGATCTCACGCAGGTCGTGCGCGGCTCGACGCCCGCTCCGCGGGTCGAGCCGCGCACACGGCCCGGGCGCACCGGGTGACGCGTGGCCGACCTGCCGCTTACATCGTGGTCCTGGCGTACGCGACGATCCAGCCGACCGACAGCACGACCGCCAGGAGCCAGCGCACGCGGTCGATCGACCGCAGCCGCACGGCAGCGCAAACGGCAAGCCCGACGAGCATCAGCAGCACGGGAAAGTCGACGTAGCGCTGATACCAGGAGAGATTCGCGACCGAGGTCGCGAGGAGAGCCACAAGTGAAACGACCAGCGTGCGGTCGACCGGCTGCGCCGTGCGCGTCACCAGGAGCGCGGCGACCAGCGCCGCGCCGATGGGCACGAGCACCCACCAGATCAGGCTCGTGCCTACCGGCCCGGGGTAGTACGAGCCCACCAGCGAGAGCCAGCCGAGATCGTACGGGTCAGGGCCGATCGCGCCGCGCAGCGAATGCGCGGCAAGCGCTCCCAAGGCCAGCGCGAGCACCCCTCCGACCACGAGACCGCCCCGCCGGCCGAGACGGCCGGGCAGCGCCTTGATCTCGTCGAGGGGCATCACCAGCAATCCGAAGGCGCCCACGACGGCGAGGCTCATCAGCAGGTTCCGGACCGGCGCTCCCCCCGTCGACGGGAAGGGACGATTGCCCCGCGGCAGCAGTCCGCCCCAGTCGATGACGAGCGCCGCCAGCGGCACGAGGCCGGCGGCGAGCACCAGGCCGTGCGCGAGGCTGCGGCGCACCGGCAGGCACGCCGCAGCGAGCGCGACGACCGCCGGCACGAACAGCCAGGCCGCGGTCTGCCGCATCGTCGTCGCGATCGCGGCGAACGCCGCGAAAGCGACGAGTCGACGCATCTTCGGCTCGCGCGCGTAGGCGAGCAGCCGCTCCAGCGCGAGCGCCACGAAGAACCATGTCGGGTTGTCGGTCAGCACGCGGAACGACTGGCCGAAGAAGAACGGCGAGAGCGCGAGCAGAAGCGAGAGTCCAAGCGCGTCGCGCGGCCGCGTGCCGAGGCGGTCGCGAAGGATCACGTAGGCGACCGCGCACGTGCCCCACGAGAGCGCCGCCACGACGAGCCGCGTAGCGACCAGCGAACCGCCGAAGGGCAACGACAGCGTCGCCAGCAGCCAGTACACGAACGGGCCCGACCACGCCTGGTAACCCCACAAGATCGCACGCGGCCAGATGTGGGCGACGTCGCGGACGACCTGGTAGTGGGTGCGTTCGTCGCCGTACTGGTAGGTGGGAAACCCGTGCCGCAGCCAACTCCAGGCGACGATGACGGCGACGAAAGGCAGCGCCAGCAAGACCAGGTGCACGATTCGCGATTCGGAGAGCGCTCTGCGCATCGACCTGCCTGTCGCTGGTTGCGGCAAATGATACATCAGTGGGCGCAAAGGGCGCTGGGCTTAGCCGATCAGCCGCTCGATCAAGATCTGCAGCACCTCGAGCTCATCCTTGTCGAACCAGAACACCTGGCAGATCTCGCACGCGTCGACGGCGACCGCGTATTCGTAGTTGTAGTGGCGCCGGTTCATCGTCCGTCCGCATGTCGGGCACGTGACGAGGTTGGCCTGAAACGCCGCACGCTGCTGCTTGGCCATGCGACGCAGCTGGTTGCCTTGCCCGAAGACCTGGTCGGCGATCCGTTCCTGCTCGAGAGTGAAGCCCATCTCGCGCCGCGCGATGATGCGCCCGACCTCCGTCTTGCCGACGAGGCGGCCACCACACGTATGGCAGGCAAGGATGGTCGCGCCTTCGTAGGACATCGGCCGGAGAGCCGCGGCGCAGACCGGACATCGCTGCACACCGACGCCCTCGTGAGTGACGGCCGATCCGGTCGGGTGAGCGGCGACCGGCGGCGCGGTCGCCGCCGCTCCGACCGGCGGCGCTCCGCCCAACGCTGCGTCGCTCAACGCTGCGCCGCCCAGCGCCGCCACCATCGCCGCCTCGGCCTGCGGCCGCGGACCTGGGGCGGCGGCCACATGTTCGCGGCCGGCAAAGCTCTTGTCGGCCTTGGCCGCCTGCGACTCGAACTCGTCGCGGCCCATATTCGCCACGCTCAGCAGTGCGGCGATGCGTTCGGCCGTCGGCGGATGTGTCGCGAACAGCCGGTCGAGCGACGATGTGCTGTCCGGCTGGCTCGCGCGGATACACAACGGCGCCAGCCCCGGCGGGATGAAGCCGCCGCCGCCGGGATGACGGCTGATCGTGCGCAAGGCTTCCGCCAGACTCACCGGGTCGCGCGTAAAGCGGACGGCGGCGAGATCGGCCTCCTGCTCGCGCGTGCGCGAGATCGCCGCATTGACGACGGTGGACGCCAGTTGCAGCACGGCGAGCACGCCGCGCATGAGCAGCAGCAGCAGCACGGCTCCGACGGCGGCTCCGACGGCGCCCGCCGCGAGCCCCGAGGGTTCTGCCTCAGCGTCATCGCCGAGGAACGTATCAATGCTGTCGCCCCAGCTCGAGTAGATGCCGAACAGCAGACAGGCCACCGTCACGGTCACGTAGCTGCCAGAGAGGATGTGCGCGACTTCGTGGGCGACGACGCCCTCGAGCTGCTGCCGGGAGAGCCGCGAGAGCGTGCCTTCGGTGACACCGATGCAGCATTCACCCTTGAGGTTGCTGAAGGCGAACGCGTTCATGCCGACGGTAGGCACCACGAGGCATTCGATCCGCGGCGCTCCGCCGGCGATGCGCATCTCCTCGACGATGTTTGCGAGTCGCTGGTGGTAAGCGTCGTGCGGGTCCAGCGGCTGGGCGTTCATCGCCGCGACGAGCCGGTCGCGCGCGCTTCGGCGCGCGCCGTACCAGTAGAGCGCGGCGATGAACGTGGCAGCCGCGAAGAGCTCGAGCGCACCGCGCCACGTGGTCACGAACCGCAGCGTGCCGGGGACCGGGCTGAAGATCAACGCGCCCAGCGAGGCGATCCAGGCGAGGACGTAGATACCGACGAAGACGAGCGCGAGGAGAGCCGCAAAGAGCGCCCACATGCGCCAGCTCTCCTCGCGCTCGACTTGGAACGTACCGCGCCGCGGCCTCTCACCAGCAGTCGACATCAACGGCTCCGAGTAGTTTCAACCGTTCTCCCCGTGGCTATAATGGTTACCGATCGGTCCGACACACGCCGATCACGGTACCCCCCAGGTACCACCCCATGGCTCCTTTCACAAGCCCCGCGCCCCCCGCGGGGCTGCCCATTTTCAGTGCTAGTTGTCGGCAGCAGGCTCGCGGGCCGTGAGCCGATTATAGATGACCTTGCCGCCTTCGCGCCCCTCTGCGAGACTGTCACCGACCGGCAACGCGCAGGGAGTCGTCGTGACTGATCGCCCGCCCGCCGTCGAGATCGTCGCCGCCGGCAACGAAGTGTTGCTCGGCGACGTACTCGACACCAACACGAACTGGCTCTGCCGGCAGATCACGGCGCTCGGCGGTCAGGTACGTCGCACGGTGCTGGTGCGCGACGACGTGAGCGCGATCGCCGACGAGGTCCGCGCCGCCGTCGCGCGCCGACCGGCGCTCCTTTTGACGGTCGGCGGCCTCGGCCCCACCAACGACGACACGACGCTGGCGGGCGTCGCCGCAGGCGTCGGCCGCCCGCTCGAACTGCATCCCGAGGCCGAGCGCATGGTCGCCGAGAAGTACGTGGAGTTTGCGGCACGGGGTTTCGTCCCGTTCGCCGAGATGAACGAAGCGCGCCGCAAGATGGCCGTGCTGCCCCGCGGCGCGCGACCCCTGATCAACCCGATCGGCGGCGCGCCCGCTGTGCTCCTCGAGATCGACGCCACGGCGATCGTCTCGCTGCCCGGCGTGCCCGAGGAGCTCTACGCGATCGTCGAGGAGTCGATGAACGACATTCTCGCGCGCATCTTCGCACGCGCTCACTATGAGCAGCGGGTGCTCGTCGTCGGCCTGCAGGACGAATCGGCGATCGCCGACGTCCTCGCCAGAGCCGAGGCCGCCCACCCGCTCGTCTACATCAAATCACGCGCGGTTGTGATGGGCGCCGAACGCGTCCTGCGCGTCACGCTCTCGGCGCGCGGCGCCGACAAGGTCACGCTCGACGCGCTGCTGACGGCGCCCGAGCGCGACATCACTCAAGAAGTCGGCGCAGCCGGCTACGCCGTGCGCCGCGAGAGCCGCTCCGAATGACCCCGAAAGGAGACCGCACCGTGCCCGAAGAGACCCTTGAAGAGGCGTGGGAAGCGATGCTCGAAGCCGATCGACAACGCGATCGAAGCTCCCGTCGGCACGCACGTGGCCGGGAGGCTTCACCGGCGAGGGAGCGCTTCAGACGCGCGTTGCGGCTGGCGGCCCGGATCGTCCTTCTCGTTATGCTCGTGCGCCGCACGGTGCGCCGAAAGCGAGCCTGACGCCGTCGGCCGGCTTGGCCGCAGGCGCCTCGGCCGGCTCAGCTCAGATGATCGTCGATGAAGTGCGTCGAGACCGTCCCGGCGATGAACAGTGGGTGCTCGAGCACGACGCGGTGAAAGGGGATCGTCGTCTTGATGCCCTCGACGATGAACTCCTCGAGTGCCCAGCGCGACCGCGCCAGGCACTCCTCGCGGTCGCGCCCCCAGACGATGAGCTTGCCGAGCAGGCTGTCGTAGAACGGCGGCACGGTGTAACCCTGATACACGTGGCTGTCGAGCCGCACCCAGGGGCCGCCCGGCGGCATCCACCGTGTGACCAGGCCGGGCGACGGCAGAAAGCCGTTGTCGGGGTCCTCGGCGTTGATGCGGAACTCGATCGCGTGTCCGACGACGGCGATCCCCTCCTGGGCGAAGGGTAGCGGGTCTCCGGCGGCGATACGGATGCCGGTCTTGACGACGTCGACGCCGGTGACCATCTCGGTGACGCAGTGCTCGACCTGCACACGCGTGTTCATCTCCATGAAGGAGAAGCGACCCTCCGGATCGAGCAGGAACTCGACCGTGCCGGCGCCCTCGTATCTGGCAGCTTTGGCAGCTTCAACGGCGGCGTGACCCATGGCGGCACGCGTCTCGGCGGAGACCGCCGGCGAGGGCGCTTCCTCGATCAGCTTCTGGTGGC
>Ga0207931_1000502_pt1 | contig 14510 bp, 13 predicted proteins | sample NGESurdeep092012_2_FD_184478 | JGI IMG/M metagenome (GOLD analysis project Ga0207931, IMG submission 184478) | Arctic peat soil microbial communities from Barrow, Alaska - NGEE Surface sample 415-1 deep-092012 (SPAdes) | ecosystem: Environmental > Terrestrial > Soil > Wetlands > Peat ...
CGGGTTCAGCATCATGACGCAGATTATACCCGATTACGAATGACTGGGAAGAAATTCCCTGCGTTATTCACCAGGAAATTGTCTCAACAAAGCCAGCACACGCGTCGAATGATCCACGGACCGGTTCCCCGCTTTCCGCCAATTATCTGACAGCAGGAAATAGAATGATTTGCTGACCTCGGCACCGAAATTCCACAGGCCATAGGCGTTGTGGCGGTCTAGCGTTTGGCCGTCCATATGCTACAATTATAACGATTTCCGAGAGGCTGCCATGACCTTTTCCCGCCCCGCAGATTCCAACCTGTCCACCCGACTATTGCAGGCACTGACCCCCGAACAAGGCAGGCTGCTTAGGACTGTGGCCGAGGAGGCTGCCCGCCAGCGCCTTCCGCTCTACATCGTCGGCGGGTTCGTGCGCGACCTGCTGCTCGGTCAACCCGGCCTGGATTTCGACCTGGTCGTCGAAGGGGATGCGATTGGGCTGGCGCGGTCGGTAGCCGCAAAGCATGGCGGCCAGGTGACGGTGCACACCCGTTTTAAAACTGCACAGTGGTTCCCGCCTCCTGCAATGAACTTGCCTGAGTTTGTGGACTTTATCTCGGCCCGCTCAGAGTCCTACAAACACCCAGCGGCCTTGCCGACCGTCAAACCCGGTATGCTAACCGACGACCTGCGCCGCCGTGACTTCACCATCAACACGCTGGCTTTGCGCCTGGATGGAAAGCATTTCGGTGAACTGCGCGATGACCTGGGCGGGTTGGAAGATTTACAGGCGGGTCTCGTCCGGGTCTTGCATCCCGCCTCTTTCGTGGATGACCCGACGCGCTTGTTTCGCGTGATCCGTTACGAACAGCGCTACGGGTTCCAGGTCACCCCTGAGACATTGGCGCTCATCCCGGATGCTCATCTGCTGATCGACCGTCTCTCTGCCGAGCGCGTCCGCCACGAGTTGGATTTGATCCTTGGAGAAGAAGATGCCGCTTCCATGTTGAATCGGCTGGCGGAGTTGGGCATCCTGGCGGCGGTGCATCCTGCTTTGGAATGGAACCCTGCCACCCAAACGCGTTTCGTGAACGGGTTGGCTGCTGCGCAGACCCTCGAGCACCCTCCGCCTCGCCGCGCGCTTGGCTGGACTCTCTGGCTGATGGATGTCCCGCTTCCCGGTCTGAAGAGTATCGAAAAACGGCTGCATTTTGAGTCCGGTTTGCGAGAACCGTTGCTGGCTGCCTCTGCCCTGTTCGCCGAGGTGAATTCTCTCGTTGGCAAAAAACCCAGCCGATGTGTAGCGGTTCTGGATGAAATTCCGCTCAAAGCGACCCAGGCGGTCTCTCTGGCCCTGCCTGCTGGTCCGGCGCGGCAGGCGTTGCACGATTATCTCGAAACCTGGCGGCATATCAAGCCAAAGACCACCGGTCACGACTTGAAAAAGCGCGGTTTGCCACCGGGACCGGCGTACCAGTCCATCCTTCGCCATTTACGCCAAGCCTGGCTGGATGGGGAAGTAAAGACAGTTATTGAAGAGATGGGACTGCTGGATAACTTGATAAAAAAGTATAAAATAGTGCTGAATGCCCAATGATAGAGCACTTAAGCACAGGTGACAAGAAACTGGCAGTCAGCGAATTGACTGCCAGTTTCCTTATATTTCTGCAGCTCTGAAAATAAATCGGCCCCTTGCAGTCCCTGCGCTCTGGCAGACTCGCCGTACGTCACGGAGAACCACAGGTTGACATCTTGTGTCCCGTGGACGAAGCGCACCCCGACATACCCCGGCTGCGGACCGGGTGTAGCCCCAGGTGGAAACGCGTCCAGCACGACCAGGATTTGCTCCAGCAGGTCGCCGAGGGCGGCGGTATCGGCCAGGTCGGGCACCTCCATGCGGATGCGAAAATCCGTCTCCATGGTGGCGAAATGGTCCACCACGCCTGTCCCGGTGATGCAGTTTTCGCCATAGGCCTCGGCAGAAGCGGTTACGCCCGTCAACCCGGCGGCTTCCAGGGCGGACTGTACCTCGGCGCTCAAGTCCGGCAGAGGCTGGGTGGCCCAGTTCCAGTAGCATTCGGAGTAACCGGTTTCGGTCCCGGGTGTGTCGGTAACGGGAACAGACCTGAGGTCTCGGGTGGAGCGGGGCAGGTTGCAGGCTGTCAGGAGAATGGCCAGGGGCAGGATCAATATTTTGCGCATGTGTGCATCCTATTTTATCCATTTTGCAGGAAAATAAAAAGCCACCGCCGTTTGCGATGGCTGTCAGGTATCTGGACTGCATTATGGTTTACCAATATCCGAGAAGAAAGCCCTGGCATTTAGATAGCGGTCACGAGTAACGCGATACCAGGCGCGTAATATTTGACCATACATGCGAGCCTTCCAGTAAGTCCCATACCAGAAACCCCGCTCGGTGCGCGTCGTGCTGCTCGGATGCCAGACGCCCTTTAAGGTGACAACGCGTTTTCGATAGCCCTTCTGGCGGGCTACCATAGTCAGGGCGACTTCGAAGCCGTACCCGGCGGAGGCCTCGCGTGAGACATATTTCAGCAGTTCAGCGCGCAGGCCGCGCTGTCCGGTCAGGAAGGGAGTGATCCAGTGTGAGAAATCGGTGCTGAAATGACCACCCCGGAACAGGCCGAGAGTCATATCGGTGCAATGGTTGATGACAGGATCCAGAAGGGCCTGGATGTGGTCGGGGGTCAGGTTCTTGAGATCAGCGTCCAAAAGAAGGAGTATTGGCGCGGTAGTGGTAGCCCAGCCGCTGAAAATAGCCTGCCCCTTGCCGCTGTTCTTTTCATGTTGGATCACCCGGAATCGCTGGTCCATCGAAGCTGCCTGCCGCAAAATTTCGACAGTTCTGTCTGACGAGCCATCGTCAACAAGAATGACCTCGTCGAGAATGGTGGTGGCATGTAATACCTCGAGAACACCGGCAACGTTTATCTCTTCGTTGTAAGTCGGGATGATGGCAGCGATAAGAGGCTTGTTTTGGTGGTTATAATGTGAAGACATAGGTGCTTTTTCTCTATGCGCTGAGTATACCATCTGAAAGTGAAAAACGCATTAGACCAAAAGTCAGGGGGCATCGAAGGGTAAACTCTGAAGCGCCTAATTAATGAAGCGTTTCATTGTGTGATCCGCCTGTGTTTTTGAGTATAATTCGCCCATTCCTTATCCCAACGGAGCCAGTATGACCCAGAAACCCACCGGCGCACAAATCCGCCAGACCTTTATTGATTTCTTTGTCGAGCATAACCATACCTTCGTCCCGTCCGCTTCGCTCGTGCCGGGTGGAGATTCTACACTTCTATTTACGAATGCAGGCATGGTTCAGTTTAAAGATGTTTTCCTCGGTACGGATAAACGTCCCTACACCCGCGCGGTCGATTCGCAGAAGGTACTGCGCGTGGCTGGCAAGCACAACGACCTCGATGAAGTCGGCCGCGACGATACCCACCACACCTTCTTCGAGATGCTCGGCAACTGGTCGTTCGGCGATTATTACAAGAAAGAAGCCATCGCCTGGGCCTGGCAACTGCTGACCGATGTCTGGGGCCTGCCAAAAGACCGGCTGTACGCCACCTGTTTCAAGGACGACAAGGGCAATATCCCTACCGACGAGGAAGCCGCCGAGATCTGGAAGCAGCAGCCCGGGTTCGACCCGTCGCATGTGCTGTTCTTCGGGCGCAAGGAGAACTTCTGGGAGATGGCCGAGACCGGTCCCTGCGGGCCGTGTTCGGAGATCCACTTCGACCGGGGTGAGGAATTCGACAACCAAGCCGGGAAACCGCACAAGTGTGGCGTGAACGGTGAGTGCCAGCGCTTTCTCGAATTGTGGAATAACGTCTTCATTCAATACAACCGGATTGACAAAGACACGCTCGAACCGCTGCCCGCCAAGCACGTGGATACCGGGATGGGTTTCGAACGCCTTGTCTCGGTCCTGCAGGGCGTGGATTCGGACTACAAAATTGACCTATTCCAGGGTGCGCTGGAGGCGGTGCGTTCCCTGACTGGCGACAGCGAAGAAAAAATGATTTTCAACTTCACCCCGTATCGCGTCATTGCGGACCACGCGCGTGCCGCCGCCTTCCTGATTGCGGACGGTGTGGTTCCTGGCAATGTGGGGCGTAACTACATCTGCCGTATGATCATCCGCCGGGCCGCCCGTTTTGGGACGAAACTCGGATTGCATGAACCCTTCCTGGTAAAGGCTGCCGAGGCGATCGTCACTGCCTACGGTGATTTCTACCCGGAACTGGTCAAGAGCCGGGAGACCATCTTCGACAACCTGACGCGCGAGGAAGTCCGCTTTGCGCGCACGGTCGAATCCGGCACGGCCTATTTGCAGGGTATGCTGGACGAGTTGCAGAAGTCCGGTGGCAAGACACTGGATGGCCAGATGGCCTTTGACCTGTATGCCACCTACGGCCTGCCGCTGGAGATCGCCCGCGATATTGCCCGCGAGCAGGGCCTGGATGTGGACGAGGCTGGATTCCACGCGGCGATGGACGAGCACCGTCTTGCCTCGGGCGGTGGCAAGGCCATGGGCAGGATGGGAGGAGAAGATGCTGAGTTCTATACCGGGATCATGAAAGACCTCCAGAAAGCGGGCAAACTGGGTAAGGACGGGGTAGCGTATAACCCATATGAATGGATGCAGGTTGAGGGTCCGGTGCTGGCGTTGGCCGCGGAGGGACAGTTGCTCACCGAAGCCGGGGCCGGGGACCGGGTGGAGGTCCTGTTGCCAAAGGCCGGTTTCTATGTCGAATCCGGCGGCCAGGTTTCGGATACCGGTTCCATCCGGGCCAAGGATGGTTCCTGGGAGATCGAAGTGGTTGAAATGCGCAAGCCTTCAGCGGGCGCGATTGTTCACGTGGGCGAGGTAGTTTTTGGGCATCCCAAAGCCGGGGAGGCGGCAACTGCCGCGGTGGACGCGGCCCGCCGTCACGATATCCGCCGCAACCACACCGCCACACACCTCCTGCATGCTGCGCTCCATCAGGTGCTGGGCGAAAATGCCCGCCAGGCGGGGTCGTCGGTAACCCCCGACCGGTTCCGCTTCGACTTCAACCATCCCGAGGCGATGACGCCAGAGCGTGTGGAACGGGTCGAAAAGCTGGTCAATGAGGCCGTCGCAGCGGACTATCCAGTGATCCCGGTAGTCAAGGCGCGCGAGCAGGCGGTGGCCGAGGGAGCCATGGCGCTCTTCGGCGAAAAATACGGCGATACGGTGCGGACCATCACCATTGGTGACAAATACTCTTATGAGTTGTGCGGCGGCACGCACCTCGAGCGGACCTCGGATGTGGGCGCGTTCCTCATCGTTTCCGAGAGTTCCGCCGCGGCGGGTGTGCGCCGCATCGAAGGGGTAACCGGGCGCGGGGCCTATGAACTGGTTGCGAAGCGCTTCAAGATGCTCAAACAGGCTGCCGGTGCGCTGAAATCTGCCGTGGACGAGGTGCCGCAGAAGGCCGAACTGGTGCAGGACGAATTGGCCGCGGCCAGGAAGCACATTGCCGCGCTCAAAACCGAACTGGCGCTTTCCGGTTTCAACACGCAGTTGGACAACCCGCAGAAGGTCAATGGCGTGAACCTACTGGTGCTGGAACTCCCCGAGGCGGACAAGGATACCCTCGGCAAACTGGCCGACAAGTTCCGCGAGAAGTATCCCGAAAACGGGGTGTGCGTGGTTGCATCAGTTTCCAGCGAGGGACAGGTCATCGTCATGGCGACCGTGACTCAGGATTTGATCAAGAAAGGTATCAAGGCCGGAGAATTGGTCGGGCATGTTTCGCGTCAACTCGGGGCGGGCGGGGGCGGCGCACCCCACCTGGCTTTCGGCGGCGGTAAGGAGGCTGCCAAACTGCCCGAGGCGCTCGGGAGCGTCCGAGCGTGGGTGGAAGGAAAGATAAAATAATTCATAGGGGCGATCCACCGGGTCGCCCCTTTTTGTTCTAAATGTCGGTATAAATGTTTTGAAAAGCAACGAGGTATCTATGGTTACGATTGCGCCCAAGAAAATACTATATGTTATTGGCTCGAAGGGAAAACCCACCGGGGTTCTGGTAGATTTAAAGACTTGGGAGGGTATTCTGGATGCCTTGGAAGAGGCCGACGATATTGCCATTGCCAGGGAAACCCTCGCAAAATTGGACGCGGCCGGGGGTAACCCAGAAAAGGCCGGGTTCATCCCATGGGAAAAAGCCCGCGCTGAATTGGAGAGGCTGGATGCCAAAAAGTAAGCCGCGCGCTGTTCTGAGCCCAAACGCGCAGGCAAACCTGAAACGACTGCCTGGCAACGTCCGACGCAGGATGATTATCGCGCTCGATGCGCTCGAAGAGAGTCCGCGTCCAGTCCACAGCAAGCAACTTGCGATTAAAGATGAAAGCAGAGAAATCCGTCGTCTGCGGCCGGACAAATGGCGCGTGGTATATCTTGTATTGGAAGAACGACCGGTCATTCTTGCCATTCGCAAACGACCACCCTATAACTACGAAGATTTGAAAGACTTGATTGAAGAATGATGATACTGGCTAGCGTCCGGGCGTGGGTGGAAGGGAAAAATCAGCAGATCACGATATCTTAATGACAAAAGTAGATCGTACCATCGGGATAAGTTCCAGAGATGGAGAGCCCTGCAAACAGCTCCGATACATTATTTTGGGCAGTATCCCCAATGTTATCTATGAACTGAGTGGGAAAATCGGTAAAAATAACCAGCGCGGCTCCCTGGTCGCAGAAAACAGATTGGACGTGGTCTCCTGGATTTGTCCCGTAGGCTGTTGTCTGAATGGGGAGATCGGAGGGGAATGTATTCCAGAAACCATAAATGGGACGTTGTGTCCAAAGCAATAATAATTCCCAGTCATTGGAAATCACTGGAATGTCTGCGGGAAGGGCGCGTACTGCTTGGATAATCTTGGAACGGTTCCAATGATAGGCAGTCAGCCCATCGCCTTGATGATAGAATTCAGCTTTCTCCCGTACCTGGGGCAAATACCAGTACACACACAGAATCCCGACCAGCCAGGGTAATATCTGGAGCAAGCGCTTGCGCTCCCTGAACCATGCTGTTTGCCACAGGGCAAATGCTCCCAACAACCCCATCACTATACCTACAAAAAGTGGTAGGAGAGTTCGATTGTCTATGGCAATTGTCGGGAGAATGAACAAATAGGAGACAATTAGAAAAGCCAAATAGGTCAATGACGATAACCCAAAATACACGAATACAGATGTATCGGATTTTTGGTCACTATCCTTGGTATTTTTGTTTATCTGCCGTTTAGCCAGAAAAGAAAGCACTATTATAGTGATCAGCCCAATGCCCATCAGAACAAAACGGACCCGGCTGTATAGTGTGGTATGACTCTGGAACGGGATCCACATCCAGACTGTATCCATAAAAGCACCACGGAACGACTGAAACTTGGCTGCTAGGATTTCCCAGTTTATACCCAGATCTCGACCGCCCAAGCGATGGTTATCGACAATATAAACCCAGATAAACCACAGCAGCGTAGGTAGAGAGCCTAGCAATGCAAATAGAGTCACTTTTTTTATACGAGGCCACATTTTCCCCGATGTCAAGAGAAAGATGCTCAAGCTTCCGGATGCGAGCATGGCAATCCCGGCATAACGCGTGAATGGGATCAAACCGAGCACCACTGCGCTCAAGGCGAATAGAGCTGGCTTTTCTTTTTTTAGATAGAGTAACAAACAAAATCCACTGGATAGATATAGGAGAACAAAAAGAGGTTCGGAATAGGAAGAACTAAACATTTCCAGCATATATGGAAAAGCGCACATAAGAGCGCTTGCAATAACTCCCATCACTGGTACGCGGCTGAAACGCAAGAATATCCACCCGGCAATGAAAATGGATGCAGCAAAGGAAAGAATATTCAACCAGCGTGCTGCCGCGACTAGGTTAATTCCCGTAAGGCCGATTACACTCAGCGCCATCGAATAAAAAGGTGGGTACCAGGTTAAAGGAATGAACTGAGCATTGCCTTCATAATAGCCCACTCCCTGACCATGAAGGATGCTGTGCGCTGTGGAAATATATGCAACCGGGTCTGTATATCCCCATGGTCCGTTCGCCGTGCTGTAGATGGCAATTACTCCACCGGTGATACTTAGGAGAATGATTATTCCAAGATAGATGCGTGTCATCAATGTCTTTTTCATACGCCTCGTATGTTTATTTGAATATACCTGATTTGAATCGCCTCTGGACAGGAAATGTTTCGACGTTTAGAACCTTGATACCGAAATCGATCAATGGCAACTAGTGCAAGAAATTATTGGCCACTTTGAAAATAACATAAATATATAAGCTGTCAACGATTTTTTTTAGAAATTATTAGGGATTTTGAAAAAAATTTATCGATACACTTCTATTTTACCCTTGAATGCATCATGAGTGGTATTTAGCATAAATCATGCGTTGGGACGGCCAATTCCCCTTGCGAGGATGATATGGTCAATCCAACTTTTTTCGGGCCGCATCCAAACGGCCCGATTGTGTTTTAACCAGTAACAATTCCACGACCAAAGGAGGCCCGCATGTGGGACAAACTTTTCTGGACGCTGGTCGGTTTTCTTTTGGGGGCGATCCCGTTCTCCCTGCTCATGGGGAAACTGTTTGCCAAAAAGGACATCCGCACCGTTGGGGATGGCAATCCCGGCGGGACAAATGCCATTAAAGCGGGCGGCCTGAAAGCCGGCATCCCAGCCATCCTGCTCGATATCGGTAAGGGCTTCCTGCCGGTTTTTCTGGCGCAGAAATACGGTCTGACAGGCTGGAGCCTCATCCCGGTCTGCCTGGCTCCCATCCTCGGCCACGCTTTCTCGCCGTTCCTGCGCTTCCGGGGTGGCAAAGCCCTGGGGCCAACCGGCGGAGTCTGGGTGGGGCTGGTCGGACTGTGGGCCTTCCCGATCTATGGTGCGCTGGCAGTTCCGGCGACCCTGCTCCAATCTGAGGACGCCTGGTCGGCCAACGCAGGGATGCTGGCCCTGCTCGGGTATGCCATCCAGTTCGGCGAGCCATGGATGGTCGCTTTCGCCGCGCTGAATGCCATCCTGATCGCCTGGACCCACCGCCGCGACCTGGTCTGCCCACCGCGACTGCGCTCGTGGGTGACCAGCATCTTGGCGGGGAGGCAGGCGTGAATCTGGTCTGGCATCCGCACGCCATGTTCATTGTATTATTTCTGCTGTTCGGGTTGATCACCGCGCTGGTGAACAGCCTCACTGTCCGCCGTTTCGACCAGTACCCGAGGACCAATCGCACCCCGCGCGTCTCGGTGCTGGTCCCGGCCCGCAACGAGGAACGCAATATCGAAGCGTGTGTGACCTCGCTCCTGGAGCAGGATTATCCCGATTTTGAAGTCATCGTCCTTGACGATCATTCGACCGACAATACATTGAGTATCCTGGCCCGCGTTGCCAGCCAGGACAACCACCTGCAAATCATGGAAGGGCGGCCATTGCCCAACGGCTGGCTGGGCAAACACTGGGCCTGCCACCAGCTCGACCGGGCTGCCACCGGCGAGTTGATCCTGTTCGTGGATGCGGATACGCGGCATACGCCCGACATGCTGTTGGACAGCGTTTCGGCCCTGCTGGCCGAGCGCGCCGACCTGGTGACGGCCTTCCCGCGCGAGGAAGTGGTCACCTGGGGCGAGCGCCTGTTGGTGCCGGTCATCGGCTTTGGCATCTTCACCTTCATCCCCATCCGCCTGGTGCAGAGACTGCGTCTCGCGGCGCTCTCCGTCACCATCGGCCAGTTCATGCTCTTCCGCCGGGCGGCCTACGACGCCGTCGGCGGTTACGAAGCAGTGCGGGTCGAGATCGTGGACGATATGGTGCTTGGACGCCGCATCATCTCCAGCGGCCTGGAATGGCGCCTGCTAGACGGTACGCGCCACGTTTCCTGCCGCATGTACCGCGGATTCTGGGAGGCAGTGGGCGGCTTTAGCAAGAGTCTCTTCGCCGTGTTCGATTACCGCATCCTGCCCTATTTCATCGGTTGGCTGCTGGTTGGGACGGTCTTCCTCGAACCAGCAGTGGCGCTCGTCTCGCGCTGGGTGCGTACCCCGCTGACTTCCATCCCGGTGGAATATGCCGCCACTTCGGTGGTGCTCTCCATCATTCTTTGGATGATCGCCTACCGGCATTTCAAATTCCCGGCCTATCTTGTCTTTTACTACCCGCTCAGCCTGGCGTTCTTTATCGCGGTTGTGATGCACTCGTTTTTTCAAACGGCAACCGGTACCGCGACGTGGAAAGATCGCCTGCTGGACCGGGTAGCCATGCGCTGGTTGTAAGTCTAATAGCCAATTCGACCTATTTGACCGGGTAACCATGCGCTGGCTGTAGGTTGAATTGCCAATTCTACCTACGTTATAATGGGGGATGATGAAGACACAGGTCATCAAACTGGATTCGCATGATGATGTAATCTCCGTGCGCGACAAGATGTCGTGGGCTAAGACAGAGCGCATCCTGCTGGTCTTTCCGCGCCGCTCCCGCATCCTGGCGCGGACCCTGGATCTGCGTCTGCTCCAGCGGCATGCAGCCATGCTGGGAGCCCAACTTGCAATCGTGTCCCGCTCGGACGACCTGCGCCGCACCGCCGAAGAATTACACATCCCGGCTTTTGCCACGGTTGCCTCTGCCCCGCGCAAGGTTTTGGAAAGGGAAAAATCCCCAACCAGGCCAACACGCCGCTTTGTTCGTTCCGACCTGCGCCAGATGCGCCGCGCAGCACTTCCTCCCGAAGCTCGCTGGCGGTCCCTTTTGGGTTTTCGTTTCTTGTTTTTCACCCTGGCTGTCCTGGCAATCCTCGCCGTTCTCTCACTTTTCATTCCCTCAGCCACCATCCAACTGAGCCCTGAGACCCGTCTGCAAAGCCTGACATTCACCATCAGCGCCAGCCGGAACGTGACCACAGTCAACCTGGCGGGTAGCCTCCCGGCACGGCTGACCTCGGTTGTTGTCGAAAACAGCAAAACGGTCAAGGCTACCGGCTTGGTCACCATCCCCGACGCGCGGTCGCAGGGTCTGGCGCGTTTCCGCAACCTGACCACCACACTGACCGGCATCCCGGCCGGGACGGTTGTCAGCACCCAGACCAGCCCGCCGGTCCGGTTCGCAACGACGAAGGATGCGGTCGTCGCGGCTGGCATCGACAAGACGGTGAACGTTCCCGTCCAGGCGGTCGAGGCGGGTTCCTCCGGCAACCTGCCTGCCAATACGCTGATTGTCTTTGAAGGCGACCTGGGCACCAGCCTGGCCGTGACCAATCCCAGCCCAACAGGGGGTGGCTCGGACCGCACTGCCGCCATCCAGACTGCCGCAGACCGGTCGCTCGTCCATGAGGCTTTGCTGGCTGAACTTCTCGAAGAGTGCAAAACGAGCCTTGAGCAAACGCTCATACCTGGCGATATATTCTTCCCGGATACCCTGGTTGTTTCTCAAGTCCTTACTGAGACCTATTTCCCTGCCGAAGGGCAGAGCGGTGATACACTCTCGCTGACGATGCGCTTGCAATGCCAGGCGCATTATGCCTCGCTGGCGGATGTCAATGCCCTGGTGGAGATGTCACTGAATGCCAACCTACCGGAGGGTTTTACCCCCGCTTCCGGTGGACTGGCGATTCTGCCTGCCAGCACCCCCCGCACGGACGCGGAAGGGATCACGCGATGGGATGTTAAAGCGCAGCGCAGCCTGCACGCCCGGCTGGACCCGCTGACTGCCGTGCAACTGTCCTTGGGCCGCAAGCCTGCCGAAATTATTTTACTGCTGAGCGAATCCCTTCCGCTGGCCAAGTCGCCGATCATCCAGGTCAAACCCGACTGGTGGCCCTGGCTGCCGGTCGTCCCGTTCCGTATCACTGTTTCCACTGGCAATTGATGAGAATTCTGGCGGTCGACCCCGGTTCCAAACGCATCGGCCTCGCCATTAGCGATCCGACCGGTGCCATTGCCAACCCGCTGACGGTGCTCAACCACGTCGCCCGCCTGCTGGACGCAGCGGCAGTGGCGGAATGTGCAAAAACAAACGGCGCCAGCCTCATCGTTGTCGGGCAGTCGCTCGACGATGGTGGCCATCCCACCTTCGAAGGCCGCCGCGCCGGGCGCTTTGGCGAAGCCCTGAAAACCCAGACCGACCTCCCGGTGGTATTCTGGGACGAATCCTTCACCACGCAGGATGCGCGTGCGGCCCGCATCGCAATGGGCGTTTCGCGCAAAAACCGCCTCGGACATCTGGACTCCGTGGCTGCCACCGTGCTCTTGCAATCCTACCTCGACGCCAATCTTCAAAAATGAAACCGCGCAACTCCTGCCTTCCCTGGATGCTTCTACTGGTCATGCTGGTTGCCATCGGCTTGGTGGTCGTGGCTGTTTTCGTCCCGCTGGCGGCCCGGCAGTCTTTTGGGGAGCCCAGTCCCTCTCTCAATGCCTGGCAGCGCTTTAGTTATGGTTTCCAACTGGTCTGGAATGGCGGAGATTTGACCCAGCCGCGGGACCCTTCCGGAGCAGAGCAATTGTTTGTCATCCAGCCGGGTGAAAGCGTGGTCTCCATCTCAAACCGGCTGGAACAGACCGGCCTGATCCGCAGCGCCAGCACCTTCCGCGCTTACCTGCTTTGGACTGGGCTGGATACCGTCATCCAGACCGGTACCTTCCGCCTCAATACGGCTCAGACCGGGTTTGACATCGCCCAGATGTTGAAATCCAGCACCCTGACCGAGGTGACTATCGCCGTCCTGCCCGGCTGGCGGATGGAAGAAATCGCGGCGACACTCCCAACCTCCGGCCTGGACATCACCCCGGAGGCATTTCTGGCCGCGGCGACCGCCCCGGCGGTCTCCCGGGACCTGATCCCTGCCGGTGCCTCTGCCGAGGGTTTTTTCTACCCGGACACTTACATTCTACCCCGCACCACGACGGCTAACCAGTTGGTTTCCATGCTGCTCCAGGGCTTTAGCTCCCACCTCCCGGCAGATACCCTCAGCGCTTATGCCAGCCACGGGCTGACGCTCTACCAGGCGGTAACTCTGGCATCCATCATCCAACGGGAGGCGGTGGTTGAGGATGAAATGCCGCTGATTGCCTCGGTCTTTTACAACCGGCTGGCAATCGGTATGAAATTACAGTCCGACCCGACGGTCCAGTACGCCCTGGGCTACAACGCTGCCCAAGGCACCTGGTGGACGAATCCGCTCAGCATGGGTGATATGCAATTCGATTCCCCCTACAACACTTACCTCTATCCCGGTCTGCCGCCCGGGCCGATCTCCAATCCCGGCCTGGCGGCGCTGGAGGCGACGGCCTTCCCGGCTGAGTCACCATACCACTACTTCCAGGCAAAGTGCGACGGATCCGGTCTGCACAATTTCACCGAGACATTTGAACAACACCAACAGAATTATTGTCCGTAGGTGAGTATCTTTGTGTCTTGAAAGGGGAGTTATGTAATGCTGGAATTGGAGACGATATATTTCTCCAAATGGTCAATGACCACCTTCTGCTCATCTATGAGAGATTTTACCAGATCGCCGATCGTGACAATCCCGATCAGGCGATCGTTTTCCATAACAGGTAGGTGGCGGACATGCTTGGCGGACATTAATGCCAGACCCTGTTCGATTATATTATCCGGTTCAATAAAAATTGGCGGCGATGACATAATCTCGCTGACCCGAATGTTCTTTGAACTCTTGCCTTGCAGAATAACCTTGCGGGCATAATCCCGTTCAGAGAACACACCGACAAGTGTTTTGCCGTTCACAACCAGTAACGCCCCTACATCTTTTTCGGCCATAACTTGCAGAGCATCAAAAACGCGGGTCGCGGGGCTTATTGTCCAGATCTTACGCCCCTTCTTTTTCAGGATTTGACGAATTGTTTTCATAGCGCCTCCGAATTACTGCTCATTGCACAAATTTCTGAACTGAAGCTGCCAAAAAGCATGGGAGAAACGACAATTTGGGTTTAAATATTTACGCAGTACCCTGTAACACAGGGATTCCTAGAGAATATGATAGAGGACTATGATTTGGAGCGGAAAAAGCGAGTGTTTGATTGAGTTAAACATGAAAGGATAACCCAATTGTAGCATCAAATCCTCATAATCTCATCGCCCTTTTCTTTCAGAACAGGATAAGCAGGATTCTCATGTTCATGGAGCCGTCTGAATAAACATGGGCATTGCGCCCAAGTAGAAGGTCAGGGTTCCGCCGGCGGCTTGGAGAGTTTGAGTCTCCGGCTTAGTCTGGCCGATTGCGGTGGGAGTGAGGGTCAGTAGTGCAGAGGCGGCGTCGAACGACAGGCTGACGCTCACGGATGGCGGTGTCTCGCCAGGGAGATGGAGGGCGCGGTCGTCGTACCACAGCACCCAGAGGGGGCCGGAGGGTGTCTCGAAGCGGTAGGCCCAAGTGTCCGGTCCCAGGTCGAGTTGCTGGACGCTAGTGAACTGCCCGATCTTTTCTGTGGCGAGCGCCAGGGCG
>Ga0207931_1000506_pt1 | contig 14459 bp, 11 predicted proteins | sample NGESurdeep092012_2_FD_184478 | JGI IMG/M metagenome (GOLD analysis project Ga0207931, IMG submission 184478) | Arctic peat soil microbial communities from Barrow, Alaska - NGEE Surface sample 415-1 deep-092012 (SPAdes) | ecosystem: Environmental > Terrestrial > Soil > Wetlands > Peat ...
GGCCGCGGGGAGCCGTTACTGCGGGCCGAGAAAGTGGTCCGCTTGAATTAATGCCTGGGGAAAATATGGATTGCGGATGCCTCTCCGAATCCATTGAGGGGTAAAAGGCCAGCACATGTGTGCCGGCCTGTATATTTACCCTGTGAACGATCATCCCTTACCCATCCTTCGACAGGCGGAATGTCTGCTTGCATCCGGTCCGAGCGGGTGCTAAGGGGCAGGGTTCAACACCCTTCCGAGGAAGAGCATGGCACCGCTGGCATTGTCGCGGATCAGGAAGAAGAACGGTCGATCAACTTTGAATTCGACCGGGCTGCCCGCGGGCATAGAGCTGGCTTCCACGATGACCACTGTGGCTGCTGCGGCCTCGGTGCCGGCTTCGTCCACCGCCACAAAGGCTTTATGCAGCACCGCGCCGATGTACAGATCACGGCTGCCGTCCATGCCGGATAGATCCGCCTGGTTGGGATCGAAGGCGTCGATCATGCCCATTTTCTGCAAGGAGTCCTTCAGGTCCAGCGGGTACTCGAATTTGAACTTCGGCAGCCAGAGATTGACCTCCTGAACCTGCAGGCCGGCAACGAGTCCGTCCAGTTTTTCCGCATCGAGGGAGGTTTGAACATCGTTGAACTTGCCCTGTTGCGGCAGGAGCAGGATCATCGAAAGCTGTCCTCCGGCATAGGGCAGCTCCAGGGCCTGCAAGCCGTCCCCTTCGCTATAGCGGAAGCGGGAATGCTGGGACATCATCGGAACGGAGACCTGGCTGCCATCCAGCAGGGTGAAGGGAGCGTCCCTGGTTGAATCCTTGCTGAACTCGCTGGCCCAGTCCGCCTTGAAGTAGATCGCATTGCTCAACACCAGGCGGGTCAGCGGATCGATCGCACCCGGCGGGATGATATCGTTGATCCGTTTTGCGGTCTGCTGGCTGACCCAGTCGTTAATGACCTTGCGCGCCCCTTCCGGGTCTTTGCGAAAATCCAGCAGGTGCATGCCTGCGCCATAGTTCTCTGCCAGCAGGTCCAGGTAGGCGCTCAGGAAGGGAAACCCGTCCTGCCCCCAGAGGGCGTTGACCACATTGAGCTTGAAAGCTTTGTCTGCGGGGACGCCCTGGGTCTGGCCCTCCTGATCGAGCTCCAGCGCCAGCTGGTTAAAGGCCGGGTGAAGCTGGTCCTGCGCCAGGGTAAAATGCATGGCCTGGGCCATTTGCGAGGCGGTATCCCCGCCGGCGCCGGCATAGGTCATGGCCAGGGCGATGGAGATGCTGTATGGCGAGAAGACCAGGTTGCCCGGGTCAGCACTGATGTGACGGAAAAGATCAAAGGCGAAGGCATTATCGCCGCTCACCAGTGCACTCAGGTCCGTAGCATTGGCCGGTTGAGGGGGATTGCGCGGTTTGTCTGATTGGGCCAGCCTGCCGCTTACGACCGGCTGACACCCAGCCAGGATCAGCGCGAAGATGAGCAAAGGAAAAAACCATTTTCGAAACCCGGACATGTCTGCCTCCTCCAATTCATTTATCTCACGGACGCACCCCGGCTCCATTTTGTTCCTTTGCGCTCCATCCATGATGGACCTTCCTTCCGCCAGGCCGGCAGTCCCCGCACCCGGCCTCAGCGGGTACAGCAGGTCAACAGCATTTTCCAAAGCAGAGCAGTGGCTCAGAATGGATGATAGCGAGCCTTGACCGTGCCGGATAATAAAAAATGTGGTCGAGAGGCATAGATCCAGCGTATGTGCTAGAATAATTAATACTCCTGCCATGCTTGCCCCAACGGCAACCTGGTGGGGTGTACCCTGACCAGCCCAGGCGACCACTACCTCCCAGATGAACGACAACCGCCCGACAGCGGCGTAATCCACACAACCGCTGGAATTGAGACTGCTTGTAAAAGATGGAAGTCAGGAAAAAGCGAAGGGTTGTACAATGAATAAGAAGAAGAATGAGGCGGTTCCCCATGGACTTTAAAGATTATTATGAAATATTAGGTGTACCCGCGAACGCTGAACAGAAAGTCATCCAGCAGACTTTTCGCCAGTTGGCCCGCAAGTATCACCCGGATGTAAACCCTGGCAATAAAGAAGCCGAAGAGAAATTCAAGACGATCAACGAGGCTTACCAGGTTCTTTCGAATGCGGAACAGCGCAAGAAGTATGACGACTTGCGGGCTCAGTACCAGCAATGGCAGCAGACGGGTGATCGCCAAAAGGATTTCGACTGGCAAAACTGGTCGGCCCAGGGTGACAATCGAGCCCACGTTCAATACGCCAGTGCCGAAGATCTTGAAGACCTCTTCGGTAGCGAATCAGCGTATTCCGACTTCTTCACCAGTATTTTTGGTCAGGCACGCCAAGGACGGAAAGGCAGTCGCCAGGCTGCTCCTCCCGCTCCACGTCACGGGCGCGATGTCGAATACGAAGTCGATTTGACCCTGGAAGAGGCCTTTCGAGGCACGGATCGCCTGTTGGAAATAGATGGGCACCGCATCCAGGCCGGCATTCCACCCGGTGTGGGTAGCGGATCGCGGGTCCGCCTGGCGGGTCAGGGAGAGCCAGGCCGCAACAATGGCCCGGCTGGAGATCTGTATTTGATCATCCATATCCTGCCCAATGAAACCTTCGAGCGCGCCGGCGATGACCTGCACATTGACGTGCCAGTCGATATCTTTACCGCGATCGCAGGGGGTGAAGTTCGAGTCCCCACGCCGGGGCGGCCGCTGATCCTGACGATCCCGCCCCGCACGAATGCAAACCGGAGTTTCCGGCTGCGTGGCAAAGGCATGCCACACCTGGGAAAGCCGGAAAAATCCGGCGATCTGTTTGCCCGGGTCAGGTTGGTGCTTCCTGACCCGCTGACCGACCAGGAGGCCAACAGCATCCGCGAGCTGGCCGCCGCCAGGCAAAAACGGTCTCAGGCATGAACCCAAAGAGGTCAAAATATGATTCCCAAAAATAAATCCATGAAAAGTTACCGCTACGCCCCATCCGAAGGCTATGAGCTGCGCTCCCGGGGTCGTTTACAGCGCGATCTCGGGGTCGACGAGGCTGCCGCGGAGGCGATCCTCCACCTGCGCAACCAGGTCATCGAATTACAGGATCAAATTCGCCGGTTGGAAGTCGAACTGACCGCCCATCATGCCAGCCAGCAAATTCGTCTGGCAAGTTTCCGGGAGATCTATGAAGAGGCCACCTGGATCGAACTGGAATTTCAGGAATGATCACAGCCGGCTGGTGTTGAAAAAGAAGCCCATTTGTCGGGAGAAATACCATGAACCTTGATAAATTCACCCAAAAAAGCCAGGAAGCCATCTTCAGTGCGCAGCAGATCGCCCAGGACTACCAGCACCAGGCGATCGAACCTGCCCACCTGCTGCTGGCCCTGATCCGCCAGCAGGAGGGGATCATCCCGGCCCTGGTGACCAAGGTGGCAGGGAGCGTGCTCGCCCTGCAGGAGGAGCTGCAAAACGAGCTGGAGGGACGCCCCAAGATCCAGGGGGCAAACCTGGATGTTGGCCTGGCACCCGCCACTGCCGAGGTGCTGACCGCCGCCGAACGCTATGCCAAGGGGATGCAGGATGATTACGTCTCGGTGGAGCACCTGCTCCTGGGCCTGGTCGATTCCAGCGAGGGCAAACGCCTGGCGGAACACGGCCTGACCAAGGACGCCATCCTGAACGCCCTCAAATCCATCCGCGGCAGCCAGCGGGTCAGCAATGAGAACCCCGAAAGCACCTACCAGTCCCTGGAAAAATACGGGCGCGACCTGACCGCGCTGGCACGCCAGGGCAAGCTGGACCCGGTCATCGGGCGCGATGAAGAGATCCGCCGCGTGGTCCAGATCCTATCCCGACGCACCAAGAACAACCCGGCCATCATCGGCGAACCCGGCGTGGGCAAGACGGCCATCGCCGAGGGCCTGGCGCAGCGCATCGTCAACGGCGACGTGCCCGAAGGCCTGAAGAAGAAGCGCCTGATCCAGCTGGACATGGGCGCGCTGGTGGCGGGGGCAAAATACCGCGGCGAGTTCGAGGAACGGCTCAAGGCCGTGCTCAAGGAGATCACCGAATCCGCAGGGGAGATCATCCTGTTCGTGGATGAGATGCACACGGTGGTCGGGGCGGGCAAGGCGGAAGGCTCGATGGACGCCAGCAACATGCTCAAACCGATGCTGGCGCGCGGCGAACTGCACATGATCGGAGCCACCACGCTGGATGAATACCGCAAATACGTGGAAAAAGACCCCGCACTGGAACGCCGCTTCCAACCCGTGCTGGTGGAGGAGCCGAGCGTGGAAGACACCATCTCGATCCTGCGCGGGCTCAAGGAACGCTATGAGGTCCATCACGGCGTGCGCATTACCGACCCGGCGGTCATTGCCGCGGCCACGCTCAGCGCGCGCTACATCACCGACCGGCGCCTGCCGGATAAGGCCATCGACCTGATCGACGAGGCCGCGGCGCGCCTGCGCACCGAGATCGACTCCAAGCCGCAGGCGCTGGACGAGGTGGATCGCCAGATCATGCAGCTGGAGATCGAGCGCGAGGCCCTGAAAAAGGAAAAGGACAAGGCCTCTCTTGACCGGCTGAACAGACTGGTGCAGGAACTCGCCGACCTGAAGGAGCGCTCGCACCAGATCACGGCGCGCTGGCAGAACGAAAAAGGTGCCATCGCCGAACTGCGCACGGTCAAGGGGTTGATCGAACAGACCCGTGCCGAGATTGAGCGGGCAGAGCGGCAGTCCGACCTGGAAAAGGCGGCGCGCCTGCGCTATGGCACGCTGCGTGAGCTGGAAGGAAAACTGGCCGGAGCCGAAAAACGGCTGAAAGCCACCCAGACCGAAGGTGCCCTGCTAAAAGAGGAAGTGGATGCCGAGGAGATCGCCGCCGTGGTCGCCCGCTGGACGGGTATCCCGGTGGCGCGCATGCTCGAAGGCGAGACCCAGAAACTGCTGCGCATGGAAGAGGGTCTGCACCAGCGAGTGGTGGGGCAGGATGAGGCCGTGCGGGTCGTCTCGAATGCAGTGCGGCGTGCCCGGGCGGGTCTGCAGGATCCCAACCGTCCGATCGGATCATTCATCTTCCTGGGTCCCACCGGAGTGGGCAAGACAGAACTGGCGCGCGCCCTGGCTGAGTTCATGTTCGATGATGAACATGCCATGATCCGCATTGACATGAGCGAGTACCAGGAAAAGCATACCGTCTCGCGGCTGGTTGGCGCCCCTCCCGGATACGTGGGCTACGAGGAAGGCGGCCAGCTGACCGAAGCGGTGCGCCGCCGTCCCTACAGCGTGGTGTTGTTCGACGAAATCGAAAAAGCCCATCCGGAGGTATTCAATGTCCTTCTGCAGCTTCTTGACGACGGACGCCTCACCGACGGCCAGGGGCGCACGGTGGACTTCCGTAACACGGTGGTCATCATGACCTCGAACCTGGGCAACCAGCTCTGGGAGGGGGGCCAGACGGTAACCCGTGATGCCATAACCCAGGTTTTACAGGCCCATTTCCGCCCTGAATTCCTCAACCGCATCGATGAGATCGTGATCTTCCACCCGCTGGGCAGGGAGCAACTGGCAAAAATTGTGGACATCCTGCTGCGCCAGGTTTCCCGCCGGCTGGCCGACAAGGGCTATACCCTGGAGGTGAGTGCGGCGGCGCGGGATTACCTGGCCGAGGTGGGTTACAACCCCGACTTTGGCGCCCGTCCGCTGAAGCGCGCCATCCAGCGCGAAGTGCAGGATCCGCTGGCGCTCAAGATCCTGTCCGCTGAATTCAAGGAGGGGGACACCCTCCGTGTGGATCGTGGCCCGCAGGGCCTGACCTTCTCGGCTGCCACCACTGCCAATGAGGCGAAATCGACCCCCAAGCAGGGCAAACAAAAAGGCGGGAAAGGTGGATAGAAGGGGACGGGAGATCGATGGAGCCATGCTGGACCATCGTATAGATCGGTGAGATGACCGACTGTCGGTTAAGTGACACTCCCCACGCACTAAAGTGCGGGGGCTTCGTGGGATACGCATGAGATGGAAACCTCTACGTTATCTCCCAACGGCCATGTCCTGGCCGGGGCACGATTGTTTCTCTCTTTGTACTTTAAGAGTTTTACGCGGCCAAAGTATTCCTGGACGCAACCTGCAACCCCTAATTGTTAAAGAGCCGCACCAAGCATACGCTGAGGCTATTCTCCTACTGTCGTTTCAGGCTTGGTCGTATGAATGAATACAGATTATACTACAAGACCGAACGTTTGTTCTGCTAAAGCAGACTTGAAACCGCGCCTAACCACTGGGATTGAAAATCTCATGGCTTGCGGCGGGTTTTAGCTGTCAGGATATAGGAAGGGCCTCCAACAATTGGTGGCCCTATTACTACAGCTATTATTCTGTAGTCGGAGCAGGGGTAAAAGAAAGAAATAATGGGATAGATGAACCCCGCTTATCTTATTTATCCAGGCGTTAGATAAAGACCATTCGCGGTAAACGAAAAACAGGTTAGATGCCGCTTTCCCTGCAAGCGTATGAATAATCATCCAGCACGGATTGGATGCGGTGATGCACTATCTGTCTGGCTGAATTCGCGATTGCCCCGGTTCGGATTCCAGTATAAATCCCTGGCATGTATTGGCTGATCAGCGTTAATGGCAGATGAACTTCATCCAAATTCGCGATCAATTTCGTCAGTGCCGCCTGTACATCCATGTCCCGCCAATAATAGCGGGCACGGTCGCTCAGGCTGTATTTGCGGGCAAAAGCCACCTCGCGTTCATCGCCGTGATAATATTTTTTCCAGTGGACCGGCTCACGCTGCATGGCCGCATCCAGGGTTTCAACCAGGTGAGAACACTTGGCCAGGGGAAGCAGTTCGCTTTCCATCATCGCCAGGGCGAAGACTGCCTGCCGGAAAGCAAATGTCAGCGCGGGACCAACTTTCAGGATGGCAAAATGGTCGCGGACGAGGTTCCGTAAGTTTTCACGCGTCTGGTAATCGGTGGAATGGGCTTCGTAGATGAAGGGTATGGTTTCAGAATAACGCGCCAGGTCGTGCGCCAGGTCAGGGTTGTAATCCAGGACGAAATTGTCGCCAAACTCGACCCCCGGCTGGACCACGATGGCAGTGACACGCTCCCAGGTCGACTCCAATCTAGCCTCCACGAATGCAGCGTGCATAACTTCGAGCGTACACCCGGCATCCTCCACTCTGGTCACCTTGACGCCGTCCTTGCGCTCCATGCTTCCTCCGGGGATGGGGACTTCGCTGCCGATCACATACCTTAACCCTTGCGTTGAGTCTGGAATCTTTGCGCTGGCCTCCTCGGAAGCCCTGGCCAGGCAGGCCGTCCGGCGGGCGACAAGTTCAGGGTCCAGCGGGCGCGCCGGGTCATCATCCCCCAGTCTCATGCTGGCATCCAGGTGAATTTTTGTAAAACCGGCCCGCACATAGGCCTGCACCATCTCGGTCGCCCGCGACATGGCGGGTTCCATCCCAAACTCCTGCCAGGGCGAGGGGCCAAGATGGTCGCCGCCCAGGATGAGCTGTTCCGGGGGCAGACCGTTTTCGGCGGCAATCCCGCGTACGAAGCGGACGAAGTCCGCCGGGGTCATGCCGGTGTAACCGCCAGTCTGGTTGACCTGGTTACAGGTAGCCTCGACAAGAACAGGCGCTGCTCCGCGCAGGGATGTTTTCAACACCCAGGGATGGGCGGAACAGATCGAAGGGATGCCGCGTGCTTCTCCCTGTTTCTGGGCAAGGACGATTTCATCAAGCAGATTGGACATAACACATGGCTTCTTCGAGCGTCGGTTGGGCGGCTGTGCCGCCTGCTGAGCGGGTCGAGAGCGAGCCGCAAGCTGCCGCGAGGGATATGGCTTTCTCCAGGCTCCAGCCTTTGAGATACCCGTAAAGGAACCCGGCATCGAAGCTATCCCCCGCGCCGATGGTATCCACAACCTGGAGTTTGAGGGCGGAAACCCGGGCGGTTTCTTCGCCCCGGCAGGCCATTGCTCCCTGCGCGCCGAATTTCACGGCAAGTGTTCCGCATTTCTGGCGCAGTATACTGACCGCAGCCTCGACAGAAACAGCGCCGGTCATTGCCAGGGCTTCGTTTTCGTTCGGGAGGAAGACATCCACTTGCTGCAGGAGTTCATCGAAGCCAGGCCACCTGCCAGACGGGTCCCAATTGGGGTCGAGGGAAGTGGTCAGACCGAGAGAACGGGCCCGGGCAAATAGGTCTGGCAGGTCGGGTTGAAGGGTGGTCTGGAGGAAATAACTACCCACGTGCAGGTGGCGCGACCGGCTTAGCAGCTCCACGGTCACATCTTCCACTTTCAGGGCAGCGATCAAGCCTGCATGGGTCAGGATGGCACGATCGCCCGGAGTTCTGGATCGGATCCCGTGAGCGAGGGGTTGATTCAGAATAACGCTCAAACCGGTCCGCCCGTCGGGGAGAACGATCACGTTCGAAACGTTCACACCGATATTCTGCATCTCTTCCAGCATGAATTTGCCAAAGATGTCATCACCACACACACCGATGAAGGCCGTCTTCAGTCCAAGCCGGGTAGCGCCGCAGGCAAAGATGGCTGAGGAGGAACCGATGGTCAGGGAGGCAGAATCCACCATCTTCTCCACCTGTCCGAAAGCGGGAACAACGTCTCCGCTCAGGATCAGGTCCGGGTTGATTTCGCCAGCGACAAGAATGTCAAAAGGTTTCTTCATGATTTTTTCCAGGGTTCCCACAGGCAGGACCGATGTGGATCCCTTCAAATTAATAACTTTGATACCAGTCGAAAGGCGCGTCAGCAGTATAGAAATCGCTGATGGGTCTGCCAACTTCCGAGCACAACGCATTGAGATGGGAGAGTCGTTCGCGCCCGATGCTGCGCAGGAAATCCAGCCGCGGCTGCCGGTCCAGGTTAATTGCTTCCTGCCAGACGGCGCGCCCGACGGCACAGCCGGAGGCTCCGGACCGGCAGGCAATTTCCACCTGGTGGAGGTAAATATTGTAATCCACCGCGGCAGAAAGTACGATCCAGGGAGCAGAGCTGGCGGTGGAAACGGCGGTGCAGGCTTCGGACCAGGTGCCTTCATCGGGGTCTTCAGCAATATCGAGCGGGAATTCGGCTTTGAGCACATCAATACCGGGAATGACCAGGCGGCGGGCAGTTTCGGTCACCACATAACGCTTTTCGGTGGAAGACAGCTTTTTGGCCGCAGCCAGCGGGTAGGACAGCGGCTCGAGCATGATGCCCAGGTCGTAACGGACGCACTCATCCGCCACCTGCCGGACAAAGGCTTCAATATTACGGGCAGTAGGTGATTCTGGATGGTAGTAGACCAGCAGCTTGATCATACTGGCACCCATCCGTTTGGCCTTTTCCACGGTCCAGCCGGGCAGGATCTGGCTCTGGCGCGCGGTGGATGCACCGCCGTAACCGGTCGATTCGACTGCCACCACGAAGGCGGATCTGCCAGGCAACGCGCCCGCCGCGATGGCTTGGGCAGCCGAGACTTCCGGGTCAAGCAACACGGCGGTGGACAGGTCCGCCAGTGTGGCGGTTACATCCAGTTTGAAGCTTGAGAGATTGGTGTTATCCATAAAAGCCGGATTGGCCCTGCGCAGGTTCTGGCGATGGTCAAGGGCCAGGCAGGTGAAAGTGCCCTGCGAGGAGGTGCATTGCTGCAAGCCCCGAAGCTTGCCGATCGTACGTTTCTGTTTTTCCATGTTTGTCTGGCCTCAGTCCTATGGACAGGTCACCCGGAATGCGGTGAGGATCCGGTTCTTCAGGATGAAACTGACATCGTGCTCCCTGCCCCATGTACAGGCGGCATGGAAGTCCACCTGCATGTCGGTATATTCCGCAGCAAAGATGGGCTTGCCGGTTTCGATGAAGGGCAGCATCTTCCCGATCCACTGATAATAGAAGGCATCCTCGGTGATGGCAAAGTCAAAGAAAGAGAGCGAGTCGGCTACCATATCGGGGGCGTTCTTGAGGCCGATGGCAAGACCGCGGGCATGGGCTTCATCTGCTAAAAAGTGGGCATAGGCCAACTGGTCATTATAGGTGAGAGGAAAGCCGGTGTCATTGGTGTAGATCTCGATATTGTCGGGTTCAACACCATCGAAGCCTTTAGCGGCGCATAAGTCGAGACGGGCGCGCAGGATGGGAGCCAGCAGGTCGATCCGGCGGATGTCCAGCCACCTCTCGCCTGGCCAGCCATCATAGTCTTTGCCGAGCACTTCCAGCGGGAACCGGTCCGTGTCAGGGCGCCAGTTTTCCTGCGAGCCGACCGAGATGTAGCAAATGACCTTCACTCCGCGCTCATGCAGTTTATCAATATCAGATTGATCCACGTACAGATCAACATCGTACACCTGGGCCTCGACGGACGTATCCAGTTCTTCATCCAGTTGCCATTGCCAGGTCAGGCCGGGAGCCGGGTGCCACCAATCGGCAGTGGGCGGAGGGGAGGAGGGAATAGGGGCCATGGGATCAGAATCCGGGTTCGGGGTACAGGATGCAAGGACGGAAGGCAAGAAGACGAGAAGGAAGAAGATTCGTTTCGTTGTGATTAAGTCCAATAAGCCTGACATTTCAGACCTGATGACCTGTCAGACTTTATGAATCTTGAACTGTGGCAAGTAGTCCTTATTCTGGACAAACATTTCGTTGACCATCTGCCGGATTTCGGCCAGGGAGAGCACGGAGGCCGTCAGCGGATCGTGACAGATGGCGCGGTAGACCATCAGCGGGTCGCCGGTGATGGCGGCGGTGATGGCCATTTCTTCGATGCCGCTGGAGAGGCCGGTCAGCAGGGCGCACTCGGGTGGTAGAGCGCCGATGTGTAGCGGATGAAAGCCGGCCCTGTCCACGTAAACCGGTACTTCGACGCAGGCGCCTTCAGGCAGGTTGGTAATGATCCTGGTGTTGGGTACGTTGCCATTAAACTTGAACGGTTCGCCGCCTTTCAGGGCGTTGATGATGTACGCAGCATATTCCAGGCCGCGCGTCAGGTCGGCCCGGGTGACTTCCTTGGCCAGTTCCACGCGCACGCCGTCTTTCCAGGTCGCCTCAGTATTCTGGTATTCCTTCAGAATATAGGCATACTCGCCAGGGTTCCAGCCGGTGCCGTGGGTGCAGTATTTTTCGATCAGGTCGGGGCGTTTTCGGAACCACCAGTTGTACTCGGAATTGTGCCCGCTCGATTCGGTGACATAGTATCCGAGCGCCAGGTACATCTCATTGCGGACCTGCTCTTCGTTGTATATATCCGGATTTTCGGTAATGACCTTGTGGATCTGCGGGTAAGCATCCCGGCCGTTGACTTCATATTTTAGGTACCAGGCCTGGTGGTTTATCCCTGCACATAAGTAGTTGACATCGGGATACAGGGCACCGATCCAGCCGGCCAGCATCATGGCCGTACCCTGAACCGAGTGACACAGGCCGGTGACCGGGATGTGGGTCTGGCGCTGGAGCGCACCGCACAACATGGCCATCGGATTGGTGTAGTTGAGCAGTACAGCGTTCGGGCAGTGTATCTCCATATCGCGGAGGATATCCAACATTGGCGGGAGGGTGCGCAGGAAGCGGAAGATGCCGGAGGGTCCGCGCGTATCGCCAACATTGATATCAACCCCGTATTTTTTTGGAATTTCAATATCGTGCCGCCAGACCCCGGTGCTGCCTGCCAGGATGGTGGTGAGCACCACGTCTGCGCCCTTGAGGGCTTCAACGCGGTTGAGAGTGGCGGTTACTTTGGCAGGATATTTCCCAGCCGCGACGAGTTTGAGCACGGTCTTGTGCGCAAAGTCAAGCCGTTCGGGGTCGATATCCATCAGGGCAATGTGGGCATCTTCCAACAGCGGGAAGGTCAGGATGTCGCGTACGAGCCCGGCGGTGAAGCCCAGGCTGCCGGCACCGATGAAGGCGATCTTGGTCATGAGCACTCCTTATCACGATCTTGAGTTGTGGAGGGCCAACCCCGGCCCGCGCCTAGCGCTTCATACCGGTCAGGGAGATGCCCTCGATGAACTGTTTCTGGGCGAAGAAGAACACCAGCACCAGCGGCAGGATGCTGATCAGGGCGCCAGCCATCAGCACGGTGAAGCGCCCACCCAGGGTCAGCTGGGTCTGGAAGAAGGCCAATCCAACGGTCAGGGTGGTGTTGGGAACGGTCGGCATGTACACCAGCGGGTGCAGCAGGTCGTTCCAGGCGCCCTGGAATGTGAAGATGGCCAGGGCAGCCAGGGCTGGTTTCCCGAGCGGCAGGTAGATGCGCCAGAAGATCTGCCAGAGCGAGGCACCATCCACGCGGGCGGCGTCCACCAGCTCACGCGGGATGGTCAGGAAATACTGGCGCAGCAAAAAGGTCCCGAATGCCCCGCCCCAGAAAGCCGGCAGCCAGAGCGGAACACTGGTCCCCACCAGGTGCAGATATTTGAAAATGATGAAATTCGGGATCAGGGAGACCTGCTCGGGGATCATCAGGGTGACCAGCAGCAGGGTGAAGAGCAGGTTGCGCCCGCGGAACTTCACCACGGCAAAGCAGAAGGCGGCCATGGCACAGGTCAGCAATTGACCGGCAACGGTCAGGGTCGAAATGACCGCGCTGTTCAGGAACAGCCGCGGGAAGTTCAGATCGAAGGAGAACAATTTACGGAAATTGTCGAGCGTGGCCGGGCTGGGGATGAGGGTGTGGGTGTATTGGTCGGCTGGCAGCTTGAAAGCGGTGGCCAGCATCCACAGGAAAGGAGCCAGCATGGTCACCGCTCCGGCAATCAGCAGGGCATAGGTCACCAGGTCGAGAATGAGTTTCCGGGTGGTCTTGGTCATGGCCTGCTCCTATTCATAAACCACAAAGCGCCGCTCGAGCCAGAAGTAGAAGGCCATCAGGACGATGACCAGCACGGCCAGCTCGATGGCCTGGGCGCTCGCCCCGCCATAGTTGAAGAAGTTCCAGGCGTTGCGGTAGATGGAGAAGACCACCACTGGCACGGAACTGTCACCCTGGCCCTGGCGGGTCATCATGTAAATGTAGTCGTAGGCCTGGAAGGCATTGATGGTGGAAATGAGGGTCTGGAAAAAGATGCTGGGGGTGACCAGCGGCAGGGTGATGGAAAAGAACTGGTCGAACATACCGGCACCATCGATGGTCGCAGCCTCGTAATATTCACGCGGGATGGCGGTCAGCCCGGCCAGGAAGATGATCATCCCCTCCCCGATCGCCCCCCAGATGTTGACCACCACCACCGACATCAGGGCGTTCTTCGTGCACAGCCAGCAGACGGAGGCCAGGCCAAGGCGGTTCAGGATGAAGTTAAGGATGCCGGTATCCCTGCCGTAGATCATGTTCCAGACCAGGGCGGTGGCCACGGCGGAGGTGACGGCCGGCAGGAAATAGATGGTGCGGAAGATGGATACGCCGCGGATCTTGCGGTTCATCAGGATCGCCACGAACAGCGAGAAAATGACCACGCCCGGAACGTACAGGGCGCTGAACTTGAAGGTGTTCGTCAGCGACTTGAGGAACGAGGGGTTATTGAACAGGGCAAGGTAATTGCTCAGACCGGCCCAGGTGGGCGGTGTCAGCAGGTCCCAGTGGGTGAAGCTCAGGCCGAGCGTGGCCAGGATGGAGCCGAGCGCACCAAAGATCAGCCCGATCAGCGTGGGAACCAGCATGACCAGCAACCAGACCTTTTCTCGACCGAGCGGTCTATATCCAAATTCCATGCGGTTTTCCTCCTCCCCGCCCCTCCCCAGGCAGGCAGGGGCGGGGGGAACGGGTTATTTATTCTTCGCCAGGACCGCATCCGCCTGGATGACCAGCTGGTCCAGGGTGGGATTCAGCTCCGCCTCGCCGTTCCACATCGGGGTCAGGCCGTCGCCGATCGTGGACGACCATTCATCGTAGCCCTTGAAGACCGGCTTCATGTGGGCATAGGCCAGCGAGTCGATGAAGATCTGCTGGTCGATGAGCGTGCTCTGCTTGAGGAAGGCATCGCTCTCCGCCACGGACTTCAGGACCGGGCAGGCGAATCCCATCTGCGCCAGGCGGGTCTGGCCTGCGGTGCTGAGCACGAACTTGATGAAGGCAAAGGCGGCATCCGGGTTCTTGCTGTCCTTGCCGACCACGAATCCGGCGCTGTTGACACTGGTGGCCTGTCCGGCAGGACCGCTCGGCATGGGGACCACATCCCACTTGAAGCTGGCTTGCGAATAGCTCGGCACGGCCCAGTGGCCCATGGCGTTCATAGCCGCGTTCCCGGAAAGGAACAGGTCGCCGCCGTACTGGGACGAGGTGTTGGGGTCTGGAATGGAATGATCAATGAACATCATGTCGTGCAGGAACTGGAAGGCCTGGCGGGCATTTGGTTCACCGATCAGGGTCTGGGTGTGGCCGGCGTTGATCAGGTCGCCACCGTTGGCCCAGATGATCTCACTCATTCCCGGCTCGAAATCCCAGGGA
>Ga0207931_1000509_pt1 | contig 14428 bp, 11 predicted proteins | sample NGESurdeep092012_2_FD_184478 | JGI IMG/M metagenome (GOLD analysis project Ga0207931, IMG submission 184478) | Arctic peat soil microbial communities from Barrow, Alaska - NGEE Surface sample 415-1 deep-092012 (SPAdes) | ecosystem: Environmental > Terrestrial > Soil > Wetlands > Peat ...
AAGCAGCGATTTCTCTTCCTCCTGCCCCCTCATTTTACCCCAGGGGAATGGTGCTCCTTTAGTCATTCGGGTTTATTTAATAATTCCTTTGCTGCCTCAACAGGTATCTCCTGCATGCCTACGTATGCTGCAACCCTCGCTGTGCTGTAGCCGTTACGTATAAGCAATGATACATACTCTTCGGCGCTTTCAAAAGTAATAAAATTCCCAATAAGATATACCGTTTCTCCCCGGGAGTTTTTAATCATGTCCAGTCCCCTGGCGCCTGCCAGAAGCTCCATCCTTTCAATGACGTCAGGCTTAAGGGGCTTTGCTGAGCGCAGGGCCTCAGCTCTGAAAGTCAGTGTTCCGACAGGGATAGTGTCGGCAGCCGGCAGATCTTTCTGTTCATTAACTTCCGGTTCAACACCCGGAAATGGTTTTACTGCCCACTCTTTTTCGAGCAGTGCCGCCCTTTCCAGTGATATCTTGTTTTCATCCATCAGGGCAATGATGAAGGCATCAGATAAACCTTCTCCCCGGACTTTTGCAAGAGCTTGTCTGGCGGCCTCATGGGTCCGGAATATACCTGTATAGTAAAAGGTTACACCGTTCTCAGGCCTTCGCTTTGCGTAAAGCGGATATAATCCTTTGAACAGTGCCGGCGGCACAGGATTTTTATATGCAGCAAGCTGAATCGTGTATACCAGTCCGGCCGGTAAACTGATATCAACAGGTATGGGGTTTGCATCGCTGTAGGCAGGTTCAGCAAGCACCGCAAACTGATAAAATGCAGCTATAGGTGAGGATGGCGGCGATAACAGATTTTCCTCCGGCAGAGCCTCGTCAGGCTGTTCAATTGCGAGAAAAGCTTTGTCAGCCTCGGCTTGTTGTGTTGCTGCCTCGCTCTCAAGCTCTTCGGCCAGACTCTTAAGTACTTCCTGTTTTTCTGGGGCTGAGGTCTGCATCTCTTTCCTGACACCCTGTGCAAGCCGTGTGAGAGAGTCTGCGTTGTACTGAAGTTTCACGGCCTTGGCTAGCTTAATTTCATATTTTTCAGGTATAGTTGAAATCTCAGTTTTCTGGTCAGCCGTGTTCTGTGCTTTGATCTCCGTAAGCTGAGCTGCTGTCTCTACGCTCTCCGCTCTCCGCTCAGCTCTCTCTTCTCCATGAACGATGCTCTCTGCCCCTTGCTCCTTGCCCCTTGCCCCTTGCCCCTTATTGCACTCATCAAGGTATTTTGCCACTTCATACTCTATGGCGACCTTTCTGCCGGCATCCTTCACGAATGTCAGAAGAGCATCGGAGGCCTGCGAGAAGCTGCCGTTCATCTGCAGGGCACGACCGTAGTAGAACCATACATCGACAGGCACGCTCTTGATGTTGACGGAGCCCCTAATGGCAGACCCGAGAAGGGTCACGGCACGGGGTATATCATTCTCCAGTTTGACAAGACAGGCACCTGTATAATACTTATACAGCGGATCACGCGAATAAAGAAGCAGAAGTCCGTTGAAATGATTATATGCAGTTTCGTAGTTGCCTGTTTCCCAGGCGGCCATGGCTTCACTCTTTGATGGCCGGGTGGTGCCGTCCTGACCACTGACGGACAGAACAGAAAGGTGCAGGGTTACAACCAGAATCACGCAAGTCAGCCAGGCTTTCATGTTAATAACTCTGACGAAGAAATTTTTTACAGTAAATGATAACTTCATACCTTTACCCATCTGAACAAAAATACTAAAAAGTCATGACTCAGCTTACAGAAGGGATGCCTGCTCCGCAATTCGAGGGCAAGGATCAGAATGGAAATTCAATAAAGCTCAGCAATTACACGGGCAGGAAAGTTGTACTCTATTTTTACCCTAAGGACAATACTCCGGGTTGCACGGCCGAAGCCTGCAGCCTCAGGGATAATTATAAAGAACTAATTAATAAGGGTTTTGTCGTGCTTGGCGTCAGTCCTGACAACGAGAAATCACACAAAGGATTTGCTGAAAAGTTCAGTCTGCCTTTCCCTCTGATTGCTGATCCGGAGAAAAAGATACTGACAGCCTATGGAGCTTATGGTGAGAAGGTCTTGTATGGGAAGAAAGTTACCGGTGTTATCCGCACCACCTTCATCATTGACGAAAAAGGGATGATAGAAAAAGTGATCAGGAAGGTGGACACGAAGGAACACGCTCCCCAGATTTTTAAACTGTATGGAAATGTCTAACTGCAAAAAATAAGTAAATGGAAAGGAAAGAAGTAAACAAGGACAAGCTCAAGGCGCTTGAGGTGACACTGGGCAAGATCGAAAAGGATTTCGGTCGTGGCACCATTATGAAACTTGGCGACCATGCCATTGATAATGTGCAGGTTATATCGACCGGTTCTATCGGCCTTGATGCCGCGCTGGGCATCGGCGGCCTTCCAAGAGGCAGGGTTGTTGAAATATACGGACCTGAGTCGTCAGGTAAAACCACTCTTGCTATTCATGCTATCGCCGAGGCACAGAAGGCAGGTGGCATAGCTGCCTTCATTGATGCAGAGCATGCATTTGACAGGTTCTATGCCGAGAAACTGGGTGTGGATGTAGGGAACCTGCTAATCTCTCAGCCGGATAATGGAGAGCAGGCGCTTGAAATAGTTGATCACCTGATAAGATCCGGTGCTCTTGACATAGTTGTCATTGACTCTGTAGCTGCTCTGACACCCAAGGCTGAAATTGAAGGTGAGATGGGCGATTCAAAGATGGGTCTGCAGGCACGACTGATGTCACAGGCACTGCGAAAGCTCACGGCCAATATCAATAAGACCAATACCACCTGTATCTTCATAAACCAGCTCAGGGAAAAGATAGGCGTCATGTTCGGCAATCCAGAAACCACCACCGGCGGTAATGCTCTTAAGTTCTACGCCTCCATCAGGCTCGATATAAGGCGTATGAACCAGATCAAGGATGGTGATGATGCTGTTGGTAACCGCGTGAAGGTCAAAGTGGTGAAGAACAAGCTGGCCCCGCCATTCAGGAAAGCCGAGTTTGATATTCTGTTTGGTCAGGGTATCTCGCGCACAGGTGAGATCGTTGACCTTGGCACTGACTTCAACATTATCAAGAAGAGCGGTTCATGGTTCTCTTACGGTGATACGAAGCTCGCTCAGGGGCGTGATGCCGTGAAGAAGATCCTTGAAGACAACCCCGAACTTGCCGAGGAGATCAGGGGAAAGATCTCCGAACAGCTGAAGGAAAAGGTAAAATAATAAATAGTAGAGACGCCCAAATTGGTCGTCTCTACTGATTATCTGTTGATCAATAATTTCTGATTAAATGACTTGTTGCCGGCCTTAACCGTCACCATGTAAATTCCTGAAGGCAGATCAACATTCATCTGTATTCTTTCACCCTCAAGGGCATCGGCATAAACGACCCTCCCGTTCAGGTCAGAGATGGTAAGTTTAACCTGTCTCTCCTGCATATCCGAAAAATCGATGATGAAGTCGCCAGCACCCGGATTGGGGTACATTTTGAACCACGATCTGACCTCCATGTCGCCTATATCCGTTGTGCTTGATGTAAAAGCATGCGAATACATATGTCCCCACCGGCCTGATGCATCCCTGGCCCTGAAGTAAACGACATGATTGCCGGCAGCTACGCCTGTCAGACTGACTGTGAAGCTGGCGGTCACCTTGGTCCCTGGTGCAGGAATGTTGTACATCGTTCCCTGCCCGAAACCCGGATCAGTGTCGAGGAAATATTCTATAGCCGTCACATTGGCGGTTGCCGGCGGTTCGGCCTTGAAGACGTAGAACACCTGCTGGCTGGAAGGACTCCACCGGCCTGCGTTGTCATGGGTCCTCAGCATAATCATATGAAACCCCTGAACCAGAGAACTGATATCAACATTGAAGACAAGTTCCAGCTTATTTGCAGGTGTTGTTATGGGAATGGCGACTGCAGAACCGAAGCCGGGGTCGGTGTCAATAAAGTACTCTGCCCTGTTGATCTTTGCTGCCGCATCGCCTTGAGACTTGTAAACGTAAAATACCCGTTCAAAGGAAGAGCTCCAGCGGCCAAGATTATCGCGGGTCCTGATAATCATCATGTGAAATCCCTGCGACAGGGCACTGATATTGACATTGAAGCTCAGTTCCAGTTTGTTTGCAGGAGTGGCGATAGGAATATTTACTGCAGAACCGAAACCCGGGTCAGTGTCAATAAAGTATTCCGCTCTGGCAATTCTGCTGTCTGCCGTGCTCTGAGACCGGAAGACATAAACGACCTGCCTGAGACCCACGCTCCAACGGCCCTTGTCGTCACGAGCCCTGTAAACCAACATATGAAATCCCTGTGAGAGCGCACTTATGTTCACAGAATAGCTCAATGACACATCGTTGGCCGCGACAGCTATTGGTATATTGACAGCCTTTCCGAAGCCGGGGTCAGTGTCGATGAAATATTCTGCCTTGTTTATCTTCTGCCCTGTGCACAGTAATGCAGCGGACAGAAGTACCAGTATGGAAACTAATCTTTTCATCGCTGAGCGATTGAAAGCCTATTTTCCTGATTTTATCTTGATGGTGCACGCCAGCCCCAGGTTGGAATAAGCAGTGCCGGGGATGGTGGCTTCATAGATATGCGGCAGGTTGGGTACGCCTGACAGAACGTAGGGTGTCGGACCGCCAAAAGCACCGCAGTCTACCCCGCTGACACCTGCGCCTATCGCAGGAGAACCGGTTTTCAGCTTCCACTTGGCATCATCACTGTAATTCAGTGAGCCGCTGAAATCGACAAAGACATTGGCCATGGCAACATTATACTGGTTGCCGTTGGCATTCGTCCCGGCAACTGCCAGAATATTATTATTGATGGCGTTTCCTGTGTTTACTGTTATACCATAAGTTGAATTGGTAATGATGTTGTTTGCAATGCTCGCATTATAAGCATCGATTGGAGGACCATAACCATAAGTGCAGACATTGTTGACAATCTGCAAATTACCACTTGATGATCCACAAAAAATCTGGCCTGAAATTATATTATTGGAAATAACCGAATTGGTAATTTTATAACCATAACTTGACATGCTAATTGAGTTTATGTAGTTCTGAAGGATGAGTATATTATTTACATCTGATCTATTATAAATATATGATACGTTGCATCTGATAATACTAATATCATTAACGTAAAGATTAATATTGTTTTTTAAGATGCATCCTGTAATAATGCTGCCCGCAGCGCCGGCGTTGAAATTCATTTCACTGTTAAATGTAGCTGCAATGCCAAAGGCCTGGGTGCTGTCATTGTCTGTCAGGAAATAACCGGGGCCTATAATGACAAGTTTTTTTGAGATATTTGCTCCGTCATAATCTGTCGGTGAACCTTCGACATAGATGGTATCACCGTTGCTGGCAGCGTCATTTGCAGCCTGCAGCGTTGCATAATCCGGATCTGCTCCGGGGTTGTTGTTCACCCGTATGAGATGTTGTCCGCTGATGAATCCACATAAGAGAACAAAAATCAGACTGAGTAATAGTTGCTTTTTCATGATTGACTGGTTTTAGTTGTTATTCTGATAATGCAAGTTAGACCACAATAAAATAACTCATTGTTCTATACGTCCCAAACTTTGTTCTATTTGTGCCAAATACGCTAATAAAGAAGTGAAGCCTGCACTTCACTTCTCAAGAGAACTACTATAACCCAATCTGAAAAAACCGGTGATATGCCATTGGAAGGCATACTTTTTTGCTTTGTCGCAGGCCGGTTAACACTTGAATTCATAAAGCAAGTTAGGCAAAGATCCTGAATAATATATGACGATTCGTCCCAATCTTTGTACTATTTGTGCCAAAGTGATAAAAAATCTATTTATTTATCTCTCGCGGTTTGATGCCAAACTCCCGCGCAAAAACCCGGCTGAAGTGAGAGACGTTCTTGAACCCGGACTTATAGGCTGCCTCAGTAACAGTGACTTCCGAACCGGCGAGCAGGTCCTTTGCCTTATGAAGACGAAGCGAGCGGAAATAATCATTCGGAGACCTGTCTGTCAGAGACCTGAACTTGCGATAAAGCTGGGTACGGCTCATGGACATCTCATGGCAAAGTTTCTGGATATCGTAATTCTCATTGCACAGGTTTGAGATCATTAAGGTTCTCGTCCTTTCGATGAAGGCATCTTCAATGTGAAAAACCTTTTCATCGGTAAGGACAAGGTGTTCCACCTGGGCATACCTCTCCTGCAGATTTTTCCTCTGTTTAATAAGCGACTGCAACTGTACCTGAAGCTCATTCCTGTCAAATGGTTTGGATATATATGCATCAGCACCCCTGGCCAATCCCTCAAGCCTGGTTGAAACATCAGCCTTGGCGGTAAGCATTACGACAGGGATATGGCTTGTACGTATGTCATTCTTTACCACCTCGAGCATTTCAATGCCATCCATTACCGGCATCATTATATCGCTGAGAATTATATCAGGGACATATTCAACGGCTTTACTGACCCCCTCCTCCCCGTTTGCCGCAACAATCACATCATAATCCCTGGCAAAAAGGGCTAACAGATAGTGAACAACATCATAATTATCCTCAACAACGAGCAGCATCGGTCTTTCTCCACCGCCGGGTTTGTGATCCGGCGGACTTTTCTCTCTTTTTTCATGGTGAATAATAAAGTGTGGCATTTTGCTTTTCAGCTCGTGCAGTCCCGGCCCCTCCTGAAGAGGTGCGTTGTAAGTGACCGGGAGTGTGACTGTAAATTCCGTTCCCTCGCCGAGGACACTTTCCACGGTGATTGTTCCGTCCAGGAGCCTGACCAGCTCTTTGGCAAGTGCCAATCCCAGCCCTGAACCGGGATTAGCATTTCCGGAGGATTCCTCCACTCTTGAAAAACGATCAAAAACATGTGGCATAAAGTCTTCGGGGATTCCAGTACCGTTGTCGCTGACGCGTAACTCAAATCTTCCGTCACCTGTCATTGAGGTGGTTACTTCTATATGACCTGATAGCTGTGTAAATTTCAGCGCGTTAGAGAGAAGGTTGGATATGATATGCATGAGCTTATCCGGGTCATAGTCCATTACCAGACCCTGATCGGGAGAAGAATAATTGAGAGTTATTTTCTTCCCTGCGGCAAATGACTGAAACAGCTCAACAATGTATCTTGTGTAAAGACTGATATCAGATCTGATCATCCTGACAGGTATTGGTCCGGCTTCCAGCTTTGATAGGTCAAGCAACTGGTTTACAAGGTTGAGGAGCACACCCGCGTTTCTGTCTATTTTCTCACTTCCCTCAACAAGCCACCTTTCCGGGTCATTACGCATAAGATCTGTCATCCCTTTGATAATGGTCAGCGGCGTGCGGAATTCATGAGTAATATTTGTATAAAACCTGCTCTTCGCCTCATCAAGCTCCTTCATCCGGTCAGTTTCAATCTGTTCAAGCCTGACACGCTGTGAAATGAAATTGAATACAAACACCATTGCAAAGGATGATATCCACACAGTATTTACCACAAACAGGGAGACATTGACTTCAGGTGTCATTTCAGGAGGCACGGTCAGATACGGATTCAGAATGCCTGCAAGGATGACAGTGACTAAATAAGTGCAAAAGATAATAATGGAATGCCTCTTTACCCTGAAATTAAGTGTGAACAGTACCAGGGCAAGACCGATGAAGACAAGTCCTCCTGAATAAGGTATTCCTCCAAGCTTAAGTATGCAAAGGAAAGTAGCAATTGACACAATTAACTGATTGATCAGCTGCCACTTTACCTTTTGTCCATGTATGAAAGGCGGGAAAATCACTCCCTGCAGATAAACAGCTGTGAGAAACAATCCGTAATAAATAATAATCCTTAACTGAGGAAAAATTATATGGTAGGAAATTGTCAGACAGAAGATCATTGTTGTGACAGCAACGCTTGAGATCCAATACAGTTTCTCCTGGGCAAGAGTATCTTTATCAATGCCCGGATAACTTAGGATTTTAGATATCCATTGGCCTGCTTTACTGATATATGGGGTGGCCATCTTTAGAACAGATCAAGGTTGAAAATCAGAATCTTACACAAATTAGTAAATTTTTAGATGTAATGCAAATATATTTTAGGGTGGGCAAAAAAAGCCTTCGTGCGTATGTCATTAATGAGTGTACTAGAGGAATTTGGTAAGGAGTTAATTACTACCTTTGAAATGATGCCCTGTTTTTTTGAAAACATTATAAAAACCTGTCTTATGAAAAAACTTTCAATCCTGATTATTGCGGTCATATTTATAACTCTGAATGCCTGCAAAACTGAGACAAAAGAAAAAACAGCTGCCACTGTTATCGATGTCTCTCTTACTGACGCCGAAAAAGCCGGAGGTCTGCTGACGCCGGAAATAATGTGGAAATATGGCCGCATAGGGTCAGTGGTTCTTTCTCCTGACGGATCAACGGTGCTTTATACTGTAACATACTATGACCTTACGACAGAGGCACGCACTACAAATCTCTATTCAGTGCCATCAGCAGGAGGAAAACCTGTGCAGCTGACAACCAGCGGAGGATCAGGACCCCAGTGGATTGACAATGGCACAAAAATTGCCTTCCTGGCCGGCGGAAAGGTCATGACTATGAAGCCGGACGGTTCAGAGAAGAAGGAGATTAGCGGGCTTGAAGATTTTGAGATCCTTTCCTTCTCTCCGGCAGGCGATAAGGTCTATTTTACCCGCCGCGTCAAGCTCGACCAGACCGCAAATGAAAAATATGGTTTTCCTAATGCCAGGGTCAGGATCATCAGCGACCTGATGTACAGACACTGGGACACCTGGAGTGACTACGCATACAGCCACCTCTTCACAGCCTCCTTTGACGGCACAGCCATCAGCAACGAAAAAGATCTGATGGAAGTGCAACGTTTTGAGACGCCTGACGCCCCATATTTCGACGAGACAGAGATCAGCTGGAGCCCTGACGGAAAGTATATAGCTTATACATGCAAGAGGCTTACAGGAAAAGCCTACTCGCTAAGCACAAATACAGATATCTTCCTGTATGATGTTACAACCGGCAAAGAAAAAAATATCACCGAAGGCAATATGGGTTATGATAAGTACCCCGTATTTTCTCCGGATGGATCAATGATAGCCTACTCAAGCATGGAAGAAGACGGGTATGAGTCAGACCTTAACAGGCTGTTCGTTTATAACGTGGCTACCGGCGAAAGAAAATGGATTTCTGAAGGATGGGACTATGACGTAGAGACAGTACAATGGAATGGCAACGGATCAATATGGTTCACCAGTTCGTTCCGCGGAACTAAACCGGTATTTAACATTAACCTTGCTGACGGCAAAATAACCAGGGTGACTGAAGGAAATTATGATATGGGACCCCTTCAACTTCAGAACGGGGTGCTGGTCGCAGGAGTGATGTCGATGTCACTCGCCACGGAGGTTGCGCTTGTCAATATGACGACCGGTGAATTCAAAATGATAACCGATGTCAACGGCCACATCTATGAGAGCATTAAAATTGGCAAGACAGAAGAGAAATATGTCAAAACCAAGGATAATAAGGACTTGCAGATGTGGGTAATTTATCCTCCCGATTTTGATCCATCAAAAAAATACCCTGCCCTTCTGTTTTGTGAAGGAGGACCTCAGTCTGCACTAGATCAGTTCTGGTCATACCGCTGGAATTTCCAGATTATGGCTGCAAAAGGGTATGTAATTTATGCTCCAAACAGGCGTGGTGTTGCAGGATTCGGACAGGCATGGAAGGAACAGATCTCAGGCGACTATGGCGGTAAAAACATACAGGACTATCTGGATGCCACTGATGCAATGGCTAAAGAACCATACGTTGACAAGGACCGCATGGGTGCTGTGGGAGCAAGCTACGGCGGATATTCGGTGTTTTACCTTGCCGGGGTTCACGAAAAGAGGTTTAAAGTCTTTGTGGCACATTGCGGCGTTTATAACACCATTTCAGAGTACGGATCAACTGAGGAATACTGGTATGAGAACAAAGACGATGGAGGCGCGCCGTGGGATAAACCCCAGCCTCCTGCTTTTAATAAATTTTCACCTCAAACTCTTATTGACAAATGGGATACCCCCATCCTCATCATAACCGGTATGAACGACTTCCGTATTCCATATACCCAGAGCATGGAGGCATTCAATTCAGCGCAGCTTCGTGGTGTACCGAGCAAACTGTTGATTTTTGAGAATGAGACACACTGGGTAACCAAACCACAGAATGCCGTCATCTGGCAGAAGGAGTTCTTTGCGTTCCTGGATACTTATTTGAAATAGCGCAGAGCTCAGGGCATGGGGCATGGGGCATGGAGAAGGGAGAAAGGGAGATGGGGTGAGCCTGGTAATAGACATTTGTTTCTATCGTAATAACCTTACACAGGAGGGAGCATTTAATTTCAGGCTTGAAAGAAGCTCTCCGGATTTGGAATTGATTATGGATACCTCATCAGACCTCTGATTAGTCACTATGAAATATTTCCCGGAGGGATCGACAGCAAAACTACGCGGCCAGTTGCCGCTGCAGCTTTGATGTATGGGAGATGACAGTATGCCGTTAGCACCAACAGTAAATGTTACCAGACTGTTGTGTCCTCTGTTTGAACCGTACAATTTCCTGCCGTTGGCCGAAAGGTGCAAGTCTGCACAAAAACTCGTATCCTGATATCCTTCGGGCAAAGTGCTGACCGTCTGTTTGACATCAGTAGTATCTGACAGGACATTGAACACTGATATTGTTGAATTCCGCTCATTAATGACAAAGAGATTTACATTTTTTTTATCAATAGCCATGTGCCTCGGCCCGCTGCCTGGTTTGCATTTAAGGTATGGCACATCTTCTGTCATAAGCCTGCCGATTGTTGTGTCAAGCCTTAACTGGTGAATGCTGTTAAGCCCAAGGTCCGATACATAATAAATCTGTTTTCTGTGATTATAAAGAGTCATATGCGGGTGAGACCTTTCACCGTAGAAGATAACATCTGTAACCCGTTCGGGTATGCCGTCGGGGTTGAGTCTCACAACCGATACTGACCCGCTGCCGTAGTTGGCAGTTATAAGATATTTGCCGTCGTCTGAAAGAGTAATATGGCATGGACCTCCCCCGCCCTGATTGACGGAGCTTTCGCGGACGAACTGTTTGCGCTCTTCATCCATGCGAAGTGTGGTTATGCCGCCGCCGGGCGTCAGGTTAAACGAATCGACCTCGTTTGCAAAATAAACGAGATTGTTTTTCCCGAACGTAAAGTATGAAGGATTGTCTCCCACGGTAAACCCGGATATTATTTCAGCGGAGCCCTTGTCATTAAGAGAGCATAGCATCACATCAGTCTTATTTTCAGCTGAATACCCTGATACAAGAAACAAATTATCACTCTTTTGACATGATGATAATATTACTGTCATAGAAATGAGCATGATTTTGATGGAGGTTTTCATTAGGCAAATTTATTGGGATTATGAACAATATGGGCTTTTCTTTTCCATTCAATGAAACCGTACGTTGCCATGAAGAAAAAAATGACATATTGAATTGAGACAAGCATTACACCCCGCATGGCATACATTGCAACACTCATGATGTTTATCAGTATCCACAAAATCCAGTTCTCGAGCTTCAGCCTGGCGAGCAACAGGGAAGCGACGATACTCATGACTGCAATCATTGCGTCAGTGTAAACAAATGTAGCCCGTTCCGGGAAAAGATCGGGGAGCCACGTATTTATATGTTTCATTACTGTCCCGAGAGCTATTGCCCCGGCCATGATCACTGACAGCCATATCACTCTCTGGTTATGAGTAAGGAGGGTGACAGGCTTCTTCTCACCGCTTTCATCGCGACGCCAGTTATACCATCCGTAGAGTGCGTTGCAGAAGAAGAATAACTGCAGTGCCATTGCGGAATATAGATTTACCTGGTAGAATAATACAAAAAAGAGAACAGCATTGACAAGTGCAAAAAGCCAGGTCAGGATATTACTCCTTGCTGCAAACCACACTGCCGCCAGTCCGGTCAGTGTAGCCAGCAGCTCAAGAAGGCTCATGCGGTAACCGAGGGCTTCGAAAAGGATGTTATGAATGTCGAACATGGGGTTTGAAGGTCTAAGGGTTCAAGGAACAAGGATCAAGGAACAAGGAATAAGGAATAATTCTTACATCACATTCATTTGTTCTATTGTTCTATTGTTCTGTTTGGGCGAAGATAACGGGTAATGAGTTATCCGATTCATATTTCACTCTTTAATTTATCAGGGATTCTTTAGCTTTATACTCCGGTAAGGAGGAGAAATGGAAGTTGAAGAAACGTATAAATCGAGAGTAAAAACTTTCAAAGAGGAGGCGGAAAAGCTGCAAAAGACAGCAAACCGTCTTTCCCTGGCTCGATTGGCAGTATTTGTCGGCGGACTTATCCTTTTTGTTTCGCTCTCTTCCGTTTCAGTCTTTACCGCTGTCACTGTTCTCATTGTTTCTCTCGTCGTTTTCGGGTGGCTTGTGATCAGGCATCACAACGCCGAAAAGAAAAGAACATTCTTCAAACGCCTGGAGAATATCAATGACCTTGAGCTTAAATGCCTTGAGGGCGATTTCTCAGGATACCGCACCGGGGCGGAGTATCATGACAGGGATCATCCCTATTCATACGATCTTGACATATTCGGGAAGTCTTCGCTGTTCCAGTATATATGTCGTACAACAAGCAAGCCAGCGTCAGACCTGCTGGCAGGATACCTGAAACAGCCTGCTTCCATTGAAGAGACCACCAGGCGCCAGGAAGGTGTTGCTGAGTTAAAGCCTATGATCGAATGGCGCCAGAAAATGATGACTTACGGTTACAGCTGTGAAGCCGCGGTGAGTGATCCTCATGCTCTGGAGCAATGGATGCAAAGTGACGATTATTTTGCCAAGCCGATGAATCTCAGAATTATATCACTGATCCTCAGCGCGTTGACGCTGACAACTATTATTCTTGTGGTCACAGGCCTCCCGGCATCGCTGCTGGCACCAGTCCTGGCGATAAACTTTATTTACTATTTCGTTCAAAATAAAAAAATAACCAAACTCCATCTGCAGGTTAGCAGGTCATCAGACTTGCTGAAAACATATGCCTCAATCATCGGGTTGATGGAGAATGAAAAATTCAGTTCTTCAAAACTGACCGAGTTGCAGTCTGTTTTATATGGTGAAACTTCTGCCTCTGAAAGCATCCGAAGGTTGTCAAAACTGGTCAGTAACCTTGATTCACGGTTGAACGTCCTGGTATCTATACCGCTCAATCTCTTATTTTTCAATGACATTCACTGCTGCCTGGCACTTGAGGGCTGGAAGAGGGATCATTCAGGTTGTACCCCCTGCTGGTTTGCCTCAATGGCTGAGTTCGAAGTTATCTCATCAGTGGCTAACATGGCATTTAACAATCCGGACTGGGTGATGCCGCGGATAGTGCCGGAATACTTTACCTTCAGGGCGGAGGATGCCGGCCATCCGCTCATACCTTACAGCCGGCGAATAAATAATGACATAGAGATTTCCGGTGAAGGTAAAGCCGTTCTTGTGACAGGGTCGAATATGTCAGGCAAGAGTACCTTCCTGCGCACCTGCGGAGTAAATACCGTACTCGCACTGGCAGGCGCACCGGTATGTGCAAAATCATTCGCTATCTCACATATGAATGTATATTCAAGCATGCGTATAGCAGACTCGCTTGAAGAAAATATTTCGTCATTCTATGCTGAGCTGAGAAGGCTTCACTCTATCATTACAGTTGCAGAAAATGATCCGAAGGTCTTTCTTCTCCTCGATGAGATACTTCGCGGTACAAACTCAAATGACCGTTACACTGGATCAGTAGCCCTCATTAAGCAGCTAACAGGTTATGGCACCGTGGCGATGGTGGCTACACATGACCTGAGGCTGACACAGTTGACAGAAGAGCTGCCCGACAGAATTGATAATTACCATTTTGACGTGAAGGTCAGCGGAGAGGAGCTCTTCTTCGATTATAAGCTTACACCGGGGGTATGTGCCAGCTTTAACGCTACCCTGCTGATGAAGAAGATGGGGATCAGGGTCTGAGGTCCTGCGGTCTTGCGGTCATGTCGTAGCAAAGCAGAGACCCCGACCGAACCGTCGGGGCGGTCTTGCGGTTTGTTGTCCGCTATCAGTTGTCCGTTATCGGTTCTAACTTCAAAAATCGATGTTCCTTGTTGGATATTCAAATCGCCCCATCGCCCAGTCGCCCACTCGCTCCATCGTAAAATCTCATTCTCACCCCTCATATCTCATGTCTCATATCTCATGTCTCATATCTCATGTCTCATATCTTCAACTCTAGTTCACTTTAGTTCACTCCCAACATTAGGCACTTCTATCTCCCTCACTCCTCATTACTCATTCCTCACCCCTCATATCTCATGTCTCATATCTCATATCT
>Ga0207931_1000511_pt1 | contig 14398 bp, 13 predicted proteins | sample NGESurdeep092012_2_FD_184478 | JGI IMG/M metagenome (GOLD analysis project Ga0207931, IMG submission 184478) | Arctic peat soil microbial communities from Barrow, Alaska - NGEE Surface sample 415-1 deep-092012 (SPAdes) | ecosystem: Environmental > Terrestrial > Soil > Wetlands > Peat ...
CGACCTGCGCTGGCTGGATATGGCAGAGATGCGGTTGGAGGAAGTGAAGGGCCAGCCGCTGCCCGAGCCGGAAATCCGGCCTCGTGGGCGGCCGCACAAAGTCATAACAGATTCGGTTGACCCGCCGGACAGGACGGCAGTAAACAGGAAGCAGTAATCAGTAGCACCTATTTTCAATCGCAAATCATCAATCTACAGCAGTAATCCAAGAAGGAGTTTCCGATGTCTCTCATCCAAACTAAAAACCTGACCAAAATCTACGGCTCCGGCGAGGCTGCCGTCATCGCCCTCGACCATGTCGGCATCCAGGTCAAAGAAGGCGAATTCGTCGCTGTGATGGGCCCCAGCGGTTGCGGCAAGTCCACGCTCTTGCACCTGCTCGGCGGCCTGGACCGTCCCAGTGAGGGCGGGGTCAGCATTGACGGCACAGCCATCGCTGATATGAAGGACGACGATCTGACAAAACTGCGCCGCAAACGCATTGGTTTTGTCTTCCAGTTCTATAACCTTATCCCGGTGTTGACCGTAGTTGAAAATGCTGCCCTGCCCGTGACTCTGGATGGGGTCAAACCTGCCGAAGCCAGGAAACGGGCCGCCGAATGGCTCCAACGCTTCGGGCTGGGCGACCGGCTTGCCAGCCGCCCCGACCAGCTCTCCGGCGGGCAGCAGCAGCGCGTGGCTGTCGCCCGCGCACTGGTGGCCGAACCGGCCCTGATCCTGGCCGACGAGCCCACCGGCAACCTGGACACCCGCTCCGGCGACGAGATTGCCAGTCTGCTGCGCCAGGTCACCAAAGAATACGGGCGCACCGTCATCATGGTGACGCACGATCCGCGCATCGCCGCCTACGCCGACCGCATCATCTTCCTTAAGGATGGTAAAGTCGTAGATGAGACCCAACTGGAACGCAAGGGCGCGGCAGAAAAAATTGCGAATAAAATGAAGGAGATTGGGGATTAGAGAGCAGAGAACGGAGAATAGAGAACAGTCGCGTCATCAATGAACTGTACTGCTCTCTGATTATCTGCTATCTACTCCCTTTCCATGAAGGAGAATCTTATGAACCTCCAACTCACTCTCGCTTGGCGTTACCTGAATGGGCGCAGACTGCGCACCTTCCTGACTACCCTGGCTGTCGTTTTCGGCGTGATGCTCATCTTCGGGATGAATATTATCCTGCCGACCATGCTGGAAGCCTTCCAGGCCAACATAATGGCCGCCGGCGGCCTGGTGGATGTGACCGTGACTCATAAATCGGGCAGCGGTTTCCCGATGGCTGTGGCCCACAAGCTGGACGGGATCGCGGGCATCCGCGCCGCTTCGGTCTCGCTCGAGCGGACCGTTAACCTGCCCGCAGATTTCGTGGACGGCAATCCCACCAAGGCGGACAGCATCACCGCCCTCAGCCTGATGGGCTTGAACCCCGAGGCGGCTCAATCGCTGCATGCCTACCTCGTCCAGGTCCCAGGCCGCTTCCTGCAGACGGACGACACGAACGCAACTGTCATTTCACAGACCCTGGCCGATGCTTATGGTGTCAAATTGGGAGACACGATTAAGATCCCGTCGGTGAACGGCACCGAGACCCTAACCGTGGTCGGCATCCTGCCGCCGCGCACCATCCCTGGCAACGAGGAAGTACTCGTGACCCTTGCCCAAGCCCAAACCATGACCGGCCAGGCGGGCCAGATCAATACCATCGAGGTGGCCCTGACCACCACGGACGAAACCTTGCGGAATCAAACAGTGACCGCCATTGAGTCCGCCCTAGGGAACGAATACCAGGTCGGCGCGCTCCAGTCCGGTTCGGAAATGTTTGCCAGCATCAAATTGGGCCAGGCGGCTTTCAACATGTTCGGTGTGCTGGCCCTGTTCATGGGTGGGTTCATCATCTTCAATACCTTCCGCACTGTGGTGGCCGAGCGGCGGCGTGATATCGGTATGCTGCGCGCCCTTGGCGCCAAACGCGGCACCATCACCGGCATGATCCTGGTCGAAGGCTTGCTGCAGGGGCTGATCGGCTCCGGCGTTGGACTGCTGCTGGGCTACCTTTTCGGGGCGGGCATCGTACTTCTCGTCCAAAAACCCATCAGTCAATTCATCCATTTGACGATGGGCAAGCCGATTGTCTCCCCCATGCTGGTTGTCACCTCAATCCTGCTCGGTGTGGGCATCACCGTCCTCTCCGGGCTGATCCCGGCCAGCAATGCCAGCAAGATCACACCGATGGACGCCCTGCGCCCCTCTGTGGCCGAATTGGAATATAAGCGCCGCGCCGGCGGTGGGTTCATCGCCAGCCTGGTCATGATTGGAGTGGCACTCCTGGCGCTCGCTTCGGGGAATATGAGCCTTATCTCCCTGGGCGGACTGCTGTTCCTGCTCGGGCTGATCCTGGCCGCCCCAGCGCTGCTGCGCCCAATCGCCTTCGTATTTGGCCGGCTGACTGCCGTCCTGTACGCACGTCAAGGTATCAGCGACCTGGCTCAGGGCAATCTGACCCGCCAGCCGTCGCGGGTGACCATTACCGCCAGCGCCACCATGATCGGCTTAGCCATCGTGGTGGCCCTGGGGGGCATGAGCACCAGCCTGGGCGGGATGATGGGCAGCGTACTGCATAAAAGCCTGGGCAGTGATTACCTGTTCATACCGCCGTCCATTTCGGTCTGGAACAGCGATATGGGAGCCGGATCGGGATTCACAGACCGGTTGCAGGCCATCCCGGGTGTTGGCGACATCAGCACCATGCGTTTTGCTGCAAGCACGATCAACGGCCAGGCTGTTTCACTGCTGGGCATCAATCCCGTAACGTATCCCAAGGTCAGCGGAATGGACTTCAAGCAAGGCGACGAATCGGCCTATGCCGCCCTCGCCAGTGGGCGGAACATGATCGTCAACGGCGCCTTTCTGATGGCGATCCCGGTTAAGGTGGGGGATGCCGTCGAACTGGCGACGCCCAACGGCCCGCAGACATACATGGTCGTTGCCAACGCCTCCGACCTGCTGAATGCCAAAGTCGTCACGGCCTGGGTATCGCAGGCCAACCTAGCCGCGGATTTTGGCCGCACCGACGACGTATTCATCCAACTGAATCTTAAACCCGGAGTGACAGTCGACAGCGTCGACGCACAGATCAAGGCGGTGGCCGCTGATTACCCACAGTTCACCGTCATTGCCGGGAAGGGTTACATTGACCAGATGATGCAACTTTTGAACGCGGTCTTTATCGGGATGTATTTCATGCTGGCTTTCCTGGCATTCCCTTCCCTGATCGCCATGCTCAACACCCTGACCATCAGCGTGCTTGAGCGGACGCGCGAGATCGGCATGATCCGCGCCTTGGGCGGAACCCGCAAACAGGTCCGCCGCATGGTGGTTGCTGAGGCGCTGCTGCTGGCTGCTGTCGGTACGGCTTTCGGCATCCTCTCGGGCATGTACCTGGGCTATGTGATCGTCAAAGCCCTGGGTGCGCTCTTCCCGATGGCGTACTCCTTCCCGCTCGCGGGCGTCCTGGCCGGCATTGCCATTGGCCTGCTCTTCGGGGCACTGGCAGCCGTTATCCCGGCCCGGCAGGCAGCAAAGCTACAGGTGGTGGAAGCGTTGAGATATGAGTAAATATGGAATAGGTAATTGGGTATAAGAAACCGACCGAGGGCACAGGCTCCCGGTCGGTTTTTTTTAATTTATGATTTACACTTGGCACTTCGGGCAGAAGTAACAAGCCCCACCCAGGTACTGCATTTTTTCCACCGTCCACCCGCACTCGGGACAGGGCTTGCCGGCTGTGTGGCTGTCCATCAGGCGGACGTAACTGCCGGGTTTGCCAAACAGGTCAGTTTCGTCGTTGCGGCTACCCTTCTTGGTCACTTCGTGGACAGTGTCCGTGATGGCCGCGTACAGGTCGCGGTGCTGTCCGGTGGTCAGGTCCGCCAAGGAGCGGCGGGGACATAGACGCGCGTTGAACAGGATGTCCTGCGCTATGGCGTTGCCCAGGCCGGGGATGAGCTGGTCTTGGGTCAGCAGGCTTTTGACGCTGCGTTTCTCGCCCTGCCAGAGTTCGTCGATCAGGGCAGTGAAATAGTCGGAGGTGAATTCCGGGTCGACCGGCGTGAGACGCATGCCTTTGATGTACTGGCGCTCCAGTTCCTGCCCGGCTTCGTAGAGTTCCATCGCGCCCCACATGGTTGTCATGGTCGTCAGCGCCGAGCCATCGTCGAAGGTCAGGGACAAGTGATATTTCCCGGGTAGGGACGCGCCCTGGATTGTGGTACAGGACCTTCCCGCCGCACTCGCCCAGGAGCAAACGGTAACCAGGCTTCAAGTCCAGGGTAAGCCAGCGGCCGCGCACGCGCGCTGTGCCGACGCGTTTGCCGCGCGTCAGGCATTCGAATTCCTCGTGCGTCCGGTTGTACCAGACAAATTTGTGGGGGCTGTTCCCGAGCGTCCCCCGCTGGATGGTTTTCCCGGCCAGGGTTTCGTTCATCTGGCGGGCAAGGGTTGTGTATTCAGGTAATTCGAACAAACCCACCTCCTCGTTGAAGCGATCCAATATTAGAACGTTTATTCTGTTTTGTCAAGCGATGCCGGTTGGTTTTTTGGTTTTCCCTGCAATAACCGGAATGCCACGCCTCCCACTGCCAGCGGAAACCAGAATGTCAGGGCACGGTAGGCCAGGGTGATGAGGACGGCCGCATCCAGCTTGACCCGCAGCGTGTTCAACGCCACGGTCAGCATGCCCTCCACTATTCCGAGACCAGATGGAGTGGGGGAAACGATGAGAAACAAATAGCCGATGCTGAACCCGCCCACCAGGGTCCCGACCGTGAACGGTGTACCAAAGGCCAGAAAGCAAAATGCCATGACACAGATGAGCAAAGCCTTGTTGTTGAGCGCAAACAGGAACGGCCAGATCAAATCTTTCTTCTTGCCGCGGATGGTCGAAAGTCCTTCTCCCATTTCTGCGGCGAATTCATGAGCGCGCACCTCGCTCAAATACTCTCGGTGGATAATTGGATGCAGAACACGGTTGACCAGGCGAGCCATCCAGGCCAGGGCATTCCCCAGAGCCGTTGCTGACCGGTAGCCCAGATAAATGAGAACGGAAAAAGCAATTGCCAGCCCCAGCAGGATAAGAGAAGCGGTAATTTCCCCGGCGTTTAGATTGTTGCGCCGGATGAGAACCACCCATCCCAGCGCCAGGACGCACAGGAAAGCGACATAATCGAACAGAATAAACAGCGCACCGACCACTGTCACGCGTCCCGAGGAATAGTTTCGCCGTTTGGCATCGTCCATAAAAACGGCCATTCCCCCGATTCCTGCTGTGGGCATTACCACGTTCACGAAAGTTGCTGCAGTAGAGACCAAAAGCAGCCGTTTCTTATCCTCGTGCAAGCCTACCAGCCGGTATAAGATGCCGAAAGTTATGGCGACGTTATAAAGCCAGAGACATTCAAAGAAAAGAGCGACTGCTAAAAAGCGCCAATTGCTGTGCTTAAGCGTATCGCTGATATTTTTAAGTTCAGTGAGACTAAAAACAACGAACGCAATGCCAAGTAATACGACGATTACGATGACAATTTTACGCATGTCAGGAATTATACTGGATTTTTTCCGTAAAAAAACTCCCGCAGACCCATGGCCTGCGGGAGGCAATTGTAGGTTTTTCCAGGCTGGCGTGGACTATCTCCGCCGGCGACCCAGACCTCCGACCAGAGTAACATAATAGAGCAATTGCAGCAGTGCCGTGACCAGCGCGGCCACGTAAGTCAGAGCGGCAGCGTTGAGTACCGTATTGACGCCGCGCTGCTCGTCAGGGCCGGAGATGATGCCGGTCTCAGCCAACAGGCGGCGGGCGCGGGCAGATGCATTCAATTCCACTGGCAAAGTTGACAGGGCGAAGACCGCACCACCGGCGAAGATCACGACACCCAGCCAGGCAATATTCGTTCCCAGTGCCATGCCGGCATAGCTCAAAACCAGGCCAAGCATGACCAGGATCCAGCCCAAGTATGAGCCGATGTTGACCATCGGTACCAGCGCGGCGCGAAAGCGCAGTGGAAAATAGCCTTCGGCATCCTGCTGGGCATGACCGAGTTCGTGGGCGGCAACGGCCAACGAGGCGACGGATGCATTCTGCGAGACGCCCTGTGACAGGTGCAGGATTTTGGTGCGCGGGTCGTAGTTGTCGGTCAGGTTCCCAGACACGTTCTGGACCTGTATCCCGTACAGCCCGCCGCGGGCGATCAAGCGCTGGGCGGCTTCGGAGCCGGTCAGCCGGCTGCGTGCTGGGACCCGGCTCCACTTCTGGTAAGCAGATTTGACGTACCAGGAGGTTAACAGCATCAGCAGGAAAGCTGGGGCCATAAAGAGCAGGTATTGAGGGTTAAAAATAATCATCTCTCTCTCCTTTCGACCAACAAGTCCAACTGGTTTGAGGTTTGACCGGTTGGACTTGTAAACTATGTAAAACCTTACGGTTGCGGATGCAGCAGCAACTGCACGGCTGCATCCAACTGCGGGTCGCGGCCGGCTGTAACATCAGCTTGAGTCATCGTAACGACCACATCCGGTGTCAGACCAATCTTGTCAATGGTGCGACCATTGGGGGTCAGCCATTTGGCAATGGTGATGCGTGCCGTGCCGCCATCTGAAAGCGGGATCCAGTTCTGCACTGAGCCTTTGCCGTAAGTAAGTTCACCAACCAATTTGCCGCGCCCATCGTCCTGGATCGCGCCTGAGACGATCTCAGAAGCCGAGGCCGTATTGCCGTTTACCAACACAACCAGTGGGACGGTGGTCGCCAGGCCGCCGGGGGTGGCGTTATGCGGATCTTTCGTACCGTCGCCATACTGTTCGGTAACGATAACGCCATGGTCAATGAATTCTGAAGCGACCGCAATACCAGCATCGAGGTAGCCGCCGCCGTTATCGCGCAAGTCCAGGACAATGCCAGACGGGCTCTGGGCTATTAACTGGCTCAACTGGGTGTGGAAGTCGCTGGATGTGGTATCGCCAAACACAGTGATCTGAATATAGGCGATGTTGTTGTCCAGCATTTTGCTTGTGACGCTGGGGATGACGATGTGGGCGCGTGTGATGGTAAATTCAAGCGGCTGGTCAACGCCTGTGCGGCGTATCGTTAGATGAACGTCGGTTCCTGCCGGGCCCATCACCTTTGTCATCCGGACCAGGTCTGGGTCAATACCGGTCACATCCTGACCATCCACGGCGATGATCTGGTCTCCGGCTTGCAAACCGGCTTTTTCGGCAGGATATCCGGAGATTGTCTTGGTAATGGTCAAATAAGCTCCACGGGTATCCACGTAAGCGCCGATCCCATCATAAGCGCCCTGCATGGCCATATTGGCATCGGTCGTTTCTTGCGGGGTCCAGTACCCGGTATGTGGGTCGCCCAGGGAGTTCATCATGCCGCTGATCGCACCCTGGACAAGTTTGGTGTTGTCCACCGGCTGGTCCACATAGTTCTGGTGAACGAGGTCCCAGGCCTGCCAGAAGGGCGCAAACTGCGACTGTAAATCGGCCGGCGTGCCGCCCTGGTTAGCGTCGGGGGTAGCCGTGAGTGTTGATACGGGTGCAGGCTTTAGAGCCGGGACGAAATTCCCGACAACGAAGCCGCTGCCAAAGGCGCACACGACCAGGACAATTGCCACAAAAACGATCAAAACTGAGCGCAAGGTTTTATTTTGCATAGGAATCTCCCAATTGAATAGTACATTATTTTAACATGTCTGGATTAAAGCAAAATGAAATCCGGTCCTCCGGGAATCACAATGGCGATGGATATCTTTCTCACTGCCACGCAATTTTCCAAAGACCTTGAAATTTTATCAGCCAAGTGTAACAGCAGCGTTAGATTCGCCCATCAAGTAAAACGGGTAAATCGGTCCATTTTACCAGGGCCGCATCAGCATCCTCGCCTGCGGCCTCTTTCCCCACCAGGATCGTATACATGCCCAGGCTGCGGGCGGCGCGTGTGATGCGGGCCTGGTCGTCGAGCAGGGCGCAGGTGCGCCGGTCCGGGGATCCGGCGGCTTTTAGGGCCAGTTCAAAGGATTCCGGCATCGGCTTGCAGTACGGGGCCAAAGTATGCACATCCAGGATGCCGTCGAATAAGCCCTGCAAGCCCAGTACGTCCAGCACCCGGTTTGCATGGAGGCTGTCGGCGTTGGTGAAGATGAATTTACGAGCCGGGAGGGTCTCGATAACGCCGCGCAGTTCCGGGTCTGGGTGGAGATGCGCTTCCAGAGGCACATTATGGACGAATGCCAGGTACTCGTCCATATCCACTGTATAGTTGGCCTGCAGGCCGCGCAGCGTGGTCCCGTACTCACGGAAAAACTGTTCGCGCAGCACCTCGATTTGCTCCGGCGGAAACCCCATGCGCTCGTGCATGTAGGCGTTGATGCGCTCACGGATGGCTATCCATAACCCGCTGGAGGGTGGGTAAAGCGTCTCGTCGAGGTCGAAGAAAAAGGTGTTAAAACGCATGGCGCTATTATACGGTAGAATAAAGGCATGCCCATCCGCGTTTTGTCTACCGAAGTTGCCTCGCAGATCGCCGCCGGTGAAGTGGTGGAACGCCCCGCCTCGGTGGTGAAGGAATTGTTGGAAAATGCCCTGGATGCCGGGGCAAAATCTGTGACCGTGAATATCACCGCGGCGGGCCGGACCCTGATCCAGGTGGCCGATGACGGGGCCGGTATCCCGGCTGACGAATTGATTCTGGCTGTCGAGCGCCACGCGACCTCCAAACTGGTCTCCGCCGATGACCTTTTCCGGATCGTCACGCTGGGCTTCCGCGGCGAGGCGCTGGCTTCTATCGGCTCGGTCTCGCGTCTGGCCATCACCTCGCGGACGGCGGATGCCCCTGCCGGGGCACGCCTGCGCGTGGAAGGGGGCATCATCGGCAGGCTGGAAAAAGTTGGCTCGCCGGCCGGGACGGTGGTCAGCGTGGAAGAACTGTTCTACAACGTCCCGGCGCGGCTCAAGTTCCTGAAACAGGATATGACCGAACGGCGGGCGATCGATGCCCTGCTGACGCGTTATGCCCTGGCTTACCCGCAGGTGCGCTTCAAGTTATCGGAGGGGAATACCCCCTCCCTGCAGACCAGCGGTGACGGCGACCGGCGCGCCATCCTGGCTGCCCTCTACGGCGTGGACACGGCACGCCAGATGCTGGAGGTGGTGGCGGAAGAAGACGGCTTCAAATTATCCGGTTTTATCAGCCCCACCGCGCTGACGCGCTCCAACCGCAAGGAGATCACCTTCTTCGTCAACGGGCGCTGGGTGCAGGATACACCACTTAATGCTGCTTTGCTCCAGGCTTATCACACCCTGCTGATGGTGGGACGTTACCCGTTGGCAGCGCTGTTCCTCGAAGTGCCGCCCGAAGAAGTGGATGTGAATGTCCATCCGGCCAAGGCGGAAGTGAGATTCCGAAACCCGGATAAGGCTTTCAGCTTCATCCAACGAGCCACACGCCGGGCTTTGCTGGCCTATGCTCCGGTCCCGCGAGTGGCTCCGCAGAATTTATGGGGGAGTGCGCCGTCCCAGCCGCGGACAATCGACCCGGTATGGAGTCTCGCGCATGTGGAGTCAAACGTCGAAGGTCAAAGGTCAGGAGTGGAGAGCAATGTGGTTGTCCCTCCATCACTGAAGACTGACAAGTCGCAACTGACAACTCCCAACTCCCAACTCGCAACACCCAACATTGCCGTTCCGTTGCTTCGATTAATCGGCCAGATTGGGGCGACTTATCTCATCGCCGAAGGTCCGGATGGGCTGTATCTAATCGACCAGCATGCTGCGCATGAACGGGTCCTGTTCGAAAAACTGATGGCACAACATGAACAGAAGGCCATCCCCTCGCAGGCGCTGCTGACGCCGGCGGTGGTGCATCTGCCGCCCGCCAGCGCCAAATTGCTCGAAGACCAGTTGCCAGTATTACAGCACTTTGGTTTCCATGTTGAAACGTTTGGGCAGAACAGCTATCAGGTGCGCGCCATGCCGACCCTGTTTGCAAACTCCGACCCGGCAGCGGCCTTGCGCGCCCTGGTGGAAGACTTCGAGGAAGACGAAACCCCACTCCAGAATGAACTCGAAGCCAAAATCGCCGGGCGCGTCTGTAAGCGGCTGGCGGTCAAGGCCGGGCAGGTGCTCTCCCCCGACGAACAACACGCCCTACTGGCGGACCTGGAAACCTGCGCCTCGCCGCGCACCTGTCCGCATGGCAGACCGACGATGATCCATTTGTCAGTAGATACGCTGGAGCGGCAGTTTGGGCGCAAGGGTGCGAGGTAGTTTTTCAACACAACGGACACGAAGGATCACATAGGTTTTAGACTTCCCTTCGTGCCCCTTTGTGTCCTTCGTATTAAAGGTTTTCCATGCAGTCCCTCTTGCTCGAAAATCAGACCCTTTCCCTGCGCGATATTCCCCGCCCAAATAAACCCGGCGAGGCACTCATCCGCGTCCGGCTCTCCGGCATCTGCGGCACGGATCTGGATCTTGCGCGCGGATGATACGGTTGAGCAGAACGTCCAGGTCGAGGGTCGAAGCCAGGTCGCGGGCAATGGCGATCAGGCGCCGGTAACCCTCGAGTCATTTCTCGATGTCATTCATTTCTTATTTTGTTTTTCAAAGTCCAGTATGGCTGAGGCCAGTTTGGCGAATTGCTGGGCCGTCAGGCTGTCGGGACGGGCAGCAATAGCCGTGGTCTTCATGCGGGTGGCTGTATAAAACAGTTCGGGTGCGGGGATGATGGTGATCAGCGGGGTCTGGCCGAGGAGTTCTTCCATCTGTGTCATGTTGAGCTGGGTATCCGAGCGAATGCGGTTGACCACGATGGCGTGAATATTCTGCTTGCTGCCTGTCAGGTCAGCAAGATCGGTGATAAGCGCCCTGGAGTGAAGGACCGAATTCGTCACCGGTTCCACGAGCACCAGAAGAATATTGCAGGCAGGTAATAGTTTCTGGGTCAGAGGTGTCAGACCGGCTCCCAGGTCGAGGACCAGATAGCGGGTCAGGTAACTCATCCTGATGACCACCGCCTCCATTAGTTCCGGGGCGTTCATCAAAAGTCCGTCTTTTGCCTGGACCGAACCGAACAGCAGGCGAAGTCCGGTTTCATGGGTATGGAGTTTTTCCTGGACCTTCTGGCGGGATATGTCTGACAGGTTGGCGGACAGGAGTTCGGTCAGGACACTGGGATTGGCTTCGCCCATATCGGGCCCGAGGGTGCCCATTCCCGGGCGTAATTCCGCCACAATGACATCACTCTTGGTTGCTATACGGAGTGCATCCCCCAAATTGACAGCTACTGTGGTGACCCCTTGTCCGCCGCGCGGTGCCAGTACGCCGATCGTCATAGAGTGTTTCTCCGCCGGCAGCTGTGAGGTGGGGACTTTACCTTTACTGGAACGCGCCAGCAGGGCTTTAACGTGTGCGATTAGTTCGGTGGGGGGGGTTGGTTTGGTCAGGTAATCGTCTGCGCCGGCTTCGAAGCCGGTTACTTTATCGTCCAACTGCGTCTTGGCGGAGAACATCAGGATGGGAGTGTTGGCTGTCAGCGAGTTGGCACGCAGACGTTTGGCTACTTCGTAGCCGTCCATTTCTGGCATCATCACGTCCAGTACAATTAAGTCAGGATCCTCTGCTTCGGCCTGCGTAAGCCCCTGCTTGCCGTTGGTAGATGCGATGATCTGGTACCCCTGTTTTTGAAGCATCATGCCCACCAGTTTCAGGGTATCAACATCATCGTCTATGATAAGTATTTTTTCGGCCATGGGACAACCTCCGCAACCTTAAATAAAGTCTAGCATAAAGCGGCTGGAGAGGCAAGAGCGGCCATGCGTGAATAGCGGATTCTCTATACAATAGAGTCGTTACGTGGCGGAAATGTGAAATCAAAAAACCCGCTTTCGCAAAGAAACCGGGTTTCTATTTAGAATTACTGCTTCTTGCAAAAATCTATGAACTTTCCTTTATCGAATTGCTCGAAAACAATGAGATTTTGGTTCAGATATTTACGCAGCACCCTGTAGATTGGGATTAGCGGTACAGGTTGTGTTCCACAATGTAAGCGTAAACTGCTGGCGGAAGAAAATAGCGGTAGGGGCGGCCATCGGCAACGCGCTGGCGGATCTCATGGGCGGCGATGTCAAGTAACGGAGCATCCACATACCGGACTTTGGCTGTCAGGCCGGGAATGGTTTTTTCGAGCGCAGGCAGGTCAATGGAATCACCCGGCCGGCGCATCACGCCAATAAAACGGAGCGAAGTCACCAGGTCTGCAGGGCGGTGCCAGGTAGGGAGGTCACGTAGGGAGTCGCCACCCATTAAGTAGACCAGGTCCGCAGCAGGGTTTTGTTCCGCAATAATTTTCACCGTATCCAGCGCATAGTGGGGACCCGGACGGTCCATTTCGAGTGTGGATAATTCGAACCGGGGATTGTCCGAGATGGCCAATTCGACCATTGCCAGGCGGTGTTCGAGCGAGGTGATCGACTGGCCCTGCTTATGAGGTGGGTCGGGGGTCAATACCCAAAGCAAACGGTCCAGGCCAAGTTGGGCGCCTGTCTCGGCGGACAGGATGAGATGACCGATATGGGGCGGGTCGAAAGTACCGCCGAAGAGCCCGATAAGGATTGACATGACTGTAGTATATCATTACCGAATTTTGAGGTTGGATGGTTATCAACGGATTCCCCTCGGGAAATCCTTATTGGTATTATGTAATCCTTAATCTTATGTTCATAATCTTCCGATATAATGTAAGATACATAAAACATTTATGAAAATTTCATGGATAGAGGAATAGATTTGTTGGCGTGGAGGCTGGTCACACCCGGCTGCCATCCCCTAAATCCCCTGCTGCCATGGCGATTCACGGAGAAGTATAAGGAGAAACAAATCATGAAAAAAGTATGGATATGGATTATCGGGATAGTACTGGGCCTGGTCATTCTTGCAGTCCTGGTGGGTGTGGGATTGATGGTCTTCGGCAATTTCCATGGCTATCGGGCCGGGATCCAGGTAGCGCCACGCTTTTCTGAGCGCGGTCCGGGGATGATGCCTTATGACGGGTATGGTTACCAGATGCGCGGTCCTGGCATGATGGGCTATGGCTTTGGCAGGATGCCTTTCGCTGGATTCTTTGGAGGATTGCTCTGTCTCGGTTTCCTGGCTCTCGTGGTGCTGGGAATCATCTGGCTGGTGAGACGCCAGGGCACACCCAAGCCTGTTGATGTAGTACCTGCTGCAATGCCCGCTGGCATGCCTGCTGCAACCGTTAATCCTTGCAAGAACTGCGGCCGGCCCATTCAGAATGACTGGAAGGTTTGCCCGTACTGCGGCCAAAAAGTGTAACCGGCCCGTGCAGCCACCCACTCAAAAAAGTAAGTTTCAGGGGCTGCCCCAAAAGGGCAGTCCCCTTTCGCGAAAATGGGGAAATGGAATTCAATAGGGACAAGAAAAGATGAAACGTAACCTTCAAAGCGTATACAGATGATGTAAAAAATGCTGATGTGCATCTCAGGAAACACAACCTCCCTGTCCTTTTGGCAAGGAGGTTATCATTTTATAACAGAAGACACCTTGCATTTTTGCAAGGTTTTGTTATACAATAATCTTGAAATTGTCAGTGAAGTCTTTCGACCTAATCTCATAATTTCACCAATAGCAAGGAGGGCACCTGCCGACCAAAATCAGAATAGACTTTTTCGCCAAAGGAACATCATCCAATCAAACCATAAAATCACATAGAGGAGAATGTCATGAAACAGACTTTGTTCAAAGTGTTTTCGACGTTTGCTATCTTGGCGCTGATGCTGGCGGCTTTGCCAATGCAGAGCGCTCAAGCTGCCGTCACCACCATCGCGCAATGGACTTTTGAAAGTCCAAATACTCCTGCTGCTGCTACTGCGGCGGTTTATCCCAATGCCATCGCTCCGGCAGTAGGAAGCGGCAATGCAGGCGGCGTTCACACGAGCGCCAGCACTGTATGGTCAACGCCAGTCGGTAATGGTTCGGCTTACTCCTTCAGCTCAAACAACTGGTCGGTTGGCAACTATTACCAGTTCCGTACCAGCACCGCGGGCTTTACCGGCATTTCGGTATCGTGGGATCAGACCGGCAGCGCCACTGGCCCGAGAGACTTCAAACTTGCCTACAGCACGGATGGGACGACCTTCACCGATTTCGGCTCGGCATACAGCCTTCCAAGTCCAGCTGTTTCCTGGTCCAGCGGCTCGACTTCTTTAGCTACTAAATTCAGCAGTGACCTCTCCTCCGTCACGGCCCTCGATAACCAGGCGAACGTCTATTTTCGGCTTAGGGACACCAGCACGACGTCGATAAGCGGTGCAACTGTGGGAACTGG
>Ga0207931_1000513_pt1 | contig 14379 bp, 11 predicted proteins | sample NGESurdeep092012_2_FD_184478 | JGI IMG/M metagenome (GOLD analysis project Ga0207931, IMG submission 184478) | Arctic peat soil microbial communities from Barrow, Alaska - NGEE Surface sample 415-1 deep-092012 (SPAdes) | ecosystem: Environmental > Terrestrial > Soil > Wetlands > Peat ...
TGGACGATGGACGATGGACGATGGACAGTATAGTGATTCCGGCTTCTCAGTGGACAGAACTCAAAAAATCCGTAGTAGCGACTTTAGTCACGTATCATGGTGCCTATCCACTGAGGCGCGGCATGCCGCGCCAAGAGCTAAAGAGCCGGCTGAAACTGGCGCCCCGCCTCTTTAACTTGGTCATGCCGAAAATGTCCGCGGAGGGAGTCCTGACCGAGAGTCCAAAATGGGCCGCCCTTCCCGGCCATATCGTCCGTTTTTCACCGTTCCAGCAGGTGAAGGTGGACAAGTTAATGGCGCTATTCGCAGCGGCGCCGTACGCCCCACCCTCGGTGAAAGAATGCCAGACCGAAGTCGGTGAAGATGTCTTCAGCGCTCTGCGGGAGTTCGGCGACCTGGTCACTGTCTCTGACGAGATAGTCTTTCGTAAAACGGATTACGAGGCCATGGTGGAAAAAATCCACCAGGTGCTCGAGCGAAAGGGACAGATCACCCTGGCCGAAGTGCGTGATTTGCTCAACACCACCCGGAAGTACGTGCAGGCGCTTCTAGAGCACCTGGACGCGATCGGTGTGACGGTGCGGGATGGGGATTTTCGGAAACTAAAGCAGTGACGACTTAAGTCGTCACTACGCGGAGTAAACCATGTGCGGACGATTTGCCTTAACCGTTGACCCGGCCGATTTACAGGTTGCCTTCCCTGAATTTTCATTTCCGGCGCAGGGTGCCCCGCGCTACAATATCGCCCCCAGCCAGCCCATCCTGGCCCTACCCAACGACGGGACAAACCAGGCCGATTTCTTCGTCTGGGGTCTCATCCCCTCCTGGTCCAAAGACCCGTCCATCGGAAACCGGATGATCAACGCCCGCGCCGAGACATTGGCCGAGAAACCGGCTTTCCGGTCTGCCTATAAATATCACCGTTGTCTCATCTTCGCGGATGGCTTCTTCGAATGGCAGGCGCGGCCGGGGTTGAAGTCCAAAGTCCCGCACTTCATCCGGCTGAAATCGGGAGCGCCGTTCGCCTTTGCCGGTCTGTGGGAACACTGGCAATCGGCAGACGGGTCCGAGGTCCGTTCCGCAACGATCATCACCACCGAGCCGAACGAGTTGATGGCATCCATCCACAACCGGATGCCCGTCATTCTAAAACCGGATACCTACGCGCAATGGCTCGATTCCGCACCGCAGTCGCCCAACCGCCTCCAAAACCTGCTGGTCCCCTACCCCAGCGGGGAAATGGAGGCTTATCCGGTCTCAACGCTGGTCAACAGCCCTGGCAATGACCGGGCAGAGTGTGTCCTCCCAGCATAAGCCCTTGAAGTAATAATCGCCTAATCTTCCCTTACTGCTTCTTGTATAAATACGTGGACTTTGAACGATCAAAATACAGGGATTTACAGCAATATAGGTTCACATCGTTGCGCAGTACCCTGTAATTCATCGCTTGACGGTCATATGGCGTCATGTTATGATGGCGCACTATGGACAACGAGCCTTTGCAGGAATTTCCTCAGCAGAACGAGGATAAAGAGGGAGAAACATCTGAACAGCGGCCCAACCTGGTCACAAGATGGATGGAACGTCTGGCCCATCTCGGGTTGGGTGAGATAACGTCTCGCATCGGGACGAACGTACTGGCTATCCTGCTGGTTGTGGTAGTCGTCTGGCTGCTCCAGCGGGCGAACCTTGGCGGGACCTCAAGCCTGCCTGCCGCGTCCAATCTTACCCCGGTACCCACGTCCCCAGTCTCGCAACTGCCAGTCGAAATAGCGTTTGCCCTGGACGGGATCCCGCGCCAGGCAGAACTGCATACGACCATCCCAAGCCGGCCGCGCATGGACGTAATCACTTATACCGTCCAGAAGGGCGATAACGTCTTTGTCATCGCCGATAAATTCGGGCTAAAGCCAACCACGATCCTGTTTGGCAACTACGAAACTCTCAAGGATAGACCTGATTTAATACAGGAAGGCCAGAAACTCAATATCCTGCCCGTAGACGGGACGTTCTACGAATGGCAGGGCACGGAAAGCCTGACAAAAGTGGCAGAGGTCTTTGGTGTTGACTCAGAGAGCATCATTAGTTTCCCTGGCAACCATCTCGACCCGGATGCCATCGGCGACTTGAGCCATCCGAATATCGCGGCCGGTACCTGGCTGATTGTCCCAGGCGGGAAACGTGAATTTACCTCATGGACAGCGCCAGCGCAACTTGTGCAATCAAACCCGACAACCAACGTCTGGGGACCGGGGGTGTGCGCTGGTATAAGTTATGTTCAAGTAGGATATGGCACCTTCGTTTACCCCACCACCGAGCACTGGCTTTCAGGAACACCCTTTCGACCGGATTTAAGGCACTTCGGAGTTGACTTTGCCGGTGCGCAAGGGAATAGCGTCTTCGCCACAGATGCGGGTACCGTAGTGTATTCCGGCTGGAATGACTGGGGATATGGCAACCTAGTCATCATCGATCATGGCAACGGCTGGCAGTCACTTTACGCTCATTTGAGTGCGATCAATGTTGGGTGCGGACAAAATGTGGGGCAAGGGGATTTGATCGGATTGGTCGGCATGACCGGTGGTACCTCGACTGGTCCGCACCTGCATTTCGAATTGTTTAATTCTACTTATGGCCGTGTAAATCCTCTTGACTATTTGCCTTAGGATTAAGAATCCTTGCAAAAGCCTATGACCTCGACTATAATCCCGCTCACCCCGGGCGCGTAGCTCAGCCGGTTAGAGCGCATCACTCACATTGATGAGGTCGGGAGTTCAAGTCTCTTCGCGCCCATCAAACGAGACCCCCAACGGGTCTCGTTTCGCGTCACATTGATGTCCCCGAAAGGGGATGGTAAGGTCGGGGGTCCCCGAAGGGGATGCTATTCGAGCCCCTCCGCGCCCACCAAACGAGACCCCCCAACGGGTCTCGTTTCGCGTCACATTGATGTCTCCGAACAGGTGTTACCTATCTCTCCGGTCTATACAGATGGTAAGGTCGGGGGTCCTCAAAGGGGATGCTATTCGAATCCCTCCGCGCCCACAGAAACCATCCATTCGGGTGGTTTTTGATTCGTTGCATGGATATCCCCATAGTAAGAAGAAAAACGCCTCCGTGAGAGGCGTATTTTTACGGGTTCAACAAGCAATTAAGGCATCAGGATTTGTAAACGGCCAGGGTAAATGTGATATTCCAAATCCTGAATTGCATCCGAGAAGAGTTCCCCATCTGTGTGAGCCGGTGATGGGTTTTCAAGGTGAATTTTAATCCAGGTCGCATTTTGCTCAAAAATCCCTTCCATCTCTACATAACTTCCAGCAGCAGGTTTCATTGCGCGAGGTAATGTGGACAGCATTGCACGGCGCGTAGAACGATACCCATATACAAAAGTCAATTTCCCATCGAAAGGATCAGCATGCGGGATCATGTAAAACACCCCCCCCGAACGCGAGCCATTTCCGATCGTCACCAAAGAGACCGGGCCATTATACTCGCCGTCGTCCCATTTGATGTTCGCTACCCATTTCGGGCGTTCCATGATCGCCCATACAGCGGCAACCAAATATCGAAGAATACCGCTGATCCAGGTAATCCGGATTTGCTTGGTGGTGACATAGGGTTCAAGACCGGCGGCTGAATTATTGGCGAAGTAGCGGTCGTTGACCTTGCCAATATCCATGCGCCGTGTATTTCCAGTCTTAATGATTTTAACAGCCGCCTGGAGGTCCGTGGGTAAGCTCAAATTATATGCCATGTCGTTGGCAGTACCCAACGGCAGGATGCCGAGTGGCCCCAATAAATCCTTTTCGGATTCTGCGGCATGTGCCAGCCCATTTACAGCCTCACCGATCGTCCCATCACCACCAGCGGCAATGATCGGTGAAAAACCCTGACGGGCAGCCTGTTCAGCCAGTTCAATAATGTGGCCCGGGCCTTCTGAGATAACCAGTTCAAAGTCCACGCCGGCGGCCTTGAGCACTGCTTCTGCCTCCGGCCAGCGGGCTTTTGCTTTCCAACGATTCGAATAGGGGTTGAGAATCACTTTAGCTGTCATATGGTCGCCATTTTACCATTTTTCACCTGAACCAGCACAACCGCAATCAGGATCAAAGCACAACCCACAAGTTGCACTGGAAAGAGCATCTCATGCAAGAACAACCAGCCAAACAGAGCCGCGAAGACCGCTTCCAAGCTGAGGATCAGGGCGGCGTCGTTGGGCAGGGCATGCTTCTGAGCGATCACCTGTAAAGTGAATCCCAGAGCAATCGAAAAAACTGCTGTATAGAGAACCGCGGGCAGGACATACAGCATGTCTGCCTGACTGGGATGTTCGATAAACGCGCCAGTGAGGAGACTCAACACTCCGCAGATGACATACTGCCCCATGGCGAATGGGAGGGAAGCAATCCGTCCTTGGACCTTTGCGACGACAATCACGTACATGGCCCAAAAAAACTAGCCGGCGAAAATCAAAAAGTCTCCAGGTTCGACCTGAAAACTGCCGCCAGTGCTGAGCAGGAATCCACCCCCAATCGCCAGCGGGATGGCGACGCCCATCAACGGAGAAGGCTGCTCGCGCCAAAAGATCCACAGCACAATCGGGACAATGACCACATACAGGCTGGTTATAAACCCGGCGTTTCCAACAGTTGTTGTAACCAGCCCGGTCTGCTGAAAGCCGATGGCAGCATACAACGCAAATCCCGCCAGAGCGACAAAACCCAGGTTGGAGCGATTGAATGCTCCCCTGAATTTTTCCAGCGATAAAAGGAGAAGACCGCCCAGCAGGAAACGTGAACCGTTTAGCAGGAAAATCGTGTGATATCCTGCTGCAAGACGCATAACGGCAAAAGAACTCCCCCATATCACCGTGACAAGGAATAGCTGAAGGTCAGCTTTGAGGCGCATAGAAAATTAATCGGGGTGGGTTTTCGTCCGCCCCGACCAGTTACTCCCCGGTTTCTTTCCAGGCTGAGGCTTTATCCAGAGCGGATTTTTCAGTTGGTGTGAGATGCACATCCATTGCGCCGAGATTATCCTTCAACTGCTCGACCGAATTCGCTCCGATGATCGGGCTGGTCATGAGCGGGTCAGCCAGAAGCCAGGCCAATGCAATCTGGGAGATGCTGGCATGTTTCTCTTTCGCCAGCGCATCCATCTGGTCGAGCAAGGCCCAGTTACGCTCGTTGAAATAACGTTTCGCACCACCAGCACGAGCGGAAATTGGAACCAGGTTGCGGCGGTATTTCCCGGTCAGGAAACCTCCTGCCAATGGGCTGTAGGGGATGATGCCAAGATGATATGTCTTACAGACCGCGGCCAGTTCGCGCTCGAACTCGTCGCGATGGACCAGGTTATAGTGCGGTTGGAGGCTGTCGTAACGGGACAGGCCGTTCCGGTCCGAGGCCCAGAGCGCCTGCATCAACTCCCAGGCAGAATAGTTCGAGGCGCCCACGTAGCGAACTTTACCTTGCTTGACCAGCTCGTCGAAAGCACGCAGAGTCTCCTCGATGGGCGTTTTCTCATCCGGCCAGTGGGCCTGATAGAGGTCGAGATGGTCCGTCTGCAAACGGCGCAGGGAATTCTCCACCGCCTGCAGAATGTGTTTGTGTGAAAGCCCTTCCTCCTCCGGCCCGCCGCCCATGTTGCCGCGCACTTTCGTGGCGAGGACGATTTTATCGCGCGGAATATTATTTTGCTTCATCCAACGACCGATAATTTGTTCGGCAACTCCGCCAGGATTACCATCTGCCCAACGGGAATAGATATCAGCCGTGTCAATGAAATTAATACCCGCCTCATACGCCGTCGCAAGGACGCGCTGTGACATGGCCTCATCCGCCGTCCAGCCAAACTGCATGGTACCCAGGCAAAGCGGTGAAACAATCAGGCCGGTCAGTCCAAGAACACGGTACTCCATAAAACACCTCCTATACCGAAATGCTCGAAAAAACGGGAGTCACTGCTTCTTCCATAAAACTAGGAATATTTATCGATCAAAATATAGGGATTTTCTAAAATATCGGTTCACAGCCGTGTAATACTCTGTGGTTCAGATATTTACACAGTAATCCGTAATTTTACTCGACTTAACAAGATATTGCTCATCAGGCGACTCCGCGCTATAATCCACTCACAATAAGGAGTGATCCTATGGCTGAACAAACCGCACGTACACATAAACCATTTGAAGGTAAGATTTCCGAAGAGACCCGCCAGCATTTCCGAGCGGCACGAGAAGAGTTCCACAAGAGCATCGAAGGGATGCTCCCGCCGGAGTTCGCCGAGCACCACCGCAAAGCCCGCAAAGAAATGCTGCTGGCCTGGCGCAGCATGATTGATGCTTCGCTGGAACGAATGGAAGGGCCAAAGAAAAAGGCTTAACCGAACAATCAAGACCGCCCTGTTTGAAACGGGGCGGTTCTTTCTTTTAAGGGTGAAACCGCCGCGAGGATGATCGGCTCAAAAAAATCGTCCAAATCAGGGTCAATCCAGAACAACCGAACAGGATATAAGCAAGAAGTTCTTTTCCATCACCATAGAGCATAATGCCACCCAGCAGAAGAGTGGCAAAAATGACGCTGCCGGTCAATCGGTTGATGGCCTTTTCCAGGGAACCCATCTGACGACTGACTGTTGGCACCTGAACAGTCAAATCGCCGCGTTCCACCTGGCTCAGTACACGTCCCATTTTCGTTGGGATGGTTATCAATTCTTTGAGCACATTACCCAGCTCGTCCAGCCAAACGCGCCAATTGGAACCAACTTCCTGGGAGACCAGTTTGGTGGCGTAGGGTGCAAGCTGATTCCACAGATTAAACTCATTATCTAGACCAACACACATTCCAGAAAGGATGGCCACCGTCCTTCCCAGCATCAGAAGGTTTTGCGGGAGCTGGAATGGCATGTTGTACATCAGCTCACGGAACCGGTCCGCAAAACGGAACATCTCTTCGGGGCTAAGCTGACGTATATCATCCATGGACTTACCCCAGAACATGTCAAACATCGACGCACTCATCTGCTCAAGTTGTTCCAAATCCGTGCCTGGCAGGAGCACGTGAAGGGTCTGGAAGGAGCGGATTAGCCGGGATGCATCCTGCATTCCTATAGCAATCAGCATCTCACGCAAACCACTGCGCAGATTATCGGGGACGTGTCCCACCATGCCGAAATCCACGAAGGTGAGCCGCCAGGCCGGTTTCTCGTTTTCCATTTTTCCGGGTAGCGGTGTCACGAACAGGTTACCGGGATGGGGGTCGGCGTGAAAGAAACCGTCATCGAAAATCTGCTTGAGGTAGGTGTCCAGCAATCCATTCGCCACTTCGGACCGGTCAATACCGGCGGCGGTGATGGCATCATAATCGGTAATCTTGATGGCAAAGACATCTTCCAGCGTCAACACGCGGCGTGTGGTGTGACTCCAAACAACGCGCGGCACATGGACACGCTGTATATCTTTGAAGTTTTCAGCAAAAATTCCGGCATTCCGGCCCTCGGCGAGGTAGTCCACCTCTTCGCGAATGGTTGTAGAGAATTCTCCTACCAAGGCGGATATATCAGCCCGCCTGGCAATGGGAGGGTACTTCTCCAGCCAGGTTCCCACCTGCCGCAATGCAGATAAATCCACTTCGATCAATTGGTCAATGAAAGGGCGTTGGATCTTTACGACAACATCACAAAAATCCCCTTTTGCATCCTTCACACACAGACGGGCGCGGTGTACCTGCCCAAGCGAGGCCGCTGCCAGCGGTGTTTCGTCGAACGACTCGTATTTCTCTTTCAGGGGAGCGCCGAGATCGGTCTCTGCTTCACGACGGATATCTTCAAATTTCTCCGGAGGCACTTCGTCCTGTAAACCAGACAGTTCCCCGGTGATTTCAGGTGGAAGAACATCCAACCGGGATGACAAGAATTGACCGACCTTGATCATCACTCCACCCATCCGGATTGCCAGGCTGCGGAATTGCGCCGCGACGCGACGGTAGCGATTGGAACGAGTCCGGCGAGCTAAACCGCGTAAACCAATGCGCGTCAGAATTAATTCCCAGAAGATAAAACCAAGTGTGGCACGCGCAAAAAAAGACATAATGCGCCAGTAACGGGCGCGCAGTTGTGAAGCTTTCATCCGACCTCCAAATTAACAGACCGATTGTATCACCAAGCCTAAGATGTCTGACCTAAAATGCTGCTCTATTTACTGCCTCACACGCTAATTCCCAAAGAGCCATTATAATAACCGGGGTAAATAGGAAGTATTGGGCGGGTTTCGCCCACCTAATACCCCCTATATCTTTACCACTATAACTGGAATTCCCAAAGACCCACTTAATCTCCTCTCCAAATCCGGAGAGGAGGATTTTTGCAATTGCGCTGCTAACAGCTGCTAAAAGAACTTTGACAAATCCCTCTGCACCTGCTATACTGACTCTGCCTAGATAGAATACCACATTCGTGCACTATCATTTTAAAAGTAAACTTTTACTGCCTCCGAGCAGTTGGCAAAATCACAATTTACCTGTTCCCCTAACCCCTGCAAAATGCAAGGGGCGTTTTGTGTTTTATTTAAACAGGGCGGGCAGCATTACAAAGGATATAACATGAGTAACGAACAAAAACTACGTATCATTCCCATCGGCGGCCTGGGTGAAGTAGGCAAAAACATGATGGCTTACGAGTACGGAGGCCGCATTATGGTGGTGGACGCCGGGATGATGTTCCCTGATAACGATATGCTGGGAATAGACTACATCATCCCTGACTTCCAGTACTTAAGCGACAATGCCAGACGTGTTGACGGCATTATCATCACCCACGGACACGAAGACCATATCGGTGCCATCCAACACCTGCTGGCAGATGTCCCGGCTCCGGTCTACGCCACTCCCCTGACCCGGGGACTGATCGAGGTCAAACTGGCGCGTAACGGCCTTTCGAACAAATCCGACCTGCGGACGGTGCAAGCCGGTGAAACGGTTCGGATCGGCCCATTCCAGGTGGAGACTTTTCACGTTTGCCACTCCATACCGGATGCCATCGGCCTGGGTATCACCACCCCCGCCGGGCTGATCGTCCACACAGGCGACTACAAGTTTGACCAAACCCCGGTGGATAACTGGCCGACAGACTTTGCCAAACTGGCCGAGTTTTCAGCGCGCGGCGTGGCCGTCCTGCTGGGCGATTCGACCAACGCCGAACGCCCCGGCTGGACACCCTCCGAGCGAGTGATCGGCCCAGCTTTCGATGAGGTTTTTCGCAGCGCCCCAGGTCGCGTCATCATCGCGACCTTCGCATCCCTCATCGCCCGGATGCAGCAAGCGGCTGACGCCGCCGTGCGACATGGCCGCAAAATGGCCTTCGTGGGTACGAGCATGGTGGATAATGCCAAGATCGCCCAGAAGATGGGCTATCTGGAAATACCAGAAAAGACTCTAGTCAGTCTGGATGAAGCCCTGCATCTACCGGATAAAGATGTGGTGTTGATGTGCACCGGTTCGCAAGGAGAACCGTCGTCCATTATCGGGCGACTCGCTACCGGCACCAACCGTTCATTCGACGTGGAAGCCGGCGATACGATCGTGCTTTCATCTCATCCCATCCCCGGCAACGAGGAGGCCATAAACAAGACGATGAACCGTCTCATGCGGCGCGGCGCGGAGGTTGTCCATGAGGCAATCTCACCGGTGCATGTTTCAGGTCACGCCAGTTCAGAGGAACAGAAACTCCTGCTCAACCTGGTACGGCCCACGTTCTTCATGCCCATCCACGGCGAACTGCACCAGTTGAGACGCCACGCCACCCTGGCAAAACAAGTCGGCATCCCGGTTGAAAATATCGTCGTTGTCGAAAATGGACAGGTGGTGGAACTTGCCGATGGCAAACTCTCGTTAGCAGAACGCATGCCTGGCGGCTACATTTTCGTCGAAGGCGAAAGCGTGGGCGAAATTGACATTAATGTGATGCGCGAGCGCGAGCAACTGGCTCGCTCCGGTATTGTTCTCATTACTGCGACACTGGATAAATACTCCAACCGCTTATTGAAAGATCCCGAGGTCATCACGCGCGGCTTCATTTCCCCCGAAGATGCCGAGACGCTCGTCCCGGCTGTCCAAAAAAAGGTCACCGACCTGGTTAATAGCGGAGGATTGGATGACGAAAAAACCATCACCGACGCAGTGCGAAGCCTTCTCCGCAACCAGACCGGCCGCCGTCCAATGATCTTTGTGGCGGTGACGAAAGCCTAAAACCGAAAAAGGAGCTGCGAATGGAACCAGATTACGGCAGGCTGGACCCTGAAGAACGCTTCCGTCATTATATGGCTCTGGCTTCGGTTTCTTTGGGTATTATCAGCCTTTGTGCTGGCCTGATCCCAATCTGTGGGGTTATCGTCAGTCTCGCCGGTATCGGGCTGGGAATTTTAAGCAGGAAATCAGAAAGCCGAAAACTGGCAGTTACCGGGATCGGATTGTCAATATTGGGCATCATGATTGCAGTCACTTACCAGTTTCTTGTGTTTATTAAAAAGCCCTGACATAGAAACAGGATGCGAGGGGAATGCTCGCATCCTGTAAGGTAAAACACTTGTTGTTACAGGATCACGCTGTATCTTGCTCCCTTTGCACCTATCCGGTGCGTTTCCTGATGAGGAATGCAGCCAACCCGGCGGTAACCAGAATGACGCAGGCAATGCCGATGATCCAAAGCGTGGAAACGCCTTTAGAGACATAGGCAGGTTGAAGTGTCGGTTGGACAGGGTTGTTCCAAACAAATATAGCTGTTGTACGGCCAGGGACAGTAAAACTGCCGTTTGCAGAGTCAAAAGCAGCAGTGCGCACGAGCGGGTCGGCAGAGTTTTGCTGAATGGGATGCAGGCTGTATTCCTTGCCGATAAAACCACTGTCTGCAAAAGCAAGGGCGTCCTTGCTGGCATTGAACAGCACCACAACATCACTGTAGTTCGGGTCAAGGTTATCCACATCGCTCAAATTCATGACGATCAGGCCGGGGATCTGGTTTGGCCCGGTGTTGAGGAAGGTCAATGAGCGCTCAACCTCGTCCGCAGTTTGCAGGCGAAAGAGCGGCGAGCTTTTGCGAACCTGCAGGTATTCTCTAAAAACAGCTGAGGCATTGACAATGTCGGCTTGCGTGGGTTTAAGTGCCGGGTCCGCAAGAAGCGGGCGGAATATATCCCAGCGGTCGCGCCCCTCGCCGGGGAGTCCCACACCCCAGTTGTCGGATGCGTACGTCCAGTCCAGCTTGTTGAACCAATCGCCAGAATCATAAGAATTGTTGTCAAGCGATTTGGAGCGCAGAATATCGTCGCCGGCATGGAAGAACGGCACTCCCTGGCTGAACATGGGAATGCTGAGAGCCAGATTGTTCATGCGGATCCGGTCGGCCAGGGTGGCATCCGCCGGGGCTTTGAGTTGGATGGCGTCGAAAATTGTTTCATTATCGTGCGCCGAAACGTAAATGATGTTTTCCTGAGGGTCAAGGGTATAACCGGCAGCCGCACCATTGTAGATAATGTGCACGCCGTCGACTAAATCACCGTTGGAGCGCGTGATCATATAGTCACGCAGGTTGCCTGCCAGTCCAAGGCGGATCCAGTCGGTGTAGCTGTCCAGTTTGGTTTGCTGCGCGGCGAGGGTACGGCTTTCGGCGGCATTGGGGGCAAGGAACAGGCCGGTAGTGAAGCCTTGTTCGCGCGGGTCGCTAAAGGGGTTACCGCCTCGCACCCCATCGCGCAAGCGGTCATTGAAAACCCCAATGCCAGTACCGCCAATATTGAGCTGTGTGGCATTCACGCCGCGGGCGTTATTGGCGACTTCGCCGAAGTCCCAACCTTCACCGTAAATATAGATTGATTTGCCATCCACGCCATCGTTTTGAAGCGTGAGGGCATCCAGAGCGGAACGCACAGCTTGCATGTTACTGAGCATATGAAACCCCATCAGGTCGAAACGGAAACCATCCACTTTGTAGTCGCGCGCCCAGGTGATGACCGAGTCCACCATCAGCTTTTCCATCATGGCATGTTCGGTGGCGGTATCCTCACAGCAGGTGCTCTTTTCCACCTGACCGCTGGCGTCCAGACGGTAGTAATAGCCGGGGACGATTTTATCAAGGACCGATTTGGGGCTTTGCCCACTTTCGGTGGTGTGGTTGTAGACCACATCCATAACAACGCGCAAGCCCGTTTGGTTCAAGGCCTGCACCATCTGGCGAAATTCGATAATGCGCGACGAGCCATTGGGATTGACGGCGTAACTGCCTTCAGGCACGGTGAAATGAAACGGGTCGTAGCCCCAGTTAAAACCATCCTGGCCTTTGAGCGCGTCCACCGCAGTGATCTGCCGGTCGGAATCCGGAGGATAGGTGGCAAGCAAGGCTTCGTCCACGGTTTGCCAGGTGGACCTATCCTCGTTGACACTGGCAATGTCGAAAGCAGGCAAAAGGTGAATATGGGTCAAGCCAGCCTGCGCCAGGGCGGAAAGGTGTTGCATGCCATCAGAGTTTTTGGCCGTGAATGCCATGTAAGTACCACGCAACCCCTCCGGCACGGTCTGGTCATGGATGCTGAAATCGCGGATATGCAATTCGTAGATGACAATATCTTCCGGTGCAGCCAGGGCAGGTTTCTGGAGCGTATCCCAGCTCTGGGGCTTGAGCGCAGAGGCGTTCAAATCCACGATCTGGCTGCGCAGACTATTCATTGAAAGGCTGAACGAATACGGATCTGTCACCAGGTTCGTTTCGATTTTTCCGGTCGAGGGGACGTACACTTGCACTTCAAACAAATAGAACTTGTTTACCCAGTCCGCTTTGCCGGTCACACTCCAAACGCCGGTGTGGGCATCCCATTTCATTGGAAATGTCTCATCGGTTGCTGTAGTTGAATCAGCAAAGAGATGCAATTTAACCGATTTTGCGGTGGGCGCCCACAAACGCAGGGTCGGGATGGATCGGTTAAATGTTACGCCCAGGGGGCCGGTGTATGTGTAAAGAGCGTCCAATACGCCTGGAATCTGGACCCCGGTTGCATCCACAACTTTACCTTGTTCATCGCGTGAAATGATCGCCAACTGTCCCTTGACGGCTTCCGGTATCTTTTTGAAGTCAGCAGGTTTTATTTTAAAAGCAGTGTACCCGGCAAGATAAGGGTTGCGCTGGAATACGTCACCGCCGGGGCCAGATTGGCTATAGGCAAGCGGCATCTCAATACCGCCCTGTATACCGTCAGATATGAGAGCAAGCGTGGCATCTGGCGAGTAAAAAAGCGAGTACGAGTATCTCGGCGATCCAGTGATATTCCACAGCAAAGTATCCTGGTTGACCCAATGGGCCTGGAGTTTTGCAAGGCTGCCCTTCGGCGCGCCGGTGGTGCTGATAACGAGTTCTTTTTTTACAGTGTCATATCCGAAGTAGATTTCGTCACCATCAGCGTTGACGGTGAAGGTTTGGGGAGCCCCAACGGTATTTTGGTTATCTTCGTTGAGTGCCAGCGCGGCCTTATATGTCCCTTTTTTGAGCGCGTGAGTGACGAACGTAAAGGAACCGTCGCCTTCCGGGTCTTCCAGCCAGGAGCGCAGGCAACCGGCGTCATTGTCATTGTGACAGCCGAGCTGGGTTTGGAAATCACCTGCGGCGACAACGATCGGGGAATTGAAATTTTCCGTAACCCAATGCGTTTTATTGTCATAGTAGAATTTAACTTGCATGGAGGTTGTCACCAGAAGCGGGATATCCGCACCCCCGCTGGAAGCGTTCAGGCCATAGTTCACATCCCAGGTGCCATTGAGGGCGGCTTTATAGCGCGGACCCTTTTTATCCTGGTCATTGTTGGGCGTTACTTCAAATGTGCCCTGCCAGACATCATCTTCGGCGTCGTAGACCAGGAAGGTCTTATCGCAAGCAGGCATCCAATCGGCGGAACAGCCCAATTCCGACTGCAACGTGCCGGCGATGGTCACAGAACTCGGAGGCGGAGTATTGTCAGCAGCGAGGGCGGGAGTTGTGAACGGGGTCATGAAAGCTGAGATGAGTATGACCAAAACAATGAGGAAGTTAGTAATATGAGACGTGGTTTTCATAATTTCACTCCTTGAGAAGAGAATTCCCTATTCTCCGACGTTCCCAAACATCATCCGGTCGAGGAGGGTTCGCTGCAAAACCAGGAAAACGACCACAACCGGTATAGAAATAATGAGCGCCAATGAGCCCAGGTAACTCCAGGGTTGCGCTCCACCCGTGTATTGGGACTGGACCATGGCATAAATGGACATAGCCAGCGTAACTGTACCGGGCTTTTCAACAAACAACCACCCGATGGCGAATTCAGAATAGGACATTAAGAAGGCGATCAACCCCGCCACGGCA